>ENA-ORXD01002099-ORXD01002099.1-sediment-metagenome-genome-assembly--contig:-NODE-2099-length-14164-cov-4.953716_pt1 | contig 14164 bp, 10 predicted proteins | sample MGYA00237862_ERZ511471 | MGnify/ENA metagenome assembly ERZ511471 | reverse complement strand
GGGAAAATCCGCGCCGATTCCAGCAATTCTCCAGCTTTGACAGCCATCCGGCGAGCTTCGTCGCAAAGCCAGTCGGTTTGCGGATTGACCAGGCGTAGATCGCTGATCCCGAAATTACCCATCGCTCGGCACACCGAGCCAATATTGAGTGGTCCCTGCGGTTCGACCAGGACCACAACCACGTGGTCAAGATTCATAAGTGACATCCTTGGGATGAATTCGGGGACGCAGTATAGCCGAATATTTTTCGGAAAAAACTCTTTTTTATAAAAATCCCCTGAAGTAAATGGAAAGACCCGCTACAATAGGTATCCAAGAAAATGAACGATTTCATCCCAACATGAGAGATTGCATGCCCAGTCGCCCGGTCCTTGCCAGAATCCTTCCGTTCGCTCTGTTCATGGCTTTTATCGGCATCGAAGAACTGCTTCGCGCCTTGCAAAAGGCCGAATGGTTGCTCGTCCCCGAAAATTTGTTTCTCATCCTCTACCCTATTAAAATCATCGCTGTTACTGCCGTACTGGTTTATTTTCGTCATGACTATGATGAGCTGCACTGGCGTGATTTGAGTCCAAGCAGCACAACGTTGGTATCGATCTTACTTGGGGTGACAATTTTTGTTCTATGGATTCAGATGGACTGGCCTTGGGCAACCTTCGGTTCTCCTCAAGGCTTCAACCCCTCCTCACTTCCACCTGGTTATGTCCAAATATCAATGATAGCCACACGCCTGGTTGGCGCGGTTTTACTGGTCCCGATCATGGAAGAGCTGTTCTGGCGATCCTTCCTGTTCCGCTACCTCATCGGAACTCCTTTTCAATCGGTATCTATTGGAAAATCAACACGTTTGGCCTTCTTTGGGACAACGCTATTGTTCGGTCTGGAACACTCCTATTTCATAGCTGGCATGATGGCTGGCGCCTTGTTCAATTGGCTTTTCATCCACACCCGCAGCTTGGCCCAGTGCATCCTCTGCCATGCTGTCGCCAATCTCACGCTTGGTCTCTATGTCCTCAAAACCAGTGAGTGGCGATTCTGGTAATGGCGGATTTCCCCCTCCCTAAAAACAGCCGGCAGAGTCCCGTTGTCTCAAAATCAAGACACCACTCTAACCAAGTAAATTTCTAAGGTTCTTCGTGCATCCCTCAAGATAGCCTCAAAGAGCTGTCTGCAAATCACAACACCCCCTCTCCGAGGTGAAGCCTTAATTCTATGGCCTCATAAAATTACCCACTATTTTTTCAACATTTACGATGGGTTGCAATCTAATAAATACTCCTGGCATCGCAATTGCTATAACCAAAAAGCGTGTGGTTTTCGCCTTACCAAAGGCATGTAAAATATTCACGGGTCAAGGCCCCCTTGCCCGACAACGCACAGATGTTGTGAGAAATTATTATTTATTTTGTTCAGGTAGGCCGTTTGGTTCTTTTTTTGCAAAAACACGCATAAAAGAACACTTTGTTTTCGACAAAGGCAAACCCAGGGCAACCTGGGGACGCAAAGCCACGGATCCTTAAACGGCGAGGATGGCCGGGCTACCGAAAAAACAGGGTGCGCCTCTTTTCGGGTGAACCTGTTTTTCGATGCACCAATTTGAATGACATCTTCCCCCCGGAAGGAGGACTCAATGAAATATTTCACCCCACCCATAAATCGAATTCGTCTTCGTTACACCCTCCTGGCAATTTTCACCCTCGGCCTAATTTTCAGCTCCTCCAGTTGGGCTGCTGATTTTCAATTGGCCTGGGATGCAAGCAGCGACCCGGACGTGGTCGGATACCGTCTTTATTATCAGACCAATTCAGCAGCACTTCCGTTCACCGGTGATGACGCCCTTGAAGGTCCCTCTCCTCTAGACCTCGGCACCGACACTTTTGCTACCATCAGTGGCCTGGCTGATGATGGTATTCATTACTTCACAGTCACGGCTTATACAGCAGACGGACGTGAAAGCTCTTATTCGAATATCGTCGCTTCCGACTGGGTTCCGGTTCCGGAAAGCCCAGGTCAGAACTCCTCCAATATCGATCTGAATCCATCGTTCCATTGGACGGCTCCCCCTGATGGACGAAGCGTCGTTTACACGGTTTATGTCGGAACCGACCCTTCGCTGGATCAGAACCTTTATTTTGCCAAAACTCTCCCCGTAAGCGGTGGATTGCCAGTGGTACTGGCCGGGATGTTTTTCTGGGGCTGGCGCAAAAAATCAGCCATCGGGACTCGCACGATTCCGTACGGTCGCTTTGCCCTAATCCTCGTGGCCGTCTGCCTGCTGCCAGCCTGCGGCGGCGGAGGGGGCGGTGGCTCTGACAGTTCAACAACGATGACCAGCGAACAAGCTTTGGCCCCGAGTAATCCCACAACCGATATCTACACCCTTGTCTATGATGACTTAGTGGACAACGTTCTTCAGGTAGAAAACCTTGACCCCGACACACGCTACTACTGGAAAATTGTCGCCTGGGACGGTGAGACTGAAACGGAAAGCGTGATCTACAGTTTCAAGACGATCAATTAACAGCATGCGCCCATCATTGACACTCTAAGAGGAGAATTTTTTTTAACGAACCTTTCCTTTTTTTGAAAAATTAGTTCTCAAAATAAATTTCAACAAAACACTGGCCTCAAGCATTTTAAATCTTAAAACAATCGACCGTGCAACGGAGCCTTTTGGATACAGACAAAAGGCTCCTTTTTTTGGTCATTGAAATGAACACCGTGGAGAATTTGTTATGTGCCGGACGATCTTCTTTAATGCCTTCCTTTGTCTATTTCTGCTCTTTTCCATCAACTGCCTAGCCGCAGAGATTTCCCTGCAATGGGATGCGACCACCGACCCTGCCGTGGTCGGTTATAAGCTTTATTATCAGACAGGAACGGATCCTCTCCCCTTCGACGGCACCGAAGCCATCGAAGGCTCTTCTCCGCTCGATGTGGGCAATGTCACCTCATTTTCGCTGAGTGGGTTGGATTTATCGCAAATCTGGACCTTTGCCGTCACAGCCTACGATTCGTTTGGAAACGAAAGCGGCTTTTCAAACATTGTCACCAATGCCGCCCCAACCCTCCCGACCGATAGCCTATTGACCCTGACAGCCTCCTCTGCCAGCATCGCTTCTGCCGACCAGACCTTGGTGGAACTGTCCCTTCAGATGTCCGTTGGCGATACAGCCCTGATCGAACAGTTCATCGACGCCAATCAGGATGGTGTAGTGGATGCGGGCGATGTTCGCATCCGATCCTTCTCGGTGACGGATGGCGTTGCGTCGACATCCGTCAATGTCGCTGGCGACGAAGACGGCGTTGCCGACGGCGTCCTGACCACCACCCTCAACTATCTTGACGAGCTCGATCTGTATCACGCCCCCGCTGCCTATCTGTTCCGGGCCACGGTTGCTGGTGACGAGGTGATCGTGCCGTTTGAGGTGAATGCTTCGCCGCAGGCCCAGACCGTCAGCGGCAGCGTGTCGGACAGCAACGGCCCGGTGGCCGGCGTGCTGGTGGCCCTGGAAGCTCCAGGTTATACCGCAGGCTATGCGGTAACCAATGCCACCGGTAGCTTTCTGCTCGACGTCCGAGAGCCCGGTACCTATCAGGTAACGCCGATCAGTTTCCTGGCCGGACATTATACCGACGACTCTTTGCAACCGCAGGTGACGGTCGCATCAGGCAGCGCGGTTTCTGGCGTTGCCCTGATCTTGGGCCTTGGTTCCTATGCAGTTTCCGGGCAGGTCAGCGATGATCAGACCGGCACGGGTATTGGCAGCGTGTGGATCGATGCCGATGGGACCAACGGTTCGATCTTTGCCACCGCCCTGGCTGATCCCGATGGGAATTACACCCTGAGTGTCCCGGTGGGCGATTACCTGCTGGTCAACAACGTCAACTCCGACTTTGGCCTGAGCCCGTCGAGCCAAGGCTACGTCGGCTATGCCGAGCGTTCCGTTGCCGTGACGGTCTCTGCCGATGTCACTGGAGCGGACTTCACGGTCACTCCGGCCACGGTATGGATTAGCGGGCAGGTGGTCGACACTTTTGGTGTGGGCCAGCCCGGACTGGCCGTGGTGGCTGATCTGGCCGGTGACGCGGATCGGCCCATGGCCACTGCCCTAACGGCAGAGGATGGCAGCTTTACCCTGGGCCTGATTGCCGGGGAGACCTGGCAGGTTGCCCTCGACAGCCAATCCTCCCTGGGGCGCAGCCTTGTGGCCACCCAGATTGCCAACCTCTCGACCAGTGGCACCTTGAGCGGTCAGGACCTGACCGTCTATCCGGCCAGCGCCTCAGTGAGCGGGGTGGTCAGCGATGGCCAGGCCCAGCCCATGGCCGATGTCGAAGTTTATCTGCGCAATGCCGACGCCAGCATTCGCCAGACGATCCAGACCGATGCCAGCGGCCAGTACACCCTGCCGGCCTTTGCCGGCACTTGGTGGGTGGGTGTTGTGGTGGGCGGTTTCGATATCCCCGAGCAAACGGTCTCCCTGATCGATGGCCAGACCGGGACGATTGATTTCAGTGTCGTTTCCCCGCCGATGACAGCCGTTGCGCTCAGCGCAGACCTGGCCAGCCCCCAGGCGGCCCCCGCTTCCATCACCTTTACTGCCGAAGGGAGTGGCGCCAGCGGCCAGTACGAATACCAGTTCTGGCTCAAGGGACCGTCGACGAACAATGCCTGGCAGGCTGTGCGGGCCTATTCCACCACTCCGACCTGGACCTGGTCGGCCGATGCGTCAGCCGCCGGCACCAGTATCGTTTCCGTGTATGCCCGCTCACTGGGCTCCACAGCCGCGGTGGAGGTCCTCAAGACCCTCAGCTACACCATTACTGCAGTCGGGACCGCAGCCACGGCCGTCACCCTGACCTCGGATCTGGCCAGCCCGCAGGCGGCTCCGGCGTCGATGACCTTCACCGCCCAGGGGAGCGGCAGTTCCGTGGATGCCTATGAGTACCAGTTCTGGCTCAAGGGACCGAGCACCGGCAACGTCTGGCAGGTTGTGCGGGCCTATTCCACCACTCCCACCTGGACCTGGAGTGCGGCTTCCGATGCCGTCGGGACCAGCACTGTGTCGGTGTATGTGCGGGCGGCCGGTTCCACCTCGTCGGTGCAGGCGTTCAAGACCCTGAGTTACAGCATCGTCAGCGTCGGGACCCCGGCCACCGCCGTTACCCTGACGTCAGGTCTGGCCAGCCCGCAGGCGGCTCCGGCGTCGATTACTTTCACCGCGCAGGGGAGCGGCAGTTCGGTGGATGCGTATGAGTACCAGTTCTGGCTCAAGGGGCCGTCAACGAACAATACCTGGCAGGTTGTGCGGACCTATTCCACCACCCCAACCTGGACCTGGAGTGCGGATTCCGATGCTGTGGGAACCAGCACTGTGTCGGTCTATGTGCGGGCGGCGGGCTCACCCGTAAGTTATGATACGTTTTCATATCTGTTTTACACGCTGGCGTTACCTGATGAACCGGTTTTCATCCCTCCAGGCCAACTGAAAAAACAATAATTGTTCGTTGATTTACTTTGATACCCATCCAAGGTCTTAACAAACCCCTTAACCAAAAGAAAAAGGCTCCCGGTTGCAGGGAGCCTTTTTAAGTAGATTCTTTCAATAAACAAAAATCAAACGAACTCTTTAATCAAAACATCAACAATCCGCTCAGCGGCATGGCCATCCCACTTTTCAGGGACCCTTCCCTGCTGCAGTTCTCCACTGAGAATCTGTTTGGCCTGAGCGAGAATTTTTTGTTTGTTGCCACCAACAATAACGTTTGAGCCGACCTCACAGGTAATGGGCCGTTCGGTGTTGGGTCGCATGGTAATACAGGGGACACCAAGAACGGTCGTCTCTTCCTGCAAACCACCACTGTCCGTCAATACCATTTTTGCATACATATTCAAATGCAAGAATTCCAGGTAACCAAGCGGTTCGGTGATCCAGATCCCTTTCACATTTTCTCCCGAATTGAAAAAGTGCCCAAGCCCAAACTGTTCGGCCATTTTTTTAGTTCGTGGATGGATCGGGAAAACGATAGGAATCTCTTCGGATATCTCGGACAATGCTTCAAGGATACCTGTTAAAACTACCTTATCGTCAACATTGCCAGGGCGGTGCATGGTCAATGTTGCATACTCTTTCGGTACCAATCCCAAATTACGGGAAAGAGTCAGGCCTGCTGCCATCTCGCGGTGCTTCAGCAACGTATCAATCATCACATTACCGACAAAAAAGACCTTCTCCGCCGGCACCCCCTCTGCTGCCAGGTTCTCATTGGCAAAATGATCGGTGGTAAAGAGATAATCACACAACACATCGGTACAGAGGCGATTAATTTCCTCAGGCATGGACATGTCTCGTGATCTTAAACCAGCCTCGACGTGGGCGACTTTGATCCCGAGTTTTTTTGCAGTGATAGTACATGCCATGGTGGAGTTTACATCACCGACAACGATGACCAGGTCGGGTTTTTCTCTCAAACAGACTTTTTCAAATTCAATCATGACTTTGGCGGTCTGTTCGGCATGAGAACCTGATCCGACCTCAAGATTGATATCCGGAACCGGCATGCCAAGGTCATCAAAAAACGCCTTGCTCATCTTTTCGTCATAATGCTGCCCAGTATGGACCAGCAGATGTTCAATTTGCTTGGGATATTTATTCATGGCCTCGATAATCGGGGCCATTTTCATAAAATTAGGACGAGCACCAACAATATTCAAGACTTTCAAGAATCGTTTCCTCCCATAAGAATTTCAGCTATCAATTGCACTAGGAATGCAGACCAAACTTGCGCATCAAATCATAAAAGGTGGGCCGACTGACACCCAGCAGTTCGGCACCCTTGGCAACATTCCCATCAACCTGTTCAAGAGCCTGCATCACCAGTTGCTGCTCAAGGCGATCCCGGGCTTCCCGCAAATTCAAATTTTCAAAATTGAGAGGAAGTCCTGATGAGGCGACCACCGCGGTCTCAACCTTCTCCATGGAAGTTTCATTGGCCTTATGGGGAAAACCCAGGTCATCAGCTTCGACCATGGCGGACTCGGCCATAATCACCGCACGCTTCACCCGGTTTTCCAATTCCCGGACATTCCCGGGCCACTCATAACTCATGATCTGCGCCAACGCGCTGCGGCTGAAGCCGCGAACCCTACGGTTCAAGGAATCGCTGAACCTCTGCACAAAGAGATTGGCCAGCAGAGCAATGTCATCACCACGCTCACGCAGCGGCGGCAGGTGCAGATTGATCACACCAATGCGATAAAAAAGATCCTCCCGAAAACTCCCTTCGCGAATCGCCTGATCGATATCGATATTGGTAGCCGCGACAATGCGGGCATTGACCCGCACATCCTCACGGCCACCGACCCGTTGAATCACCTGTTCCTGCAGAAAACGCAGCAGCTTGACCTGCAGGTTGACCGGCATTTCCCCAATTTCGTCGAGAAATAAGGTGCCGTCGTTGGCAAATTCAACTTTGCCCTGGACCCGGTTCAAGGCCCCGGTGAAAGCCCCTTTCTCATGACCGAACAATTCGGATTCAAGCAAATTTTCCGGAATCGCACCGCAGTTAATGGGGATAAAAGGTCCGTTCTTGCGCAGGCTTTTTTCGTGAATAGCTCGGGCCACCATCTCTTTTCCGGTCCCACTCTCTCCAAGAATCAGCACAGGGACATCGGTCGTCGCTACTTTGCGGATGGTGTTGAAAACGCTGAGGATATCCGGGCATTGTCCGAAAATGCCGGACAACTCCGAACCTCCACCGGCCAGACGATGCTGCAGGCGCCGATTATCCGCTTCCAGAGACGCTAGATGAAAGGCCCGGCTCAGGATGACCTTGAGAACATTCAAGTCGATCGGCTTCTGGTAAAAATCATACGCGCCAAGATCAACGGCCTTTAAGGCATTGTCCCGGTCTTCATTGCCAGAAACCACGATCACCTTAGTATCGCTTTGCGCGGCTAGGATCTCCTGCAAAACCCGCAACCCCTCACTGGCGCCATCCTCATCAGGAGGCAGGCCGAGATCCAGAGTCACGACCTTTGGTTCGTGTTCCCGAAACAGTTTTAATGCTTCATCCGCTGATGCCGCCAGAATGATGCGAAAGTCCTTGACTAGCCCCCAACGCAACTGTTTACGAATATCAGCGTTATCATCAACGATCAAAAGCTTTTCCACAAGCACCCCTGGTAAAAAACACTAGTTCTAACCTAACAACAAGAATCAGAAAGCGGTCTGCTGGTTGTGCAAGAACAAAAAACTTATTGCTTATAAGTATTGAATGTTTCGTTTTTTCGTTATCAGGAAATTGAATATTAAAACATATCTGCAATCATCACCGGAAAGGGAGATAAACTGAGAAGGTAGTCCCCTCCCCTACAGAACTTTCGACGTCGATTCGTCCGCCATGGGCTTCAACAATATTCCGGCATTGAAACAAGCCTATTCCAAATCCCTTCTTCTTGGTGGTTTGAAATGGTTTAAACAGCCTTGAACGAAGGAATTCCTGGGACATGCCGCATCCAAAATCGCGAACCCGAACAAAGGCATTGTCTTTCTGATGGCCTACCTCGACATCAACCACAGCTGGACGATCTTCCCTGCTGGCATCCTTGGCATTCAATAAAAGATTCAGCAAAACCCGAGAAATTTCGTCACTGTCTATTGAAACCGTCACAGATTTTCCGCTGAGCCGAACCTCGGCCCCACCATATTCGCCCAGTGTTTGTTTCACCAATTGAAAAAGATCAACATCCTGACGATTTAACAGTACAACCCCACCAAGATTCTTCAAACGAGCAATCAGCCGGTTCATTTTGCCCACAGTACTGTTCAAGGTATCAAGCATATCTTGTTGAAATTCGGGATCATCCAGGTAATCCCTGGCATTATCAATGACTAAAGACAGATTAGACACCAAATTTTTCAGGTCATGTAAAACGAATGTTGAAACTTTTCCAGCAGCGGCCATTTCTTTTGCGCTTGAGAGCTCCTGAGACAGACGCATACTCAACAGAGTAGCCGTTGTCTGGCAAGCGAGCATCTTCATTAAGTCAAAATCCTCAAAGCTAAACTCTTCTTCGGGATTAATCGGTTGACCTAGAAAAAGCAGTCCCTGCAACTTATCGTCAAAGATCAACGGGACAACAAACCGGATCCGGCAATATTCAAAAAACGAAACTTCGTCTGCAGAAAAGTTATAATCTCGAGTTTTAAGGTCGATGACTTTGTCACGACAACCGATGGCCTCGATAAGACAACCATTCCCTGCAATGACATGATCCCACACCATCATTTCATAGTGTGAAACCGGAACAAAATCCTTAGATTCAGTATCGAGCAAAAAAAGGGAACCGCCTTGCGTACTAAAAGATTTACAAAAAAAATCAAGCACAGCAGTGTTTAATTCGACCTCAGATCCTGCCACGGAAATAGCTGAAGTAAAATCGTACCATTGTTGGCGATAATCATATTTTTGTTTGTAAAAATGGGTAGTTAGAAAAATACGCAGGCGCCGTTGCAATCGCTCGGACAGAAGCAGAATAACAACAACAAAACCACTGAATGAACCAATGATTGTAAATAGAACCTTCTGGGATGACTCACCAAAATAACGTAACCCTTCCCCCACGAGGCCCAAACCGACCAGGTAAGCGCCAACGGCCAAGATAACGACGGAACGCAAAGCCATGTTTTGAGAAAGGACCAGACTTCTTGCTTCTCCCCGACGCAGCCTGGAATAAAAAAACAAGGACAGCCCGACAAGAACAGCTGCGGATCGTACAGGTATCAAACCCATGTCAAGGGATCGATATAAAATTCCTTGGCTGTAATACAAAAGGAAAAGACACAAAATGAAACCCAAACCAAGAATTTCAAATTTTACACGCCAGCGTTCCGCCCGCTCCAAAGCAAAGAAGGTTTTTTCAAACTGCGACAATACAAGGGTTAAATAAAGAACGAGGAGGATATAGAAAGCGAAACCAGCCTGGCCAAGAAAAAGCAGGTGCTCGTCAGCAAAATCGGGGGAGTAAAATACTTTATCAAAAGGGATTGCCAGCGCAAAAAGGGGAATACCAAAACTAAAGAACCACAGGATGCGCGAAAACCAGGAAGCGTTAGCAATTCCTTTGCTTCGGTTTGATTGAAGGCTGAAGGCAAAAAAAAGACAAGGCAAAGTTCCTTCTGCGAAAAACGAGGCCTTTTTCCAATAAAGCCAATCTGCAGGAAAAAGCAACGCCTGCATATCACAGAATTCAATCGCGCTGATGACAAGCAACCCCAGAATCAAGAGGCGACCATCCAGTGAACGAGAGCCTTTCAGCAACAAAAAAATGATGCTTATGAAAAGAAGACTAAGAGAGGCGTAGGTCAGGTAATGGCTCATAAGAATGTAAAGGTTTACTTGGGTAACACCTGGTCAATCCAAGGGTAAACATCTTGTAGAAAATCACGCGCAGCCGTCATGGCAGACATTTTGTCTCCTTCATAACTTGTAGAAATACGAATAAAGGCAGATTCTCTTCGATTGAAGAAAATTGAATTTACAACTTCATAAATTTTGAGTCGATATTCATTGGTCAGTAATGCGCCCCTTACTTTAAAAAAATAAAGGAACAGTTCGTGCCGGTCTCCCATTTGATATATAGCCGCAACTACAGGAATGTCCATGCTTGGACCGGCTATGGTCATGACCTGGCTCGAAATTTCCTGCCAACCACTTCCCGGTAGACAATGTTTGGGAGAATGAATTGGTCCGCTGTCAGCCCCCCCCGCGTGATACCCAAGATAAAAGGAAACAGTCCCACCTTTGTCATTGGCATAAATGCGAGAGATATAGTCCGTAGGCTGCAGCACCGCCAGAACCCGATCATCGAAGTATTCTTGAGAAATCATATGCCACGCACCAAAACTGCCCGGGATTTCCTCCAGAGGTTTAGCGACCGGTACAGCGACAGTTTGATGGAAATAAACGAAAAACAAAGCAGAGATCAGGAGAACATAAACAATAAGGACGCGTGGTTTGGAAATCATGGCCCCACCTTTCGCAGCAAGGTCCCGACCAGAATCAGCAACAACATTGCCAGGCCGAATACTGCCAAACCCGCAAACTCATGAAAAAATCCCTCTGCTGCGGCAGCTCCGTAATAACGGGCGAGAATGCCGGTCATGATGACCCGAAACATATTGGTCGCCATAGCAATCGGCAACGCCATGAAGATAAGGAGGAGGCGCTTAGCAACAGTTTTTTGAGTCATAAAGGCAAAAGCCACCGCTAAAGCAAGCAAGGAAACAAGAGACCGTAACCCGCTGCAGGCATCGGCAACTTCGAGGGTCAAGTCGGGAAACATGATGATATTCCCTTCTCTCAAAACAATAATGGACATGGCTTTAAGAGACCAAACCGACACCTTGGCGACAAGCAGCTTCAGAGGAAAGGCGATAGCATCATAGAGGATATAAGGAAGCGGGACCATGAAGAGGAGGAATCCGACAGGCAGTGCAAGGACCTTGAAAACCTGCCAGCCACACAGAAAAATAATGATCCCGGCTATGAGGAAAACGATTGAGGAGCGCTGAGTAAAGTATTCAGTTCCGGCTGTCCCAAGAATAAGCAGCGCCAGGGCGAATAGAATAACGGCCAGGCCCCAGTTGCTCGGATCAACCGGAGCCCGTCTTAAAGATTCCCGCCGTTCATAAACAAAATATCCGGAAATCAAAGGCACGAGAAATCCGTGGGAGTAGTTCGGATCATTGTTCCAGTCCCAGACCAGCCCCTGGAAAATGGAAAAATACAAAACAAAAAGGAGACCGATGAGTCCCCAAACATAAGGGGACCGGTAACATTTGTGAATAGCGAAGTTAGTCATAGAAATGAATTGGATCGTTTAAAAACAATAGCGGCGTTTGTAGAAAAGAAGACCGCCAAGCCCTAGAAGGACCAAAGCAGAGGTTCCAGGTTCAGGAGTGACAACAACGAGTGGGTTGGCAGAAGCCTTCAACCCCCAGTATCCGGATTCATCAAAAATATCATTGCCTCCAAAACCGAATAAATTGAAAAAGCCCTCAACGTTAAGGTTGCCGACATTCAGGGCATAATCAGCGGTAGCCCAATCAACGATCGGCAAGTACGCGAATACACTGTCTGATTCGTATTGATGGGAATAAATGTCCAGGATATTGTTGTTGTCCCCGGAAAGATTGCCCCAGACGAGGTCGATACAGTAAAGGCTTGCGCTGGTAAAGTGCCAGGTCCAGTTGAGGTCAACGTTTTTTACGGACAAATCGAACTGGAATGAAGAGAGATCATTATAAAAAAAACTACCGGAATTGAAATCACTATCCTGCAAGGTGATGGAACCGGAAATATCATATGTTGCATCGTCCTGAACGGGAACCCATTCAAAAATTGCCGTACAGAAACCCGCGGAAGGCGTAAAACCGTGAAGCGCAGCACATAAAACACCCAACACCAAAAATCTTTTAGTGAAGCATAGTATTTTCGACTTCATATTCCCCTCCTGCCTGTTAAAAAGATGACTCCAACTCCCCCTTGTCTCTCATGTCTTTGCCGAACCCCATTTTACAGTCATTAATACATGAAACAGCCAGATAAATAAACATTTCATAGCACTTTAGCCGTCAGTTTCGTATCCGATCCAGATCATAACAAACATTATAGACAGGACCGATGTTGTTATTTAGTGAGCGAACCCTGGTTTCAAGGCAATGCTGACCGTCCTGCAAGGGTAAACTGAAAAGGCCGTCCTGATCGTTAGACCAAGGTTGATCGTCAACTGTCCATTCGAATGATTGGAAATAGGGGCTGTAGGCACGCAAAGCAATATTAACCTGCTTTTTATCGTCAGCAACCCCATCAATCTGGATCATTATGGGATTCACAGCCCAATCAAATCGTAACGGGTCATCGGCCTTGATCTTAGCAGTCAGAACTGGACCCAGTTCCGGCCGCGAGGTCCACCAGGTCGCCAGGTCACCACTTGCTGGGCTACCGGGAGAGAGCCGTCGAGAATACCAATCGTTGCGCATATCGACATGAACATATTTGTAAAGATCCAATAAATCTACATCTTGAAGGCTTGGCTTTAAAGGAGCGAACCGAACAACCTGGAGCTGTCCCCGATCCTGAAGGGACGGCCCCCGATGACACAACTCAAAAGCGGATAGCGGGATGCCATCAGCTTGGTAATAGATGTTGTAATCTGTATCGAAAAGGACCCATTTATTAAACTGGTTCGACCATATTTCGGCAAGAGCATGTTGCCAGTCATATCCGTTACGAGATGCGGTAACCAACCGTGCCGGCCAGCCAAGGGAGGTGGCGGACTGGACAGTGAGCCGGGCGGCTATTTCACACCAGAAGGAGGCCCCCCCCTCCCCTGCGGCGATAACGTCTGCAGGCCAATAGGTGAGATTACCTCCGGGGACAGGGTCGACTCCATGGTCCCAGCGTGTCCCGATCCAAGCGCAAAGCAGTTTAAATTTATCGAATTCGTCTTTCCCTGAAGCGACAATGCTGGGCAAGTTGTATTGTTCGGCAAGGGTCTTCAACGGTGGAGCGTCAGGTCGTTGATAAACGAACGGAACGGAGTCATCGACCTCGTTCAAACCAGAACCGGACAGAACATGGAACCCGGGGATCGTCTTCTCTGCGTCCCGCCATTCCGCTAACAGAGACTTGGTCTGGAGAAGTTTCTTCCCTACCAAGTAAGAATTGCACGTCTTTTTTACAAAATCATCATCACCGGAGTGAACGGCAGCAAGAACAGGAACGGCAATTATTCGCACCCCCTGCTTTCCGGCCAGGGTATAGTCGATGCCGTAATAAGAAGCCAGCACCACCACCGAGCAAAGCGCGAACAGAACACTGCCAACGCCTGCCCAAAGCAGCCTTTTCAACAAGCTTGACCGATGGCGAGCTGGTTTACTCATTGTTCCACCTTCAGACCGGTGCCAATTTTTTTTCCTGCTCCTCCCGCAAAGGTCGGAACAGATGTATGTTTGCAAAGGCGGCGATATACAGCGGCAGCCAATAGGTCAACTCGGCATAAAAAAAGTTGATGAAGCGCTGGATCTTGTAGGGATGGGGGGAGCAGGGATGCGCGCGCCCTACCATCTCAGCCTGGGGGAGAAGAAACGCATCG
>ENA-ORXD01002098-ORXD01002098.1-sediment-metagenome-genome-assembly--contig:-NODE-2098-length-14169-cov-4.685070_pt1 | contig 14169 bp, 10 predicted proteins | sample MGYA00237862_ERZ511471 | MGnify/ENA metagenome assembly ERZ511471 | reverse complement strand
CCTTCCGCGGCGTCCCGTACGAGACGCTCGATCTCGTCGGCGGCCTGAGCGTCGAGTGGCGCGAACACCGCGCCTGCCGCCTCGCGGCGCAGCAACTCGTGCAGCTCGGGCTCCAGGTCGGCCGGCACGAAGACGTCGGCGGCGTCGCCGAGCGCCCGCAGCGAAGCCGCGGGCGCCATCTCGGCGGCGGCGCCGATGTATACCAGCGTCAGGCCCACCGCGGCCCCGCGCCCAGAACGAAGCTCACTCAGTCCTCGGCGGCCGGTGAGGCGCTCTGCGGCGAGGCCGAGGGGCCGGCGCTGGTGGCAGCCGGACTCGGGGACGCCGAAAGCTCATCCGGATTGAAGCCGAGCGCGTAGAGGATCTTGACGTCTTCCTCGAGCTTCGCGATCCATTCTTCCCAGGCCTTCGCCTGCTTCTCCTGCTTGAGCTGGGCCTCGATGCCTTCCCTAGCGTCCTCGAGCGAGGTCGTGCTGCCCGGCGTCTTCTTCGTCGTCTCCATGACGTGGTAGCCGTAGGAGGACTTCACGGGATCGGAGATCTCACCGATCTTGAGGCTGAAGGCGGCGTTCTCGAACTCCTTGACCATGCGGCCACGGGGCACGGCCGCGTAGAGGCCGCCGTTGCTCTTCGAGCCGGGGTCTGTTGAGTACTTCGCAGCGACCTTCTTCCAGTTGGCGTCGCTCGAGTCGGCCTCCAGAAGAGCCTGCACCTTGAGCGCCTCGGCCTTCGTCTTCACGAGAACGTGGCGCACGTCCACCGTCTCCTCGACGATGAACTCCTCGGCGTGATCGGGATCCTCGTAGTAGGCCTTGATCTCCTCGTCGCTCACCGTGACGCTCTTGCCGATCTCGTCCTGGAGCTGCACCTTGAGCTGCTGTACCGCGACCTGCTGACGCAACTGCTCCTCGGTCATCTTCATCTGCTCGAGGAGCTTCTCGTACTCCTTCTGGCCGCCGACGGAGGCGATGAGGGCGTCCATCTCCTTCTGGATCTCCTCCTCGGTGACCTCGACGTTCATCTCCGCGGCCTGCTGCCTGAGCATCTCGGCCTCGACTAGATACTGGACGATGCTCGCCTTGATCTGGTTGTACTCGGCCGTGCCCTCAGCCGGGAACTCCGCGCTGTTGACCTCGTACGACGTCTTCGCCTGCGCCAGGATGTCGTCGAACTGCTCCTGCGTGACCACGCCGTCGCCGACTGCGGCGATGGCTCCCGCCGGCACCTCGTCGCCGCAGGCGGAGAGAACCGCGACGGAGAGGACGGCGAGGACCGTCATGACGGCGACCACGAGTTTCTTCATAGGGGCACACTCCCGGGTGTAGGGGCCCCGTCGCGGGGCGCACTGGCCACGATCATAGCATCGAGCAACGACTCGACCCACCTCAGGAGATCGGCATCCGTGTCGCCGCGATGAGCGCTCAGCGAGCGCTTCTGCTTGAAGTAGACGACGCGCTCCTGCGCGGCCCGCAGCCGCGCTGCCGCCGCGTCCTCGAGCTCCAGTCCGTCGATCTGCAAACGGCCGTTGCGATAGGTGAGGGCGCTCGCCCCGAGCTCCGTCGCCTTGAGCTTGATCGCCTGCAAGGTGAGGAGATTCTCGACCGGCTCCGGCGGCGCCCCGAAGCGATCGCCGAGCTCGGCTCGCACATCGCCCAGCTCACCGAGCCGCGCGGCGCGCGCGATGCGACGGTGCACGTCGATCTTGGTCGCCTCGTAGGCGATGTACTCGGGCGGCACGTAGGCCGTCACGGGCAGCTCGACGCGCACCGGAGCGGCGAGCGCGGCGGTCTCTCCCTGCATCTCGCGCACGGCGTCATCCAGCATCTGCGCGTACATCTCGAAGCCGACCGCGGCGACGTGCCCGGACTGCTCGTCGCCGAGCAGGTTGCCGGCGCCACGAATCTCGAGGTCGGCCATGGCGATGCGGAATCCGGCGCCGAGCTCCGTGTGGTCGCTCAGCGTGGTGAGACGCGCCGCCGCCTGGCCGGTCAACATCTCCTCGCTCGGGTAGAGCAGATAGGCGTACGCTCGCGCTTCGCTGCGCCCGATGCGGCCGCGAATCTGGTAGAGCTGCGCCAGCCCCAGCATGTCGGCGCGATCGATGATCAGCGTGTTGGCGCTGGGGATGTCGATGCCGCTCTCGATGATCGCCGTCGTGACCAGCACATCCGCCTCGCCGGCGAGGAAGGCGAGCATGACCCTCTCGAGATCGCGCTCGTGCATCTGGCCGTGAGCCACGAGAAGGCGCGCGCTCGGGGCCAGCTCACGCACGTGTTCGGCCACTCGGTCGATCGTCTCCACGCGATTGTGGAGATAGAAGGTCTGGCCCTCGCGCGCCATCTCCTTCTCGATGGCGACACGCACAAGCTCGTCGCGGTACTCGCCGATGTACGTGTGGATCTCGTGGCGGCCCCGCGGAGGCGTCTCGATCACCGAGATGTCGCGTATGCCGGTGAGCGACATTTGCAGCGTGCGCGGGATCGGCGTGGCCGAGAGGCTGAGGACGTCGACCTGCAGCTTGAGATGACGCAGGAGCTCCTTCTGGCGCACGCCGAAGCGCTGCTCCTCGTCGACGATCACCAGGCCGAGCTCCTTGGGCTGCACATCGGTGCCGAGCAAGCGGTGAGTCCCAATGAGCACATCGAGCTTGCCGCCGGCGAAATCGGCGAGGATGCGCCGCTGCTCGGCCGCGGAGCGAAAGCGCGAGACCATCTCGACCTTCACCGGCAGGTCGGCGTAGCGCTCGCGGAACGTCATCAAGTGCTGTTCGGCGAGGATGGTCGTTGGGACCAACACCAGCGACTGCTTGCCGGCCTCGGCGGCCTTGAACGCGGCCCGCAGCGCGACCTCCGTCTTGCCGTAGCCGACATCGCCGCAGATGAGGCGGTCCATGGGGTGCGCCGCCTCCATGTCGTTCTTCACCTCGTCGATGGCGTCGGCCTGATCTTCGGTCTCCTCGAAGGGAAACGCATCCTCGAGACGGCGCATCAGATCGCCGTCCGGGGGGTACGCGAAGCCCGGCGTGCTCTGGCGCACTGCGTAGAGCTGGAGCAGCTCGCCGGCCATCTCGACCACCGCGCGGCGAGCGCGCGTGCGCACCGTCTGCCAGTGCGTGCCGCCGAGCTTGTCGAGCGCCGGGGCGGCGCCCGAAGCCCCGATGTAGCGGCTGACTTTGCCGATCTGGTCGTGCGGCACGAAGACCCTGTCCTCGCCGCGAAAGTGCAGGACGAGGTAGTCGCGCGTGATCCGGCCGACGGTGCGCGTCTCGATGCCGGCGAAGCGCGCCACGCCGTGATCCTCGTGCACGACGTAGTCGTCGGGGCGCACGTCGAAGAAGCTGGAGAGCCGAGCGCCGCCGACAAAGCGTCTCTCTCTAGGAGCCGCCCGCAAGAGCGCCCGTTCGCTGAGCACGGCCAGCTTGAGCTCGGCCGAGACGAAGCCCTCGTGCAGCGAGGCGGCCAGAAAGTAGAGACCGGCCGCCGCCTCGCCGCCGCGGGCGAGCTGCTCGGGGGTGAGTACCTCCGCTTGCAGCGTGCGCAGCCGGAACGTGGCGCGCTCCGCCTCGCCGGGATGGCGAAAGACGACGAAGACGCGATAGCCGTCGCGTACCATACGCACGAGATCGCGCTCGGCGCCGGAGAGGTCGCGCGCCGCAAACTGCGGCCTCGAGGCGGCGAACTGCAGCGGCTGACCCCGCGAGAGGACGTCGAGCTGCAGCGCGCCGGAGAGCGCCGCGCGCGCCTCGCGAAGAGGCGTGTAGAGGCTCTGGCCGCCGGCGCCCGCCGCAAGCTGGATCTCGGCGTCGTACTCCGCCAGCGTCCTGAAGGACTCGTCAGGGTTGAAGAGCACGACGCGCAGCGCGTCGGCGGCGGCCAGCTCGCCCAGCGAGGTAAAGTGCGACGCCAGCGACGCCAGCGCACGCACCGAGGCGCCGCGGTAGAGCTCGTCCGGCGCCTCCTCTCTGCCCTCGCGCTCCCACGACGCGATGACCTGATGCAGGCCCGCCTGGAACTCGGGCAGCGTCGTGTCCGCCTCGAACGCGGCGTACACGGTCGCGCCCGCGACCGGCGCGGTGCTGCGCTGCGAGTACACCGAGAAGTTGCGCAGCGATTCGACCTCGTCGCCCCAAAACTCGATGCGCAGGGGATCGCCGAGCGCGGCGTAGAGATCGATGAGGCCGCCGCGCACGGCGAACTCGCCGCGCTGGCGAACCTGCTCGACGCGCTCGTAGCCCAGCGTCGCGAGACGCTGCACCACGGCCTCGAAGGCGAGCTCCGCGCCGGGCGCGATGCCGAGCGGCGCGGCCTGGAGCTCAAGCGGCAGAAAGCGCTCCACAAGCGCCGCCGCCTCAGCGACGACCACCCCTCCCTCACCCAGCGCGGCAAGCGCCTCCTGGCGCTCACCGACGATGTGCGGGGCCGGGGCGACGTCGGCGCCGTAGAGCACTCCGCGCGCCGGCAAGACCGGCACGTGACGGTCCAGGTAGAGGCTGAGATCGGCCGCGAGACGAGCGGCCGTGTGCCCGTCCGGGGCCACGACGAGCCAGCCCGGCGCGTCGATTCCGCGCAGCGCCCCCGCCAGGACGTAGGGCGCGTAGAAGCTCGGCGCGTACGCCGGCACGCCGCGCTGCAGACGCGGCAGCGCCGCCGAGAACGTTTCGTCCTGGAGAAGGTAGTGCTCGAACATGCTCACTCCATTGCCGGCAGCCGCTACCGGCGCCGCGCTTCCGTGCACGCCGAACGCCCCGCTCGCCTGCGGCGGCGGGGCCCGACCACGATTGTACCCGAGCGCCGGCCCGGCGGCGTGCCGCCGCGCCGCGCACAGGCGGCGTCAACGCGCAACGACAGCCGACTCGACATAGGATTCGCGGAGATGACGGCACTACCCCCACAACCTCGCCGCCGCCCCTCGAGAGACCCGGCTGGGCGGCCCACGATCCTCGCGTTTCTGCTGGCGCTCTGCCTGGTCGCCGGCCTCTTTGCCTGCCCACCGGCCGTCGCCGGCGTCGACGACACGATCGATCGCATTCTCAGCGAACAAGAGATCGCGCGCTCCGCCGCCGGTATCTACGTCTGGGATCTCGACGCGGGCCGCGCCGTCTACGCGCACAACGGCGACACGCGCTTCACGCCGGCCTCGAACATGAAGCTCATCACCGCCGCGGCGGCGCTCATCGAGTGGGACGCGGAGCACCGCTTCACGACCGAGCTGTACGCGTCCGGCGACCGCGTCGTGAACGGCGTGCTTCCCGGCAACCTCTACCTGCGCGGGTACGGCGACCCCAGCCTCTCCACCGCCGCCTTCCAGCGGCGCGAACTCGGCTTCTCAACAGCCACGGTGGAGGCGTTCGTGAGGAGCGTGCGGGGGCGCGGCATCACGACGGTCGCCGGCCGCGTGGTCGGCGACGAAGGGTGGTTCGACGACGAGCGTGCCGTGGACTCCTGGAAGCCAGGCATCGACGCCTGGTGCGGACCTCTGTCCGCACTCTCTGCGAACCAGGGCCGTCACGGCAAGAAGCGTGTCGCCGAGCCGGCGAGCTACGCGGCGGCGCTCCTCACCACGGCGCTGCGCAAGGCCGGCGTGAAGGTGAGCCGCGGGGCCACGACCGGCTCCCTGCCGGCCTCGGCGATTCTCCTTCAGGAGCAGCGCTCGGCCGAGCTCGGCGTCCTTCTGGCGCACATGAACAAGCAGAGCGACAACCACTTCGCCGAGACGCTGCTGAAAGGGCTGGGCAAAGACACACGCGACCTCGGGTCTACCGAGTCGGGGGCGGCACAGTCGAAGCAAACGCTGGCCACCATAGGAATACCTCCGAGCGACGCCGTGATCGCGGACGGCTCCGGATTGAGCTACGCGAACCGGCTCACGGCGCACGACATCGCACGCGTCCTCGGCGCCATGTGGCAGCGGCAGGACTTCGGCAGCTACTACAACTCCCTCTCCATCGCCGGCAAGGACGGCACCCTCCACGACCGCATGCGCGGCACCGCCGCGCAGGGCAACGCACGCGCCAAGACGGGTACGCTGAACGTCGCCACGAGCCTCTCGGGCTACGTTCGGAGCGCCGACAACCACCTCGTCGCCTTCTCCATCCTGATTACGGGGAACCCGGTGGACTGGGAGCGCGGCAACGCAGCGCAAGACGCGATCGTCGCGGCGTTGGCCGAGGCGCGGTTGGGGGGGCGGCGCGCGCTGCGGGTGGGCCCCGAGACGCGCCAGTGCCTGGTGCTAGCCGACGAGGCCGTTCACACGGTTGGCCGCGCCCTCAAGCCCGTCGTCGAGCCATAACTCCACGACGTCGGCGGCGGCCCCCACGAGCGCCGATACGGCCTCCCGCGGTTCGCTGAACGTCGCCAGCACGTAGTCCGCGACGATGTCGGGGTCGTAGCTGGCCGGCCGGTCGACGCCGACGCGCAGCCGCGCGTAGCCCGGCCCGATCAGGCCGCTGATACTCTTGAGGCCGTTGTGGCCGCCACTGCCGCCGTTCGCCACAAGCCGCAGACGGCCAAACGGAAGGTCGATGTGGTCGTGGACGACGAGGACGCGCGCGAGCGGCAGCTTGTGCGCGCGCAGCGCGGCGGCCACGCTGCGCCCGCTCTCGTTCATGTACGTGGTCGGCTGAAGCAGCAGGACGGCGCGGCCGCGGATCGTGCCGACGGCGTAGCGACCGTCGTACCCGCGCTTGGCTTTGGCGACGCCGTGCCGACGCGCCAGCTCCTCGACGACCTGGTAGCCGACGTTGTGGCGGGTCCCTGAATACGTCGGCCCGGGATTCCCCAGGCCGACGATCAGGTAGTCCACAGGCTGTTGCGGGGCGTCGCGCCTCAGTCCGACGCCTCCTCCTTGCCCACCAGCGCGGGCTCGGTGACTTCGGCACCCTCCTGCTCCTCCTCGGCCACGCGCGGCGGCAGCACCGAGCACACCACGGTCTCCGGATCGTCCAGGACAACCACATCGTCCGGCACGCGAAGGTCAGAGACCCGTGCCGTGTCGTTGACGTCCATCTCGCTGATGTCGAGGACGACACGATCGGGGATGGCGGTCACGAGGCCCTTGACCGTCACCTCGCGCAGCGCCTCGTCGAGAACGCCGCCGGCCTTGACGCCCTTAGATTCGCCCTCGAAGTGAATCGCGACCGGGCTCTCGATGGTCTCGTTGAGGCGGATCTCCTGCAGGTCGATGTGCGTCGCCGTGCCCTTGGACTTGTGCACGGCGACATCCTTGACGATCGCCTTGTGCGTGCCCCTGGCGCCCTCGATGGTGACGGTAAGGACGGCATGCGTGCCGGCGCTGGTGGAGAGCGCCTCGCGCATTACGGCCGGCTCGACGGAGAACAGCGTCGCCGACTCGCCGTGCCCATAGAGGACACCGGGGATGAGGCCTTCGCGGCGCAGACGCCGGGCGGCACGGGTTCCCTTGGCGTCGCGCGGCTGCACGACGATGCTAACGTTTTCCATGAGTCGTCTCCTGCTAGAACAGCTGGTTCTCGCCGGCGAACAGATCGCTCACCGACTCGTTCTCGAACACGTTCCTGATGGTGTTGGCAAGGATGTCGGCAACCGACAGCACTTTGATCTTGTTGTCGTCGGGACCCAGCTCGACGTGCAGCGTGTCCGTCACGACGATCTCCTTGACCGGCGACATGCGAATGCGCTCCCGGGCGGGGTCGCTGAACACCCCGTGGGTCGCGCAGGCGTAGACCTCGCGCGCGCCGTTGGCGATCAGCGTCTCGACGGCGCTGGTGATTGACCCCGCCGTGTCGATCATGTCGTCGACGAGGATCGCAATCTTGTCGCGCACGTCGCCGATGAAGTGCATCGTCTCGGCGCGATTGTGCTCTGGGCGCATTTTGGTGAGCACGGCGAGGTCGCCGCCGATACGCGCCGCGAAGCGCTTCGCGAGCTTGACGCCGCCGGCGTCCGCCGAGACCGCCACCAGCGGCGTGCCGCCGAAGTCCTTGAAGCGGAAGTAGTCGGCGAGCATCGGCGTGGCCGTCATGTGGTCGACCGGGATCTCAAAGAAGCCCTGCATCTGCCCTTGATGCAGGTCCATGGCGAGGACGCGGTCGACCTTCGCCGCCTCGAGCAGGGTCGCCATGAGGCGGGCGGAGATGGGCTCGCGGGCGGCGCTCTTCTTGTCTTGCCGCGAGTAGGGGAAGTACGGCATGACCGCGGTAACACGGTGCGCCGAGGCGAGCTTGGCCGCCTGAATCATCAGGAGCAACTCCATGACGTCGTCGTTCAGCCTTTGCGAAGGAGACTGGATGATGAAGACGTCGGCGCCGCGGATGCTCTCCTCATAGCGGCAGTACGTCTCGCCGTTGGCAAACGTCTTGAGCAGGACGCCGCCGAGATTGATCGCGAGCTTCTCGGCGATCCGGTCGCCGAGCGCAGGATTGCCGCGTCCCGCCACCACCATGAGCCGCTTGCGTGGCGTGGTCATACAGAAGGACGACTCACTCAACGGTTCCCTTTCTCGGTCGAGACATGCCGACCGATGATTGTATCAGACGGCCCCGGCGCGGCACGCTTGCCGGCCGGCGGCTACGCCTTGTCCCGGTGTCGCTCGGCGATGCGCTCGGCGTAGCCCTTGATGTTCTCCTGCCGGCTGCGGGCCACGCCGAGCGACCCGGGCGGCACGTCCTGCGTGATCACCGAACCGGCCGCGGTGAAGGCGCCGTCGCCGACGGTGACCGGCGCCACGATCGTCGTGTCGCTTCCCGTGCGCACGTTGTCGCCGATCACGGTGCGATGCTTCTCGAAGCCGTCGTAGTTGGCCGTGATGTTGCCGGCCGCGATGTTGCTGTGGCGGCCGATCACCGTGTCGCCGACGTAGCTGAGGTGGGGCACCTTGCTGCCCTCGCCGATGGTGCTGTTCTTGAGCTCGACGAAGGTGCCGGCCTTGGCGCCCTCCATGAGCACGGTGCCCGGCCGGATGTAGGCGAACGGGCCGATCGAGCAGCGCTCGCCAACCGTACAGCGCACGAGATGCGAGGTGACGACACGGGCCTTGTCTCCCACGACGGCGTCACGCAGCACGGAACCGGGACCGATCTCGCAGCCCTCGCCGACCACCGTCGCGCCGAGGAGGTGCGTGTTGGCGCGGATGAACGAGTCTCGTCCCACCTCGATGCCCCAATCGACGTAGGTGGTCGCCGGGTCCTCGAGCGTCACCCCGTCCAGCATGAGCCGCTCCAGAAGGCGGCGGCGCATGACCGCAGCGAGCTCGGCGAGCTCGACGCGCGAGTTGATCGCCAGCATCACCTCGTGGTCGGCGACGACGTGCGTCTCGACGCGCTCGCCGGCAGACAGCGCCAAATGGATGGCGTCCGTCAGGTAGAGCTCTCCCTGCGCGTTGGCGGCCCGCAGTTGCGGAAGCAGGCGCCGCAGAAGCGCCCCGCTGAAGACATAGAAGCCGGTGTTCACCTCGGCCGTGAGGAGCTGCTCGTCGTCGGCATCGCGCGCCTCGACGATCCCCTGCACGGCACCGTTGGCGTAGCGCAGCACGCGGCCGTAGTGACCGGGGTTCGGCAGAATGGCGGTGGCGACCGTCACGCCGGCGCCGGCCGCGCGATGCGCCGCGGCGAGGTCGGCGAGAAACGCTCCGCTCACCAGCGGGGCGTCGCCGACGAGCACGGCCACGTCGCCGTCGAAGTCGCCGAGCACCTCGAGGCCGGCACGAACCGCGTCGCCCGTTCCTCGCCGCTCGCGCTGGATGGCTCGTTCGCAGCGATCCGGCAGCACGCCGGCCACAGCGTCCTGATCGGGCCCGGAGACGACCACGACGCGCGCCGGCAACACGCTCAGGGCGGCATCGATCACGTACGAGATGAGCGGGCGACCGCAGACCTCGTGCAGCACCTTGGGGAGCTCGGACTTCATGCGCGTGCCGAGACCCGCCGCCAAGATGACGACGGCAAGCGGCGATGGGCTCTGCGTGGGTTTGCTCATATGACTCACCTGGCCGGACGGTCGCGTTGGAGGATGGTGGCTGGGGCGGGAGGATTCGAACCTCCGAGTGCCGGGACCAAAACCCGGTGCCTTACCGCTTGGCGACGCCCCAGCGCGAGACGGAGCCCGCCCCTCGGGGTCCCGCCGGCCGCCGCGCGGCGGCACAGTATTGTATCACCGGCGCCCCGAACTCCGGCCGCCGGATTGGGGACCGCGCACCTCCAGCGGCTGCAGGTCGGTGACGCACCAGGCGCGGGCGGGCGCCAGCGCGGCCCGCGCCTTCGCCGCCGCCTCCGCGTCCGCGAAGAGCCCGAACACCGCCGACCCGCTGCCCGTCATGGCCGCCGCCAGGGCGCCGGCCGCACGCAGCCGCTCGATGAGCGCGCCCACCTCAGGCCGGCGCGCCCGCACGCACGCCTCGAGGTCGTTTTCGACGAGCTTCGCCACGTCGCCCGGCGTGCGCGCCGACCGAGCTCGCCCCGAGAGAGCGCGCGCTCGGGAGACGAAGCCCGCGAGGCTCTCCGGGACATCCTCGTCGTGCCAGCCGTACACCTCCCTCGTCGCCAAGGCCACGCCGGGCACGGCGATCACGGCGTGCAACTCGGGCAGCGGCAACGGCTTGAGCACCTGGCCGCGACCGGTGGCGAACTGCGGCCCCGGCCACAGGAAGAACGGCACGTCCGAGCCCACGGCGGCGGCGACCTCGAAGCGCAGTCGCGGCGTCAGATCGAGATCGAAGAGGCGCTCGAGCGCCGTCAACGTGGCGGCGGCATCGGAGCTGCCGCCGCCCAGGCCGGCGCCCGCCGGAATGCTCTTGGCGATCGCCACGCTCGCCTCGAGGGGCCGCTCGAGGCGCGCCTCCAGCTCCCGCACGACGCGCGCCGCGAGGTTCTCCTCGCCGGGCGCCACTTCGCAGGTCACCTCGAGCGCCTTGCCCGGCGTGCGCCTTACCGTGACGCGATCGGCCAAGGTCACCGGGACCATCAGAGAAGCGATCTCGTGATACCCATCCGCACGCCGCGGCCCCACCAGCAGCGCCAGGTTGAGCTTCGCCGGAGCGACAACACCGATCGCACCCGAGCCGTTGCCTTTCGTCACACCTCACCTCCGTGCTCGGCCTGATCTCGGCGGAGCACCCCGAGGCGGCGCGCGAACTCCACCCACTGCGCTGGAGAAAGCTCCTCGGGACGCGCCGCCACGGACAAACCCAGAGCCTCGAGGGCCGCGCAGACGCGCTCGCGCGCCGGCACCGGAGTTGAGGGCAGGAAGCCGCCCAGGCTGTTGGTCAGCACCTTGCGCCGCTGACCGAAGGCGCGTCTCACGAGTCTGTCCAGCGCACGGTACTCGGCGGCGGTAACGGCCGCATCGCACTCGCCCGCCTCCCAGCGTCGGAACGTGATGAAGCAGGAGTCGACCCGAGGCCGAGGCCGAAAGGCCGAAGGCGGCACCATGCGCGAGTCCTGCAGCCGGCAGGCAACTTGGGTAAGCACCGAGACCGCCGCGTACGCCTTCGTCGAGGGCGCCGCGAACAGGCGGTCGCCGAGTTCCTTCTGCACCATCACACTCCAGCGACGCACGCTGGGCAGCTTCACGATGCTCGTCATGATCAGCGGAATGGCGATGTTGTACGCCAAGTTCGCAACGAGCGCCGTCGGAGGAGGCCTGAGCTGCGAGAGATCCACTTTGAGCGCATCGCCGAAGTGCACGCAGAGGTTCGTATGGCGAGTTGCCAGGGCCTCGAGCCCCGGAACAAAGCGCTGATCGATCTCGAAAGCGTGCACCAGCAAAGCGCGCTCGAGCAGCGGGCGCGTCAGCAGACCGTCGGCGGCGCCGACCTCGAGCACCACGTCGTCGGCGTGCACGTCGGCCTGCGCCACGATCGCTCGCAGGATGTTCGCGTCGACCAGGTGGTTCTGCCCGTAGCGGTGCAGCGGCCGCGGCCGCGGCGGCCGGCCGCGGCCGGCGCCCGGCGCACCCCCACCGTTCCCACCCCCCGCCGTTGCGCCCCCACCGAACCCGCTCACCGCCGCCTCGTTCAGTCGCCCGGAGAGAGGCCGAAGACGCGCGTCGCGTTCTCGGTGGTCACCTTCGCGAGGTGCTCCGCCGAGCAGCCGCGCACCTCGGCCAGCGCCGACGCCGTCTGCGCGACCATGCGCGGCGCGTTCGGCGTGCCGCGAAACGGCACAGGGGTGAGATAGGGAGCGTCCGTCTCGACGAGCAAGCGGTCCTCGCGCACGTGCGCGGCCGCCTTCCGCAGGTCGGCGGCGTTCTTGTAGGTCACGTTGCCGGCGAAGCTCATGTAGTAGCCGCGCGCGTTGCACTCCTCGACGCGCTCGGACAAGGAGAAGCAGTGCATGACGACCGTCAGGTCGGCGGCCTCGCGCTCGAGCATGTCCAGCGCCTCGTCGCCCGCCTCACGGACGTGCACGACGAGCGGCAGGCGCGCGCGCCGGGCAAGCTCGATTTGGGCGCTGAAGGCCCTGCGCTGCGCCTCGCGCGGCGAGAGATCGCGATAGTAGTCCAGACCGCACTCACCGACCGCCACCACTTCTGGCCGGCTCGCGAGCTCTTCCAGCTCGCTGGCGACCGCCTCGCTCCACACTTCGGCGTCGTGGGGATGGACGGCGACCGTCGCGTACACCTCCGGGTAGGTCGCGGCCAGCGCGATCGCTTGCCGCGACGTCGGTACGTCGATGCCGATCGTGACGATGGCCGCGAGCCCCGCGGCGCGCGCGTCGACGATCGCGCCGCCCACGTCGTCGAGCATCTCGAGGTGGCAATGGGTGTCGACGAGCTTCAGGCGCCGGCCTCGATACGCGGGAAGAGAGGCGGCGCGACGACGACCTCCGCGGGCTCGAGCGCGGCCCACACGGCGCGCTCGAGCGCGAGATCGGCGGCCGTCGCCGGCTGACCGAGCCGATGCAGGATCTCGGCCGACGTCCCCGGGATGACCGGGTAGACGGCCAGGGCCACGAGCCGCAAGCCGGCCGCCAGGCCGTGCAGCACGGCCTCGAGACGGGCCGCCTGGGCCTCGTCTTTGGCGAGCTTCCAGGGCGCCTCTTCCTCAACGAGCCGGTTGAGGCGCCGCACGTACTCCCAGATCGTCTCGACCGCGGCCGTGACCTCGACCTCGGCGAAGCGCGCCGCGGCGGCGCGCACCATCGCCTCGCCCTCGGCCGCGACCTCGGCCAGAGGATTCGCCTGCGGCGCCGCCGGGATGCTGCCGCCGCGGTACTTGGCGATCATGCTGACGCTGCGGCTGACCAGATTCCCCAGCTCGTTGGCGAGTTCGTTGTTGTAGCGGCTCTCGAAGCCGTCCATGGAGATGACGCCGTCCTGCCCGAAGTTCACCTCGCGCAGCAGGTAGAAGCGCAGCGGGTCGATGCCGTACGTCTCCATGACCGCGAACGGATCCAGCACGTTGCCGCGCGTCTTGCTCATCTTCTCGCCGCCCATGAGCAAGTACCCATGGATGAACTCCGCCGCCGGCACGTCATACCCGGCGCTCATCAGGAGCGCCGGCCAGATGACGGCATGGAACTTGAGGATGTCCTTGGCGAGGAAGTGGTGCACGACCGGCCAGTACTGCGCGGCAAGATCCTCACCGGGGTGAGCGTAGCTCATGGCCGATAGGTAGTTGATCAGCGCGTCCACCCACACGTAGATGACCTGCTCCTCGTCCCAAGGGACGGGCACGCCCCAGGTGATGCTCGAGCGGCTGATCGAGATGTCCTCGAGCCCCTGCTCGATGAACGAGAGCGCCTCGTTGTAGCGCGAGCGCGGCTTGACGAAGTCCGGCCGCGCGCGGAACAGCTCCGTGAGACGCGCCTGGTACTTGCTGAGCAGGAAGTAGTAGTTCTCCTCCTCAACCCAGATGGGCGCGATGCCGTGGTCCGGGCAGAGACCGTCCTTGAGGTCGCGCTCGTACCAGAAGCCCTCACAGGCGGTGCAGTAGAGACCGCCGTACGTGCGCTTCTCGATATCTCCCGCGGCCCGCATGCGTTCCACGAACTGCTGCACAAACGCCATATGGCCGGCGTCCGTCGTGCGAATGAAGAAGTCGTTGCTGGCGTTCACCTGCTGCGCGAGACGCTGAAACTTGGGCGCCATCTGGTCGACGTGCTGGCGGGGCGTAAGCCCGCGCTCGGCGGCCGCCTGAGCGATCTTCGTGCCGTGCTCGTCGGTGCCGGTGAGGAAGAAGACGTCGTCACCCATCTGA
>ENA-ORXD01002096-ORXD01002096.1-sediment-metagenome-genome-assembly--contig:-NODE-2096-length-14177-cov-4.171418_pt1 | contig 14177 bp, 12 predicted proteins | sample MGYA00237862_ERZ511471 | MGnify/ENA metagenome assembly ERZ511471 | reverse complement strand
TCGTCGCCGTGCCGACGACCGCCGGCACCGGGAGCGAGGTGACCTTCTGGGCGGTCGTGACCGACCCCGAACGCCGGGAGAAGCTGGGCGTCGGCGGCCCGCTCATGGCCCCCGCCGTCGCGCTGGTCGACCCGGCGCTGACGCTGACACTGCCCCCTTCGCTGACCGCGTTCACCGGCCTCGACGCCCTGACCCACGCCGTCGAGGCGCTCGCGGCCACGAACGCGGGGCCGTTCAGCGACCTCTGCGCCGTGCGTGCCGTCTCACTCGCGGCGACGAGCCTGCGTCGTGCGGTCGCCGACGGCGGCGACGGCGCAGCGCGTCGCGACATGGCGCTCGCCAGCTTGCTCGCGGGCGCCGCCTTCACCAACGCCGACGTCGGCGCCGTGCACTGCATCGCCGAGGTCGTCGGCGGCCTGTACGACCTGCCGCACGGCCTCGTCTGCGCGCTCTACCTGCCGCCGGTCGTGGAGTTCAGCGCCGCGGCGGCGCCGCAGCGCTACGCGGCCGTCGCCGAGGCCCTGGGCGCTGTGGGTGACGTGGGGGAGGCCGCGCGGGCGCCGTCCGGGACCGCAGATGCCGCGCCGGCGCCGACCGAGACGGCGGTCCCCGTGCGCGACACGGCCGGCGGAGCGCGCGCGCAGCGAACGGCGGCACTGGTCGGGCCCGCCCTGCGCCGGCTCGCGCGCGACCTCGGCGTGCCGACGGCGGCCGCGGCCGGCGTGCGCGCGGCCGACCACGAGCGCATCGCCGAGCGCTGCGCCGAGACCATCGGTGAGTACGCGGTGCCGCGCCCGCTGGTCGCCGACGACTTCCTCGCCGTTCTTCGCGCCGCGGACGGGCGGTAGTGAGCTTCCTCACCCTGATCGCGATTGCCTTGGGCCTCGCCATGGACGCCTTCGCAGTCTCCATCGGAGTCGGTCTCAAGCTGTGCCAGGTCAACTGGCGACAGACCTTCCGTCTCGGCTTCCACTTCGGCCTCTTCCAGGCGCTGATGCCCGTTCTCGGTTGGCTCGCCGGTCTGACCGTCGCGGGCTACTTCGAGGCCGTCGCCTACTGGATCGCGTTCGTCCTTCTGGCGACCATCGGCGGGCGCATGGTCTGGGAGTCCTTCCGCGGCGACGAGGAGCGGGCGGCAGGGGTGGCCGACCCGACGAAAGGGCTCTCACTGGTCGTGCTCTCCGTGGCGACCAGCATCGACGCGCTCGCCGTGGGGGTGTCCCTCGCCATGCTCGACGTCGACATCTGGTGGCCGGCGGTCGTCATCGGCATCGTCGCCGGAGCCCTCACGGTGGTCGGGCTCCACGTGGGGTGCCGCCTCGGATCGGCGTTCGGCCGGCGCATGGAGACTGTCGGCGGCGTGATCCTGATCCTGATCGGCATCCGGATCGTGGTCGAGAACCTCGGCGGATGATGTCGCCTGCGCCCCTGACGGCCCCTGCCGGAGGCGCGTGATAGGCGGCGCCCGAAGACCGTGGTACCGGCGGGTCCTCGACGTGCTCGTGGCGACGGTCCGTCACGCCCTCGACGACAACGTGCCGACGCTGGCCGGAGCGCTGACGTACTACGCCCTGCTCTCGCTCTTCCCGGCGCTCATCGTCATCGCCGGCATCCTGACCCTGGCCGGCCGCGAGGCCACCGGCGGGGTGCTCGTCGACGTCCTCGCGCAGCTCGTGCCGGCCGAGGCGGCACGGGCCCTCGAAGATCCCGTGAAGCGCCTGGTGGCCGATCGAGCCGGGGCCGGCACGCTGCTCGGTGTCGGCCTCGTCGTCGCCCTCTGGTCGGCGTCGGCCTACGTCGGGGCCTTCATCTGGGCGGCACGTCGCGTCCACGAGGTGAGGTCGGGCGGCCCGTTCCTGCTCAACCTGGCCAGGCGGCTGGGCTTCGCCCTCCTGATCCTCGTCGTGCTCGCCGTTCTCGCCATCGTCCTCGTCGCCAGTGGCCCCGTCCTCGCGACGCTGGCCGAGGCGCTCGGGATCGGCGCGGGCGCCCTGCGCGCCTACGACCTCGCGCGCTGGCCGCTGCTCGTCGGCGTGGCCGTGCTGCTCATCAGTCTCCTCTACGCAGCGGCCCCGGCGGCCAGCGCGCGCGGCGTCCATCGCCTGCCGGTCGGCAGCGCGCTCGCCGTGGCGATCTGGCTGGTGGCGACCACCGCCTTCGACTACTACGTGGCGCGCTTCGCCGACTACGGGGCCGTGTACGGGGCCCTCGGCGGGGTCATCGTCTTCCTCCTCTGGCTGTGGATCTTCAACATCGCCGTCCTCGTCGGGGCCGAGCTGAACGCGGAGCTGGCGCGGCGACGGGAGGCCGCGGGTACGGACGAGGGCGAGGGCGCGGAGGAGGCTGAGGGCGGGGTCGACAGCGAGGTGGCGGGCGAGGCCGGCGCGGTGGCGACCGGCGACGGCGGAAGCGCAGGCCCGCCGCCGACTACCTCAAGATCAGCAGCAGGACGATGATCAGGATGACGACGATCACGGCGATCGGGATGTACATCGTTCCTCCGTCGAGGCCGGCGGGGCGGATGCCCGCATCGTGACTGGTTCCCGTGGACGCGGCGGGTCAGACATCGGACGGCGCGCGGCCGGCGACTGAGGGCCGCCGGCCGCGCGCCGTCCGATAGTATCGCGCCGGCACCGCACCCCGGAGAAAGGACCGCCCGTGGACTTCGATCGCGTCGTCGCGCGCCGCGGCACGGCGAGCTTCAAGTGGGAGCTCTACGGGCGGGACGTCCTGCCGCTGTGGGTCGCCGACATGGACTTCCCGTCGCCGCCGCCGGTCGTCGAGGCCCTGCGGCGGCGTGCCGAGCACGGGGTCTACGGCTACACTCTGGTGAGCGAGTCCTTCACCGACGCGCTGCGCGCCGACGTCGAGCGGCGCCACGGCTGGCGCATCGAGCCCGAGTGGCTCGTCTGGCTGCCCGGCGTCGTGCCGGGGCTGAACCTCTGCTGCCGGGCGTTCGCAGGGCCCGGCGACGAGGTCATGACCGTGACTCCGGTGTACCCGCCGTTCCTCGGTGCCCCGCCCGACCAGCAGCGCCGGCTGCTGACGGTGCCGGTACGCGACGCCGGCGGCCGCTGGGAGCTCCCCCTCGAGGCGATGGAGGCGGCGCTCACACCGCGTACCCGGGTGCTGCTCTTCTGCCACCCGCACAACCCGCTCGGGCGCGTCTGGCGGCGCGACGAGGTGGCCGCGGTGGTCGGGTTCTGCCGCCGGCATGGTCTCGTGCTCTGCTCGGACGAGATCCACTGCGACCTCGCGCTCGACGATCTCGCGCACGTTCCCTCGGCGACGGTCGATGCCGCGGCTCCGGATCTGACCGTGACCCTCATGTCGCCGAGCAAGACCTACAACCTGCCGGGCCTGAACTTCGCCTTTGCGATCGTGCCCGACGAGGGTCTGCGGGAGCGCTTCACCGCGGCGGCGGCCGGTCTGCTGCCGTTCCCCGGCTGCTTCGCCCTGGCCGCCGCCGAGGCGGCGTACCGCGAGGGCGAGCCGTGGCTCGCGGAGCTCCTCGCGTACCTGCGCGGCAATCGCGACGCGCTCGAGGGCTTCGTGCGCGCGTCGCTCCCGCGCGTGACGATGACCCACGTCGAGGCGACCTACCTCGCTTGGCTCGACGTGCGCGACCTGGGACTCGACGACCCCGCCGCGGTCTGTCGCCGGGCCGGGGTCGCGCTCTCCGACGGCGCCGACTTCGGCGCGCCGGGCTTCCTGCGGCTCAACTTCGCCTGCCCGCGGGCGACCCTGGACGAGGCGCTGACGCGGCTGGCGCCGGTGCTCGGCGGCTGAGGCTCGCGACGAGGGCCCGATCCGCCCCTTACGGCGTCAGCCGCGGCGGCTCGGCGCTCTGCGTCCCGCGCAGCTCGATGAGCTTCTGGCGCAGGTCGGCCTGCAACCGCACGAGCTCGCCCTCGGCCTCGTGGCGCTTCCGGCGCCCTTCATCCTGGATGCTGATCGTCTCCTCGAGCGTCGCCACGAGGTCGGCGTTGACCTGGCGCAGGGTCTCGATGTCGACGACCCCGCGCTCGACCTCGCGCGCCACCTTGGCGGAGCCGTCCTTCAGCAGGGCGGCGTTCTTGGCCAGCAGCTCGTTGGTCGTGTCGCTGACCTCGCGCTGCAGCTCGAGCGCCTTCTGCTGGCGGTAGAGGCTGAGGGCGATGACGATCTGGTTCTTCCACAGGGGGACGGTAGTGAGGATCGAGCTCTGAATTTTCTCGACCAGGTTCTGGTCGTTGCTCTGGATGAGTCGGACTTGGGGCGCGGTCTGGATGGCGATCATGCGCGTGAGCTTGAGGTCGTGCAGGCGGCGCTCGAAGCGCAGCACCGCCTGGCGCACGTCGTTGACGCGCTGCGCGTCGAGCGGGTCCTGGGAGGCCTGCGCCTCGGCCTCGAGGACCGGCAGGCGCTCGGTCTGGAGCTCCTCGAGGAGCTCGTCGCCGGCGGCGATATAGAGGTCGAGCTGGCCGAGGTACTCGAGGTTGAGCTCGTACATGCGGTCGAGGACGGTGATGTCCTTGAGGAGGCCCATGCGCGCCTTCTCGAGCGCCAGGGTGAGCTTCTCGATGGTCGCGCCGATCTTCTGGTAGCGGGTGGCGAAGCGGTTGAAGGAGTCGACGAAGCGGCCGACGAGCGGGATCCTGGCGAGGCCCGACCCGCCGCTCAGGCTGTCGACGTCGACCTCCTTCACCTTGACGAGCAGCTCGGCGAGGCTCTCGCCGGCCTGCCCGGCCTCGCGCGTGCGGATGTCGGCGAGGAGGGTGTCGGCGAAGGTGGCGATCTTGTTCTGCGCCGGCAGCCCGTACTGCAGGACGATCTGCGTGTCCTCGACGTCGACGGCACGCTTGATCTGCTCGACCTGGGCGCGCTCCTCGGGGGTCAGCTCGGTGCGGCCGGCGGCCGGCGACGGCACGAGGTCGCCGGCGAGCCCCGGCGCCGCCCCGAGATCGGGCATCGCCCCGTCTTCGCCCGGCGTCGCCGCGCCGTCGCCCGGGGTCGCGCCCTCGGGCGCCGGCGCGCTCGCGCCGTCTCGTCTCGTCTCGTCGGTCATCACTGCCCCCCGCTTCCGGCGGCCGGCGGCCGCGGCTCGAACACCCGGTCCATCTGTACGGTCTTCTCGAGCAGCGCGATCTCGCTGTCGAGGTCGATGAGGTCGCGCTGCAGCACGGCGGCGAGCTCCTTGTCGAAGGCCTGCTGGATGCTGTCGAGCGAGGTCACGGCGCGCGTCAGCGTGGCCTCGACGTCGGGCCCGTGGACGCCGCGCTGCGTGAGATCGGCGTAGCCGCCGACGATGCGCTGCGCGGCCTCGAGGTAGTAGCTCAGGAAGGCACGCGCGAACTCGATCTGCGCCGGTGCGGCGATGAGCTCGGCGAGGATCTTCTCGGCGGTCTCGCAGAGGTGCGCGACCTTGTCGCGCACGCGCTGGTCGCCGAGCCCGGACCCCGTCGCCGACATCTCGTCGATGCGCTCCTGCGCGGCGAGGATGATGGCCGCCGTCTCCTCGTCCATGCCGCGCGGCAGCTCGGGGCGTGCCGCCGCCGGCAGGGACGGCGGCTGCGGCGGCGCCTCGAGCTGGGGCCGCGGCACGTCGCCGAACATGATCGCCCGGTAGTGCGGGCGGGCGACGAGCGCGTGCAGGACGGAGGCCGCGGAGACCAGGAGCTGCAGCGGCACGGCGTAGCGCAGCCACGGCGTGCCGATGGCGCCGAGGGTCAGGAGCACCGGCATGAGGTAGGCGAAGCCGGAGGCGATCCACGCCGCGCTCCGCGCCCGCACGCCGATGTAGAAGAAGGAGACCCAGTTGAGGAAGCCCAGGGTGAACGTCCAGAGAACCCAGAGCGAGTGCCGCCACCACCAGCGGTACTGGGCGCGACGGGTGACGACCGTCGGCGGCGCCTTCTCGACGGCCCGGCGCCGCGACGGCCTCTGCGGCGCGAGCTGCTGCACCTCGCGCACGGCCGAGGCCGGGTGGCCGAACTGGCACTCGCCGTGGGGCTGCACCCAGACCCAGCGCTCACAGACCGTACAGTAGCCCCCCAGCGGCACGGGGCTTCACCTCCCGAAGGGTCGCGTCCTGACAGCATAGTCCCCGGCGTCGCCGCCCGTCACGCGCCCGCGCGCGTGACGCACTCGCCCCGGTCTCCGCGGCTCGTCGAAGGCCCGCGGCCGTCGCCTCCGGGGTTTGCCGCCTCGCCGTAGGGGAGACTAGCGGTAGAGAGCACGTCGCCGACCCTCATCACCTTGCAGGAGGCACCATGTCCGACGAGACCCGCGTAGCCCGCACGCTCGACTGCATCGGGCTGTACTGCCCGGAGCCGCTGTTCCAGACGCGCGAGAGTATCGACGCGCTGGAGGTCGGAGAGGTGCTCGAGGTGCTGGCCGACGACCCGGCCGCCGAGGAGGACATCACGCGCTTCGCGAAGCGCGCCGGGCACGAGGTCGTCGAGCTCGAGAACGACGGCGTGCGGCTGCGCGTGCTGATCCGCCGCCTGAAGTGACACCGCACAACTGAAGCGACGTCTCCCGGTTCGTCCTGCGGCTTCATCCGTGGGGAGTCCGGCAGACCCGAGGCTCGAAAGGAGCCGACCATGAAGAACGAGAACAGCATCCTCTACGTACAGACCAGCGACCAGCCCGAGCGGCAGTACTCGCCCCTGGTGCTGGCGCAGACCGCGAAGGCGATGGACCTCGAACCTGCCGTCTACTACCTCGGGATGGGACTGAAGGTCCTGAAGCCGGGCGCCGCCGACGCCATGCAGCTCGGCGCCTTCCCCAGCGTCGGCGACATGCTGCGCAAGACGATCGAGATGGGCATCACCGTCTACGTCTGCGAGGCCTCCAAGCAGATGCTCGGCTGGGAGAGCGTCGAGCTCATCGACGGCGTCAAGATCGTCGGCGCGGGCACGCTGAACGACCTCGCCCTCGATGCCGGCGCGACGATGTGGTTCTGACGCCGGCGGGCTCGGGAGGCAGGACGTGAACAAGGACCAGGCCGGGGGCGGCGCAAGCGGGCAGGCCCCTCCCTCGCGCGACATCGTCTACGCCGACTACCAGTCGGCGAAGCCCGTCGACCCGCGCGTGGTCGAGGCGATGCTCCCCTACATGACCGAGACCTTCGGCAACCCCTCGTCGCTGCACGGCGTGGGCGACGAGGCGACGGCGGCACTCGACGACGCCCGCGCCCGGGTCGCCCGCTTCGTCGGCGCGCAGCCCGACGAGATCGTCTTCACCTCGGGCGCCACCGAGGCCAACAACCTCGCCCTCATCGGCTACTGCCGGCGCAACCGGCGCAAGGGCGACCACGTGCTGATCAGCGAGGCCGAGCACATCTCGATCCTGAACATCGCCAAGGTCCTCGAGAAGGAAGGCTTCCGCGTGACTCGCGTGCCGCTCGACCTGTACGGGCGCGTGTCACCAAAGAAGCTCCGCGCGCGCATCACCGACGAGACCATCCTCGTCTCGCTCGGCTGGGCGAGCAACGAGATCGGCACCGTGCAGCCCATCGAGGAGATCGCCGCCATGCTCGACGGCACCGGCGTCACCCTGCACGCGGACGCGGTGGCGGCCGAGGGCCTCGTGCCGATCGACGTCGGCGCCGTGCCGCTCGGCCTCATGACCCTCTCCTCGAACGACATCTACGGGCCGCGCGGGCTCGGCGCTCTCTACGTGCGCAAGGGCGTGCAGGTCGCGCCGGTGCTCGTGGGCGGCGGCCAGGAGCGCGGCCTGCGCTCGGGCAGCGAGGACCTCGCCGCCATCGCCGGCATGGCCGCCGCGGCCGACATCATGGTCGCCGAGATGCCGGCCGAGGTCGCGCGCATCAAGGCGATCAGGGATCACCTCGTCGAGCGCGTGCTCGCCGAGGTCCCCGACTCACACCTCAACGGGCACCCGGAGCAGCGTCTGCCGAACAACGCCCACTTCCGCTTCGACGGCGTCGAGGGCGAGGCCATGGTCCTCTCGCTGCGCGACGCCGGCGTCGCCGCGGCGACGGGCTCGGCCTGCAGCTCGAAGACGCTCGAACCCTCGCATACCCTCATCTCCTGCGGCCTCCTGCACGAGGAGGCGCACGGGTCGCTCGAGTTCACCTTCGGGCGCTTCAGCCGCGAGGACGACGTCGAGCGCATCATGGCGGCCCTGCCGCCGGTCATCGAGCGCCTGCGGGCGCTCTCACCGCTCTACCGGGCCAAGGTCTGAGCCCCAGGGACGGAGTCCCGGGCCGCTCACCGCACCACGGAGAAGGACGACGATGAAATCGACCCAGTACACGGAGAAGACGCTCGAGCACTTCCGCGACCCGCGCAACGTCGGCACCCTCGAGGGGCCCAACGTCGCCATGGGCCGGGTGGGCAACCCCGTCTGCGGCGACCTCATGGAGATGTACATCGAGGTCGAGGACGACCGGATCAAGGACGTGAAGTTCCAGACGTTCGGCTGCGGCTCGGCGGTCGCGACCTCGAGCATGACCACGGAGTTGGTCAAGGGGATGACTCTCGACGAGGCGCTCAAGGTCAGCCGCGGCGACGTCGCCGACGCCCTCGACGGCCTGCCGCCGATCAAGATGCACTGCTCCAACCTGGCGGCCGACGCGCTGCATGAGGCGATCAAGAACTGGCGCGCCGGCGTACGCCCTGAGGATGTCGGCACCGAGCCCGTCGCGACCTCGTGCGCTGCGACCGGGGCCGCCGAGCCGGTGGAGATCGCCGGCCTCGAGGACTACGAGGGCAAGGGCGTGTACACGGTAGTCGCCGACCCGGCGACGCTTGCCGACCAGCGCGTCGTCGTGCTCGACACCGGCGACGCCGCCGCGCAGACCGCGATCGCGCTCACCGACCACACCGCCCGCGTCGTGCTCATGACGACGGCCAAGGACCCGGAAGTCAGTGCGGCGACGCGCTCGGCGTTGCGCCTCTCCGACGTGAAGGTGCTGACCGAAGCGCAGCCGCTCTCGCTGCACGGCGAGGGCGAGCTCGAGCGGATCCGCGTGCACGACCTCAACGAGGACGAGGAGTACGAGCTCACCGCCGACGCGTTCGTCGTGCTGCGGTAGGCGGCGCGCGGCCGTACATGAAGCCCGCGGCGTCTGGGTGATCTTGCGCGGCGAGGGGGCGGCCCTGCGGGCCGCCCCCTCGCCGCGCCACCCGGATGCCGCCGCGGCGTGCGCCGTCGGTCGGGCGATGCCCGCGAGCCGAAGGCCGGCAAGACCGGCTCGGCACGACCCACCGCCCGTCGGCACGGTCGGTGTCAGGCCGGCTGCAGGCGCTTCAGCATGACGCGGACGCTGCAGCGGCAGGGCGGCGGCCCGCAGGCGGGGCACGTCGCCCCTGCGGCGCGGCTGAACTCGCCGAAGAAGTCGGCGATCTCGCCGAGGTCGTCGTAACCGGCGCGGCGAAAGAGGCCGGCGCTCGTCGGCAGGGCGGGGTCGCTCGGCAGCCACGCGTTGGCGAGCACGTGGATGGTGTCGCGGCCGTGGATGAAGGCGAGTCCGGTGGCGGCCGCCTCGACGCGGGCGACGAGGTCGCTCGCGAGCCCGCGGCCACGGCGGTCTGCCCGGACGGCCAGCTCGCGGATACGTACGATGCGGCCACGCGCCGGCAGTCGCTCGAGAGCGGCGAAGGCAGGGCCTTCGGCGTAGGTTCGCCGCAGGTGAGGGGCGTCGTCGACGACGGCCAGGGCGACGCCACAGAGGCCGTCGTCGAGCGCGACCCACGACAGCCGCGGGTCGGCCGCCATCGAGCCGGCGAAGCCGGCCCCCACGGCGGCCTCCAGCAGCGCGACCACGGCGTCGGCGTCGGCGGGCGTGAAGCGACGCACGTCCATGCCGCTCAGTGTAGACGAGGGGGGCGGCCCCGCGGGCCGCCCCCCTCGTTCGCCCACCTTCGCGACACCGCCGCCGAAGCGGCGCGGCGCCTCGGCGTGCCCCTACTCCTCCGCCGCCTGCGACTCGCCGCCGCGGCGCAGCACGAGGACGACCGTGAGCACGACCAGGACGGCGATCACGGCGACGACGAGCCAGAGGGTCTCCCTGCCGCTGCCGTCCTCGTCCTCGGCGCTCTTGGGCCTGAGGTCGAGGTAGGTGTCCATGTTGAAGGCGTTGAGGAAGGCGAGGCCGCTCAGGAACGGCGCGTAGCCCTCCCACTCGGCCGTGTTGCCGATCTCGAGGGTGTCGGGGTAGGTGAGGGCGATCTGCGGGCACTCGACGTAGAAGATCTGCTGCAGGCGGTGGATCGTCTCGAGACGCTGCGTCTTGTCCATCTGGCTGAACTGCAGCGCGCAGAGCTCGTCGTACTCGGCGTTCGACCAGCAGGGGTCGTTCCACCACTCGATCTGCTCGGTGGTGAACGACGCGAGCGTGTCGCCGGGGTCGGCGTAGCCGGCGTAGCTCCACAGGTAGAGGTCGTAGTCCGGGGCGTAGTAGCAGTCGGCGTCGTAGTTGTAGAGGGCGTCGGAGAGGGCGCCGTCGTCGATGACGCTGTACTTGATGTCGAGGCCGCACTCCGTCAACCAGCCGGCGATCAGCTTGCCCATCCTCTGGCTCTCGACCGACGAGGTGCGCGCCTGGAGACGCAGCCTGATCCTCTTGCCCTCGTACTCGCGGATGCCGTCGCCGTTCGAGTCGGGGTAGCCGGCTTCGTCGAGCAGCTGGTTGGCCCTGGCCATGTCGAAGCCGAAGGTCTCCTCGCGGGATGGGGCGTAGTGGGCGTCGAAGTCGCCCGGCCACTGCCCGGGCGGCACGATCGTGGTCGCCGGACGGGCATACCCGCCCCAGCCGATCTCGGCCAGCTTCTTCTTGTCGATCGCCCAGGCGAGCGCCTGGCGGAAGCGGACGTCCCTCAGTACCGGGTGCCCCAGCGACGTGTCCTCGCCGTAGCAGTTGAAGCACAGGTAGTCCCAGGTGAAAACGTTGCCCTTGAATCCCTGGAAGCCGTCCTGCTGCGCGACCTGCTCGTACTGCGCAGGCGGCACGCCGCAGGCCGCGTCGATGGCGCCGGTCTTGAGGTCCTGCGTCATCGTGTCGGCGTTGGTGTAGAACTCGAAGTAGATCTCGTCGATGGCGGGCTCGGTGCCCCAGTAATCGGGGTTCCTGGTCAGGAGGATGTGGCTGCCCCGCTTCCACTCCTGGATCTGGAAGGGCCCCGAGCCGACGAACGGATAGGTGACCTTGTGCTTCTCGAGGTCATCGATCCCCGACCAGATGTGCTCGGGGATGCAGTAGATGTAGAGCCGCTCCATGTTGGCCTTCGGCGCGCTGCAGCGCACCTCGCAGGTGTAGTCGTCGACGGCCACCGCCTCGTCGATGAGCTCGGTGTACGAGCTGTACGCGTACAGGTCGTTCTCGACGACGTAGTTGTAGCTGAAGGCCACGTCCGCGGCGGTCACCGGCACGCCGTCGCTCCACACCGCGCCCTGACGGATCTTGAGCGTCCACACGAGACCGTCGTCCGAGACCGCCCAACTCTCGGCGATCGCGGGTGCCGGAGCGCCGTCGGGGCCGTAGCCGATGACGAAGTCGTAGTTGAGGCACCACGCCTCGTAGTCGATCGTGCCGTAGCCCACGAACGGATTGAGGCTGTCGGCTGCCTCCACCGTGCCCACCCTGAAGACGACCTTCTCGACGCTCGCGGACGGTGTCGGGCTGTCGTCGGCGGCGAGGGCGGGGCCGATGCCGCCGGCGAGCGCCGTCGCTACCAGGAGCACGGCCCCGAGGGCGAGAGCCCTCGGCGATCGCGACCTGGCACTGCGTGAAGCCATGGACTCCCTCTCTGCGGCGCTCGGGCGACGCGAGGCACCCGACTACGCCGCGCGATCGCCTGACTCCCCTCCGCGCACGAGCGCCGCGGCTGACGACTCCCCTGCAGAGACTGGTCGTGCCTCAAACGAAGTGTGAACGGACGCGAGAAGCTGTGCAAGCGTGGCCGTGCGTGCTCGCCCGTGCGAAGGATCGTCGCCGATGCGGTGCGTGCGGCGCGGTCGGTCCACGCCGGTGCCGCGGCCTGCGACTCCGGCGGCCCGCGACGCACGCTGCCCGGCCGTCCCGCGCGCACCCGAGGATCACTCGATCCAGCCGCCGAACCGCGCCCACCCGAGGATCGTGTGATTCGGTCGCAACGCGCAGCGTGCGGCTCACACCAGCCGCTGGGCGTGCCGGTCGGCGGCGGCCACGATCCGGTCGAGCTCGGCGCGCACGTCGGGCGCGAGGGGCTCGGGGCGATGCTCGCGCTGGAGGCGCAGGTACTCGTCGAACGCCGCCCGCCGCGCCGCCTCCGGGTGCAGGCCCTGGGATGCCGCCGTGGCGAGGTCGTCCAGGGCCGCGGCGGCGCTGCGGCTCGCCTCCTCGAGGCGAGCCGCCCCCTCGCCGTACGTGCGCCCGTGGGCGAGCCACGGTGGCAGACGGTAGTCCCGGAGGTGCTGGCGGGTATGCCGCTCCTTGAGGAAGTAGCCGCGGGGGCCGACCGCGCGCACGACGTCGAGGGCGAGGTCGGCCTCGTCGAAGACGAACGGGCTCAGGGCTTCGCGTGCGTCGAGCAGCGCCTCGCAGTCGAGGACGAGCTGCTCGGGGATCTGGACCATCGAGCCACCGGCGAGCCCGATGTACCCGCAGAGCTCGCTGCCGCAGAGCGCGGAGAGGATCCCGCCGGCCCCGGCGCGTCGACCCGCCGTCCAGCCGACCCCGGCCTCGTCGCTGCTGACGCTGCCACCGGCGAGGACGGGCACCCCCCAGGCGTGGCCGAGCTGGGTGGAGAGCCAGTCGACCGGCGCGCCGAGCTCGCTCAGGTAGCCGCCGGTCGACGGGTCCATGAGCGAGACGAGGACGGAGTGGAACACGGGCGCGCCGGGGAAAGCGAGCTGGAGCAGGACCATCCCGCTGACGACCTCGGCGTCGCCCTGCGCGAGGGCGCCGGCCACCGTCGCCGGGGCCGTCGCGCCCATGGTCGTCATCGCCATGAAGCTCACGGGGATGCCCGCCTCGGCGTAGGTCAGCGCGCACTCGAGACCCTGGTCGTCGTGTCCGAGGGGGCTGATCGTGCAGATGTTGGCGCAGATCGGCGAACGGGCGCGGACGACGTCGTCGCTGCCGCGGACGGCGCGCGCCATCTCGACGATGTAGGGGGCGAGCGCCGGTCGTACCGTCGTGCCGCCGCGCACGTGCTTGAGCGTGTTCGTGAGGCCGGCGTGGCACTCGTACAGCGGCGCCGCGAGGCCGTGGTCCTGGGCGCTCACGGGGGGCCAGAAGAAGGCGAGCAGCGGCAGGGCGTCGCAGACGCGGGCGAGGCGAGCCACGTCGTCGGTGGTCGAGGAGCGCAGCTCGCGCGTGCGCGGGTCGACGACGTGCACCCCCACGCCCTCGGTGCAGACGTAGCTGCGCGTGCCGTCCAGCACGAGGTCGAGGCGTTCCTCGCGAGCCCCGAGGACGAAGGCCCGCGGTGCCGTCGCCATGGCCCGCGTCACGAGGTCGGCGTGCAGCCGGACGACGTCGTCTCCGCCGACCTCGGCGCCGTGGCCGGACAGGATCTCCCGGGCGCGCGCCGAGGGGATGTGCACGCCGACCTCCTCGAGCAGGGTCAGCGTGGCGGCGCGCAGCCGCTCGACTCCGCGGGGCTCGAGCGGCGGGTCGCAGGCGCGGGGCGTGAGGGCGACGAGGTCGGGCGTGCGGCTTGGGCCCTCACTCGAGCGGCTCGGGCTCTCGCTCATGGTCGTCCTCCTGCGGTCGGGGGCTCGGTGCGGCGCCTTGGGGCCGCGCCCGAAGTCTGACAGCGAGCATACGGCGGCGACAAGGCCCGCGGCGCAGAGCGTGGCGGGCGGAGCTCGAGCGCGAGTCGGCCTCCGGGCGGAGCTCGAGCGCGAGTCGGCCGCCGGCCCGCTGAGGCGGCTGCACCCGGGCGCCGAGGCCGGCACCTGCTGAGGGCTTGCGCGGTCCTGCCGCCGGCAGGATGCTTCGTCGTGTGAACGGGACGCGCGCACGACCACCCGAAGGACGGCTGGCCCTCGCCGCGCCGCAGCGCGACGCGGTGCAAGCGGGGGTCGACGCGTTCGCCGAGGGCGGCAACGCGGTCGACGCCGCGCTCGCGACCGCCGTCGCCTACCCCCACATGGTGTCGCCCGGCGGCGACGCCTTCATCCTCGTCCACCATCCCGACGGGCGCGTCACGGCCCTCAACGGCAGCGGGGCGGCGCCGCAGGCC
>ENA-ORXD01002095-ORXD01002095.1-sediment-metagenome-genome-assembly--contig:-NODE-2095-length-14179-cov-4.463977_pt1 | contig 14179 bp, 12 predicted proteins | sample MGYA00237862_ERZ511471 | MGnify/ENA metagenome assembly ERZ511471 | reverse complement strand
GGCTCTCTTAAGGATGTTCACACCAAACTGCTGGTCCTCGGACAGTTTTAGTTTATCCAGAGCCGGCAGGGTTCGCAGGTAGGCCACGCCGCCCCCCGGAACGATCCCTTCTTCCACGGCCGCTCGGGTGGCATTCAAGGCATCCTCGACCCGGGCCTTCTTCTCCTTCATCTCGGATTCCGTGGCCGCGCCGACATTGATCACCGCCACACCACCGACCAGCTTGGCCAGCCGCTCCTGCAGTTTCTCGCGATCATAATCAGAGGTCGTCTCTTCGATCTGGGCCCGAATCTGTTTCACCCGGCCTTCAATGCCTTTCGAATCCCCGGCGCCCTCGACGATGGTGGTGTTGTCTTTATCGATGGTGATCCTCTTGGCTTTGCCCAGGTCACTAAGGGAGATCGATTCCAGTTTCACTCCCATCTCCTCAGAGATCATCTGCCCGCCGGTCAGGGTGGCAATGTCTTCCAGCATGGCCTTGCGGCGGTCGCCAAAACCGGGAGCCTTCACGGCGACGCACTTGAGGATGCCCCTCAGTTTGTTGACCACGAGCGTGGCCAGGGCCTCGCCCTCGATATCCTCGGCCAGGAGAAGGAAGGGTTTCCCCGTCCGGGCGATCTGCTCGAGGATGGGGATCATGTCCTTCATGCCGGTGATCTTCTTTTCGTGGATCAGGAGGTAGGGATCCTCGAGGACCGCCTCCATCTTGTCGGGGTTGGTGATGAAATAGGGAGAGATGTATCCGCGGTCGAACTGCATCCCCTCGACCATGTCGAGAACCGTCTCCAGGGCCTTGTTGTCCTCTACGGTGATGACCCCTTCCTTCCCCACCTTATCCATGGCGTCGGAGATGATGGAGCCGATCTTGACGTCGTTGTTGGCGGAGACCATCCCGACCTGGGTGATTTCCTGCTTGTCCTCCACGGGCTTGGAAAGCTTCTTCAGCTCCTCCACGACGGCGTTCACGCACCGGTCCACGCCCCGTTTCAGGGACATGGGGTTCATCCCGGCCGCAACGAGTTTCGCCCCTTCACGGTAAATGGCCTGGGCGAGGATCGTCGCAGTCGTCGTGCCGTCCCCGGCGACGTCGGAGGTTTTCGAGGCCACCTGGCGGACCATCTGGGCCCCCATGTTCTCGAATTTGTCGGTAAGCTCGATTTCCTTCGCCACCGTCACGCCGTCCTTGGTGATCGTCGGAGCCCCCCAGGATTTCTCGATGACCACGTTCCGCCCTTTCGGGCCCAGGGTCGTCTTCACGGCATTGGCGAGTACATCCACGCCCTTCAGGATCTTTTCCCGGGCGGCGCTGTCATACTTGATTTCTTTCGCTGGCATCTTTCTTTTTCCTCCTCAGTTATTCCAGAACGCAAACAACGTCGTCCTCGCGCATCATGAGGTACTCTTTCCCGTCGATTTTGATTTCCGTACCTGCGTAACGCTCGAAGAGGACCCGGTCGCCGACCTTCAGTTCCATGGGAATGCGCTTCCCGTCCCGGCTGATTTTCCCTCTTCCGACGGCAAGGATCTTTCCCTCTTTGGGTTTTTCCTTCGCCGTGTCGGGAATGATGATCCCCCCGGACGTCTTCGCTTCGCTCTCCACCCGCTCCACGATGATCTGATCGTTCAACGGCCTAACCTTCATCAGCTCCATACCTCCTTTATTTCACTTTGTTTCATTTTTTCGGTTAACGTTTCTGCATGTAATGCAAATAAAAAACATTTTGTCTTCAACGATTTGACTGAAAGATAAGGAAATTCGAGAGAAATATATCCACTTTTTCCCTGTTGTCAAGACGGGGAACGCCCCATTTTTCTTTCCGTCCCTCTTTCTTTGTGTTAGATTTTCTTTGAGGGAAAAAAAACCGGCCCCGGGGCCGGATTCGGGAGGGCGTTCATGATCCCCGCCACCTTGCAGAGATGGGTTTTCGCCGTCTGTTTCTTCGCGCTTCTCCCGTTCCTGGGATGCACCCATGTGATCCCCGTGAAAACGGACCCCGATGCGATGCCGGAAGATTACTCCCTCTTCAAGCGGCAGCCTGAACGGTACTCCTTCCCGGTGGCCGTCGTCATCGGCGACGAAACGCGGAAATTCACCGTTTCCCAGCATGGAACCGTCTTCCCCGTGGGGGAGGCCCTTTGGGAACTCTCCATGTCGTCCTTCGCCGAAATCTTCCGATCCTACGACGTCGTCCCCGACGTCCGGTCCGCCCCCTACGGAACGGACAGGATCCTGGTGCTTCGCTTCGGCCCCCTTTCCGCCTTCCGTTACGGAATCACCATGTTCCACGACCACACGGCGGAGATCCAGCTCGTCGGGGAAATGTACGACCGGAAGAACAGGCTCCTCTGGAAAGGAACGGCGACAGGCACCCGAAAGGCCAATATCAGCGAGGCTGCGGCGCAGCAGATGTCCGGCGGTTCGTCCGGAGGCATCTTCGCCTTCATGACCCCGCCACAGGATCCCCAGGACGTCGCCCTGGGCGACATGGTCCATGACGCCCTCTCCATGGCCCTGGAGGAGATGAAATACGAACTCGTCGTCAAGGCCCGAAAGGCCATCCTCCCTCCAAAGTGATGCATTCCGGGGGGGGCCCCCTCACCCGCCTCCCCGGGAGGACGCCGTGCGGGGAAAAGCGCCGGAAAAACGGGACCCATGAAAATCCTGAGAACCATCCTCCACATCGACGAGGAAAAGTGCGACGGATGCGGCCTTTGCGTCCCCGCCTGCGAGGAAGGGGCCATCGAGATCGCCGGAGGCAAGGCCCGGCTGGTTTCAGAGCGCCGCTGCGACGGCCTCGGGGCCTGCATCGGCGAGTGTCCCCGGGGGGCGCTCACCCTGGTGGAACAGGAGGCGGAACGTTTCGACGAAACCACGGCCGGGGTGAAAACGCCTTCCCCGGCGGCCCCATCCGCCCTCTCCCACTGGCCCGTTCAGATCCGTCTTGTCCCCCCCGGGGCCCTGTTCCTGTGGAACGCCCGCCTGCTCATCGCCGCGGACTGCACCGCCGTGGCGTACCCGGGCTTTCACGGCGAACTGCTGCCGGGCAGGGTGGTCCTTCTCGGCTGTCCCAAGTTCGACGATCTCGCTGCCTATCGCGACAAATTCGTTGAAATCCTGAAAAAAAACGAAATCCGGGAAATCACGGTGTGCGCCATGGAAGTTCCCTGCTGCCAGGGGCTGGAACGGGCGGTCCGGGAGGCCGTCGCCCTTTCGGGCAGGAACATCCCCGTGGAGTGCAGGATCGTCACGGTCGACGGGGGCATCCGTTCCTAGGAACCGTCCGCCAGTTCGCGGACCGCGGCGACAAGCGCCGGGACCAGTTCCCCCATCCTGCGAAAATCGAGGGTTTCCAGGGTGTCCCCCGAGGTGTGGTAATAGGGGTTCCGGTAGAAGGCCGTGTCGGTAACCATCACCGCGGGATACCCCATTTCCCAGAATGACCGGTGGTCGGACAGGCCGAGCCCCGGAACGACGGGCGGGGCGCCCAGGGTTGCCACGGGCACCGGACCGTTCCGCCGGAGGGAATCCGCCACGGTTTCGACGATTTTTCGGGATTTCCAGTTCCCCACGACGGCGATGAAATCGGGGGTCGAGGGATAGAAGAGGCTCGCAAAGGGAATGGGATACGCCTGCCGCCATTTCCCGTCGCCGAAGAACCCGAGCATTTCAAGGCACACCATGGCGTGAACGGGCTGGTCCCGGTCCCGCGCCTCCCTGGCGAAAACGAAACTCCCCATGAATTCCGTCCGGAAGACCGGGGGCTCCTCGAGGGTGAAAAAGACGAGTTTCACCGTGCGGCCGAACGCCGATCCCCGGAGCAGACGGGCCATTTCCAGAAGCACCGCCACGGCGCTCGCGTTGTCGTCCGCCCCGGGGGTTCCCCGGATCGTGTCGTAATGGGCCCCCACCACGACCCAGGAGGGGTCCTTCCCCGTTCCCGGAAGTGTGGCGACGACGTTGGCGAATTCCCCGCCGCCATGCAGGTAGCGCTGAAACTCGGGGAGGTATCCTGCTTTTTCGAGGATTTCCGCGACGTACTCCCCGGCCTCCTTCAGCTTTTCACGTTCGCCGAAGCTCCGCGAACCGATCCGGACGGAAAGCTCCCGCACGTGTCCCACCAGCGGCGAAACGGCGTCATTCAGGGAATCCGGGGCGGGAGGATGTCCCGGAGACATGAAATACCGGACCCTGGCCAGCCCCAGGAGCGGCCAGACGGCAAGAAAAAGAAGAATGAGAAGGATCGCCTTTGCCATTTTCGACGGACCCGCAAAAAGTCAAAAAACGCTTTTCGGAAGGGCGAGGCAGGCCGTTTCCGATGCAAAGGGCTCGAATCCCGGCGGGCAAGGCACGGGAACGGCCCGTACCGGCCGTTGCCCTCCCCGGGCCGGTTTCCGCCGGCCCCGGTCGTTTCTATTTCTTCGAGGCCGCCGTTTTCCAGAAAACGACGAGAAGGGCTCCGACGATGACGGGAACGACCATGAACCAGAGATACTTCTCCACCAGCGCCGCCATGGCCACCGTGCCGCCGAGAATGACGCCGAGGACGGCGAAACGCCAGTTGAAATGAATCCCGCACAGAAACACGGTCAGGGCAAGGGTAAGGAGCAGGATCAGACCGGCGTCGCCCTGGCTGATCCTCCCCGTGTGCTGAAGAAGATACACCAGGTAAACGGCCGCAAGCATGGCCGTCCAGTGAAGGATCAGCCGGACGAGAACGCCCTTCCAGGGCTCTCCCTTTTTCGTCGACTCTCCCCAGGCGTGATAGATGCTCGCGCAGGCGAAAACGGGAACCATGACGAGCCAGTACCAGAAGCCGACGTCGAGGGAAAAATCGGAAACGCCGATCCCCCCCAGGGAAAGGAGGAACAGGACGAGAAACAGGATTCTTTCGGGGGTGAAAAATCGGGAAGGAACGGACGGATACTGTTTCGGGGCCGAATTCAAGGCATCCCTCGTTGCCATGGGTTCTCCTTTTCGGACGGAATTTGAAAGGATAGAAAGATACTGCAACAAATTGCGGGAGCTGTCAACAGGAAGAACATTTTGAATCCTGTTGACAGCATGGACAGGGGAGTTTACGATGACCGCGCCGACAGGGGGGCGTCCGTTCCCCGAACCGCCTCCCCCGGCGGCGAACGCGCGCGAAACACGAATGCCCTCTGTCGTGGAGGGCCAGGAACCCCCTCCATCCATGAAAAACGATTATCTCGAGCGATACGGCGCCGATCCCCGGTGGAAGCCCTTTCCCGAAATCCGGGAGGGCTTCCGGACCGTGGTGGTCATCCCCGCCCTGGCGGAGTCGTCGTCGATCCTCCACACACTGCAGAGCCTCGCCGCCAATCCCGAAGGAGACCTCGCCGGGACACTGGTCCTCGTCGTGGTCAACAACCGGGAGCGGGCCTTTCTGAAACCGGGCGAATGGGAAGACAACCGGAAGACGCTGGAAATCCTCCGGGAACTGGCCTCAGGGCGGGACGGGGGCGGTGCGACCCGGCCTGCGGCCCGGGAAGTGGCGGGGCGGGTCCGTCTTACCGTCGTCGACGCCTCCTCTCCGGGACTGGAGCTTCCCGAAAAGACCGGCGGGGTCGGTCTCGCCCGGAAGATCGGGTTCGACTGCGCCCTCAGGCTTCCGCCGCCTCGTGGCGGCGGCGGGGTCCTCCTGTGTTCCCTGGATGCCGACACCCTCGTGGAGCCCAATTACCTGTCGTCGGTCCGCCGCTTCTTCAAGGACGGGAAACGGGGGGCCGCCGCCATCCGTTTCCGTCATCCCCGGCCGGTGGATGAAGAAGAACAAAAGGCCATCGTCTGCTATGAGATTTTCCTCCGCTACTACGTCCTGGGCCTGAGGTCGGCCCGTTCCCCTTACGCGTTCCACGCCGTGGGCTCCGCCATGGCCTGCACGTCCGGCGCCTACGCCGCCGTCCGGGGCATGAACCGGCGGAAAGGGGGCGAGGATTTCTATTTCCTGAACAAGCTCGCCAAGGTGACCGCCGTGGGCGACATCCGGTCGACCACCGTCCATCCCTCGCCGAGACGTTCCGGCAGGGTTCCCTTCGGGACGGGGCGGCGGGTCCTCCGTTTCCTCGAGGAGGAACGGGACGAATACCTTCTGTACCACCCCCGGGTCTTTTCGATCCTCGAATCCTGGCTCGAAACGGTCTCCTGGCATCCCGGCGAAAAGGGGGCCGCCCTTCTCGAAAGGGCGAAGGACATTCACCCCGCCCTCGCGACGTTTCTCGAAACGAGGGGATTCGCCGCGGCCTGGGAAAACATCCGGAAAAACGCCAAACGGAACGATCGGCTTCTCCGCCAGTTCCATGGATGGTTCGACGGCTTCGAAACCCTGAAACTCGTCCGGTTCCTTTCGGAAGAGGCCTTCCCCCTCGTGCCAATGTTCGAGGCGCTGCCCTTCCTGTTCCGGCGATGGGGGGTCCCCTGCCCGGCGGGTCTCCCCTCGTCTTCGATACCCCCGGCCGCGGTCCAGGAGGAGATTCTTTTCGCCATGGAATCCATGGAAACCCGGCCCCCCTCCCCCGGTCCCGTCGACGGAATTGGTTGATCGGCCACCTGCCTCATGTTATAAAGGAATTCTCGATACATTCGACGGGAGCGTCACATCTGGAAGAAACAGGAATCGTAAGAAGAAAAACCCGATCCATCCATGTGGGATCCGTTCCCATAGGGGGGGATGCCCCCGTGGCCGTGCAGTCCATGGCCTCCACGGACACGCGGGATGTCCTGGGCACGGTCGCGCAGATCCGGAACCTCGAGGAAAAAGGCTGCGAAATCGCCCGCGTGGCGGTTCCGAACGAGGAGGCCGCCGACGCCCTGCCTTCCATACGAAAAGGGATCGGGATTCCGCTTATCGCCGACATCCACTTTCACGAGTCCCTGGCCCTGAGGGCCCTCGAAAGGGGGGCCGACGGGATCCGGATCAATCCGGGAAACATGAAAAAGGAAAAAATCGGCGAGATCATCCGCCTGGCCCGGGAGCGTGACGCGGCCATCCGTGTCGGCGTGAACGCCGGGTCCCTGGAAAAGGACCTCCTGGAAACGTTCGGGGGCCCCACGGCGGAAGCCCTCGTGGAAAGCGCCCTTCGGAACCTCGTCCCGTTCGAGGAAAGAGGGTTTTCGAACCTGAAGCTCTCCCTCAAGTCCTCCCGCGTGGAAACCATGATCGAGGCGTACCGCCTCGTTTCCAGGAAAACGGACTATCCCCTCCACCTGGGCGTGACGGAGGCGGGCAGCCTCCTCCATGCGGCGATCAAGTCTTCCATCGGACTGGGAATCCTGCTATATGACGGCATCGGGGATACGATCCGGGTCTCCGTGACGGGGGACCCCGCGCAGGAAATCCCCGTGGCCTACGGAATTCTCCGGGCCCTGGGAATCCGGAAAGTCGGGCCCGAAATCATCTCCTGCCCCACCTGCGGTCGGTGCGAAATCGACCTCGCCGGCCTGGTCGACGACGTGGAGGCCCGTCTCTCGGGAATGCGCCGGTATCTCAAGATCGCCCTCATGGGGTGCGTCGTGAACGGGCCGGGGGAGGCCTCGGAAGCGGACGTGGGGATCGCCGGCGGCAGGGGCACGGGGGTTCTGTTCAAAAAGGGAAAACCGGTCCGGAAGCTCCGGGAGGACGAGTTCCTCACCGGGCTCATGGACGAAATCGAGGAAATGACCGGACAGAAGGAGGCATGATGCGCTACTCGGAAATGTTCCTGCCGACGGGTCGGGAGACCCCCTCGGACGCGGAAGTGGCCAGTCACCAGCTGATGGTGCGGGCGGGGATGATTCGGAAACTCACAAGCGGGATTTATTCCTACCTGCCCCTCGGGCTCCGGGTGATCCGCAAGGTCGAACAGATCGTCCGCGAGGAGATGAACCGGGCCGGCGCCCAGGAGGTGTTCCTTCCGGCGGCGCAGCCGTCGGAACTCTGGATCGAATCGGGACGCTGGGAGATGTACGGCAAGGAACTGCTCCGTTTCAAGGACCGGAACATGCGGGACTACTGCATCGGCCCCACCCACGAAGAGGTCATCACCGATCTCGTGCGAAACGAGATCCAGACCTACCGCCAGCTTCCCAGGAACCTCTACCAGATCCAGACGAAATTCCGGGACGAGATCCGCCCCAGGTTCGGCGTCATGCGCTGCCGGGAATTCGGGATGAAGGACGCCTACAGCTTCGACGCCGACGAAAGCGGCGCCGAGGAGAGCTACCGGAAGATGTTCGACGCCTACACCAGGATCTTCGAGAGGTGCGGTCTCGGTTTCCGGGCCGTGGAAGCGGACTCGGGCAGCATCGGGGGAAGCTTTTCCCACGAATTTCTCGTCACCGCCGACTCGGGAGAGGACGGAATGGTGTACTGCATCGCCTGCCCTTACGCGGCCAATCTCGAAAAAGCGGAGATCCCCAGACCGGAAGCCGTCAAGCCCGACCCCTCCACCTTCCTCCCCGTGGAGGAGGTGCACACCCCGAACGTGCGGACCATCGAGGAGGTCTGCGCGTTTCTGTCCTGCAAGCCGGGGGACGTGGTGAAGACGCTTCTCTTTTCCTGCGACGGCAAACCGGTCGCCGTCCTGATCCAGGGCGAAGAGGAGATCAACGAGATCAAGCTGAAGAATTACCTCAACGCCGGGGTGGTGGAGCTGGCGACGGACGACGTCGTCCTGGAAGTGACGGGGGCCCCCAAGGGGTTTGCCGGCGCCCGGGGAATCAAGTGCCGGATCATCGCCGACTATTCCCTCATCAACATGAAGAACTTCGTCATGGGAGCGAACCGGGAGGATTACCACCTGAAAAACTGCAACTTCGGCAGGGACTTCAAGGTGGAAGCCTTCGCCGATCTCCGCATGATCAAGGAGGGGGACACCTGCCCCCGGTGCGGGAAGGACATCCGGTTCGCCCGGGGCATCGAGGTGGGACACGTCTTCAAACTGGGAACGAAATACAGCAAGGCCATGAAGGCCACCTTTCTGGATCGGGACGGGAAGGAGAAACTCATGATCATGGGCTGCTACGGCATCGGGATCGGCCGGACCGCGGCGGCCTGCATCGAACAGAACCACGACGAGGAGGGCATCGTCTGGCCCGTTCCTCTGGCCCCCTTCCATGTGGTGGTCACGCCGGTGAACATCAACGACGGGCGTCTCATGGAAGCGGGGGAACGGCTGTACCGTGAGCTGACGGAGGCCGGCCTGGAGGTGCTCTTCGACGATCGGGACGAACGGGCGGGAGTCAAATTCAAGGACGCCGATCTCATCGGCATTCCCTGGCGGGTGACCCTCGGGCCGAAACGGATCGAGGAAGGAAAGGGTGAGGTCCGCAACCGGAAGACGAAGTCGGTGGAAGCGATGCCGCTGGACGGGATTGCGGCCTTCCTGAAACAAGAGGTGGCGTCTGCCCTCGACATTTGATGGGATGCCGCCTGGTTTCCCGCATCCTCCCTTTCCCCCGGAGGTACCGCCGGACGTCTCCGGTCGTATCGGGGCAGTGAGATGATAGATCCGCAAAACAGGGTCCCCGAGGCTGTTCCGGAAAAGATGATCCGGATCACGGACATACTGGAGAAGGCCAACAAGTACCTCCCCGAGCACGATGTGGAGCTGATCGAAAAGGCCTACATCTTCAGCGCGACGGTGCACAAGGGACAAAGCCGGCTTTCCGGGGAACCCTACCTCGTCCACCCGCTGGCGGTCACCGGGATTCTCGTGGACATGAAGCTGGACACGGCCTCCCTCATCGCCGGGCTTCTCCACGACACCGTGGAGGACACCCTCGCCAGCCTCGAGCAGATCCAGAACGCCTTCGGCAAGGACGCGGCCTTTCTCGTCGACGGCCTCACCAAGATCAGCCGGATCACCTTCGGGAGCCGGATCGAGAGGCAGGCGGAAAACTTCCGGAAGATGATGCTCGCCATGTCGGCGGACATCCGCATCCTTCTCGTCAAGCTCGCCGACCGGATTCACAACATGCGGACCCTCCAGTACCACATCCCGGAGAAGCAGAAGGCCATCTCCACGGAGACGCTGGAGCTCTACGCCCCTCTGGCCAACCGGCTCGGCATCAACTGGATGAAAACGGAGCTGGAGGACCTCTCCTTCAAGTACCTCCATCCCGTGGAATATTTCGATCTCATCGACCGCGTGGCGACGAAAAAGGAGGAACGGGACCGGTACACCGAGGAAGTGAAGGCGATGATCCACAAGGAGCTGGAGAATTACGGCATCCATGCCCAGGTGGAAGGGAGAGCGAAACACTTCTTCAGCATCTTCAAGAAGATGGAGGAGCAGCACATCCATTTCGACGAGGTGTACGATCTCATCGCCTTCCGGATCGTCGTCCAGTCCAACAAGATCCGGGACTGCTACGAGGTCCTCAGCGTGGTCCACTCCCTGTGGAAGCCCGTTCCGGGCCGCTTCAAGGACTACATCGCCATGCCCAAGGCGAACAACTACCGGTCCCTCCACACGACGGTCATCGGCCCTTACGGGGAACGGGTGGAAATCCAGATCCGGACCGACGAGATGCACGAATGGGCGGAAAAGGGGATCGCCGCCCACTGGCGGTACAAGGAAGGCGCCATCTCCTCGGACGAGGAGGCGCAGATCCAGAAGCTCCGCGAGCTCCTCGAATTCCAGCATGACACGAAGGACGCCCGGGAATTCATGCAGAGCCTCAAACTCGCCCTATTCCCCGACGAGGTCTACGTGTTCACCCCCGAGGGGGACGTGAAGGCGTTCCCCCAAGGGGCCACGCCCATCGATTTCGCCTACAGCATTCACACGGACGTGGGGAACCAGTGCGTGGGCGCCAAGGTGAACAAGGCCATCGTGCCCCTGAAATACAAGCTTCAGAACGGCGACACCATCGAAATCATCACCCAGCCCGGGGCGCACCCGAGCAAGGACTGGCTGAAGTTCGCCGTGACGACCCGGGCCCTGTCGAAAATCAAGGCATGGATCAAGACGGAGGAGCGGGAGAAGAGCGTCGACCTCGGCAGGGAGATCCTGGACAGGGAAGCGAAAAAGAACCATCTCAGGATGACCCAGATCGCGAAATCGGAAGAGATGAAGAAGTTCATGGAGGAAAGCTCCATCCTGAGCTTCGACGACCTGCTCGCCCTCATCGGTTACGGGAAGATCTCGCCCAAGCAGATCGTCAACCGCTTCCTGCCGGGAGAACCTTCGAAGGATGCCGGGGAAGAAATTCTCGAACCGGCCCGGAGACGGCCCCGGAAGGGCCCGACGGCGGGGATCTCCATCACCGGCGTCGACAACGTCATGGTCCGGTTCGCCCGGTGCTGCAATCCCCTGCCTGGAGACGACATCATCGGCTTTATCACCCGCGGCCGCGGGGTGAGCGTCCACCTCGCGAACTGCCCCGAAGTCCGTGAAATGGACCCGGAACGGCTGATCGAGGTCCAGTGGGACGTGGACCACAAACAGACCTACCCCGTGAACATCCGCGTCCACTGCCGGGACAAGAAAGGCCTCCTGGCGGAACTCAGCGCCGTTTTTTCCACCATGGGCGTCAACATCAGCACGGCGACGGTGGAAACGAACCGGGGGGAAAACGCCCTGTGCACTTTCGAACTCGACGTGAGCGACCTGGAGCAGTTGAACCAGGTCACGTCGGGCCTGAGAAAACTGAAAAGCGTCATTTCCATCGAACGGGTCCGCGGGATTTCCCAGAAAAAGAAGGGAACGGGCGCACGGACCGGCACGACGCATTGACAGATCGACAGAACTTCTGTATGACAAATCGCCTTTAAAAATCATGAACCGGGGATCCCGTCCAATGACGTACCGTTTCGGAAAACCGCATGGCCTCCTTCTTTTCTCGGCCGTTCTCCTCCTGTTCCTGTCGCTGCCTCTCGGCAGCGCATCCGCCGCAGTCGTTCTCCTCGACCCGGGACACGGAGGGAAGGACCCCGGGGTGAAGATCTCCGGGAGCCTGTCGGAAGCGGCCTTCACTCTGGAAATAGCGAAAAACGTCGAGAAGCGGCTCAAGGGCGGGAAAAACCTGAAAGTCGTTCTCACCCGGTCCGGGGACGACGATCTGTCCCTTGACGCCAGGCTCAAGGCAATGGAGCGGGAAAAACCGGATCTCTTCGTCAGCCTGCACGTGAACGCCGGTTTCGACCGGAAGGCCTCGGGCTTCGAGGTGTATTATCTCGGCTTCGGCGGAACGCCGGAAGCGCCCGCCGACGGAGGCGCCATCGCCCGGGACATGGTGAAAAACAAGGTCCTGAACGAGAGCAACCGTTTCGGCCGGATCGTCTTGAAGCATCTCGATCCCCAGTTCCCCCGGGGAAACCGGAATCTCAGGGATGCGCCCATGGTCGTGTTCCAGAATCCCTCCACGCCGGCCGTTCTCATCGAGATGGGTTTCACCACGAACCAGGAAGACCGGAAGCGCCTCCAGGATCCGAACTTCCCCAAGGCAATCGCCGAGGCCATCGCATCGGCCATCGAGGAATTCGCCGGGGCCCCCGGAGGAAAGCCGTGAGGACCGGCGGCCGGAAATGGGATGAGATCCGCCCGCTCACGCTGGAACGGAATTATCTGCTCCACCCCAGGGGTTCGGTCCTGATCGGAATGGGGGCGACCCGGGTCATCTGCACCGCTTCCCTCGAAGAGGGCGTCCCGCCCTTCCTGAAGAACACGGGAAAGGGCTGGCTCACGTCGGAGTACTCCATGCTCCCCATGGCGACGCCCACCCGGAAGCTCCGCGATTCCGTCCGGGGAAGGATCGACGGGCGGACCCACGAGATCCAGCGCCTCATCGGCCGGTCCCTCCGGGCCGTCACCGATCTCGACGCCTTCGGGGAGCGAACCCTGTACATCGACTGCGACGTCATCCAGGCCGACGGCGGCACGCGGACGGCGGCCATCACCGGATCGTTCATCGCCCTCGTGGACGCGCTCCGGGGATACCGGGAGGACGGCCGCCTGGACAGCATCCCCGTCCGGGACTACGTGGCCGCCCTGAGCATCGGCGTCGTCGGGGGGGAGATCCTGCTCGACCTGGATTACGGCGAGGACTCCCGGGCCGACGTGGACATGAATTTCATCATGACGGGAGGCGGAAAGTTCATCGAAATCCAGGGAACGGCGGAGCAGGAGCCCTTCGACCGGAATCTCTTCGACCGGATGTGGGACGCGGCGGCCGGGGGGATCGCCCGCCTCATCGACCGGCAGCGGGAAATCCTGGGCCCCCTCCATCCCTGACCGGCCATGAAATTCCATCCGTAACGGGGATTCCCGTGAAAATCGTCGTCGCCACGAAAAACAAGGGAAAACTGAGAGAACTGCGGGCCCTTCTCGAGGGAACGGACCTGGAAGTCTCCTCCCTCGCCGACTATCCCGCCATGGCCGAAGTCGTCGAGGACGGAACGACTTTCTTCGAAAACGCCCTGAAGAAGGCGAAAGCCGTGGCGGCCTTCACCGGCGAAACGGCCGTCGCCGACGATTCGGGCCTGGAAGTGGCCGCTCTCGGCGGAAGGCCGGGGATCCATTCCGCCCGCTACGCCGGGGAGAAGGCGGGAGACCGGGAGAACGTGACAAAGCTCCTGAATGAACTCGAGGAGGTGCCGCCCGCCCGCCGGGACGCCGCCTTCCGGTGCGTTCTCGTCCTGTGCCGGCCCGACGGCGCCTTCGAGGCCTTCGAGGGGTCCTGGGAAGGGAAAATCACCATGATCCCGAGGGGGGAAAACGGATTCGGGTACGACCCCGTGTTCCTCGTGCCCGAGTACGGAAAGACAGCCGCCGAGATTCCCCCGGAATTGAAAAACCGGTTGAGCCACCGGGCCAAGGCCCTTCAGAAACTGAAGAAAAAACTTGCAGGGGACCTGGAAATCGGATAGTGCCTGAACCGTCGGGACGTAGCGCAGCCTGGTAGCGCACCTGCCTTGGGAGCAGGGGGCCGTGGGTTCGAATCCCGCCGTCCCGACCATAATGTCACTAATATCCGGTTGCGTACCTGTTGGGAGTCATTCAAAAGGCTTACCGGAACGTTTCCGGCCATCGTTTCTTTACCGGACAAAGTCCGGTATTCTTTTTTGACACTTTGCTCCCCTTGTGCTACCAAATCTCCCAGGGCCGAATCATGACGGCTTCGTAAAAAGTCCATATGCTGCGTTGCCCTTCTCCCCTCGTCCCTGCGGCGTACCAAAAG
>ENA-ORXD01002094-ORXD01002094.1-sediment-metagenome-genome-assembly--contig:-NODE-2094-length-14184-cov-3.437513_pt1 | contig 14184 bp, 14 predicted proteins | sample MGYA00237862_ERZ511471 | MGnify/ENA metagenome assembly ERZ511471 | reverse complement strand
AAATGTTCTATGCTGATGTTGGTCATAAGGTTTCCGAAAGTATCCACTTTGATAACTTCACCGATGATTGTTCCTCTTTTTAAAACAGGCCGGGGCAGTATCAATTTATGCAGATCATGGACAGCAGGACCAAGCGCTGTCGCTGCTGTGCCGAGACTCAGCTGCGCGGCAACCGGTGCAAAGATATCCCGACCGTGAAAGGTTGTACTTATCGGCTTAATCATAAATGACTGGTTTGTTATCTGCCAGGCATCTTCGAATCCTCCCAGTCTCTCAATTGCAGGCCACAAAAGGCCGTTATCAGGTCCCACAAAATAGCATTTTTCTGTCTTGACCATAATCGGTCTGCGGTTCGATCCTACGCCGGGATCAACCACTGCCACATGAATAGCACCCTGGGGGAAAAAAAGGAATGAATCTGCCAGGGCGAGTGCACCGCTTATTATGTCGTGAGGCGGCACCTGATGCGTAAGATCCACGATGACAAGTTCGGGATTTATGGAAAGCATTACCCCTTTCATGACGCCTACCCAATGGTCAGCATATCCAAAATCTGTGGTCAGGGTGATTAGTGCGCACATAACTTTAATCGATGATTAATATTTTGTGAAAGAATAAAGAATAATACTTTTCCTGTCAAGAATTCATCATTATTCTCCGCTATTTGATGCAAGATATTAGCCCGGATTAAATGATTAGAAATTCTTACGTGGTTATCTAAAGAAGGTGAAAAACACCTGAAAAGTTATCTGTATTTTTTTAGAAATCATGAATATTTGACTTGCTGCTTCAAGTTAGGGGCATAAAATTTTACGGTTATCATAGCTCTTATCCGCCCGAGAGCATCAACATGAATAATATAGGTTAGAAGCAATTAACTTTACAAGCTAATTGCCTTATGTTATTAAAGAAAAAATTTGAAAAAACCATTTAGGAGAATCTTATGTCCGGCCATTCCAAATGGAGTACGATAAAAAGAAAAAAAGGGGCCATCGATGCCAAGCGCGGTAAAATATTTACTAAAATCATCAAAGAAATAACTTTGGCTGCGCGACTCGGGGGTGGCGATGTGGAAGGCAACTCGCGTCTGAGACAGGCAATATTGGCGGCAAAAGAAGAGAACATGCCCAAAGATAATATTGAAAGGGCAATCAAGAAGGGTGTAGGAGGTGGAGAAGGGGCGGCTAGTTATGAAGAAGTGATTTATGAAGGTTATGGCCCGGCGGGTGTAGCCGTTTTGGTGGAAGTGATGACGGATAATAAAAATCGAACTGTCGCAGAAATAAGGCATATTTTTTCCAAACATGGAGGCAATCTCGGCGAAAACGGCTGTGTTTCTTGGATATTTGCCAAAAAGGGCAGTATTATAATTGATGGGAAAGCCATTGACGAAGATACTTTGATGGAACTGGCGCTGGAGGCAGGTGCAGAAGACGTAAAAAACGAAGATAATGAATATGAAGTGATTACTGATCCTGCTTCTTTTGAAGCGGTGAAAAAAGTTATTGATGATAAAGGCATTAAGCATTTGTCCGCCAGAATCGGCATGATCCCGTCCAATACGGTTAAGCTGGAAGCCTCGAAAGCCGAACAAATGCTGAAACTCATGGAAAAGCTCGAAGATAATGATGATGTGCAAAACGTCTATGCAAATTTTGATATTGATGAAAAACTGATGGAAAAACTGAGCCTGTAACGGAAGATAATTTTAACGGAAAAAATAAATTGCGTATTTTAGGAATTGATCCCGGCAGCAGGATCACAGGTTACGGACTGATTGAAAACAAAGGGAATTTTTTCCGATATATTCGTCATGGGGAAGTCAAACCACGCAAGGATCTGCTTTTATCAAAAGTGTTAATTTCAATTAATCAACAATTATCTGAGTTGATTAAAGATGCATCTCCCGATGCTCTTGCCGTGGAAAATATTTTTTATGGCAAGAATGTACGCAGCTTGATTAAGCAAGCGCAGGTCAGGGGCGTGATTATTTTTACCGGAGCCAAGCAAAACATCCCGATTTTTGAATATACTCCGCTGGAGATCAAGCAGGCAGTTGTCGGTTACGGACGCGCGGAAAAACGACAGGTGCAGGTGATGGTTAAAGCAATTTTAAATCTGTCTGCTTTGCCTCCGGCTGATGCTGCCGATGCTCTTGCCGTTGCCATCTGTCATGCCAATTTCAGGAAAGAACTGGTTATTTGATGATTGCTCTCATTAACGGCAAAATAGCATCGAAAAAAATTTCCCAAATTATTGTGGATATTCAGGGAGTCGGCTATCAAGTATTCATTCCTCTGACAACATTTTATGAACTGCCGGAGGAAGGAAAACCCGTAACTTTGCATGTGCACACTCATGTTAAACAGGATGCCATAAATCTATTTGGTTTCTATACCGAGCAGGAGCGCGATTTGTTTCGGTTGATGATTTCCGTCAGCGGTATAGGCCCGAGAATAGCTATGAACATCCTTTCCGGTATCACGACTCAGGAACTGCTTCAGGCAATCTCCGGCGGAGATCTGGGAAAGCTGATCGGCATTCCAGGCTTAGGGAAAAAAATGGCGGAGCGATTGATTCTTGAACTCAGGGAAAAAATCATTAAACAGATGAAAATCGAACAACTACCGATCGCTGATAACCGACAAAAAGTAAATGAAATGATCAAGGAAGATGTCCTTTCTGCTTTGATTAATTTGGGTTATAAAAATAATACGGCCCAGGAAGCTTTGAACAAAGTCATGCAAATATCCTCCGAGGAGTTGACGCTGGATCAGCTATTGAAAAGGACTTTAAAAATGCTGGCCGGTTGATTTCTTATTTTCCGGTCGAATAATGATAACAAATGGATAAAAATTTAAAAAATCCCTTAATTAATCCCGTCTCTGCATCAGACGAATTTAATTTGGAAAATACCTTAAGGCCGACAAAATTAACCGATTACATTGGTCAGGAAAAAGTTAAAAGCAATTTGGCGATCTTCATTGAAGCGGCAAAAAAAAGACGGGAGGCATTGGACCATGTACTACTCTATGGACCGCCTGGCTTGGGAAAAACAACATTAGCTTATATTATCGCCAGAGAAATGAATGTAGATATTAAAGTTACCTCCGGTCCCGTTATTGAGAGACCTGGTGATTTGGCGGCAATCCTGACCAACATGCATGAACATGAGATTCTCTTTATTGACGAAATTCACCGGCTTTCTCACGTGGTCGAGGAGATTTTATATCCGGCAATGGAAGATTACCATATTGATATCTTAATCGGGCAAGGGCCGTCGGCCAGATCAATGAAATTGGAAATACCAAAATTTACTCTTGTCGGAGCGACAACGCGTGCGGGGTCGCTTACTTCGCCCCTGCGGGATCGGTTTGGGATGCACTTTCGTTTGGAATTTTACACGCCTCAGGAACTGGCGTTAATTATCAAAAGATCTGCCTTGATTTTGGGGGTGAGACTGGCGGATAATGGAGCACAAGAATTGGCTATGCGTGCACGAGGCACGCCACGGATCGCCAATCGCTTGCTGAAACGCGTCCGTGACTATGCCGAAGTTAAAGCCGATGGCATGATTGATGGGAAAATTGCCGCAGAAGCATTAGATACTTTTGAAATCGATCATAAAGGATTTGACCAGATGGATCGCAAATTTCTTTTGACTCTGATTGAAAAATTCGCGGGAGGACCGGTTGGTGTCGAGAATCTTGCGGCGGCAATAGGCGAAGAAAAACTGACCATCGAAGATGTTTATGAACCATATTTGATTCAGGAGGGTTATCTGCAAAGGACAGCCCGGGGGAGGATTGCTTCGGCAAAAGCTTTTGAGCATTTTGGGCGAAAGACAACAAAACAAAAAGATCTTTTTTAATTAATGAAATCACAAACCATAACATCCAATAGCCAGCCTGAATATTTCTTGATAAATAACGACAGTTGTGTCTTTTCCTTTAACTCAATTTCCAAATGAATTGTGGCATTTTTTACCACAGATAACTGGAGAATGTTTAGAAGAGAAGAATATCTGATGTGAAATTAAGCAGTAATTATAAATATTTGATATTTAGTTAATGATTTAAATAATTATGGTATGATAATTGCTAATTAACAAAAACATTTGAGGAATTGGTTAAGATGCATTTACAGCGGACTTTAAAAAAAGAAATAGTATGTTCGGATATCGGTTTACACACCGGGCGAAAAGTTAGCATGTGTATTAAACCGGCTCCGGTCGATACAGGAGTTCTTTTTGTACGCAAAGATGTATCCGATTGCCAACCGATTCCGGCAAGATATGATAATGTTTCCGGCACAATGCTTGCTACTTCTTTGGAAGTTAACGGAGTTACAATTTCAACCGTAGAACATGTTCTTTCCGCTTTTAGCGGAATGGGCGTTGATAATGCTGTCGTAGAACTCAATTCCTTTGAAGTGCCCATTATGGACGGCAGTTCTCTTCCTTTTGTGAATATGCTCAAAGAAGTGGGAACGCATATCCAGGGAAAAAATAAAAAGCTTTTAATGGTTAAAAAACCTGTTTCGGTGAAGGAAGGAGATTGCAGTGCCAGTCTGTTGCCTGCCGATGAGTTTAAAATTTCTTATGAAATTGACTATAAACACGTTGCCATTGGCAAACAGTGCTATGACATGGCTTTTTCGGATGAGAAATACGAAAACGACATCTGTGCCGCCCGGACTTTCGGTTTTTTAAGTGAAGTCGAGTATATGCAGGCAAAAGGCTTGGCCTTGGGTGGGTCACTGAAAAACGCCATTGTTCTTGATGATCGGAAGATTATTAATAAAGAGGGCTTACGTTTCCCCGATGAATTTGTAAAACACAAAATTCTGGATGCAATAGGAGATTTGTTTTTGCTTGGCATGCCGATTATCGGCCACTTTATTGCTTATAAATCCGGGCACCGTTTAAACAATCTTTTACTTAGAGAGTTAATGTCAAAGACGGAAAACTGGGAAATTGTCGATTATTTTGATAGAGAAGAATCAACTAATAGCCTTACTTCTTTAAAGATACCGTCTTTTCGAATTCTTGATGCAATTCCTGCTTAATTAATCTTGATTTTTGTTCTCATGTTGCCTAGTATATTTACGGCTATTTTATAATAGCCTCGGGGGCACAGAAAACAAATTGTCTAAAATCTAGCAAATTCAATTCATTATGAATATATCCAAAGCAAACTTTTTGAGAGTTTCTTATATTTTCCTATTTATTATAATTATTTTTTTGAATGCTCCTTCATCGGGCCAGGCCATCGAACCGAAAATCACGGATATTTTAATAACTAATAATGCCCAAAATGTGCTTTTGTATGCCCGTCTTGCCGATAGCTTTAAAACAGAAATGGAGTCAGAAATTTTAGCCGGGTTGCCGACTTTTTTTACACTCAAACTTGAACTTTATCAGATTAGATCCGGTCTTTGGGATAAAAAGATAATAAGTAAAGAAATCAAACGCACCATTAAATATGATAATCTCAAAAAAACTTTCAGTATTTTTACTGAGGGGAATGCGACACCGGCGGTTTTTTCAGATTTTGAAAGCGCCCAGAAAGCGATGGCAGAGTTAAACGGCATTGTCGTCATACCTCTGAAAGATCTGGTTAAAGGAGATAATTACTATTTGATGATGAAAGTGAAAATCGATAAAGTCAGATTGCCTTTCCATATGGAATACATATTTTTCTTTGTTTCCTTTTGGGATTTTGAAACGGCTTGGTACAGGCAAAGCTTTTCCTATTAATTCGATAAATGATATTTTGGCCTGAGAAAGATAATTTTTTTAATTCGTTTCTGTGATGGGAAAAAAACAGAGAAATATTTATGTTGATGAAAAGGAATTAAAGAAAAGACGCCGTGAACGGTTCATCATGGTTGTTGTGGGACTGCTGGCCGTTGCCTTCACGCTGATTGCCAGTCAATTTTCCCATAAAGATAGTCTGCCTTTATCTTCCAATATCCTGGTTTATGGTCTGACCAGCATCAACGTTATTCTGATTATTCTTTTGCTTTTTCTAATTGTCCGCAATGTAGTTAAATTGTTTTATGAACGCAGTCGCGGGATTATCGGTTCTAAATTAAGGACAAAACTTGTTGCTGCCTTTGTCGGCCTGTCTTTGGTTCCGACGTTTTTACTTTTTTTGTTTGCGCTCAATTTCCTTGCCTACAGCATTGATTTCTGGTTCAGCATTAAAATAGGCGATGCCTTAACTCGTTCCCTGGAAGTAGCCCAAGTTTATTATCAGCAAATGGCGGAGCAAGCGAAATTTAACGCCCGACAGATTAGTGCTGATATCACCAGGAATCGCCTTTATGAACGTGAAAGAATTGAATACCTGCAAAACTTAATTAAACAACGACAAAAAAATTATAAAGTCGGGATGGTGGAAACATCTTTTGATTTTCGAAAACAGAATTTAGTATTTGCCGATAAAGATCATCCCGAACTGATTCCCGTAAAATTGACGCCCAAATCCTTGGAGGATATTTATCTGGGCAAAGAAATTTCAGTTGTTCAGCCGACCCCTGTTGGCGACGCTGTGATTGGTGTTACGCCTGTTTTTTCATACGCCGTTTCCACAGAAGTAATCGGACATGTTGCCGTCACTTACAGTATACCGAAAGGTTTTGTCGATAAGCTTCGAAGTATTGCCGATGCTTCTGAACAATACAGCCAAATCAAACTGCTGAAAAATCCGATTAAATTTAATTATGTTGTCACTTTGTCTATTGTAACTCTTCTGATTATTTTTCTGGCGACCTGGTTTGGGCTTGCTTTGGCTAAAGGTATTACAGTGCCTATTCAAAACCTGGCCCAGGCCACAAATAAAATTACCCAAGGCGATTTGAACACTCATATAGATATTGAAGCGGATGATGAAATTGGTGTTCTCGTCAAATCTTTTAATCAGATGACTAAAGATTTGAAGCAAAATAAAGATGGGTGGGAGCAAGCAAATATAGATTTGGAACGGCGACGCAAATATATGGAAACCGTTTTGCGCAATGTTTCCGCCGGAATTATTTCTGCAAATAAAGACGGAGTGATTACAACTGTCAATCGGGCAGCGGAACAGATGTTTGATATTAAGGCGGAAAAGATTCTTCAGCAAAATTATCGTGATTTGTTGATTCCAGAGCACCTTGCTCTGGTCGATGATTTTTTGCAGGAAATGAAAGAAAACAACGAAAGTTCACTGGAAAAACAAATGGAACTGATGTTGAAGGAAAAAGCATTAACTATCCTGTTGACAATTACCACTATCCAGGATGAGGATGGCAATGACTCCGGAATTGTTGTGGTGTTTGAGGATCTGACCCAACTGCAAAAAGCGGAGCGTGCCGCGGCTTGGCGTGAGGTTGCCCGGCGGATGGCGCACGAAATAAAGAACCCGCTCACCCCGGTTCAATTGTCTGCGCAGCGACTGCAGCGCAAGTATGGAGATAAATTAGGAGAAGAAGGTTCCGTATTTAAAGAATGCACACAGACAATTATCGATCAGGTCGATGTGCTGAAAAATCTGGTCAATGAATTTTCCCGTTATGCGCGGATGCCGGTTACAACGCTGAGCATTAATGATTTGAATAATGTGGTGGCCGATTCCGTCATGCTTTTCCAGGACGCTCATAAAGATATAGTATTTGACTATAAGCCGGCGGAAAATTTGCCAAAATTTGATCTCGATGCGGAACAGATAAGCCGGGTTATGATTAATTTATTGGATAATGCTGTAACGGCGAATAAGAATGAGGGAATAATAAAAATTACTGTAAGTTACGACGAGCAATATCGTCGGGCTGTGGTTGCAGTAGCCGATAACGGGGCGGGAGTTCCGGCAAGCTACAAAAGAAAAGTATTTGAGCCGTATTTTTCGACAAAAAAAGGCGGCACCGGCCTCGGTCTCGCTATTGTCAGTTCCATAATTTCTGATCATCGCGGTCAGGTCATGATTACCGACAATAAGCCAACGGGAACAATCGTTTCTTTTCAGTTGCCGGTTTCGGAATTATAATTTATGTAAAGAAATAAAAAAAATAATAAAGTGAAGCTGCAATAATGAACGAAACTATTCTGATAGTAGATGATGAAACCAGTATTTGTCAGTCCTTAAAAGCAATTCTAAGCGACGAGGGCTCAGGTGCTGGTTGCCGAAAATGGAGAAGATGCCATTAAAATTGTTGATGATGAAATGCCTCAACTTGTTCTGCTCGACATATGGCTCCCAGGTATGGACGGCTTGGAAACGCTCAAAGCAATCAAAGCGGCGCATCCTCATGTTTTTGTCATTATGATGTCCGGCCACGGCACCATTGAAACGGCAGTTAAAGCCACCAAGCTTGGCGCTTTTGATTTTATTGAAAAGCCTCTTTCGCTGGATAAAGTTATTATTATGGTCAACAATGCCCTCAACGTTGTTCGGCTCGAAGAAGAAAATGTGCTGTTGAAACAAAAAGTATCCCATCAATACGAATTGACCGGAAATAGCCAGGAAATCAGAGAACTCAAAGAAATGATAAATATTGTTGCACCTACCAATGCCTGGATTTTAATTATGGGAGAAAATGGCACCGGCAAGGAATTGGTGGCGCGGTCCATTCATCATTTGAGCCGCCGCGCTCATAAACCCATTGTGGAAGTCAACTGCGCGGCAATACCGGAAGAACTGATAGAAAGTGAGTTGTTCGGGCATGAAAAGGGATCATTTACGGGAGCAACAGAAAAAAAACGCGGCAAATTTGACTTGGCCCATGAAGGAACTATTTTTTTAGACGAGGTGGCCGATATGAGTCTCAAAGCGCAGGCAAAAATTCTGCGCATTCTCCAGGAAAAGAAATTTGAACGCGTTGGCGGCAATAAATTGATTGATATGGATGTGCGGGTTTTGGCGGCCACTAATAAGGATTTAGAAAAGGAAATGGAAGCGGGGCGATTCCGGCAGGATCTTTATTACCGCCTGCACGTAATTCCCCTTAGAGTTCCAACGCTGCGCGAAAGGAAAGAGGATATTAAACCTTTAACGGAAAGGTTTTTGCTTGATTTTGCACTTAAAGAAGGGATGCCCAAAAAAGAAATAACAGATAGCGCCATAGAGCTGCTCAAGAAGCATTACTGGCCGGGAAATGTTCGGGAATTGAAAAACATTATTGAAAGACTGATTATTTTGACTCCCGGCAATGAAATTACAGTCAAAGACATACCTCCCCTTGATATTGTGTCCAATGCTGATGACGGTGAAGAAGAGAGGCCGATTCTTGCCGCTGCGGATTCCCTGAAAGATGCCAAGATGGATTTTGAAAGGCAGTTTATTCTGAAAAAACTGGAGGAAAATGAAGGGAACATCTCCAAAACGGCGGAGGCAATTGGCTTGGAGCGCAGCAACCTGCATAAAAAATTAAGAAGTCTCAAGGTGGCGGTCAAAGGTGACGATTAAACGCCATTTATTCCCCTTCGGTTAATCCGTTTTGTGTTTCATTATCTGCTTTTTCATATCTGAAATGGAAAATTTATTGAAAGGCAGAAAAATGACGCCGAAAATAACGACAATCATCAGGGATAAAAAGTGATAAACGACGGCAAAAGAAAAAGCTTCGGGTTTACCTATGCCAAAAAAACTCAATGCTAGGATACAGGAAAAATGCCAACTGCCGATAAAACCAGGGGCGGTAGGGACAGCAATGCCAACGATAAGGATGATCATAACGACAAAGGAGGCCATAAGCGGCAGATTAAATCCAAATGCTTCCAATAATACATAAATTGATAAAACATCTATCAGCCAAACTAAAGAAGAAAGAAAAAACAGGTAGAGCAGCATTTTGATATTTACAATAATTTGGAACCCATCAATGAAGTGATGAAGCAATTCGTCAATTTTATGCGCCATTTTCCCCGGCAGTTTGCGCAAGATTCTGTTAATAATTTTTAATGATGCTTCCCTGCGCCAGATCAGCCCCAGGATGCAGCAAAAGATCAATATTGTAAGCAGGAAGAGAAATATGCTGGACTTGATCATCCAGGAAGGGAGATCATTAAGTAAAAGCACGATCACAGCAATTGCCAGCACCGAAAAACTATCCAGAACTCTTTCCACAATTACCGAACCTAAGGCCGATGACATTTTAATATTGCTTTTTCTCGCGATGAGATATGGTCTGGCCAGTTCGCCAATGCGAGCTGGTATGGCGACGATTGCCAAAAATCCAACTGAGGTAACGGAAAATAGGCTGAACTGATCGATTTTTTCCAAAGGCCGCATAATAACGCCCCAGCGATAGGAGCGTAACCACTGCATTAAAATTACAAGAAAAATAAAAAAAACAACAAAATGGAGCTGGATTTTTCTTAGATCGCGATAAATATCCTGAAGATTGATGCCTCGTATGGACAAATAGACCAGTACCAAACTGATCAAAATACCTAAAATAAACTTTTTATTCATTTGATTATCTGGCCCGAGGCTCGTTTAGAGGTAGTTAGTCTTTGGCCAGGTGATCGGCAATTTTATCATGAAGAAGTTGAGATGACAGCTTGTCTCCAATCAGACCCACTCGAATAGCGACAGTAGTTAAATTTTTTGCCTTGTATGTAATATCGAATTGAACATTTTCGTCATTGATTCTTGCTATGATTTTTCCCTTGGCGATTTCTTTGTCCGGTGCAACTTCGATACCACGCATATCAGCAATAGTTTTTTCGCAGGCTATCCAAACTTTATCAAAAGATGAATAATAATCAGTTTTTAATTCACCGTTAACATAAAGGTATGTGCCGGTACCGGCAGTTACTGCCGCTCCTCCGACCACAAGGGGCACACAACCGGAAAAAAGAAAAAATGCAAACAATAATAAAGCAGAGCAGTAATTTATTCTTTTCATAATTCTTCCTCCAGTATAATTGAGATCTTCCAACCTCTGGTCGCCGCTTATCTCCATCAATTAAATATCTTTTGTTCTGGCAACATGTTTATTTTAATCTTTTAATAGCGGGAACGGGCAGTCTCTTGAATCGGCAAAGATTCTAAACACATGTTAAGTTCTATTGCAATACCTATTCATATATCTTTGCTTTAATTCAATTCAAATTTTGGCTTAATTTTTCGAATTCTCTTAAGAGCTCCTCTTGTTTTTTACTAAGGTCTGTGGGCGTCTGCACAAATATTTCGATTATTTGATCGCCGCGGCCATAACCGCGCAAGTGCGGTATTCCTTTACCTTTCAACCGGAAAGTGCGGCCGTTTTGTGTGCCTTTGGGAATCTTTAATTTTTCTTTATCTTCCAGCGTCGGTACTTCAATTGTTGCACCTAATGCCGCCTGAGTAATAGAAATCGGTATCCGGCAAAGGATGTCATCATCTGAACGGACGAAAAAATCATGCTCTTCAACATGAAGGAAAACATATAAATCTCCGCTGGGTCCGCCATGATCTCCCGCTTCACCTTCGCCCCGCAGCCTTAAACGGGAACCAGTCTCCACACCGGGAGGGATCTTTAATTGCACACTCTTCTTTACTGTTTCTTTTCCCTGACCATGACAGAGGCTGCATGGATTGGTAATAAATTTACCGTGACCGCTGCAACGAGGGCAGGTAGTACTGATCGTAAAAAAACCACTGGACTGAATCACCTGGCCGCGTCCCTGACACGTATGACAAGTTTCCGGCGTTGTTCCCGGTGCTGCACCGGTACCATTACAATTCCGACATGGTGCAAGTTTTTCCAGATCAAGTGTTGTGGCCAAGCCAAAAGCGGCATCAAGAAAGGAAATTTTTAAATCATAGCGCAAGTCTGCGCCGGCCCGGACATGTGAGCGGGACCGCGTACCGGTAGCACTGAACCCGAATACATCCCCGAAAATATCACTGAAATGAGAAAAAATATCTTCAAAACCACTAAACCCTCGGAAACCTGTACTGCTTAAACCTTCATGACCGTATCGGTCGTAAATTTCCCTTTTCTGCCTGTCGCTTAGTACTTCGTAAGCTTCTGCTGCTTCTTTAAAACGTTCTTCAGCTTTTTTGTCTCCAGGATTTTTGTCCGGATGGCATTGCATCGCTATTTTACGGTAATTTTTTTTTAATTCTTCATCTGTGGCCGATCGTTCCACACCCAAAATTTCATAATAATCTTTTTTTAACATCAGATTTTCTCTTGTTCCTCCGTATGCATGATTTTCTTGAGCGCGGTTAATAATTCTTCATTATTTGCTTTTTCCAGGGCATGCCCTGCAAAAAAATATTTTTTCAAATTCATGGCTGTTTGTCCGATAGTTTGCCAGTCGGCAGAGCTAATTTCCTGCTGAAGCCCTTTAGCTGCCTGTTGAAAAAGCATTACATCTCCCGTTTCAAAGGCATTGAGGCGTATTTTTTCTATCCCCTCAATATAATTAGCTTTTAGATAAAAGTCAAATGCATCGGCATACTTCCCTTCCGCAAAAAAAAGATCACCATAATCCTTAAGGGTTTGAGGTTCGGTATCTTTGCTATACAAGATTTTTTGTTTTTGCTGGTAATCGGGTAATTTTCTAATACTCAACAATATCTCCTTGGAAAAGATGCTAATTAAACGAATTAAAAGCAATTAATAATGGATCAAATCAAGAATGATATTTCGTCAGTTGACTAGGTGCTTGAAGGCTTCTTCATATTTTTTTCTGGTTTTTTCTATAATATCCGGTGGTAATTGAGGTGCCGGCGGTTTTTGATTCCAATTGATGGCAATAAGGTAATCTCTCAAAAATTGTTTGTCATAGCTCTTTTGGGGATAACCGGGTGTATAATCTTCTTGTGGCCAGAAGCGCGAAGAGTCCGGCGTAAGTAATTCATCAATTAGAATTAATTCATCACCGAGCATCCCGAATTCCATTTTGGTATCGGCAATAATAATGCCGGCATCCAGCGCAATCTTCGAAGCACGTTCATAAATTGCTAAACTGATTTTTATAATTCTATCGGTGAGTTCAGCGCCAATTATATCTTCCATCTCTTTTTTGGTGATGGCTGAATCATGCTCACCTATCGGTGCCTTTGTCGTTGGAGTAAAAATAGGGTCGGAAAGTTTCGATGATTCCCGCAATCCGTCAGGCAGCTGAATACCACTAATGGTTTTGTTTTTTTGATAATCTTTCCAGCCGGAACCGCTTAAATAGCCGCGTACGATGCACTCCACGGGCAAGGGAACGGTTTTTTTCACGAGCATGCTTCTGCCCTCCAGGATATCGCGGTAAGGAGCACATTCTTCCGGGAAATCTGCCGTATTAGTCGAAATAAGATGATTGCTTACAATATCTTTCATTTTATCAAACCAGAAAATAGAGGTACGGTTTAAAATTATCCCCTTGCCGGGAATCGGGTCAGACATAACGACATCGAATGCCGAAATGCGGTCTGTCGCAACAATTAGTAAGTTGTTATGAAGGGAATAAATATCGCGAACCTTGCCGCGGTTTACAAAATCTAGTTTCGGGAAATCAGTATATTGTAGAATTTTTTTCATGAATGTCTTTGCTCCTTTTATCTGATCGATGGATTATTTTTTTTTTCATGACCAATGGTAGAAGTTGGAGTTCTTCCGTAATTGTGTCCGGGCATTACTTTTGTGTTATCGGGCAGCGTAAAGAGCCTTTCCTGAATGGATTTATACATAATGCTCCAGGAAGCGCCGGGCAGGTCTGTCCTTCCAACACCTTCCACAAAAAGAGTATCACCGGTAAAGACAAATCCTTTCGTATAGAGACTAATCCCGCCGGGAGAATGACCGGGAGTATGAATAACTTTAAGGGAAACATTTCCGACTTCAATAATATCAGTGTCTTTAACGGTAATATCTGGTGGAGGTGACTGCTTTGCTCCGAACATACGCAAAATCATCTCTGGTGTCGAAGTTAACATAGAAGCGTCCCCTTCGTGGATAATTATTTTGGCGGCAGTGATTTCTTTCATTTCTGCATTACCGCCAATATGATCAGCATGTCCATGAGTATTAACGATGTAATTGATGCGTAATTTATTTTTTTTGGCTTCAGCAATAATTTTTTCCACATCATCAGCAGGATCAATTACCAAACCATCGCCGGTTATCGGATCGCCGACCAAATAGGCAAAGACAGCCATCGGACCTACTTGAATTTGTTTAATAAACATAAAAATTCCTTTCAATAATCAAGTTTGATAA
>ENA-ORXD01002093-ORXD01002093.1-sediment-metagenome-genome-assembly--contig:-NODE-2093-length-14188-cov-3.421586_pt1 | contig 14188 bp, 20 predicted proteins | sample MGYA00237862_ERZ511471 | MGnify/ENA metagenome assembly ERZ511471 | reverse complement strand
GCGTTTTCTCATCTTCCAGCTGACCATCAACATCTCGGCCGCGATGCTCTCGTTCCTCGCTCCCGTTCTGGGGTACCCTCCCCCGTTCACCATCATCCAGCTCCTCTGGATCAATATCGTCATGGATTCGCTCGCGGCTCTTGCCCTCTGCTCAGAGGCGCCCCATCCCGCACTGATGAACCGGCGGCCTGTGCCACGGGACGACCCGGTAATCACCCCGTATATGCTTCGGGCGATCCTTATCACGGCATCTGTCTATGTCCTCATCGGTATGATTGTCGTATTGTTCGGGCTCCCGTTCATGGAATCACCCGAGCAGCAGGCCACGGCATTCTTTGCTGCATTTGTCGTAGCACAGGTCTGGAATGGGATCAACTGCCGTGGGATCAATGGCATCATGCCGCCGTTTTTCAAGGGAAACCCGGCATTTTTCGGGATCATGGCAGGGATTGTGGTGATCCAGATCCTGATCGTCCAGTATGGGGGATCACTCTTCTCAACGGTGCCCCTCTCTGTTTCGCAGTGGGTGCTCATCATCCTGTGCACTGCTCCCGTTCTCCTCCTCTGGCCGTTGATAACGTTGAGTGAAAAATTCGGACGAATTCGCGTGAAGTCAGAGGTATAATTTCCCTTTCTGGAAACTGGCTCCCTTTTTCAGATTCCGTTTTTTTTAGGGGCTATTTTTTCCATCTGGTGATTCCAGGATAACAACCTATTTTGTCAAGTACTGCCAAATACTTGACATGTTTTCACCGGACCTCCTGTCACTGTCCGACATCATCCTGAATATCCAGGAGCAGATTCCGCAGCTGATGGAGATCTATGGTATCTGGGTTTATGCTATCCTTTTTGCGATTATCTTCTGCGAGACCGGGCTTGTATTTGCCCCCTTTCTCCCGGGGGACTCCCTGCTCTTCCTTCTTGGTTTTCTCGCCGCAGGGGAAGGTCTGAATGTCTGGATAATCATTGTCATTCTTTCAATCGCCGCTATTCTCGGGGACTCGGTCAATTACCGGATCGGGACATCTTTCGGAAACTGGCTAGTCAATCGGGAGAAGTGCCTGGTGGACCTGAAACACATTGAAATGACCCGGCAGTATTACCACCGGTACGGCAAGAAGACGATCATCCTCGCCAGGTTTGTCCCCGGGATCCGATCATTCGCTCCATTCGTGGCTGGAATTGTGAAGATGAAATACCCGGTGTTTCTTGTCTATAATGTCGTCGGGGGGATCATCTGGGTCACGGGTTTTGTGTTCTTTGGCTACATTATTGCATCGCTCCCGATCTTCAAAGAGCAGCAGGACTGGTTCCTCTGGGGGATACTGGTAATCAGCATCGGAATCTTCCTCATGATGATGCACAATTTCAGGAAATCGATGAGGGAATGCGTAAGAACCTCCGAAGAGATGCTTGAGGAGCTGGCGAGTGATATCGAGCTGAAATAGACCCGATCATTTCGGGTGGAGGTTCAGCCAGTACTACCTTCATAACGTACCTTTGAATCATGCTGATATAGTGACGGCCTGGAATGTTCGCCTCCGCTTTATTTCCGTCCGCTCCTCCTCTCGTCCAGTGCTCCTCCAGTCCGCTCCGCTCACATACCGGTCCTGTCCTCTCAATGGTGATTGTGAATTCTGACGCTCCCGGTTTCGTTCCTTCACTTTTCACCGGCAGCTGCTCCCTTCCCGAGAAGCAAATTTGTCTTCTACTCAAACCATGTTCAAAGCCCCAGCCGGGTTGGCAACGGAGGCCGTATATCGTTCAATTTTGTGCTCCCGCAGAGATGTGGATGAAAAAGTGTTTAGATTATACTGAAATAACCATGCAGCAAGTGAACCTTTTTTTCGTTAGATCTTTTGGGATGCGATTACACAGAAGCCAACCCGTGAATCAATACGTGTCACCGCAAACCCGGTATCCTCGAGGAATGCCAACACTTCTTTCTGCGAATAGAACTTCGCACCGGAGAGGAACCTTCCTTTTCCACCCTCATGGAGATACTTCCGGTGAATCTGTCCCTCACGCTCGATGAAAGCGACGATGAGGACGCCTCGGGAGATGAGGATCCGGTTAAGTTCCCTGAACGCGGGGGCCGGGTCATCAAGGAAACAGATGACGGTCACCATGAGCACTGAGGAGCATGACCCCTCCTTGAATGGGAGTACCTCTGCTCTTCCGCGGACGATTTCGATCCCCCTCCTGCGTGCCATACGACCAAGTGCCAGCGATGGTTCGATTCCCAGAGCAATTCCCAGGGGTGCAGCAAATCGCCCTGAACCGACTCCCACTTCGATGGCCCGGGAGTCAGGTGTGGGGAGGACTCTTTGGATTCGGGCAAGTTCTGCGAGATACTCATCACGGTGCTCATCAAACCACCGATCATAGTCATTTGCGTAATCTTCAAACACATCTTGCGGCACAAATCCCACCAATCCTCACTGGCCATACAGATGTTTCCGGACACGCGCCCCTACCGCCAGCTCTCTCTGTTTCAGCAGGGACAGGTCATCCGTTCGTCCGGGGTATGATGAGAACAGGAAGTAGAGGAAATCTGACGTCAGGGCCATCACCTCCTTCTTAAACCGGACCTCGATCGTGGTATCCCCGGCAAATCCCTTGATGGAGAACCAGTCCGGCTTCTCGAACTTGTAGAATCCCTCGCCGACATTCGGGAGTGCTTCCACCTCTCCGAAGTTCCCCAGATAGGTGAAAAATTCTTTCGTGACCGGAGCGTCGAGAAGGAACTCCTTCATGAACGAACCGTCGGCACAGACCTTATGCCTGACCGACCGTAGAATCCGCATTTCGTGCAATCTCCCGTACTGCGTCGGCTGCAGTCCTGACTTCTTCATCGGTCGTGAACCAGGAGAGGCTGAGTCGCACGCAACCGCTCCCTCCATCGATTTCCCTGTGCACCAGGGGTGCACAGTGGAGCCCGGTCCGGGCAGTGATCCCGTACGCACGGGCGAGTATGAATCCGACATCATCGTCCTCCATGCCCCTGATGTTGAACGCAACGATCGGAAGCCCGGGGTGTTCGTTATAGATGGTAATATTTGGTTCCTGCTTCAACTCGCGAATGAGGGACGCGGTTTGCCGCTCTGCTTTCGATGCAATCGTGGCGACACCAATTGATTGGATATAATCCACCCCGGCCGCAAGCCCTGCCAGGCCGGGGTAGTTGTGGGTTCCAATCTCGAACCGCTCCGGCATCCCGCGGGGATGGAGGAGCGAGAACGAGTCCGTACCGGTCCCGCCGAATCGCACGGGAGCGATTGTGTCCGGATCCCTGATGTACAATCCCCCGGTCCCGGGGACGCCCAGGAGACCCTTGTGCCCGGTGAAGACGAAGGCATCGGCAGGAAGGTCCCTGAGGTCGACAGGAATATGCCCGGCTGTCTGGGCACCGTCCACGATGAAGTAGATACCATGGTCGTGCAGAGTATCCCCGATGGCCTTGATGTCCTGAACCGAGCCGAGCACGTTGCACCCGTGGGTCATGACCATGAGACGGGTGTCAGGCCTGATAGCAGCCTCGACCGATTCAGGCTCGACTTGACACTCCTCGAAGGGAATGATATCCAGTTGGATACAGCCCTGCTGCTCATACTCGTGGAGTGGCCGGAGAACAGAGTTGTGATCCAGTGCCGTTGTCAGGACATGGCATTTTTCCTGTATTCCGGCCAGATAACCGGATATGAGAATATTCAGGGAATCCGTTGCATTATGGGTGAACACAAGATTTTCAGGCGGTTCTGCTCCCAGGAACGTGGAGAGCCCCTCCCGGGCCTGCGTGATGTAGTCCTCGCCCTGCGTACCGGTTGTCCTCCCCGATCCGAAGACAGGGAGGGAGAGGGATCGTGCAATCGCTGCCAGCACCCCGGGAGGTTTCGGCCAGCTGGTCGCTGCGTTATTGAGATAGATGATTGGTTTTTGATCGATGGCCATCTGGTTCAGATGATCTGACCACCAGGAGCAAAAAGAGATCGTTTATATCACGAACCATTATCGCAAAGTGAGCGGTACAGGTAGTACAATGGCAGACGTCACTCCTGCGGTCCTCAGGGAAGCGGCAGAGGTGCTGGGAATCCAGGAACATGCGTCCCTGAACGAGATCCGGCAGAAATACCATGAACAGATCAAGACCTGGCATCCTGACGTCTCACTGCAGGACCCGGCGGTGTCGCACGAGATGACGATCCGCATCAAAGGGGCCTACGATCTCCTGGCCGATTACTGTTCGAACCATGTTTTCTCGTTCCGGATCGAAGATCTCGCACGGGACCTTGAGCAGAGCCCCGCGGACTTCTGGATGGAGCAGTTCGGGGAAGATCCTATCTGGGGGTAGCAGCTTCATCTGTTTTCATGGAGCGGGGCCGGATGGAACGGTTCGGGGAGCATTCTCACGGGATCGCACCCCCCCCATCCCTTCGCTCCGGTCTCCCCGGTTCAGGCAGCTGGAACTCCCACCACCTGCCCGTCAATCGTTATCGTCACGTCCTGAACCGCAATGGTTCTTCCCGATCGCTCCATGGCCTGATTCACGATATATGTTGCACCGCTGCAGCACGGGACTTCCATGTGGACGACGGTGATGGAATTGATTGGGTGACGGGAGAATATCTCAGCCAGTTTTGTGATGTAGCCGTCACTATCCGAGTCCAGTTTCGGGCAGAATATGATCACGATTTTACCTTTCAGGAAATCACGGTGAAAATCTGCGAAGGCGAAAGGGACGCAATCGGCTGCAATGAGCAGATCGGCATTGTCGAAATACCCGTCATACGGGTTGATGAGTTTGAGCTGCACCGGCCACTGTCTCAGCTCTGAAGGTGATCCTCCCACCAGGTGTTGTGATTTTTCCCGGGGTCTCCGGGGAATGCTCCGCGTTGCAGATCCAGAGCAGCCCGCAAAGGAAGGGTGGCCCTGCATCTCGTGGTCGGGATGAGCCCCGGTGCTACTGTGCCTGGGAACGGGAATGTGGTGCTCTTTGAGGTATTCAACTGCCTGTTTATACAGGTCCTGCTCTCCATGTCCGAGGAGGTGTTCGAGGTGGGCGGTGATGACCGCCGGCCCCTTCGGCACGACATTGGCCATGACCGCCTTCTCATCGTAGGGTCCCGCTTCCCGCTCGACAACCGTGATTGCTCCTTCCGGACAGGTCCCCATGCAGGCGCCGAGCCCGTCGCAGAACAGGTCGCTCACCAGGCGTGCTTTTCCCTCAATCAGCTGCAATGCTCCCTCAGGACAATCGGGGATGCATTGGCCGCATCCAGTGCACTTTTCTTCATCAATATGAATGATCTTTCTTTTCATGGCATTCTCTTCAGGGAAATTCTTCACTGCGATGTATTCGTCTTCTTTTCCGTCAGTTTCCGATACGTCTCCTCCCCAACACATTCCCTGGCATATTTACACCATTGGACACAGGAGAGAATATCATTGTAGACGGTGAAACCGCACCTGCTGCACTTCACCGAGACATCGTTTGAGAAGATCTCGATCTCCTCGCCGCACTGGGGACACTTTTTTATCGTCAGGGTCGGTGTCCGGATGTTTGCTGCTCCGGGACAGTGGTCAGGCATGCTCCTTCTCCCACTGGCGGTATTCCTTCAGGAGCGCCTCTGTATACACTGCCTCCTTCTTCGTCGGCACGTAGTTGAATTCCTTCACCCGTTTCATGATCTCGTGGGAAATCGCAGGACCGTCGGTCAGCTGCAGCTTGTTCACGTTCTCGAAGATGAAATCGAGGTGATCGATGCCGGTCTCCTTCCCGTTGATCAGGATCCGTTTCGTCGTGACCTTTTCCGGGGGAATCCCCCCGCAGATCGAGCAGTAGTACCCGTCCTTCTCATCGCCTGCCATGGTCACTCCCTGATCATGATCAGCATCATCTTGAACCTCGTGATCGCGGAGAGTGCGTGCGGGGCATTGGCCGGGAAGATGATAGTCTCGCCTTCCTTCATCTGGAAGGTTTTTCCTGCGACCCAGACCTCGCATTCACCGTCAAGGATGGTGACCACGGCATCGTACGGGGCGGTATGCTCGGACAGCCCTTCGTCTTCATCGAATGAGAAGAGGGTGATACTGCCAGCCTTCCGGTTGATGACCATCCGGCTCGCAACCGTCCCGTCCTGGTAGTTCACGAGGTCTTTAAGGGCCAGCACCTTCCCTTTGAGATCGTCCCGTTGTCTGTCCGGCTTTCCGGCCGGTTCCGGGGATTCTGGTTTGAACTCCATGGCTCTGCACGCCTCCTCGATATCCTCACCTTCCCGGGACAAAAAGGTTTCAGGCCCCCACCATGCGGGCGAGATCGGCCTGCACCGTGGTATTTGGCTTGAGGTCGAACTCTCTCGCGAGTACATCCAGCACTGCAGGCGAGAGGAATGCCGGGAGCTTCGGGCCGAGCGTGATGTCTTTCACCCCGAGGGAGAGGAGGGCGAGGACGACCAGCACGGCCTTCTGTTCGTACCAGGCAATGTTGTAGGAGATCGGCAGGTCGTTGATCCCGACCCCGAACGCTTTAGCGAGTGCCTGGGCGATCACCACGAGTGAATAACAGTCATTGCACTGGCCGGCGTCAAGCACCCGGGGGATCCCGCCGATGGTGCCGAGACCGAGGGCATTGTAGCGGTACTTGGCGCAGCCCGCGGTGAGGATGACCGCATCCTCCGGGAGAGCCTGTGCAAACTCCGTGTAGTATTCCCGCTCCTTCTGCCTTCCATCACAGCCTGCCATGACGATGAAACGCCTGATGTCTCCCTTTTTGACCGCTGCGACCACCCTGTCCGCAAGCGCGAGGACGGCATCATGGGCGCATCCGGTGATGAGGTCATTCCCGCTCCCGGGAAGCGGGTTCGGGGGCTGGCAGGCCTTGGCAAAGGCGATGACACGGGAGAAGTCCTTCCTCCCGTCCGCGGTCGCCTCGATATGCGGGACGCCGGGAAAGCCGGTCAGCCCGGTCGTAAAAAGCCAGCCTTTGTAGGACTCCCTGGGCGGAACGAGGCAGTTTGTCGTGAACAGCACCGGCCCGTTGAACTGTTCGAACTCCTCGCGCTGGTGCGGCCACGAGCCGCCATAATTACCGTACAGGTGAGGGTATTTCTTAAACGCCGGGTAGGCATGCGCCGGCAGCATCTCGCCATGAGTATAGATGTCTACCCCGGCCTCCCGTGACTGCTCGAGCAGCATCTCCAGGTCTTTTAAGTCATGGCCGGTGATCAGGATGCCCGGGCGTCGTCCAACCCCGGTTTTCACCGTCGTGATCTGTGGCTTGCCATACGCTGTCGTGTTGGCCTCGTCGAGCAGGGCAAGGGCGCTGGCCCCAACCTTCCCGCACTCGAGAACAAGCGCCACCATCTCGGGGAGCGGAAGATCGTTGAGCGTGGAGGCGAGCGCTTTCTGGAGGAAGGTGGTGATGGCCGCATCGGTCCTGCCGAGCACTGCAGCGTGGGTGTAGTAGGCAGCGATGCCCTTGAGGCCAAAGAGGAGCGTTGAGCGGAGCGAACGGACATCTTCATCCCCGGTCGCGAGGGTTCCGACCATGGATGCTTTTTGGAGGATGTCCTCCTCACCTTTCGGCGTCCAGGTGCAGGCATCCGGTTCCGTGCCGGCGGTCTTTGGGAGCGCATCCCGGATAGCGACAGCTCTCCCGATCATCGCCGCGAAACGGCCCTTGTCGAAGTTGACATTGGTCAGGGTGGCAAAGAGGGCATCCGCGATGAACAGGCCGGCATCAGGATGCCCCTTCCCGTTCTCCATCGCAGCAAGGTTCGCAACCGATATCCCCCTGCAGAGATACACGAGGACGTCCTGGTATGCCGCGACCTCCTCATCTTTCCCGCAAACACCTTTGACCGTGCACCCGGTTCCTTTCACGGTCTCTTCACACTGGTAGCAGAACATCATCAGGCTCCTGTGATTTATTTTTTATACGAAATACCTATTTCATACTAAAATATAAATAGCCAGGAGTATCCATACAGATACCATGCAGGAATCCTGCACGGTCAGTCAGACAGTCAGATATCTGTCCAAGCGGTGGACGCTGTTGATCATTCTGGAACTTTATAAAGGTGAAGGATATACCAGGAGGTTCTCCGAGCTCAGGAACGCCCTCGACGGCATCACCCCCAAGGTTCTCTCCGAGCGGCTGAAAGAACTCGAGGAAGAGGAGATAATTGTCCGCAACGTGGATGCAACCGCGTTCCCGGTCAGGACCGAGTATACCCTCACCGAGAGCGGCCGTGAGATCATCGGGATCATCCGTGATATCAAGCGATGGGCCCTCAAGTGGAAGATCGAAAACATTGCCTGCGGGAGCCAGGACTGTAAAGAGTGTGTCCTCTGAATCCTGACCCGGGGAAATGGATACCCCATGACATGATTGTCGCGATAAGAACAGAGAAAATGAAAAGATGAGGTCATCATGAAGATCGTTGACGCAACCCAGACCGCCAGCTCGGAAAACCCCCACCATGTTGACGCACGAAAGCTCTGCGAGATCCCGCATGCCGTCGTGGTCATGATCACGCTCCAGCCCGGCGAATCGCTGAAGCGGCATGCGACCCCGGTCGATGTGATCTTCTACGTCCTGGAAGGAACCGGCATAATCGAGATCGGTGATGAGAAGGTGACCGTGGGGAAGGATACCCTGATCGAGAGCCCGGCGAGAATTCCCCACCGGTGGATCAACGAGAGCAGATCGGTGTTCCGTGTGCTGGTCATCAAGGTCCCGAAACCGACTGAAGAGACAAAGCTGCTGTGAGGGCGGAGATTCCCATGGCTCACCATACCGGTGCCATCCTCCAGCGGGATGGAAAGACCTTTGGAATCGTGACCCGGGTCCCGGGAGGATTCGTCACGCCTGAGGTGCTCGAGAACCTTGCCGCCGTTGCCCGGAACTACCAGGTGCCGATAGTGAAACTCACCTCGGGCCAGCGGTTCATGCTGATCGGGATCCCTGAAAAGGATCTTACGGCGATCTACAGGGATCTGGGGACACTCGGCGAAAAGGAGACCGCTCCCTGCGTCAAGTATGTCCAGACCTGCCTGGGCACGGACGTCTGCAAGTACGGTGTCCAGGACTCCACTGCCTTCGGGCTCGAACTCGAAGAGAAGTACCATGGCGTCAACTTCCCGGCAAAGCTCAAGTTCGGGGTGTCCGGCTGCCCCCGGTGCTGTGGCGAGAGTTTTATCCGGGATATCGGGGTCATCGGCACCCAGCAGGGGTGGACCGTTGTGTTTGGCGGAAACAGCGGGAGGAGACCCTCTCTTGGGACCGTGGTTGCCGAGAACCTCTCCCGGGGTGATGCACTCGACCTCGTCCAGCGTCTGCTGGAATATTACCAGGATAATGCCAGTCCGAAGGAGAGGACCGCCCGGTTCCTGGAACGGATCGGGTTCGAACGGCTGAAATCAGAACTGCTCACCCTCCTGCCGTACATTCCATTGGAGCATACAGGGTGAGGTCTGTTTCAATGAGTTCTCCTGTGGGGGATACGATGCAACAAGGGCGGCTTACTCATCCGATAAAAATTCTCTCGCAAGTGTCCGGACACGGGGGGAGTGGTGAGCGGAGAGAGCAGCGAGAATGTCCCTGCATTCCGCTCCCCCGATACGGTGCAATGCCCGCATCGCCTCCCGGAGCAGGTAATAGTCATTCTCTTCGACAAGCATGCCCCTGAGTGGGGATATTGCCTCCCGACACCGCAGCCTTCCCAGCACCTCGATGGCAATCATCCGGTAATCCCTGACAGGGTGGGAGAGCGCGGAGAGCAGCCGCTCTTCATAGGTACGGTGGTTCTCTGAAGCGGTGTCATATCCGCATCCGGGACATACGTCAAGTGGCCGGGTGTCTTGGTACCAGCACCGCGGACAGTAGAACGTTGTCACCATAGTATCACACCCTCAGTCATCTACACCCAGTCCCGCCGTCTCACCAGGAGTCCCTGGTACACTTCAGCGACCCATGGATTCAGGGCTGACACCCAGGGGTCGATCTGGTCATCAGGGTCCTCGAATTTTCTGCCGGTGTACACCCATGCATCGGATGCCATCTCTCTCACGTCCTCTGCCCGGGATCGGAGTCTTCGCCAATGGCTGCATCGACCCGCTGTCCGAGTGCCGAAACCATCTCGCGCAACCCTTCGACGATACACCTCATCTCCTCCGCGGTCTGGAGTGAACATCCAGGGGTTCCCCACTCCTTCCGCTTCAGTTCTTCGAGCGTGATGTCAATCGTCATAAGGTTCGTGCGGATGGTCCGCGATGCAGGGATCCCCTTCAGGTCTCTTCGGACAGCCAGATCGTCAAGGACCCGGACAAGGCGCTGACGGACCGGTGGAATGGCATCCCTGATCATCTGTCGCCGTTCCTCGGGAATATCGGAGATCGTGCGGGGGAACGCCGAGCCTTCCGGCGGACTGTTGAGAACCCCCTCGATATCCTCGATCAGGCGGTCGATGTATTCGAACGTGGCACACAACCACCGCTCCTGGTTCTCGTCCAGCCCGGATTTCCTTTTTACCTGTGTGGCTTTCGCTTTCCGGTAAGGCATCTCAACGATCCCGGCAATGGTCATGCGGGCGGGGACAGGCACCCAGGGTCATCTCACGAACGCCTTCCGGCCCGCATACTTTGCACTGCTGCCCATCTCCTCCTCGATCCGGAGGAGCTGGTTGTATTTCTCCACCCGCTCGCCCCTGGCCGGGGCCCCGGTCTTGAGGTGGCCGGTCCCCATGGCGACCGTGAAATCAGCAATGAAGGAGTCGACCGTCTCCCCGCTCCGGTGTGAGACCATGGCACCCCATCCCTGGGAGTATGCCAGCTCGATCGCAGCAATTGTCTCGGTCACGGTCCCGATCTGGTTGAGCTTGATGAGGACACCGTTCGCCACTCCTTCCCTGATCCCTTTCCGGATCCGGTCCACGTTCGTCACGAAGATGTCATCTCCTACCAGTTCCACCCGGTCCCCGATCTCCCAGGTAAGACCTTTCCAGCCGGTCCAGTCATCTTCCGCGAGGCCATCCTCGATAACGACGATGGGATACGCATCGACAAGGTCCCGGTAGTACCCGGTCATCTCGCTGGCCGAAAGCGACCTCCCTTCGGTGCGGAGTTCGTAGTTCCCGTTCCGGTAGAACCCGCTTGATGCCGGGTCAAGGGCAAACCCGATCTCTCTTCCCGGGGTATACCCTGCTGCTTCGATTGCTTCGGTCATGAGGGCAAGGGGCTCCTCGTTTGATGAGACGGCCGGTGCAAACCCTCCTTAGTCTCCGACACCCGTAGAAAACCCTTTCTTCTTCAGGATATCCCTGAGTGCGCTGTAGGTCTCGCTCCCGTAGCGGAGTGCCTCGCGGAAGTCCGGGGCACCCCATGGGACGATCATGTACTCCTGGAAATCAGAGCCCTGCCAGTTGGCATGGACGCCCCCGTTCATGATGTTCATCATCGGGACCGGCATGACCGCCCTGCCCGGTAGCTCCAGGTACCGCCAGAGGCTCGTCCCCTTTGCCCCCGCTACTGCACGGGCTGCCGCTATCGAGACCGCGAGGATCGCGTTTGCGCCGAAGGTGGCCTTGTTAGGGGTCCCATCGAGCCGGATCATCAGCCCATCGATTGCCTCCTGGTCGGCCGCATCGATCCCGGTAAGGGCCCTGGCAATCCCGCTGTTGACATGCTCGACAGCATTCAGTACTCCCTTCCCGCGATAGCGGGCCTGTACACCGTCGCGGAGCTCGACTGCCTCGTGGGTTCCCGTGGATGCCCCGGACGGGCAGGCTGCCCGCCCCATCACGCCGCAGGCGAGGTGCACGTCCGCTTCAACGGTCGGGTTGCCCCGGGAGTCAAGGATCTCCCGGGCGTGTATCTGGGTGATTATGGTCGTTGTCATGGCTCGTTCCTCATAGTCTGATCATGCTTCCCATGGTTTATCCACATGGTGCTCTCATCCGGTGGGTGTGTGCTTCAAGAATCGCGAGCGACTCTACCGCACGGGCCGTGAATTCCAGGGTCGGAGACCCCCCGAAGACAGAACGGACGAAACCCCCCGAATGATGTGCGCACTGGTCGATGAATGCCCTGCATGCCTCGGTGTACCGGGGAGCTATTCCAAGGAGCGCCGAGAGGCGCAGCCCGGCATACACGTCCTCGAGGTATGCTGGCCTGCTCCCCTGCCTTCCGATATACCCGTACTCCGGGTCTTCGCAGGACTGGATGACCCGGGAGATCCGGGGGTTCTCTCTCGGATAGCGAAGCATGACGAGGATCTCTGATGCCTGCCAGGTGTCCTGCAGGGTAGCCTTCGGGGAACCGAATCCTCCGGATTCGCCCCGGAACCGCACGATATTCAGGGCGATCCGGTCACTCCAGTCATCTGGCAGCGGGACCCGGTACAGCATGAAGAGGGACAGCCAGGTATAGAGCGGCTCGAAGAGCGAGAAGCTCCCGACTACCTGGGTATCCGGAGAGATGGAGGGAATGCTGCGGGAAATGTACGGGGTTAGTTCATAGCGGGGGGATGTCCCCAACAGATGGAGTCCCCGCCCGGCAAAGAGTGCAGCCGCGTAGGAGGGATAGGAGCCATCGGGTTCCTGGAGTCCCTGCAGGAATGCGGCCGTCTCGCCATCCCGGATCTCTTCGCCGAGCAGGGAGAGGATCAGGAGGGCATGGAAGGTATCACCAGCATTCGGCTCGTCCAGCCGGTAGAAGCAGTATCCCCCTGACGGGCACCGGCGTTCCTTAACGTACTGCACGATGTTTGGACGGAGGGGGGTGGGCACCGGTGGAATCCGGCAGAAGTCATCAGAGGTCATACCGTCGAAGACCGTGTCGGCGCGAGCGCATCAATGAGTTCCTGCAGGTCCCCGGATGCCTTCCGGAGGTGCCGGGTCCGGTCCGCGATCTCATCAGCATGCTCTTTCCGCCTCGTATAGGCTGCCTCGATAGCCCCGTAGGTGGCTTCAATGGCGTGGGCGAGGTCCGAATCGAGCTCGCCTGCGAATACCCTGAACGCGGCATCGACATTCTGCAGGGTTGCCCACCGCAGGTTCTCGACATTGTGGACCACGAGGGTCTGGATCTCCTTCCCGATCCGGGTCCTGATCCGTTTCTCCCGGATCGATCGGGGGAGTGCCCTATCGACAAGGTCCGGGGAGATGGTGCCGAGCATACCGGACCAGGACTTCCGCGAGACCCAGTACGGTTCCCTGGCAAGGACGAGGGGGCTTGCTGCCGCAGGGGCATGGTGCGGGATCTCGAAGATGGTCGATGCTGCCACCCGGATCGATTCGACGAGTGCAGCAGCCCGTTGCTGGTGCCCGGACAGGACCGCGATCAGTTCGCGGTCTAACCTGCCGGTGACTTCGCCAAGGGTATGCTCGAAGTATACCGGGATCTCCTGGGCGATTGCGGTCTCCGCAACCTGTGCATCCAGTTCCTGTGTGGATGCGATCGCTGCTACTGCAATGCTTTCCAGGTGGCGTATCGAGGTCTCCCGCAACGCTGCGCACCCGTCTTCGAGGAGCTCAACGACTCTCCGGTGATCCCCGTTCAGGATATCCCGGGTATGCTGGCGTTCCCGTTTTGCTTCGTCAATCTTCTTCTGGAAGTGGGCAAGGCGCTCTTCGAGGTCGGTGATGGGCATCTGGAGGGACCGCATCTCCAGGTTGACCTGGAGCAGGGTGTCAGAGAGGAGATCGAGTGCCTTTCCCCCAACCGCATCCCGGAGGACTCGGGTCTTTTCCCGTGCCAGGAAATCGATGAGGTGCCCGGTAATCCGGGGGAGGCCGCTTGCATCAAGCAGAGCAGCATCACCCTTCTCCTTTGCTGCGAGTGCCTGTTTGGCCGAGACGGGGAAGATCTGGCCATCGGGCATGACCCCGATGCTTTCTTCCAGGACTTTCAAGAGGAACGCGAGTGCAGTCTCGCGCTCGCTCCCGGAGAGGTAGTCGATCTTGTTCAGGACGAAGAAGACCCGGGCGACCTTCTCCCGCACCTGCCGGAGGAAGTCCACTTCGACTTCCGTGATGGGTGGGTCGGCCGAGACCAAGAAGAGAGCAGCATCACACTGCGGGAGGAAGTTGAGGGTCATTTCGGTATTGTGCCGGTGGGTCGATCCTATCCCGGGAGTGTCGATCAGGACAACCTCCCTGAGAATGGGGGAGGGATGAGTGATCTCGACGTA
>ENA-ORXD01002092-ORXD01002092.1-sediment-metagenome-genome-assembly--contig:-NODE-2092-length-14193-cov-3.633749_pt1 | contig 14193 bp, 10 predicted proteins | sample MGYA00237862_ERZ511471 | MGnify/ENA metagenome assembly ERZ511471 | reverse complement strand
CGAGCTCGAGGGCGAGCAGGAGCTCGCCATCCGTGCCCACGAGAACGCGCGCCGGCGGCGCGAGCAACTCGAGACCTCCGCCGACGTGCCGCGCCTGCAGGCCGAGCTCGAGAGCCTCCGTGCCGAGCTCGACGAGGCTGTCGCGCGCTACCGCGAGCTGTGGCTGGCCCGCGCCCTCGTCGACCGCACGCTGCGCGAGTTCATGCGCACGCGACAGCCGGCCGTGCTCGCGACCGCCGGAGCCGCTCTCGGGCGTGTCACCGGCGGGCGCTACACCGCCGTCGTCCAGTCCGAGGGACTCGACGACCTTCGTGTGCTCGGCGCCGACGGGGTCGCGAAGACGTCGGGTCTGCTGAGCCGCGGCACGGCCGAACAGCTCTACCTCTGTCTCCGCCTCGGGCTGGCGCGTGAGTTCGCCGTGCGCAGCGTGGCCCTGCCCTTCGTGATGGACGACTGCCTCGTCGACTTCGACCCGGAGAGGGCCGCAGCCATGGCAGCGGTGCTGGTCGAGTTCGCGGCGGCCAGCCAGGTCGTGGTGTTCACCTGCCATCCCGACACGGCGGCGACGCTGCTCGAAGCTTCGGGGGGCGCGGCGACGGTCGTCGAGCTGTGATCGCGAGCGTCGCGCCGACCTGAGAGGCGGCGGGGGGCGAGGCAGCACGGCGTCGGAGCGGTGGAGCCCCGGAGCGGCACGGCGGCAGAGCTGCAGAGAAGAGCAGCCGAGCTGTTGAGAAAGAGGTGGCGGGCGGTGGATGGGCCTTCGCACCGCCCGCCAGAGCACAGGGGTATCATGTCGACCGCCGCCTGGGGCCGGCGGCGGCCAACGTTGCGCTCCTGCCGCGATCTCGGAAGGACGGCCGGAACGCGCAATGCCGATGCTCTGCAGCGGCTCGGCAGGGACACCCCAATGAGTCCAACGCCGCAAGGGCCGCGGCGTTAACCAACTGCGTGAGCGGTCGCCGGCGACCGTGAGGGGCCCGCGCGGCGAGCGGGCGAGAAACGCCCGCGGTTCAGGCGAGCACCGTCAGTGCGGCGGGGACCACATCGATCACGAGAGGCACGTCCCCGAGCGGCTCGCCGTCCACGTCGAGGGGGAAGACGCGGCCCGGGCCCGGCGGCGTCGCCGGAGCGAGTTCGAGGCGGCGGCAGGCGAAGTGCCCGACGCCGCGCTTCGTCAGGTGGGTGCCCGAGTAGACGCTGGCGAAGTCCTTCAGCATCGTGACGCGTGATCGCCGCTCGATGGTGACGACGTCGAAGAGGCCGTCGTCGACGCGGGCGCCCGGGGCGATGCGCATACCGCCGCCGAAGGTGTGGCCGTTGCAGACCGCGACGGCGAAGCCTTCGAGCTCACGCTCGAGGGCGGCCCCGTCCCCCAATGTCGCGCGGCAGGCCAGTCGTCGACGCCGGCAGGCGGCGAGCGCGGCGAGCGTGGCCAGCATGTAGGCGGGGCGGCCGCCGAGCCGGTCGGGCAGGGAGGCGACGTAGCGGTCGACGAGGCCGCCGATGCCGGCGGAGAGGACGTTCACCCAGTAGCACGCGGCGGCTCGGCCGTCGTTGCCCGTGAACGCGGCCCGGCCGACGTCGACGGTCCGGCGTCGTCCCGCCCCCAGCGCGTCGAGGTAGACGGCGGTGTCGTGGGCCAGACCGAGCGAGCGGCCGAAGTCGCTGCCGGTGCCGACGGCGAGGATCGCCAGCGCCGGGCCCGCCGGCGGTCCTTCGGAGAGGAGGCCGTTGGCGACCTCGTGCACGGTGCCGTCGCCGCCGAGGGCCACGACGAGCTCGCGTCCCGCGGCGGCCGCGCCCCGCGCGAGCTCGGCTGTGTGGCCGGGGCGGGCGCTGACGACGAGGTCGACGTCACCCACGCGCTCGCGGACCGCGGCGAGCAGCGCCGCGATGTCGCCGGCGCTTTGGCCGCGACCGGCGGCGGGGTTGGCGATGACGAGAGGGCGCGACACCCGCCGAACGCTACCAGACCGGCACGCAGTTGAGGAGGCGGGTGAAAGGCGCCACGGGTGCCCGCAGCGGCGCCGGAGAGGCGGGTGAGAGGCGCCACGGGTGCCCGCAGCGGAGCCGGAGAGGCGGGTGAAAGGCGCCACGGGTGCCCGCGGCGGAGTCGGGGAGGCGGGCGGGCAACACAGTGCGCCCGCGGTGGCGGGCGCTCAGGAGACCCGGATGACCACGTCGCTCTCGGTCACGTCACCCCGTCGCCGTCCCCACTGGCCCTCAAGCGACGCCGGCCGGCGCGCGGACCGGATCCTCGACCTGCACGAAGGCGCGGCACGAGAGCGTGCAGAGTCCGCACTCGGTGCACAATGCGTGGTCGACGCGCGGGGCAGAATGGATGTCGTCCTGGATGATGGCCCCCGTAGGGCAGGCGTGGACGGTGGGGCAGGGGTGGTTCTTCGGGCAGAAACGCTCGTCGACGGCGATCATGGGGCCTCCGTGGGTCGTGCGCGGTCGGGGAGTCGGGACTCATTATACCCCCCTGGGGTATCTGTCGACACCGGGGCCGCAGGGCGCCGCTGCGATAGGATGACATCGGTGCCGGCCTGGTCGGCGAGTCGACGGAGGAGCTCCGGTGAGCAGCGACGACACGTTCGCGACGCGTAACGACCCTCTCCTCGTCAAGGCGGCGGACGGGTGCCCGCTGCCCCTGCGGCTGCTCGGGCCGCGCGACGATGCCGGAGCGCCGGCCGTGCTCCTGCTCGCCGGGGGCGACGGGTCGATGGGTTGGTGGCGTGCGTTGCTGCCGGCGCTCTGTCTCGACGAGGCCGAGCGCCGGCTGTTCGCGCCCCTGGCGCCGCGCGAGGCGCTCGACGCCGCCCTTCGGGTCGCGGTGTGGGACGCGCGGGGCGGCGGCCGGGCCGGGCACGGCCACGGGGCGGCCGCGCCCGGCCCGGCCGCCGCCGATGCCCTGCGTATGGCCCGCGGTCTCTTCGACGGCCCCGTCCACTTGCTCGGTCATGGTCGTGGCGGGGTCGCCGCGGCGCTGGCTGCCCTGGAGGCCCCGGAGCTGGTCGCATCGCTCACCCTGGTCTCGACGCCGCTCGCGGCCGACGACGTCGCTGCCGGCGAGCTCGTGCTGTCAGACCCGGAGAGCGTCGCGAAGGCGCTCGCCCCGGGCTGGGTCGAGCACCACGAAGACGTCGCCGCGGCGCTCCTCGCCGAGGCCGGGCTGTCGGCCGCCTGGGCGACCCGGCTCGGAGCACACAGCTCGTCCGCGGGCCTTGCCGCGGTCGAGAAGTCCGATCTCGCGCCGCGTCTCGCGGCGCTCGACCGGCCGTTGCTTCTCATCCACGGCCGGATGGATGCGATCGTGCCCCCCGACAGGGTCCGCGCCTTCGCGTGCCGGGCCGGGGACGGGGTGCGGCTGATCGAGTTGGACGGCGGCCACCTGCTGCCCGTCGAGTGTGCCCCGGAGGTCGCGGCGGCCGTCGTCGAGCACGTGGCCGCCGCCGGCTGCCGCTGACGCCCGCGGCCACCTGCTGCCCGTCGAGTGTGCCCCGGAGGTCGCGGCGGTCGTCGCCGACGCCCGCGGCCCCCGCCGGTCGCCGCGAGCGCACACCGCGCGCGCCGCCCCTGAGGCCCGCGGTCGTCCGGACGCTCGTCGCCGGCACCGATGCTCGCTTCAGTCCCGCCGCTCGTCGCCGCTGCGCCCGGGTGCGCAGTCCGCACAGATACACCCGAGGGGAGCGGCGACGCTCCTCACCTGTGCGGCTCACGGAGTATCTGGTATGAATGGGCGGCGGTCGCGGTGGCGGCCGCCGCGCCCGCGATCGTCGAAGCAGGCTCGCGGGGCCGGGAACGAAGCGGAGCGTGCGCCCCAGTGGCGCTGGGGCACCGAGCGTCAGGGGGTCGATCAGTGTCACAGCACGAACGCCCGCCGATCCAGCCGTTGGGGCCGGCCGCCGCAGAGACGCACTTCGGCGTCGGCGAGCTCGACGCGCTGCGGCAGGCGACGCTCGACATCCTCGAGACGGTCGGGGTCCAGTTCCCCTCCGCGCAGGCTCTCGACCTGCTGGCCGAGCACGGGGTCCGCGTCGACCGCGAGCGACGGGTCGCCACCTTCGCCCCCGATATGGTCGTCGACGCCGTCGCCCGGGCGCCGCGACGCTTCGTGCTCGGCGCCCGCGACCCGGCGTGCGACCTCGAGGTCGGCGACGGGCGCACCTACTGCACCACCGACGGCTGCGGCACCAAGGTCTTCGACACGGAGGCGGGGGCGACCCGGCTCTCGACCAAGGCCGACGTGGCCGCCGTGACGCGGCTGCAGGACGCCCTCTCGAGCATCAGCTTCTGGTGGCCGACGGTCGGCGCCGGGGACTGCGGCGAGACGGCCCAGCTGCACGAGCTCGACGCCGGCTGGAACAACACCGTGAAACACCTGCAGGGGATGGTCAACGGTGAGCGCGAGGCGCGGTACGCGGTCGAGATGGCGCGCGCCGTGGCCGGCGGGGCCGAGAGCCTCCGCCGCCGGCCGGTCCTGAGCGACCTCATCGGCACCGTCTCGCCACTCATGCAGGACACCGACGGCATCGAGGCGGCGCTGGTCTTCGCCGAGGCCGGGGTGCCGGTGTGCTTCGTCACCATGCCGACGCTGGGCACGACGGCGCCGGCGACCCAGGCGGGGGCCTTCGCCCTCGGCATGGCCGAGGTCGTCGCCGCGGTCGTGCTGCTGCAGCTCGTGGCCCCCGGGGCGCCGGTCCTGGGGTCGATCATGCAGAGCTACGCCGACCCCAGGACCGGCGCCTTCGTGAGCTTCCCGCTCGACACGCGCACACGCGGCCTGGCCACCGCCCTGGTCCATCACTGGGGGCTCCCGGCCGAGTCGGCCGCCTGCGGCACCGACTCCAGGGTGCCGGGTACCTGGCAGGCAGGGGCCGAGGAGGCCTTCGATCTCGCCCTCGCGGCGCGCGAAGGCTCCGAGTTGATGCCGTCGATCGGCCTCGTCGACGTGTACACGACCTTCTACCCCGAGCACCTCATGCTCGGTGACGACCTGTACCACCGGGCGCGCACCTCGCTGCTCCCGCTGCGCGTCGACGACGAGACCCTGGCCCTCGAGGTGGTGCGCGACGTCGGGCCCGGCGGCCACTTCCTCGCGCACCGCCACACGCGGACGCACATGCGCTCGTCCGTGGTCCGCGCGATCACGCAGCAGCCCGGGGCCGACGGGGCCTTCCGCGACCCCGTCGACGTCGCGCGGGAGCGCGCTGCGCGACTGTCGTCGGAACACGAGCCGGAGCCGCTCGCCGACGGGCTGCGCGCCGAGCTCTCGCGGATCCTGGCCGCGGCCGACGCCGAGCTCCGCGGCTGAGGTCAAACGACCGCTGCCGGGCGGCGGCGGTAGAATCCCCGTAGACGGCCGCGGCGCCCGCGGCGGCGACATCGACCGAGGAGGACGCGATGACCGAGACACAGGAAGACCGGCAGAGCGCGGTCGTCGAGCGCTCGCTGGCGTTCGCAGTGCGCGGCGAGACGGCCACGATCGGGCAGAGCGCCGTCGGCGTCGTCGCCACGACCGGCGCCACCGAAGTGCGCCAGAGTGTGGCCGCCTCGGTGCTCGCCGGCGGCGGTGTCTCCCTCTCGCAGGGTGCCGCCACCGCCGTCGTGACCGCGGGCGACGTCGAGATGCGCCAGGGCGGCGCCCAATGGGTCTTCTCGGCCGGTGACGTGTCGGTCGACTGGGGAGGGGCAGCGGTCATGGCGGCGCCGACCGTCAAGGTCGAGCGCGGCATGGTCGGACTCGTGCTGGCTCGGCGGGCGGAGTTCGGCGACGGGGTGCGCGTCCTCCTGCAACCTCGCGGCGCGGCCGCCCTCGGCGCCGGCATCGGACTCGCGGTCGCAGCGGTGATGGCGGTCGCCGGCGTGGGTGCTCTCTCGCGCGTGCTCTCCGCGCGACGCGACTGAGCGCCGGCGCGCGGATGGACGCCGGCGGCGGCGCGCACGCCGCCGCGACGGTGCGCGCGGCCGCCCTGGTCGCTCGCATCGAGGCTCTCGGCAGTGAGGCCGACCGCGCCGGGATGGCGCGCTACGGCATCAACGTCGAGCGTGCCGCCGGCGTGTCCATGTACGAGCTGCGCCGCATCGCCAAGGAGCTGGGGCGCGACCACGAGCTTGCCCTGGCGCTGTGGGCGACGGGGCTGCACGAGGCGCGCCATCTGGCCGGCATGGTCGACGACCCCGCCCTCGTCGACGAGGGCCAGATGGAGGACTGGGTGCGCGCCTTCGACTCGTGGGATCTCTGCGACCAGACGACCTCGAACCTCTTCGACAAGACGCCTCTCGCCTACGTCAAGGCGCGCGAGTGGTGCGGGCGCGAGCCCGAGTTCGAGAAGCGCGCCGGCTTCGCCACCATCGCGGCACTGGCCGTGCGGGACAAATCGGCGGGAGACAAGGCTTTTCTCGAGTTCCTCGAGCTCGTCCGCCGCGAGGCGGGCGACGGGCGCGATTACGTGAAGAAGGCGGTCAGCTGGGCGCTGCGCAACGTCGGCAAGCGCGACCGCGCCCTCAACGCCGCCGCCGTGGCCTGCGCCGAGGACATCCTCGCCGGCGCCGAGGCCCGGGGAGAGGGCGCGCGCAGCGCCCGCTGGGTGGCGCGCGACGCGCTGCGCGAGCTCGGGTCGGAGAAGGTGCGACGCCGCCTGGAGGCGCGCGGCCGCTGACGCCGGCGTGCGGCCGACGGGCTCCGCCGCACCCTCGCGGCAGTTGCGACCCTTCCTGCCCCGCCATACTATGGTCGCCACCCTGCGTCACGGTCGGGGCCGACGAAAGGGGACGCGTGGAGGGCAGCAGGCGCACTCAGCGCAGCGCCAGGTTCGTGGCCGCCGCCCGCCGGCACCCGCAGGTGGTCCGGCGTCTCGAGTGGCTGCAGCGGCACCCCGCCGCGGTCGCCGCGGTCGCGGCCGCCGGCATCGCCTTCGTCTTCTACCTCGACCTGCGCGTCGAAGGGCTGGTATGGGCCGGCTTCTACCTCGTACCGCTGACGCTCCTCGCCGTCTCGATGCGCCCTCGCGTCGTCGGCGTGGCCGCCGTGGTGTGCCTCGGACTGACGCTCGGCGTCATGTTCGCCCAGGACATGCTCAACGTCGACACCGCGCTCGTGCTCGTCTACGGGGTCCTGGCCGGCGGCGCCCTCATCATGCTCTCGTACCTGCTCGAGCGGGTCTCGCTCTACTCGAGCTACGCCATCGTCCGCGCCCAGATGGCCGAAGCCACCGCCGACATCATCGGCTGGGCGCACGACCGCGACGACCTCGACGAGATGCTCGAGTACGCGCTGGAGCGCCTCGGCGAGCAGGTCGACGCCGCGTCCGGCGTGCTGCTCCTGCGCGAGGACGGAGTGTTCGCCGGGGCGGCTGGTTTCGGCCTGGGCCGCGACGCGCGCTCCGTGCACATTGTGGCCCAGGCCCTGCCGGCGGCCACCGAGGCGCTCGCTGCCGACCGGGCGGTGGTGCGCGACGCCACCCTGGCCGGGGACGCGTTCGCCGGAGAACTGGCCGAGTCCATGCCGCTCGAGCGCGTCCTGGTCCTGCCGCTCAAGGCCTTCGACAAGGACGTCGGCGTCGTCGTGCTCACCCGGCCGCGTGAGCGCGGCGACTACCGCGAGGAGCAGATCCTCTTCGCCGAGGCGGTGGCGAGCTACGTTGCCGTGGCGGTCGAGAACGCCGGTCTCATGATCGAGCTGAGCGGGCGCCGCCGGGCTCTTGAGCTGGTGCGCGACGCGAGCCTCGACTTCGCCCAGGCCGTGGAGACCAGTGAGATCCATGAGGCGGTCGTCATGCGCCTGCTCACGGCGCTCGACATGGACGCCTGCGACGTCTACGACGTCGACGTGGAGCGCGCCGAGCTCCGCCTTCTCGTCAACTACGGGGAGTCGGCCTTCGACGAGCCGGAGTCCGGTGAGCCCGTGTATTCGTTCGAGCAGTTCGCCTCGAGTGCGGCCGCCGTGCACTCGCGCGGCCCGATCGTCATCACCTCGGCCGACGATCCCCGACTGAGCGAGGAGGAGCGCGGCTACTTCCTCCGCAACGGGCACAAGACCCAGCTCAGTATCTCGCTGCGCATCCGCGACCGCGTCATCGGCCTCGTTGAGCTCTTCGACAACGAGGAGACGAGAGCGCTGGGCACCGAAGAGCTCGACCTGGCGCGCACGATCTGCCGGTTCGCTGCTCTGGCTCTCGACAAGGCGCGCCTCTACGAGGAGCAGCGGGCCACCAGCCGGCGCCTCGATCACCAGACCGTGCAGCTCACCCAGCTGCAGGCGTTCTCGCTCGAGCTGAACCGCAGCCTGGACACAGCGTCGCCGGAGTCGATCATGAGCGAGGTCGGCGAGGCCGTGATCGAGCTCGTCGGCGTCCGCGCCGCGGCCATCGTCTCGTGCGAGGCCGACGTGGTCGGCGTGCGCAAGATGGTGGCGAGCCACGGTGTCGACCCGGATGCGCTCGAGGCCGACCTGCTCGGGCCGCGGCGCCCGCTGCTGACTCCGCCGGCCGACCCGTTCCTGTCGGCCCCCAACATCGCCTCCTCCCGGCCGGTCGACCGTGACGGGTTACTGATCGCGCCGATCGAGAGCGACGCACCAGTGAACGCCTCGTTGCTCGTCGCGGTCGACAAGCTCGAGGGCCCGTTCACGGGGGCCGACGGGTTGCTGCTCTCGACTCTGGCGGCGCAGCTGGGCTCGAGTCTGCACAACGCCATCGCCTACCAGCGCGAGCACGCCATCGCCGAGACGTTCCAGACCGCCCTGCTCATGGACCCGCCGGTCATCCCCGGTCTCGAGATCGGGGTCTGCTACCGCGCCGCGACCGATTCGGCGCGGGTCGGGGGCGACTTCTACGATCTGGTCTCGCTCGGGCCTGGGCGCCTCATGGTGATGGTGGGCGACGTGTGCGGCAAGGGGTTGGCGGCGGCGGCGCAGTCGGCCGTCGTCCGCTACATGGTGCGCGCCTACGCCGCCGACGGGTCGCCCGGCGAAGCGTTGTCGCGCCTCAACTCGACGCTGCTCACGCAGTCGCCGTCGCAACCGTTCGTGACCCTGGTCCTCGCGTACGTGGACGTCCCCCGGCACCTGATCGAGTACGCCAGCGCCGGTCACCCGCGCCCTCTGGTGCTCGCCGGGCGCGACGAGTTCCCGGTCCCGACCGAGGGCGACCTCCCCCTCGGCGTGCAGCGCGGTGTGGTCTACACGACGAACCGCGTCGTGCTACCCGACGACTCGTCCATCCTCCTGTACACCGACGGTCTCAGCGACGCGCGCAGGGGTCGCGAGCTCTTTACCGAGACCCGTCTGCGCAAGACCCTGGCGGCGCACCACGACCTGCCGGCGCAGGAGCTCGCCGACGCAATGCTGGGGACGGTCGCCGACTTCGCCGACGGGGTGCTCGACGACGACACCGCGATCGTGGTGGTGAAGCTGCCCTGAGGCGGAGAGGGCGAAGGCGGCGGGCCGTCGGCCCGCCGCCTTCGCCCTCACACCACCGGGGGTCTTCGCGCTCGCCCGCGCCTGCATACCGGCCTGTCGGTGCCCGCTCGGGCCGCCCCGTTCAGGCCGCGGCGCGCGGCTCGCGGCGGACGCCCGCGCGTCGCTGCCCGAGGTGGACGCGCCGCAGGATCGTCGCCCTGTCGACGAGGCCGACGAGGCGCCCGTTGTCGACGACGGCGACCGCCGGGGCGCCCTCGGCGCCCATCAGCCGTGCAGCCTCGGCCGCCGGGGTCTCGGGGGCGACCTCGACGATGCCCTGGGCACCGGTCATCACGTCGCGCACGCGAACGACCCAGAGGTCCTTCGCCTGCGGCGGACGGCGCTCGAGCTGGTCGACGCAAACGACTCCGTCGTAGAGGCGGTCGTCGTCCTGCGGCCGGACCGGCAGGCAACGGTCCTCGCCGGCGGCGAAGTAGGTGTCGGCGGCGTGGTCGACGGTCACGTACGGCGGCACCCAGCGCCCCGGCTCGTGGGCCAGCGCGCCGGCGGTCACGCCGTCGAGGCGGGCCTCGAGCTGGGCGTTGGTCAGTGTCTGCCGGGACGCCTGCGTCAGGAACCAGCCGATGAAGGCGAGCCAGAGACCGCTGAACCCGGAGGGGCCGAAGAACAGCAGCACGCCGAGAGCGATGAAGCCGTAGCCGAAGACGACGCCGGTCCAGGCCGCGCCTCGAGTGGCGCGGCGCTGATCTCCGGAGAGGCGCCAGAGCAGGGCCCGCAAGACGCGCCCCCCGTCGAGCGGGTAGCCCGGCAGGAGGTTGAAGACCGCGAGCAAGATGTTGGCGATCGCGAGGTACAGGAAGACGGCGGCGGCGACCTCGGGCAGCGGCGCGTAGGCGAACAGCGCCAGCGACAGGCCGCCGAGGGCGAAGCTGGTCAGGGGGCCTACCCCGGCCATCAGAGCCTCGCGGCCCGGCGAGGACGGATCCTTCGCGATACTGGCCACTCCGCCGAGCAGGAAGAGGGTCACACCCTTGACCTCGATGCCCTGGCGCTGGGCGACGAGGGCGTGCGCGAACTCATGGACGAGCACCGAGACGAAGAGCAGCACGCTGGCCACGAAGGCCACCGCCCAGTACGAGTCGGGACTCCAGCCCGGGAACGAGGAGGGGAAGAACCCGGTGGCGAGCGCGGCAGTGAGGAAGACGAGGATGAGGAACCAGGTGGGGTGGACGCGCACCTCGATACCGAAGAGCCGCCCGATCTTGAAGCCGCCCGTCATGATCCTCACCTCCCGGCCAGGGTGTTTGCATGGGCAAACAGTTTGTACCCCGCAGGGTCGCTCCGGTAACAGACGGTGAGGCTGGGAGAGAGTGTGCGGAGCCGACGGCTCAGGCGGTGCGCACGACCGTCGCCGTGGCGTCCGCCACGGCGAGTACGCGGGCGCGCCGCCTGAGCCGCCGTTCGTGAGCGGCGACCGCTTCGGCGACGGTGGCGAAGCAGTCGGCGCCCAGTCCGTCGAGGGCTGCAGGGTCGGCGGCGCCGACGACGGCCATGCGGTGGCGCTCGAGCACGCGGGCGACGACCCAGGCGCGCTGGCCGCCGGGGCCGAGCGGCTCTCTGAGCCCGCGGGCGACGAGCTCCGCCGGTGACGACGCGGCCCCGAGGAGCGCGGCGAAGTTCACCTCGCCGGGGCCTGCGCCGGGGCCGTCGGGCAGGTCGGCGCACAGCACGATCAGCCCGTTGGGGGCGAGCGCGGGGCGCGCGGTCAGCGCGAGGTAGGTGGCGGCGCGGGACGCCTGGTAGTACGAGGCGCTCTTCGGCTGCGCCACGCCGCAGACGGCGACGTCGAACGGGCCCGGGACCGGACGCAGCCAGGCGGCGCGGTGCGCGTCGGCGAGGCGGCGCTGTACCGCCCGGGGCGCCCCGGCCGCGACGCCCGCCGGGCGTCCGGCCTCGTCGGTCACGACGTTGACGGCGAAGCGCAGCGGGGTGAAGGCGGCGATCTCATCGAGCGCCGAGGCGAAGGGATTGCCGTCGAGCGCCCCGAGCTCGACTCCCGGCCGGGCGATGAAGGCCGGGCGGTGGGTCCAGGCGATGGTCTCCGCGCCGGCGCAGCCGATGGCGACGCCCTTTACGCCTCCGGAGAAGCCGGCGTACAGGTGCGGTTCGACGACGCCGACCGTGACCACGAGGTCGGCGTCGGCGACCCGCCGGTCGACGGACACCGGGGCGCCGCAGGCGGCGACGCCGAGGGCGGCGAGCGGCGACTCGAGTCCCTGTGCGTCGACGATGCGCAGGGGCTCGGCGCCGGCCGGGCTCAGAAGAAGGCGCTTCTCTTCGGCGGAGGTAGGGGCGTGCAGGCCGCAGCCGACGACGACGGTCACGGCCTCCTGCGGGATCGACGCGTGACGCAGCTCGCCCAACAGGTGGTGAACGACGGTGCCGCTCGGGCACGGGCGGGAGCCGTCGGGGACAACGAGGGCGACGGTGGCGGCGCCGCGGGCCAGCTCCGCCAGCCGCGGCGCCGCCACCGGTGCGGCGAGGGCGGCCTCGAGCATCCGGTCGAAGTCGTCGAGCGCCGTGAGCCGCGCCGGGGGCTCGAAGTGGTCCGCCCGCTCGAGGTCGAGGCGGCGGGCCCCGCAGAAGACCCAGGGGCGCGCGGCCGTCAACGGCGGCGGTCGCCCCGCTCGCCGGGGCCGCCCCGCTGCGGATGATAGCCGGGCCCCGGGCGAGGGGCCGGCGCCGGGTACCAGTAGTAGGCGGCCAGCATGAGGAAGATGCCGACGATGGGCGGGATCGAGGCCAGCAGCCCGACGACGACCCAGTTGAACTTGCTGCGCCCGGTCTTGCGCGCCGTCAGGTAGCCGAGTATCACGCAGGGGACCGGCTGCAGGTTCCAGATGATGATGAGGAAGGTCGTCAGGTCCATAGGGCCCGGCGAGTATAGCGCAGGCACGGCGGCCGGGCAGCGTGCGGGTTCAGGTCGCAGTCACTCGGTCGCCGGGCCCCGCTGCCGACCCCGTCGCCGGCGCTCAGTCGCCGGGCGCGCCGCCGTAGCGCCCGAGCAGGGCGTCGACGACGACGGCGAGCTCGGCGACCGCCTCGGGCGGCGTCAGGGGCCTGGCCTCGCCGCCGAGACGCAGGACCGCCTGGGTGAGCCACCCCGACTCGACGTAGGGCTGGGCGGCGACGCCAGCCCCGTCGGGGAGGCGGCGGACGGGCTGTCGCTCCTCGATCCAGCGCGCCACGGCCGGGCTGTACCAGACCTCGGCCGAGCGCGGCGCGTACGCGGCCGAGGAGGGTATGCCCTCGCGGCGGTACAGGTCGAGCTCGATCTCGTCGCGCGGCGTGAAGCGCTCGTCGAGCACCGTGGCCTGCTTGGTCGTGGCGACGCGGAACACCCGTCGGCCGCCGGCCGTGCGGCACCAGGCGACGTAATACCACTCGCCCCGGCCCCGGACGAGGAGATACGGCTCGACGGTGCGCCGGCTGGTGAGCGCGCTGCCCTCGGCCCAGTACTCGATCTCGAGGAGGCGGCGCTCCTTGACGGCGAGGTTGACGGCCGCATAGACGGCGTCCTGCCCGGCGAGCCGGGCGCCGGCGGCCACCGTGGGGCGGTCGCGCCGGGCGCGGGTGAGCTTCGCGGCCGCGCCGTGCAGGGCCGCCCCCGTCGCCGCCGGCAGCTGGCCGCCGACGAGCTCGATCGCGAGCAGCAGCGTGTCGGCCTGGAGCGGCGAGAGCCGTGCCGGGCGCTCGAACGCCTCGGCGGCGAGATCGCAGGTGACGCGCAGGCGACCGCGTCCCTCAAACTCGGCGAAGAGCAGGGCGCCGTCGGCGCCGAAGTTGACGAGGTTCAGCAGCCGCACGTCGGCGCGCAACTCGGCGGTCGTGAGGTCGAGGTCGCGGCAGACGAGCTCGACCGGCAGCAGCCCCTCGCCCTCTCGGTCGCAGTGGCGCAGCAGGTACGTCGCCAGCGCGGTCAGCCGGGTGAAGTGGTCGACTTCGACGCGCCAGTCGGCCGACCGTCGCCGGCGGCCGCGGGGGGCGCCGGCCGCAGGGCCCTGGTCGCCGGTCGCGCCGTCCGCCGGCGGCTCGGGTGCCGGTGCGGCAAGCAGGGCACGCAGCCGGCGGAGCTGCGCGACGAGCTCGTCGCGCAGCTCCGCCGGCTCGAGCATCTCGCCGGCAGCTCCCAAGCCGAGGACCCAGGAGATCAGCGGGCGCGCCTCGGCATACGCGGTCTCGAAGAGGATCCCGCCGCCGTCGCCGGCCGTGACGTGGCCGCAGTGGGCGTAGTGCGCCTCGACCCACCACGCCATCGAAGGCGCGACGGCCACCCGGGCGGTGCCGTGAGCGGCACCCAGCTGCCAGGCGGGCCGGTCGCGGTAGGCGCCGAGGTCGAAGTCGGCCGGGCGCGCGAAGTCGTGCGGCGCGCGCGACGCATAGGTGACGCGCGAGCGGATGCGGGAGAGCCGGAAGGTGCGCAGAGCGTGGCGCAGGTGGCAACGCCCGATGAGGTACCACTCGTCGCCGACGAGCTGGAGGCCGTACGGGTCGACGGTGCGCTCGCGGAGCTCGTCGCGCGAGATCGCATAGTACGCGAAGCACACCGTCTTGCGCTCGGCGATCGCCGCCTGCAGCTTGGGCAGCGCGGCCGCCGCCTCCGGGGGCTCGTCGTCGGCGAGCACGGTCACCGGTGCCGCGGCGGCTTCGGCGAGGAGCTCGGGCCGGCCCTGGGCGAGGCTGACGAGCGCGAGGCGCAGCGGCCGTGA
>ENA-ORXD01002091-ORXD01002091.1-sediment-metagenome-genome-assembly--contig:-NODE-2091-length-14202-cov-2.726372_pt1 | contig 14202 bp, 13 predicted proteins | sample MGYA00237862_ERZ511471 | MGnify/ENA metagenome assembly ERZ511471 | reverse complement strand
CAAAACTAAATTTTTTATGTATGCTTCTGCAAATCGATAGTAAGAACGAAAGTATGTTTTCAAACTGCTTTCATTGTGATAGATCTTCCCGGCAGAAAAATGGAAGTACTGTTGAAATGGTACAAGATAATCTCTCTTTTCCTATTAACGCTGTGGCACAATTCTCAAAGATTATTCAAGAGAGGGAGTCAATTTTTGTTGAAAAGCCAGATGAAATTTTAGGGCATATCAATCCAAAATACAAAGGCGCCATGCCGGACGGTATTAAAAAATATCTGGAAAATCCGCGAGTTATTATTACTCCATTAGTCGCTGAAGAAATGGTAACCGGTATATTCTTGGTGCAGTCAAAAAATCTGACCAGAAATGATATCCCAACGATTACTGCATTTTCTAACCAGCTGGCTGCTGCATGGGTAAAAACGAGACTGACCATGAAATTACAACAAACGATGGATGGGATCATTCAGACAATAGCCCTTATCGTTGAGATGCGTGATCCATATACTGCCGGGCATCAAAAAAGGGTGGGGGATCTGGCTGCTGCCATTGCATCTGAAATGAAGCTTTCGCGAGAAAGGACGGAAGGAGTACGCATTGCAGGGATCATCCACGATCTGGGGAAAATTGCGGTACCCGCTGAAATTCTCAGTAAACCTGGAAAATTGAGCGTCATTGAATACAATCTGGTAAAAATGCACCCGCAGGTAGGTTTTGATATGTTGAAAGGAATTGAATTTCCATGGCCGCTGGCGCAGGTGGTATTTCAACATCATGAAAGAATAGATGGTTCAGGATATCCACAGGGGTTAAAGGGGAACGATATTATCCTTGAAGCAAAGATCATCGCTGTTGCTGATGTTGTAGAGGCGATGTCGTCTCACCGCCCATATCGACCGGCGCTGGGATTCACTTATGCGAAAGAAGAAATTTTAAAGAATAAAGGGATCTTGTATGATACGGAAGTGGTGGATGCATGTATCAATGTGTTTGAAATGGGTTATACACTGCCAGAGGGAACGAATACATAGATTCTAAATATGCCTTATTTACACCAAAGAAGATCGGGATTTGGCAGGAAGAGTAATTAGAGGTAACTTCAAAAATCAATGATGGAAATTTGCTGTCGTTTTTGTATAATTTCAAATACATAAAAAAAAAGCTTCTTCAATCTAAACAACATTCTTATTAATAAGTTCTTTGAAAGGAGTAAGCCATGCATATTTCACAATTTGCGGACGATCTAACCTGCCAGCACTGCTGGAAATCACAGAAAGCGAAAGAATGGCCGATTAATGGAGATCATGTCCCATTCTTTTATCAAAAAGAGCCAGGGAATTTTAATTTGGAGTTAACCTGCCCGCATTGCGGAAAGATTTGGTATGTGGTTTGGGACGATAATCCCGGTCCCATTGAACCATTGTTTTTCTAAAAGAATCCTGCGAGAATTTTCTTGATCACGTAGATTTTTATTGATTTAAAGAGTTCTCCAAACGAAATCAGTTTTTGCCCCTCCTAACTGAATCTGATGAGGGAGCTTATATTCTTCTGCATAATTATCTATAATGATTTTGATATTTATCGGTACTTTATTTATATATCCAATTTAAAAGGAGTTTATAGGATGGGATTATTTGGACCAAAAAAAATTGAAGGCATGGGTGATCCAATCGCCGCTGATGAATTGCGAACAAAAATACTGAATCTTTTTCCGCAATCAGGGGAAGTAAATCAATACCTTTCGATCGAGACGAACGATAAATTTCCCCGGGGTTTTACCGCCGCGTGGAAAATGTATACCAAGGAACCTCAAGAAAATAATTCGTTTAGATTTAACTTTTTTTGTATACTTTCACTTTAACCGTGGATGTTGATGTAAAAGAAAAAGCAGTTCATTTGAAAACGAAGAACTTTTCAAAATCTACACGTGTTCCCGAGAGAGAAAAAGTGTTTGATCCCTGGTACAGCCAGGTGAAAATAGGGGAATTGGCAGACCTGCAGGGAGAGGTTAAAAAGGAAGGATTGGTAAGGGTATACACCTATTCCAATAAGAAACTGCTGCAGCCATTGGTGGATTGTATTACTAAAAATGGATGGAGTGTATATCTTTAGAGAGATACTGTGAAAGAATTAATTTAGGGGATTCATCTGGACGATTTGTAAAATGTAATAAAAATACACTGCTGTTTCATTGGTTTGTCCTTATCCGGAAAAAAAAGAGAAGGAATGAGAGATGAAAAAAGAAGACCGCGGTGCATTGATAACGATTCTATTGAGCGTTTTATTGGGAACTGTTTTAGCATTTGCGGGCAGTCATGGTAGTGTGAAGGTAAGGGGACTACCCGTATTCGCACTGTGTATTGCTGCTGCTTTTCTGGTGCAGTGGATTGTTTTTATTCCTGCGTTTTTTAAACAGACGGAAAAATTCTTCGACATTACCGGCAGTCTAACCTATATTCTGGTAGTTTTGCTGGCGGGTTATTTTAGCGGGCATAAAGGTATCCGCTCATTTCTGGTGATGGGAATGGTGATCTTCTGGGCTGCCAGATTGGGAGCATATCTGTTCACCCGTATCCAGCGCAGTGGGAAAGACGAACGATTTGATGTGATCAAATCTTCATTCTGGCGTTTTCTGCAAACATGGACAATACAGGGATTATGGATATCTTTTACTCTGGCAGCCGCACTCGTAGTTCTGACATCCGAGGGACAGGCTGGATGGGATATCTTTATTGTGATCGGCGGGCTGCTGTGGTTGATTGGATTCATAATGGAGGTCGTCGCCGATGTCCAAAAGAGTATTTTCAAAGAAGATCCGAAAAATAAAGGGAAGTTTATAAAAAAGGGACTGTGGTCCTGGTCACGTCATCCAAATTATTTTGGAGAGATCACCCTATGGATCGGGATAGCGGTCATTGCACTACCGGTGATGAGGGGCTGGCAGTGGATCGCACTGGTCTCACCGCTTTTTGTGATTTTCCTGCTCACGAAGGTAAGCGGAATTCCCATCCTTGAAAAACGGGCAGATGAAAAATGGGGTGGGCAGCCTGAGTATGAGACATACAAGTCAGCAACTTCTATTCTCATTCCTCTTCCGCCCGGCGGAAAGAAGTGAAGTTATTTTTTCGCTTTAATGACTTGATAGAAACCCCATTGGTTCTTCATGTGCGTATCGATCCATTTGAAGATGGGTTTGAAAATCACCAGCCAGGATTGAAAGTCTATCAGGCGGGCGAATCCGGGTTGGTAATTCCGTATGGTGGCATCTTGAAAAGCCGAAAAAAGCAGTAGGGATTCTTTGTTGCTGTATGCGTTCATAATGGGCACATCCAGTAATTCCTGGATCGCGGTGCCCTGTGGCGCTATCGCATCATTTTTCGTGATACGTTCTTTACTTGAATGTTTTTTAATAAGTTTAGAAATGGCACGGATACTTTTGGTCAGCCACCATTTGGGGTTTCCGCGGCGGTAAAGCATGATGGTGATTTCACCATCTGGTTTTATGATACGGGTTATTTCATGGATGCCATTCTGAATGCTGGGCGTATGGTGGAGCACCCCGATAGAAAGCACAATATCAAATATGGAATTTTTGAACGGCAGGTTTTCTGCATCAGCCTGGACATAAGAGATCTTTGGCTGTGTTCCCATTTCCTGTGAGCCTCGTTTCGCTACCAGTAAAGATGCAAAGGACATATCGATGCCGATCACTCTGGCATTTCTTTGAGCAGCGAGGTTGCACATCACCCCCTGTCCACAACCAATATCGATGAATGTTTTTCCGCTAAATGAAATCGGGGCAGTGATCTCAAGCAAATAGGGTTCGGTTTTCAAATACCATTCGGTAAATTGTCTGTAATCAGTCCATTTCCCGCCACATGGGTTCTGGTTCCAAAAAGCTGCGCCATCATTTTTGACAGAGTTCATAGCAAGATTATAACCATGTAATTTATGGTTTGGAAAAATTGTATCGAAAAAGTTGATTTTAAAAGCTATAAAAAATTTGAAAAATTCATATAATAAAAGATGAAACTTGGTTCTTCCCATCCTGACTTCTGGTGAATACTCCAGTGCTTTTAATACCAAGTCTACTAGATAGCAATTTATAAAGTTCGGAGGGATGATCAATGTTTTCTATTATTATTAAATTCCTGGTTGTAGTTTATAAAAAGCCAATTCTAAAATAGATGATCAAAAATATTTTTGACCATCTTTTTTAATTCTCATCAAGAAAACAATTCAATAATTAATAAAGAAAGGAATTGCTTAGAAATGGCTAATTGCGATATCTGTAACCGAGTGGGTATGGGTACTATTGTCAAAGCCCGTGACATGAGCGCGGCTGTATCGAAGGGATTTGATCCCTTTAAATTGGGTCTTGCTTCACAAGCGATGATGATTTCAGATGCATTTGGGCTTGGTCCGAACACGTATCCAGCAATGTGGCGAATATCCGCTATCAGTGGTCCACTTTCCAAGACTGATTGGAATATTTGTGATAACTGTATGATAAAGTTGAGACCTTACCTTGAGAAGAGTTTGACCGTAGAAAAGAAGAAACTTACATCGACAGGGAAACTCTCAGAAGCGGATAAGAAAAAAACTATAGAAAGTAAATCTGTAGCGACCCCAGTCAAGAAAAATAAACCTGAGGAGATAAAATCTCCACCTGCCAAGAAAGAGTCCATTCCACCAGATCAAGAAAAACCAACTCCAGGTGCAGAAAAAATTACGGGATCTCAAGAAGAAAAAGAGATAAAAAAATCTCCGCCGGAGACCAAAAGTACAAATAAACGAGATTCAAATATTTCTCAAAAAATCTGGTTGATATTGGCTAACTTTAACCTGACAGGATTGGGTTATTGGTTGAGTGGACAAAAAAACCACGGTTATATCTTTGTTGGCGCTGGTCTTTTCTTGCTTGTGATGGGTCATTTGTTGAATGCTTCAAAGAATCCTCTGGTATGGGCTTTTCTATTCTCAGCTATGGCTCTAGCGATGGCAGTTGATCTGTGGATTTTGATACGGGAAAAAGAAGTTAAACTTCCAGATTTTATCCGAAAATCTCCCACCTTGCTGCCAGTATTGGCACTATTGATCAATGTTGTTTTTTATGGGGGCTTTTTCCTTTACCGCTCTTCCGGACAGAAGCTATATGAAAGCGGAATGGAAGCTTATCAGGAGGGAAATTTTTCCAGCGCGTTTGGAAATTGGTATACGCTTGCACATACCTACCGGCTCTCTTTAAATAAGGAGGTTTCCGATGTAAAGGATCCGCTGGAGGAGGTGGCATTACTGGTGACGATTAAAGCTCAAATCGATGATGCTGATTTTGTCGGGGCGTTTACTTCTATGCGGCAATTCAGAGTTCTCTTCCCTGAATCAACACTGATCGGCGCGATGGCAGATATGGGAATGGATGCCTATTTAACCTGGGCAGAACAGTTGGACACGCAGGATGATTTTGATGAAGGGTTGAAAAAATTAACCAGGATTGCGTCCCATTATCCTGTCCAGATGGCAGCTCGACAGGAAGAAATGGATGCTCATTTTAGTACACACTATATGGCATGGGGCGATTACCTTTTCACTCAGGCTGATTTTGCCGGGGCTGTGGAAAAATATGAGTACCTGCTTGCTGCCTATCCTGATTCGGATGAAGCTGAGCAAGCCTACGAACAGGCAGCGTTGAGTTATCTGGAATGGTCAGATCAGCTTAATGAACAGGAGCGATATGAAGACGCTGCACTTAAGTTAGTGAAGGTAGTAGAGAATTATGCCGATTCCACAGCGCTGGCAGATTCTATGGAACGTCTGCCCGAAGCATATCTGGCGTGGGGAGAGGAATTAAGTGAACAGCAGCAATACCTTCTCGCCATGGAAAAATATACTGCGATCAAAGCTCTGGATACCGATATGGATCTACGGGAAGACGCCGAAGAAAGGTATCAATCTACTTTACTGCTTTTGGCTTACGATACGGGAACAGATGGAAGTGCGGTTATTGCAGAAGCAAAGGAACAGGCATGTGATGGGGTGATACCTACCAATCCATCAGTTGGTATATTGAAAGATGAACCTCCTAAAGTGCAGAGCTGTTCTATCAATGAAATGGCTTCTTATCCAGCCTGGCTATCCACTGATTTGACGGCAACCTCACCGGGAGAATTCCGTTATGTGATCATAGGTGAGGGAAGCAGCCGGGTGGTGCAGACCTGTGCTTATGATGGCGGATATAAATTGGAAAGAAGGCAAATCTATAATGATCTATCTATTGTGGATATTCTGACCGGGGAAGTGGTCGCTGAACGAACATTTTATGGACCTGCTCCAGAATCCTGCCCCTTTGTTTATATCTTTCACAGCACTACCGATTGGCTTGTAGGGGATCTTGTAGATGAAGATACGGTTAACGAATGGATTGAACAGGAGCTGCAATGAATAAAAAGAGTCTAATATTGATCTTACTGCTGGGATTGATTATTACTGGCTGCGCAGTAAAAAATGAACAATATATGCGAAATCTGGCGGAAAAAGTCGTCGATAAACTACCACAAGTGAATTCCACCGATCAAATACCATTCATCCCTGGTCTCCCTTCTTACTGCCGTATCGCGTTTGAAGTGTATGAGGATGAAAAAAAACAGATCGAGATCATCGGGGCAGATGGGAATGATCTTCAACAGCTTATTACAGATGACAGCAGTGGTTTTCCTGCCTGGTCTCCTGACGGCACACATATTGCCTATGTTTCCGATGCAGAAGGAAACAACCAGATCTATATTCTGGACATACAGACGGGTGAAATTGAACAATTAACTTTTGGAGCGTCATCAAGTGAGTTTCCATCCTGGTCCCCTGATGGTAAACAGATCGCGTTTTCATCTGACAGGAACGATGAGCAGTGGGATATTTTTGTAATGGATGCGGATGGAAAACATGTGCAGAGATTAACAGAAGATAGTTCGGATGAAAAAGATCCAGCATAGTCACCTGATGGAAGCAAGATCATCTTTGCTTCTGATCAATATGCAAAATACTGGAACATATTTATCATGGATGTGGAAGGGGATGATGCAGAAAGACTGACTTCTGGAGGTGATAATAAATATGCATCCTGGTCTCCTGATGGCACTCGCATTGTGTTTAATTCTGATCGTGACGGAAATGATGAGATTTACTTGGTGGATGCCGATGGGGGTAATCTGGTACGACTGACAGAAAATGAGTGTGCTGATTCCTATCCAGTCTTATCTCCTGATGGTACCATGCTCGCATTTAATTCTGACTGTGATGGAGATTGGAATATCTACCTAATGGATATAAATGGTGAGAATGTTGTTCAGGTCACTTCGGCAGATAGCTTAGAGCTGTATCCAACATGGCTGCCAGAGTGTTATCTTGATAAATAATTTTTTTAATGTATTCTATGGAAGAATATTAACCTGGTAATTATTAATGCTTCGATTGATCACAGAATGTATTTATAAACCTTGCATTATAAATACTGTGTTGGTGCACCGGAAAAGGGAATTTTCATCGTAGTATTGCATTGAATATCTCTATTTAATCAGTTCGTGATACGGGAAGATGTTCTATTCAAGAAGGGATATTTATATGCAGGAAAAAGGAATGGATATAAGGAAGCTATACATATGCCCTCAATGTCATGGTTCTCTGAGTATTTCTAATGATCAGGCTGCATGTGAAAAATGTGAGCAGAATTACCCTGTCACAAATGGAGTGATCATTTTCACCGAACCTCCCGAGAACATCCAACCATCCGAATTCCGTGAGCACGGAAAAGGGAAAGATACAGCCTGGCGCCAGGCTAACGGTCTGTTTCTAGAAAAACAGCTAAGAAAAATATCGAAAGATTCGCTGATCCTGGATGTGGGAGCCGGATGGGGGGATTCCCTTTCATTCTATGCGGAATTTCCACATATTCTGGTCGATATATATCCTTACCCTGAAGTTAATGTTGTTTGCGATCTTACCCGAGTGAATCCATTTCGAAAATCGAGTATAGATATCATCCTGTTGATGAATGTTCTGGAACATGTAAAATTACCACTTGCTTTGCTTCGGTCGATGCACGCAATATTAAAACTGGGTGGAAAAATTATCATTGTGATCCCATTTTATCTAAAGATCCACCAAGCGCCGCTTGATTTTCAGCGCCTAACACACTTTGCACTCTACGATCTGGCTGAACAGGCAGGTTATTCTGTTGAATTCATTGAAGGCTTTTATGATCCCTGTGGTGTGATCGATGAATCATTACGTTATTATCGATTCTGGGGGATGAGGGAGCAGAATTGGCTGCAGCAAAAATTTTCCAGAGTGGTATTGGTTTTGATGCATTGGATGACTAAATTGCTCCGAAATTCGAAGACAAGATCATATCTCACGGATCCGTATAAAACCGAATATCCCGCGCCTACCGGTTTTCATGTTGTGCTGTCAAAAGAAAAAAAATAGTTGCATTTTGAATGGGGGACGTTATAAGGTTCTTCTGACATATCCGAACTTATTTAAAAATAAATTCAGTATTAACGATATCCGTTAAGGTAAAAAAAGCAGTAGATCGATCCTATTGTTCAAAGATAATCTAATGAAGCTTCCATATTGACACTAAAATAATAAAGAATATATTGAGTTGGAAAATTAAAAGCTTGGTTGTAATGAAAGGAAAATTTCTATGAAGTTCAAAAACACTATTCTATCCATTTTTCTTTTGATCGCCTTGATTGTGCTTACTGCCTGTAAAACAAATGGTATCACGACACCTGCTGCGGTTTCTACGGATGTTCCGGCTGCAGATATTGATTTGGAGGAAAATGAGGTTGGCGATTCTGCTTCTGAGCCTCAAGAAATAGATGGAAAGATCCCATTGATATTTTCTCATGATGGCGCATTGGATGATATCGCCGCCATCTTATACCTTCATAGATGTCCGCAGATCAACATTATTGGAGTGGTTAATAGTTATGGAGAGCAGATACCCGTGGAATCAAGCGATGAATGGTCAAGATTCCTTCAAGGAGTTTTGAATTTGGATGAAGTCCCGCTGGCAATTGGCTCAGCTGCTCCATTGGATCCAGCCGGATATGAATTCCCCATTGGTTGGAGAAATGAGGCGAACAATTTTTGGGGTATAGAACTGCCAGCATCCAGCGTCCAAATTGATGAGAGAGAAGGATATCAATTGATCATCGATTTGGTAAATGGATCACCTGTAAAAGTAACCATTTTAGCTACCGGTGCTCTGACTGATGTTGCTCTGGCACTTCAGCATGATCCGCAAATTAAGAACAAGATTGAACGGATTGTGATCATGGGGGGTGCATTCAATGTTGCTGGTAATCTAAATGGGATGGCAGGAGATGCATCGAATGGTGCGGCGGAATGGAATATTTTTGTGGATGTGCTGGCTGCAAAAGAAGTGTTCAATGCGGGAATTCCTCTTACAATCATGCCTCTGGATGGATCGGATAGTTTTTGGATGACTGCTGAATTTACGGACCAATTCTTGAACAGCCAGGATACTGAAACGCAGTTCGTATCTACATTATGGCAAACCGCTTCTGAAAAATGGGATGGAAATTTCTTGCTCTGGGATATCTTAGCAGCGGTTGCTTTAACCGATCCCCAGTATTTCACATGGGATTATGGTACTTTTGATGTGATCAACGAGGTGGGAGATCAATATGGACGGACTATTGTGATCGATCCTGATAATGACGCGAATTCCTTTGCCGCAGATTATGATTACGACAGAGTATTAACTCACCTGGTAGACATCATGCGGAAATAGAGCTGATATATTTTATCGGCTCAGATTTCGTAAATAAAAACAGTTCTGCGGAAAAGCAGAACTGTTTTTCCACAATTGTCAGGAATAATTTTGAAATGGTTGCGAATTTTGTGGTCTATGGTTCTATCCTCAAACTAGAACTGCCGGCTCCATTTGTCTTTCCAGCGTTCGATTACCACTTTCTTCTGCGTGAAGAAATTGAATGCGTCTTCTGATTGCCCGTGCAGATCTCCAAAAAAACTGTCCTTCCATCCGGAGAAGGGGAAGAATGCCATGGGAGCTGCCACCCCAATGTTGACCCCAATATTGCCAGCCAATACTTCATGGCGGAAATGCCTGGCGCTGCTGCCGCAGACGGTAAAAATGGATGCCATATTTCCATAAGAACTCTGATTGATCCAGTCAATGGCGCTGTCCAGCGTATCCATGGGTAAGATTCCCAGCACCGGACCGAAGATCTCGGTTTGCACCAGCTTTCCATCCGCTTGAAGATGATCCACTACACAAGGTTTGATGAAGTTCCCTTTTTCATAACCGGGAATGACAGCATTACGTCCATCAACCAGCAGTCTTGCGCCGGCTGATTCTCCCTCTGCCAGTAATGCTTGAATACGCTGCAGGCTGGCGGGTGAGATCACCGGTCCCATTTGAACACCCTCATCCACCCCATATCCCACGATGCGTTCTTCAGCGGCTCTGCAAACAGCAGGCTGCAGCCAATCTATTGCTTCTCCCACCGGCAGTACCAGCGAAGCTGCCAGGCAGCGCTGCCCGGCGCAGCCAAAGGCGCTGTCTGCCAGTATACGGATGGTCATTTCTGGGTCGGCATCGGGCATCACGACGATGGGGTTCTTAGCGCCGCCCTGGCACTGAGCGCGTTTACCGTGAGCGGTTGCTTGCGCATAGACCTTTTTTGCCACTGCGGTCGAACCCACGAAAGAAACAGTTTTGATCATGGAGTAGTTAAGAAGTTGATCTACCGTATCAGCATCTCCCTGAACCATCTGAACGATCCCTTTAGGGAAGCCCACTTTTTCGATCAGACGGAAGATTGCCTGCATGGTGAGCGGTACTTTTTCTGAGGGTTTTACGATGACAGGATTCCCGCATGCCAGAGCATAAGGCATAAACCAGAAAGCGATCATGGATGGAAAATTGAAAGGACAGACGATGAGGCTGATCCCCACCGGCTGGCGGATCATGATCTCGTCGATACCCGGTGCAATATCTTCGGAAAAAGTACCCTGGCTGAAGGTTGGAGCGCCGCAAGCCACCTCGATATTTTCAAAGGCTCGCTTTAGTTCTCCCAATGATTCGTTAGATGTCTTTCCGCATTCACGCGTGATAATTCTTGCCAGGGCATCCTGTTCAGAACGGAGAAGGTGCAGCAGATTTTGAAGAAGCTGAATTCTTTCTACAACGGGTGTGTTCCGCCAGCTAGAAAAGGTGTTTGAGGCAGCCACTACGGCTGCTTTCACATCTCTCTCTGAAGAATTTGTAAAATGACCAATTGTTTCCTGTGTGGCTGGATTCAGAATGTTCGCTCCAGCATTTCCACCAGGTTTTTGCCATTGTCCATTGATAAAGTTGAATACTTCTTCTGCTCCCGACATTGATTCCCTCCAGGATTGTTGTTGCAAACCGTTGCCTATTGACAGGCGCTTCTTTAAGATTATATAATATTATTATGCAACAGCGTTGCATAATAAGCAACAACAAGGAATAGATAGGTTTATGGCAGGAATTCAATCACTGGCACGCGGGTTAAAAATACTGGAGATCATGGCAGATTGTGAAAATGGTATCGGTATCACCGAGCTGGCAGATCAGCTGGGTGTAGATAAATCCACAGCTTCCCGATTGGTGCATACGCTTCTCAATGATGGCTTTGTCCAAAAGGCAAAGGATGGACGTTCTTATACCCTTGGACCGATGCTGGTGAATCTCAGCCGCAGCGTGATCACACGCATGCCGCTGCGGGATTCAGCCAAACCGTTTTTGAAAAAATTAGTAGAAGTTTCCGGAGAATGCTCACATCTGGCGATCTACGCTCAAGGAAAAGCCTTATATATCGATCAAATGGAATCCCCTTCCACATTACGGGTAAATGCAGAGGTGGGGCAGCTGGCACCCCTGCACTGCACGGCACTTGGAAAGGTGATGCTGGCATTTGGTAAATATCCGCTCCCTGTTGACCTCGAACGGCATACTGCAAAGACCATCACAGACTTGCCATCCCTTGAAAAAGAGCTGGAAACAGTTCGGGAAAAAGGATATGCGATCGACGATGAGGAATTTGATAATGATGTGCGCTGTATTTCCGTTCCGGTGTTTGATTACAGAGAAAAACTGGTTGGAGCTATCGGCATTTCGGGACCTTCTGCTCGCTTGAGTTTGAAAGAGATCGAAACACTTGCTCCCCAGATCATGCAGATCGGGAAACAGTTAACCGATAGGCTCAAGTTTAAAAGATCTTGAAAAGGAAATGAATGGAATATAAAAGCATTTTAGAAGAAAGGACAAGGCGTGCGTCACTGATAGCACAATACGGCAGTCTGGATACGGTATTGGCAGATAAAGCCCTTCCATATACGATCGATGCAACGCTTTCCGAACTGCTTGTTTTGGGACTGCTTCGTCAGGGAGTAAAAAAATTCTTCACGGTATTCGGTCATGGTTCTACGGAGATCGGTGAAGTACTCCGTATCTATGCCCGGGCGGGATTGCTTAAAGTATTTGGAGTACATAGTGAGATCGAGGCTTCGCATGCAGCAACTGCATTGAATTGGGTGATGCATGAAAAAGCGGCTGTGATCACCTCGATCGGTCCGGGCGCTTTTCAGGCTCTGGCGGCTTCGCTGGTGCCGGCTTCAGATGGTATTGGTGTATGGTATTTGCTGGGAGATGAAACCACCCAGGATGAAGGGTTCAACATGCAGCAAATACCCAAACACGAACAGTTTCTTTTTCCAAGAATGCTTGAAACCATGGGCAGCGGATACAGCCTGCAGGAACCCTGGTCTCTTTCTACCGCTTTACGCAGAGGGATGAATAAGGTCAACCATCCGTACCATGCGGGTCCGTTCTATCTTTCTATGCCGATGAATACTCAACCGGTGTTCATACATGGCTACAACCTGCGGGAACTGCCGTGCGGCGTTGTACCGGTCATGGGTGCCGCTGCAGGAAATTATGAACAGGCGGTTGCGTGGATCCAAAAATCACAGTCCGTGCTGATCAAGGTGGGTGGAGGGGGGCATAATGCTTCACAAGAGATACTGCATCTGGCTGAGCTGAGTGATGCGGTATGCGTGTATACCCCCATTGCGACCGGTATTATGCCGTACGCGAATCCACGCTGTATGGGGGTAGGAGGATCCAAGGGCAGTATCTGCGGCAACTTTGCCATGGAAAATACCGATCTCTTGATCACCATCGGAACACGCGCGGTCTGTCAATCGGATTGTTCCCGCACCGGATATCCAAAAGCTAAAAAAGTGATCAATATCAATGCCGATCTGGGAGATGCTCTCCATTATCAGGATACGCTGGCGTTATGGGGGGATGCATTGGCTACCCTGCAGAAATTGAATGCTTTGCTTGATAAAGCTGTATCGAAAACATCTTCTACACCATCAGATTGGTTGAAAATCTGCAAGCAGAAAAAAGAGGAATGGGAAGCATACAAGCAGGAGCGCTTTGATCACCCAACATTGAAAGATACCTTCTGGAAGAAAGAAGTGCTTACCCAGCCGGCAACCATTAAAATTGCCCTGGATTGGGCGGCGGATAAGAATGTGGTGAATCTCTTTGATGCCGGGGATGTGCAGGCGAACGGTTTTCAGATCGTTGCGGATCGTGAAGTGGGAAAGACATTTACCGAAACCGGAGCCAGCTATATGGGGTTCGCCGTTTCGGCAGTGCTGGCATCTGCTGCTGGTGAAGATTCCCCCTATTTTCTTGCTTTCAGCGGGGATGGTTCATTTTTGATGAATCCGCAGATCCTTGTCGATGGTGTTGAATTTGGCGCGAAGGGCTGTATTCTCATCTTTGATAACAGCCGCATGGGGGCGATCACAGGGCTGCAGATCGATCAATATGGCGAACAGTTTGCCACATGGCACGATCGCTCGATCGATTATCTCCAAATGGCGAAAAGCATGCCGGGAGTACTGGCGGTCAGTGGGGGCAGCAGCCCCGCTGAATTGAAGAAAGCGTTGGATGAAGTTTTTGCCCATGCAGGATTGTCTGTCATCCATATTCCTGTTTATTTCGGAACCGATCCGCTCGGATCGCTGGGAGTTTTTGGACGCTGGAATGTGGGGAATTGGGTTGAAAAGACGCAGCAGATGAGGCATGAAATAGGATTGTAAGATGGAAAATCT
>ENA-ORXD01002089-ORXD01002089.1-sediment-metagenome-genome-assembly--contig:-NODE-2089-length-14226-cov-4.505477_pt1 | contig 14226 bp, 15 predicted proteins | sample MGYA00237862_ERZ511471 | MGnify/ENA metagenome assembly ERZ511471 | reverse complement strand
GGGGTGTCGAGATGGACCTCGCGGGCTCCTTCGAGCAACTCGTAGAAGCCGGAGCCGCCGATCACGCCGACGACGGCTGCGCCTTTGACGCCCGCCATCTCACCCCTCCCTTTCGGACGTTGGGCCGACGGGAGTATACAGGCCCGCGACGAGGCGACAAAGCCACCCTGCCACTGCCTGGCGCAACTCAGGCCGGACTTCCGGAGATGAGAGGCACACGAAGACCCTAGAAAGCGGTCGTGAGCAGGGGAAAGAGTCGCTGCGGGCGCAAGCGGTCGTGTTACTACGGCGAGCCTGAGATTGCGGCGGCCTCAGGCGGGCGCTGACGATGCCTCGAAGTCGCTGAAGGCCGGTGGCTCGGCGAGTTCGAGGGCGGCGAAGATGCCGTGCTGACCGGGGGTCGTGAGCGAGCGCTTTGCGACCCGGCCTTCGGCGGTCTCGAGGGTCACGAGGTGCATGCGCTCAAGCTCGTCACGCACGCAGCGCCAGCTCTCCCCGCTGGCGTTCTCGACCACGCGGATGAGGAGCAGGGCGAGCCAGCAGAGCTGCACGTGGGCGCGGATGCGGTCCTCGCGGTGGTGGAAGACGGGACGCAGGGCGAGCGCCCCCTTCAGGTCGCGCCAGCCGCGCTCCACCTGGTAGAGCTGGCGGTAGGCGACCGCGAGGTCGGCGGAGCTGAGCGTCGCGTCCGAGGTGCGCAAGAGCCACTTGCCGTCGAGCTTCGCCTCGCGCTTGACCGCGGCGCGATCGAGGCGCAAGAGCCCTTCTCTCGTGCGCCGCAGGAGACGGTAGAGGGCGGGCCTGGTGCGCAGGGTCCCGACGAGCTCGTCGCGGCGCCGGCGCGGCCAGCTGTCGGAGCCCGCGATCTGCTCCTCGAGGTAGGCGACGAGGTTCTCGCGTACCCGGCGGTCGCGCTCGGCGGCCTCGGGGTTGTGGCAGACGACGAAGCGCTCGGCGCGGGCGCCCTCGCCGAGGTGCACCTCCTTGACGCGGAGGTTGCCGGCCACCTGCCGGTAGCGCCCGGCGCGCTCGAGCGCGGTGCGCGTCTCCTTCGAACCGGAGCGCAGACGCTCGGCGAGCACGTAGTGGCCGCCGCCCCGCTGCAGGTAGGCGCGGTTGGCCACCGAGTTGAAGCCACTGTCGGCGACCCACACGACGCGGTTGAGCTTCCAGCCGGCGAGGTCGTCGCGGATGGTGCGCATGATGAGCTGGTCGGAGCTGTTGCCGGGGAAGGTCCAGCAGCGCACCGGCACGCCCTCTCTCGTCACGGCCATGCCGATCACCACCTGGGGCAGGTCGGCGCGCTTGTCCTTGGAGTGGCGGCTGAAGCGCCGCGTGGCAGCCTCGCCGGGGCCGCCGCCCTCCGCACCCGCGGCAGCCGCCGCGGCCCTGGCCTCGGCCTCGTCGCTGACGCCGGCGAGCTCGACCTCCTCGTCGGCGAGGCCGGTCTCGAAGTAGGTCGAACTCGAGTCGACGAAGATCACGTCGCAGGCCAGGTTGAGGAGGTTGGCGGTCGTTGCGAAGACGCCCTCGGCGATCTCGGGGAGGGCGCTGCTGAGGAAGTCCATGGCCGCGTAGGCGGCGTCTGCGTCGAAGGCCGGGCAACCCTCGATGGCGACGCGCTCGGCTGCCCAACGCGTGGCGGCCAGCTTGGAGCCCGGTTCGAGGGCGCGCTGCGCGACGAGGGCGAAGCAGACGCGCTCGACAAGATCGGCGTCGAGGCGCCGACCTTGCGCCGCCAGGCGCAGCGCCTTGCCGATGCCGAGGCGGGCGAACAGCGCGTCGAGCACGTAGGCGCCGCCGTAGCGGCGTGAGTCGACGATCTCGACTTCGAGGCCGGAGCCGGCGGCGACGGTCTCGGTGGGATCGAGGACGCGGCTGATAGAGGCCACGAGCCGCCGCAGGGCCTCGCGGTCGACAGCATCGGCGCGCCCGAAGTTGTGGATGATGCGGGCCACGGGGGAGCCGGTCTCGGGGTGGCGCTCGTTGTGGGCGAGCTGCAGGTAGGTGACCACCGAGCCGTCTTTGTTGCGCCGCCGTGTCTCTCGCAGGTACACGCCTACAGGTTAGTGACAACTACCTGCTCAAGTCAAGGAATCGTGTGCCTACGCCTTTTCGCACTCTGGAGCCTGCGAAAATCCTCTGAGCAGGGAGAACGTCTTCACGGAGCGGCAAGAATGCCTACGAACTCCGGAAGTCCGGTCAGGGAGGAGAGCAGTGGGCGACGTCCACGAGATCTACACCATCTTCAAGTCCGAGTACCCCGAGCTGAACGAGAGGATCGAGGCGAGCGGCCGGGCGCTGCACGTCGACGGCGGGCCGCTGGACGAGCGCATCCGCAGTCTGCTCAAAGTGACGATGGTGGCCGCGACCCGCCATCAGCGGGCGCTCGAGACGCATCTCGTCGCTGCCCGCGAAAGCGGGGTTTCCGAGGAGGAGCTGGCCCACGCGCTGCTGCTGCTGATCCCGACGTGCGGCTTTCCGACGTTCATGGAAGCCTACAGCACGTACAAGTGTCGCTGAGCGCGGCCGCGTCGCCGCGGGCGATTCCGGCACCTCGCGGCTGTCAGGCGCAGAGGCGTCGGATCACGTCGGCGTAGACCGCGATCGCCGCCTCGAGGTCGGTGATTGGCGCGCGCTCGTTGGGGCGATGGATGTTGCCGCTCGCCGCCTCGGCCCGAAGACCACGGTCTCGATACCGGCTTCGGCGTAGACGCTGGCCTCGGTCGTGCCGCTCTTGAGCTCGCGCTCGGTCGGCAGCCCGTGATCGGTCAGCGTCGATTCAAACGCCGCCAAGGTGACCGATCCAGGCTGTGTCGCGAACGGTGGCGAGTCAAGGATACGCTCGAGCCGCGCCGCGCCCTCCCGGGAGTCCACGGCGGCCTCGAGACGGGCGGCGTGCTCGTCGAGAGCCCGTAGCGGACCCTCGCCGTTGAGCCAGCGTACGTCGCACACGTGCTCGAGCCGTACGCTCACGACGCGCATGAGCCCGTTGTTGACAGTGCTCCACGGCGGGTCGTACGTTCCCGCGAACAGGACCGTGCGCTGGAGCCGCTCAGGTCCGACCCGCTCGAGCGCCAGCAGCTTGCATACGAAGTCGAGCTTGACGTCCGCGGCGCCCAGTCCGTACAGGTGCCCCTCATGCTCGGTGAGCGCGAACGGGTCTCCCCCGCACGCTGCTCAGCGGGCGGCGTCGCCGGGCGGCACCGTGTCGAGGTGCGTGTTGAGCAGTAGCGGCGGCCGGTCGGAGCTCCCCGTTCGCTCTCCCACGAGGTCGAACTGCGGGACGCCGTCCCGCTGTTCTTCGAGGAGGCTTGTGTGCAGACCGACGGTGCGGCAGAGTGGGAGCAGGACGTCCAGGAGCGCCCGGTCGGAGACGCTTGAGCGCGAGTCGACGGCGACGACGTCGCGGGCGATGGCGAGGAGATCGAGGGGCATGCAGGAGCACTATACGGACGAGGCCGAAGCCCGACAAGCGGTGACCCGGCTCATCACGGCGACTGCGGCGGCAGCCTCGTGCGGCGCCTAGGGCGCGCGTGCACGGCGGCGGTCCTCGTCTCTTCACTCCTGGCGCTGAGCGCGGGCTGTGGGCAGGCCGAGCCTGCCGCGCAGGGACCTTCATCGATCGAGCAGGCTTTCGAGGCGGCGCACCCCGGCGGGGGCATCCCGCCGTGGCTGCAGGGTGTCCCTGCGACTCGCGACGAGGTGGCCGTCTTGGTCGCTGACGTGGTCGACGAGGGGGTGGAGGTGATCCTGCCGGCGTATCTGCCTCCCGGCTTCATGCTCGCCGCGCCGTACATCGCCGTCGGCAGCGGCGGGGCGCGGCCGAACCCCGAGGGCTGGGGCGACAGCTACAGGGTCTCATACACCGACGGGACCGCGCTCGTCGTGGTGACTGTCGGCGCCGAGGAGGTGCCGCAGGGACTCGAGTGGCGCCGTTCGGGGTCCACCGAGGATGGTCGGGCGCTGTGCACTGCTGCCAGTGACAGTGGCGTGGTCGTGGCTTCAGTGACGGCGCCCTGGATCGTGGTCAGCGGCGAAGGAGTGACACAGTCGCAGACACTGCGGATCGCGCGCAGTCTCTCGCCCGCACTCCCGCGGTGACGCACCCGGGGCGTGCTAGAATCTCGCTCATGCCGCACCAGCCCCGCTCACTGTTCATCGGCGTCACCGGCGCGAGCGGGTCTCCGTACGCGCTTCGTCTTGTCGAGTCCGTGGCTGCCACCGGCTGCCGCATCCACCTGTGTCTCTCCGACGTGGCCGTCCAGGTGGTGGCCTACGAACTGCGGCTCGGGGGCGAGGGGCGCGACGCGGTGACGGCCGCCTTCCTCAACGCCGCGCACGCCGCGTCCCACACGGTCGTGCATCTGCCCGATGCGTTCGACGCCACTTGCTCGAGCGGCTCGTCGTTCCCCGACGCCGCCGTCATCTGTCCGTGCTCGATCTCGGCGGCCTCCGAGATCGCCATGGGCGGCACGCACACGTTGATCCACCGGGTCGGTGCCGTCGCCCTCCAGGAGCGCAAGCCCCTGCTCATCGTCCCGCGCGAGATGCCCCCCTCGTCGGTCAGTCTGCGCCGACTGCTCGAGTTGAGCGAGGCGGGCGCGCTGGTCGTGCCGCCGATGCCCTCGTTCCATGAGCGTCCGACCACGCACGCTGAGCTGGTCGACATCGTGGCGGGCAAGTTGCCCGCCGAGATGGGTTTCGGGCAGTATCGCGAGGAGCCACCGGCGGGCGCGACCGCGGCACGGGAGTGAACCGAGTCGTACAGTCGCCAGGCCTCCGCAGGACCTGAGAGGCGACCTGTGCGACGGCGAAGAGTCGCATGACCGCGCGCGGGACAGATGATGGGCGCGCGGGAGAGGTGAGGAACGTGCGGTCACCGGTCATCCTTCTCACCGGTCGGTCAGGGGCGGGCAAGACGACGGTCTGCGCGACGGTCGTCCAGCGCGCGCGGGGGCGCGGTCTGACGATCGGCGGTGTTGTGACCGGGTACGTGCCGACGCAGGCCGGTGCGTTGGCGCAGTGGGTCACGGACATCGACACCGGCGAGCGGCGTCGGCTGGCGACGCCCACCCGAGAGCGTGAGCCCGTGCGCGCGCGCCTGGAGGGACAGAGGCGACCGGTCAGCCCGGAGGAGTTCGCCGCGAGCTGGACCTTCGACGAGAAAGGGGTCGCCTTCGGCAACGCCATCCTCGCAGCCACGTTCGCGAAGCCGCCCGATCTACTCATCGTCGACCAGATCGGGCCGCTCGAGTTCTGGTGCGGAGGTGGGTTCACCGCCGTCTTCGACGTGGTGAGCCGAGGCGGTCAGGCTGCGTCGCTCATCGCCGTGCACCCACTGACGCTCGACGAGGCGAAGGAGTGCTTCCCCGAGCCGCTATACGTCCTCGAGGTCGCACCCGAGACGCGCGCCACCCTGGCGGATGCTGTCCTGGAGCTGGTCGACGCGGCGGCGCGGGGCTAGGGACTCGGGCTCGGCAGCGGCAGGGGCGCGAGGCCGTCGGTGTCTCTCGCGCCCCGCCGCAGCAGCCACTCGAGCTGTTCGCCCGTCACCTCGACGTGGTAGAAGAGCTCGTAGAACTCGCGGGTCCGCACCCGGATGTCGTAGGTGAACACCTCCGGGTACAAGAGGTTCGCGAACCACTGCAGACCGATGACGCGGTTCACCGAGTAGGGCCGGTCAAACCAGTCGAAGGGGCCGTGGGGGGGCTCGTAGACCTCACCGTTCTGCACCGCCGCGAGCGCGCCCCAGCGCTTCGCCGTGCGGATCGTCGCGTAGGAGTCGGCGTCGGCGCCCGGGTTGCCGCCGACCACGACGAGCTCCGGGTCCCAGGCCAGCACCTGCTCGAGGGAGACCGGCGTGCGGCTTCCGCCCGGCAGCGCCTCGACGTCGGCGACGTTGCGGCCGCCCGCGAGGGTGAGGACCTCGGTGTGGAGCGAGCCCTCCGGGTCCGTCTCGAGCCCCTTGAGGCCCTCGGCGTAGTAGACCGTCGTGCGCTCGTCAGCGGGGATCTCGGCGGCGCGCCCCGCGACCTCGGCGACGGCCTCGCGGCAGTACTCGCCGAGGGCGGCGGCGCGCTCCTCCTCGTCGAGGGCGCTGCCGAGCGCCTCGTAGGCGTGCCCGAGCTCGGTCAGCGCGCTATCGAGGATCACGACGGGGATCCCGGTCGCCTCCTCGATGCGCTCGGCCTGCGCGATTGCCGCCTCGTCGACGCCGATCATCATGACGAGCACGTCGATGTCGTGCCGCAGGATCTCCTCGACGCTGCCGGTCATGCTCTTGCCGTACCACCCCCCGAGGTCGGGCAGTCGCTCGTACTCGTCCGGGATAAAGGCCTTCTCGGTGTCGGTGAGGGTGTAGTTCCACCCGGCGAGCCTGTCGGGAGCAAGCGTGTAGAGGAGGGTAGTGGCGACGGGGTCGGTGCCGAGGACGGCGTCGGCGCTCACCGGCACGCTGACGCTGCGGCCGGCGTCGTCGACGATCTCGATCTCGCTCGGCGCCGCCGTCGGCGCGGCCTCCGAGCCGCAGGCGGCGGCGAGTACGGTGAGCAACGACACAGCGACGACGAGCGACGACACGGCGACGACCAGCAGCAGCGTACGGACGGACGGGGTTCCGTCCTCAGTGCGTCTCGACATAGCTCTCGGTCTCCTTGACTGGGTCGGGCCCCGGCGGGGCGACGTGTGCCGCGATCCGCGGGACGCAGACCCTCACGCGGCTGCCGTTGTGCCCCCGCTCGACGAGCTCGACGGGCACGCCGTAGATCTCTTCGAGGCGCTCGCCGGTGATGACGGCGTCGGCGGGGCCGCAAGCCAGGACGGCGCCGTCCTTGACGAGCGCCGCCGTCGTCGCACAGCGCAGCGCGTGGTCGGGGAAGTGGGTGGACATGACGACCGCCAGCCGCCGCTCGGCGGCGAGCCGGCGGACGAGCTCGAGCAGGCGCAGCTGGTTGCCGTAGTCGAGGTTCGACGACGGCTCGTCGAGCAGCAGCACGCGGGGCTCCTGGGCCACGGCCCTCGCGATCAGCGCGAGCTGCCGCTCGCCGCCGCTGATCTCGGTGTAGGGACGTCCGGCGAGCGGCCCGATGCCGAGCAGCTCGAGCGCCTTCATCGCGACCAGGCGATCCTCGTGCGCGGGCGTGGCGAAGAGGCCGACGTGGGCGGTGCGGCCGGCGAGTACCACGTCGAAGACGCTGAAGGGGAAGGGCGGCGTGTGCGCCTGCGGCACGTAGGCGAGCAGGCGCGCGGTCTCGCGCCGGCTGCGCCCCGACAGCGAGCGGCCGTCGACGCGCACCTCGCCGGCCAGCGGCTTGAGGAGGCCGAGCACGGTTCGCAGCAGCGTCGTCTTGCCGACCCCGTTGGGGCCGAGGAGGCAGAGCGTCTCGCCGGGCTCGACCGTGAAGCTGACGTCCCGCAGGACGGGCGTCGCACGGTAGCCGCAGGAGAGCTCGCGCAGCTCGAGCATCACGACCACCCTCGGACGACGCGCGCGGCCGGCGGCCGGCAGGCGAGCATCACGACCACCCTCGGCCGGTGCGCGAGAGCAGGTACAGGAAGCAGGGCGCGCCGATGATCGCCGTGAGAACGCCGAGCGGCAGCTCGAGGGGACCGAGCGAGCGCGCGAGGTCGTCGACGAGCAGCAGGTAGGTTGAGCCGAGGAGCAGGGACGCCGGCAGCAGCAGCCGGAAGGAGGGGCCCACCAGCGCGCGCGCCAAGTGCGGGACGACGAGGCCGACCCAGCCGATCATGCCGCAGACGCTGACCGTCGCCGCCGTCATCAGCGTCGCCGCCACGATGGCGGCCGCCCGCACTCTGCCGGTGTCGACGCCGAGCGTCAGGGCCTCATCGTCGCCGAAGGACAGCGTCGTGAGCTGGCCGCGCAGCAGGAAGAGGACGACGACGCCGATGACGGCAGGCACGACGAGCAGCGGCAGGTCGGCGCGATTGGCCGAGCTCAGGCTGCCCATCAGCCAGAAGGTGATGGCCGGCAGGCGGTCGTAGGGGTCGGCAAGGTACTTGAGCAGGGTGATGAGCGAGGTGAAGACGGTGCCCACGAGGATACCGGCCAGGACGAGGACGAGCATCGGATCGGCGCCCTTGAGCCGCGAGGCGAGCAGGGAGCTCACCGCGACCGCCGACAGCCCGCAGACGAAGGCCAGCGCCTGGATCGCGAGGACGTCGAGGCCGAGCATGATGCCGAGGGCGGCGCCGAAGCCGCTCCCGGCGGCGGCGCCGAGGATGTCGGGAGAGACGAGGGGGTTGCGGAACATGCCTTGGTAGGCGGCGCCGGCCGCCGAGAGGGCGCCGCCGGCCACCATGGCCGCGACGATGCGCGGCAGGCGCAGGTCGAAGACGACGACCGCTACGGTCTCCGGCAGCTCGTGCGACGAGAGGCCGAGGCCCACGAGCGCGGCCCAGAGGAGATCCGCCGCCGAGAGCGGGTACCGGCCGATGGCGACGGAGGCCGCCACGGCCAGGACGGGGGCGACGACCAGCGCGACGAGCAGCGGCCGGCCGAGGCCGCGAGCGGGGAGCTGCGCCTCGAGCACCGGGGTCGCCACGGGCGTCACGACCTCGCCCGGCGCGTGAGGGCGCCGGAGGAGACCGTCGGCTCCGCGGTCCGCGCCGTCGACTCGGTCTCTGCCGGCGCCGCGCCCTCGGCCGCCACGGACCTCGCGACGCGCGCCTCCTCCCCCGGCTCGCGGTCGAGTGTCGCGGCCGGCCAGAGGTCGCCGAACCGTTCGGCGAAGAGCCGCGACAGCTGGTCGCGCAGGTCGTCTTGCAGGGCGCCGAAGCGTCGTACGAGCTCTTCGCCTTCAAGCGTCAGCACCGAGCCGCCGCCGGCAACGCCGCCCACCTTGCGGTCAAGGATCTCGATGCCGAGATGCCGCTCGGCATCGTGCACGAGCCGCCACGCCTTGCTGTAGGCCATCCGCATTGACCGCGCGGCCTTGTGCAGCGACCCCTCCTCCCTGACCCGGCGGAGCAGCTCGTAGGGCCCCGGGCCGAACACCGGGACGCCGTCGTGCTCGAGCCGGAGGCGCACGGTCGGCGTGACGGGCACATCGCGGGCCGTATCCGCCGCCTCGGTCACTTCACCCTCCAGCCTCGTGTGGCGTTATTCGCCTATAAGTATAGCGCTGGGTTGTGCCCGTCAAGTCGTGCAGGGGCTGATCACGGTCTGCATGCTGAGACTCGAGCAAGAGAGCCTCCGCTGAGCCCGGGCGATTCACCGGGCGATTCAGTCCGTGCAGTGGCTGGCTGTCCTGCTCCCCTGATTCTTGAAGCCACCCTTAGTACGCAGCCATGATGGTTGCGGCGAAGGAGGTGGCGGAGATGACCGGAGTTCCCGACGAGGTGTAGCGCTGGACGGCGAGGCGCAAGGCGGCTGTGGTCCTGAGTATCGTGAAGGGTGAGACCTCGACCGCGGAGGCGGCGCGCAAGCACGGCCTCACGATCGCCGAAATCGAGCGCCGGAAGGAGCAGTTCTTCGCGGCCGGTGAGAACGCCCTGTGGGCGCGTCCCAAGGACGAGGAGGCGGCCAAGGACGAGCGGATCGCCAAGCTGCAGCGCAAGGTCGGTGAGCTCGTCCTCGACATCGACATCTTGAAGGAGGCGGACACGGGCCGGCCTTTCGACCCGCGGACGTCCGACGAGTGAGGCAGCGGTTCCCGCAGGCCTCCGAGCGGCGCGTCTGCGGGCGACGCTCTCACCCTGCCGGCGCAGATGGCGCCAGACCTTGCGGGCGCCGTAGCGGCCGCGGCTCTGCTTCCAGGCGCCTCTGATCTTCTCGGTGAGTTCCTCGTCGCGTTTGGCACGCGCCGACGGCGGCCGGCTCTTCGTTGCGTAGTACGTCGACAGGGCGATCGGCAACACCTCGCAGATCGGCTCGACCCCGACCTCACCTCGGCGTGAAACGCGCCGGGTTCGGTGGAGGCTTCAGCTTGCGGTCCGTTCCTGCTCTGTGAACTCTCTTTCCTCTCTTTCAGCGTCAGCATAGTAGAGGGCTTCCTTCTCCGCCGGTGGGACGTCGCCGATCTCGGAGTGCAGGCGGCGGTTGTTCCACCAGTCGAGGTACTCAAGCGTGGCGATCTCGACGCGCTCCGGCGTCCGCCACGGTCGCCCACGGTTGATGAGCTCGGTCTTGTAGAGGCCGATCGTCGACTCAGCGAGGGCGTTGTCGTAGGCGTCGCCGGCCGAGCCCACCGAGGGCGCGATGCCGGCCTCGGCGAGGCGCTCGGTGTAGCGGATCGAGGTGTACTGGCTGCCGCGGTCCGAGTGGTGCACGAGGCCCTCCAGGGTGCGTCCGCGGCGCCAGAGGGCCATCTCCAGCGCCTCCAGGGGCATCTCCGTGCGCAGGGTGGTGCCGAGCGACCAGCCGACGATCAGTCGGCTGTAGACGTCGATCACGAGGGCGACGTAACAGAAGCCTGAGAAGGTGCGCACGTAGGTGAGGTCGGCGACCCAGAGCTGGTTGGGCCGCATGGCGGCGAAGTCGCGCTCGACGAGGTCGGGCGGTCGCGGGACGCCGGCGTCGGGGCTTGTCGTGCGCACGGCCTTGCCGCGCCTGACGCCGCGCAGGCCAAGTTCGCGCATCAGGCGCCCGACCGTGCAGCGCGCCACGCGGATGCCCTCGCGGTTCAGCTGGCTGCGTATTCCGCTGCAAGCCGAACACCGGTTCCGCTCCAAGCCGAACACCGGTTCCGCTCCAAGCCGAACACCGATTCCGGAGCAAGCCGAACACCGGTTCCGCTCGAAGCCGCACAGTCTCGAGGCCGCGAGCGGAAGTGCTGACCGGCTGATGGGGCGGCGCATGGAGAAGACCGCCAGACTCTCCTCGATCAAGCGACGAGGAGGGCGCGGTGGCCTACAGGAGACTGTCCATGCGAAGGATCAGGGAGATCTTGAGGCTCAGGTACGAGGCCGAGCTCTCAGGACGCGCCATCGCCCGCGCCGTCGGCGTCTCGAACTCGACCGTCTCGGGGCTCCTCGCCCGGGCTGAGCTCGCCGGGCTTGCCTGGCCGCTGCCGGAGGGCACGACCGACGCCGAGCTCGAGGAGCGCCTCTACCGTGACCGCTGCCAGCCGGTAGGCGACTCGCGCGAGCCCGACTGGGCCCGCGTGCACGAGGAGCTGCGGCGGCACAAGCACCTCACCCTGCGCCTGGTCTGGACCGAGTACCGGCGAGAGCACCCCGACGGCTACGGCTACTCCTGGTTTGCCGAGCGCTATCGCGCCTGGCGGGGCCACATCGACGTCGTCATGCGCCAGCACCACCGCGCCGCGGAGAAGCTCTTCGTCGACTGGGCCGGCGACACCCTGCCCTACGTCGACTCAGCGACCGGCGAGGTCAGAGAGGCCCACCTCTTCCTCGCCGTGCTCGGCTTCTCGAACTACACCTTCGCCCGCGCCTACGAGAACGAGCGCACGGAGAGCTTCCTCTCGGCTCACGCCCGCGCCTTCGAGCACTTCGGCGGGGTGCCCGAGCTCCTCGTCCCCGACAACCTCAAGACCGGCGTGAAGAGGCCCGACCGCTACGAGGCCGAGATCGCGGCGCCCTACGCCGACATGGCCGCCCACTACGACTGCGTGGTCATGCCGGCCCGCGTCGGCAAGCCGCGCGACAAGGCCAAGGTCGAGGTCGGGGTGCAGATCGCCGAGCGCGAGATCCTGGCGCCGCTCAGGCACCGCACCTTCTTCAGCCTCACTGAGATGAACGCCGCCATCGCCGAGCGGCTTCGCGCCGTGAACGAGCGCCCGTTCGCCAAGCTGCCGGGGTCACGTGCGAGCGTCTTCAGAGAACGTGAGGCAGCGCTGCTGCGGCCCCTGCCGGCGGAGCCGTACGCCTACCGCACGCGCAAGCTCGCACGCGTCCACATCGACTACCACGTCGAGCTCGAGGGGCACTACTACTCAGTGCCCTACCATCTCGTGCGCGAGAAGGTGGAGCTGCGCTTCGACGAGCGCACCGTCGAGGTCTACCACGAGGGTGTGCGGGTCGCCGTGCACGTGAGAAGCCGCGGGAGAGGCAGGGCGACCACGCTCGAGGAGCACATGCCGGCCAAGCACCGCGCCGTGGCCTCCTGGACGCCGGAGCGCATCGAGCTCTGGGCCGCCAAGACGGGCCCCGAGACGGCGGCGCTCTGCCGCGTGATCATGGCTGCCCGTCCGCACCCCGAGCTCGGCTTCCGATCCTGCCTCGGCGTCCTGCGCCTCGGCGACCGCTACGGCCCCGCGCGCCTCGAGGCAGCCTGCACACGGGCGCAGGCGATGGGCGCGACCTCCTGCCGCTCGGTGCGCTCGATCCTCGAACGCGGGCTCGATCGGGAGAACGAGACCACGACTGTCCGCGTACGCTGAAACATGTCGCTTCCTGTACGACGAAACGTGTCGCATGGAGCGGGTCGAGACCACGCACCTGATCGTGGGATAGCCGAGAATCGCCCCGGCAGTGCAGTCGGAGGCGGGAGGAAGCAAGCCCATGATCACCCAGGAGGAGTGGATGGACCTGCTTTCCTACCGCCAGTTGGCCGCCAACGGCGTGAGTTGGGCCGAGATCGCCCGCCTCGCCGGCTGCGACTGGCGCACCGCCCGTAAGTACCTCTCCGACGAACGCAAGAAGCCGCCGCGCTACAAGCCGCGGCCGCCGCGCGAGAAGCTCATCGACCGCTACGCCGGCCTCATCGACGAGGCCCTGCGCGCCTCCAAGGCGCAGATCCGCGCCACCACGATCCACGAACGCCTGGTCGCCGACCACGGCTACCCGGGCTCCTACCAACGCGTCAAGGAGTACGTGCGCGCCCGGCGCCCCGAGATCGCCGCCGAACTTGGCTTGAAGAGCGGCGGCGAGATGCACCGTCGCTTCGAGGTGGCGTCCGGCTCCCAGGCCCAGGTCGACTGGGGGCATGAGGGCTTCCTGCCTGACGGCAGCCCCGTCTACAGCTTCCACATGGTCCTCTCCCATTCACGCGACCCCTTCTGCCGCTACACCGAGAGCCAGGACCTCGCCACCTTCTGGGCCTGCCACGCGGCCGCCTTCGCCCACTTCGGCGGCGTGCCCGCGGAGGTCGTCTACGATCGCACCAAGACCGTGGTGCGCAAGCACGTCGGGCGCGGCGAGCCGGTCGAGCTCCACCCCGAGGCCGTGGCCTTCGCGGCCCACTACGGCTTCGCGACCCGCGTCTGCTGGCCAGAGCGGCCGCAGAGCAAGGGGCGCGCCGAGAGCACGGTGAAGCTGACCCGCGAGAAGGTGGCCGCTGGTCGTGAGCTGACCACGCTCGAGGACTACCAGGCCGCCTGGGAGGCGTGGCTGCCGATCCGCCGCGCCCAGGTGCACCGCACCCACGGCGAGATCATCGCCGTACGCGCCGAGGCCGACCGGGCCGCTCTGTTGGCGCTCCCCGAGCGTCCCTACGTGGTCTGTGAGCGTCACCTGCGGGTGGTCGGCAAGGATGCCCTGGTGAGCTTTGCGGCCTCGCTCTACTCGGTGCCTTGGACGGACGTACGCCCGCGCCAGCGGGTCGAGCTGCGCATCACCCGGGCCACGGTCGAGATCTGGTCGCTGGGGCCTCAGGCTCGCCGGCTGGCAAGCCACCAGCGGGCGGCAAGCAAGGGTTGCTGGGTGGTCGATGAGGCGCACTGGGACGGTCTGCCCGACGGCAGCCGGCCGGGGCAGGGACCGCTCGCTCCCCAAGCGGCAGAGCCGCAGCAGGGCGTCGATCGCCTGGAGACCCTCATTGCCCGCGCCCCGGCGATCGCCGTGGAGCGTCGTGACCCGGCCAGCTACGACGCCCTGTTCGCCACCACCGCGGTCGGTGGACGATGAGCGAGCTGCTGGCCGAGCGGATCCGCGAGCACGCCGAGCGGCTGCGCCTGACCCACGTCGCCGAGAGCGCCGAGCAGCTCATCGAGCGGGCCGAGAACGAGCAGATGGGCTACCGTGAGTTCCTCGATCTGGCCCTCGAGGAGGAGGTCGGGGTGCGCGAGGGACGCCGCTTCCGCAACGCGCTCAAGCTCTCCGGGCTGCCCCACCACAAGGGCCTCGATGAGTTCGACTTCGCCTTCCAGCCGCAGCTCGATGCGCGAAAGGTCAAGGACTTAGCCGCCCTGGCGTTCGTCGAAGGGCGGGCCAACGTCTGCTTCCTGGGCCCTCCGGGGGTCGGCAAGACGATGCTCGCCGTGGGCCTGGCGATCGCCGCCTGCCAGGCCGGCTACTCGGTCTACT
>ENA-ORXD01002088-ORXD01002088.1-sediment-metagenome-genome-assembly--contig:-NODE-2088-length-14240-cov-4.241192_pt1 | contig 14240 bp, 12 predicted proteins | sample MGYA00237862_ERZ511471 | MGnify/ENA metagenome assembly ERZ511471 | reverse complement strand
ACCAGCGCGCGGTCCTGGAAATGGGCTTCTATGTGCCCGGCGAAATTAAGTTTTTGTGCGATCTTGCGCTGCCTTCAATCGGAGTCGTCACCAATATTGGCACAGTGCACGCCGAACGGGCCGGCTCACAGGAAGAGATCGCGCGTGGCAAAGCCGAGCTGGTCGAATCGCTGCCCCCCGAGGGTACTGCCATCCTGAATTATGACGACCCGCTGGTTCGCCCCATGGCCGAAAGAACCCGGGCCAGCGTGTTTTACTACGGCCTGGACCCAAAAGCGAACCTGTGGGCGGATGATATTGAAGGCATGGGACTGGAGGGCATCCGTTTCCGCCTGCATTATCACAATGAAGTCCTTCAGCTCCGCGTCCCGCTGATTGGGCGGCACTCCGTCCATACCGCGCTGCGAGCCGCGGCCGTTGGTCTGGCGGATGGTCTCTCGTGGGACGATATTATCACCGGACTGCAAAAAGGCCACATGCAGCTGCGGCTGGTGGCAATCCACACCAAAAACGGGGCGCTCATCCTCGACGACACCTACAACGCCTCCCCCCAATCCACCATGGCCGCGCTGAACCTCCTGGCCGAACTGGAAGGCAAAAAGATCGCCGTACTGGGAGATATGCTCGAGCTGGGACAGTATGAGAAAAGAGGACACCACATGGTTGGTGTCCGCGCCGCCCAGGTCTGCGATGAATTAATCGCTGTTGGCCAGCGCGGCAAAATGATTGCCGAGGCCGCGCTTGGTTCACGGCTCTCCAGCGATCAGGTTACCTGGTTTGAAACCGTGCCCGAAGTGATTGAATACCTGAAAGGGCATCTTTCTGAAGGAGATGTCGTGTTGTTGAAAGGTTCGCACGGCCTGCGCATGGACAAAATCGCGAGCGCATTGGAGGATCTCAGATGAAAGAAGGATCCCTGTCGCTGGCGTTGAGCACTTTAAGCTTTATGATGGCCGTCATCTGGGGCGGCCCCCTCATCCGGGTTCTGCGCCATTTCAAAATTGGCAAATTGATCCGGGTTGAAGGCCCCGCCCGCCACATCACCAAGATGGGCACCCCCACCATGGGCGGCGCAATGATCATCCTGCCGGTCGTACTGCTGACCGTATTGATGAACGCTTCACAATTCATCGGGCTGAACCTGAGAATGATGGGGCAGTCCATCCTGGTCCCGCTGGTTGTTCTGGTCAGCTATAGTGTGATCGGCGCGGTGGATGACTGGGAAGGCATCCGCGGCGCACGGCGCGGCCTGGGAATGCGCGCCCGGACAAAGTTCCTCCTTCAGGTCGGGCTCGGCATACTGATAGCCCTGGTGCTCAAATATGCCCTGAATGTGCCTGAACTCCTCTGGCCTGGAGTGAATTTTGAGTTTGATCTGGGGCCTTTCTACGTCCCAATAGCTGCTTTTATGATTGTGGGCATGTCAAACGCAGTCAACTTCACGGATGGGCTGGATGGGCTGGCCGGATTGATTTCCGCCACCGCGTTTGCCGCCTTTGGTGCCATCGGTCTCATCCAGGGGCAAATCTTCATTGCCAGGTTCTGTTTCACCCTGGTTGGCGCGATGTTTGGGTTTTTATGGTTTAACGTGCACCCGGCCGAGTTGTTCATGGGAGATACAGGTTCCCTCGCGTTGGGCGCCACCCTGGCAGTTGTGGCCTTGATGACCGGTAAATGGATCCTGCTGCCGATCATCGCTGTAGTCCCGGTCAGCGAGGCTCTGAGTGTCGTCCTGCAAATTTTGTATTTCAAACGCACCAAAGGAAAGCGGCTTTTCAAGATGGCGCCGCTTCACCATCACTTCGAATTATCCGGCTGGAGCGAAACCCAGGTGGTGCAGCGTTTCTGGCTGGTAAGCTTACTTTTTGCTATGCTCGGCATAGCCATGGCACTGGTATAAAACGATGAAAAACTGGAACCATCAACGCGTCTTGATCCTTGGAGCAGCCCGGCAGGGGCTGGCCCTCGCGCGCTTTCTTTCCTCCCGCGGCGCGGTAGTCACTTTGAATGACAACCGCCCGGCCGAGAAAATGACAGCCGCGCTGGAAGCGTTGAAGGATCATCCGGTCAACTGGGTACTGGGAGAACACCCCCTTGAACTGCTGGACAATACCGACCTGGTGTGTGTCTCGGGCGGCGTACCGCTCACCCTGCCCATTCTTACCGAAGCCCAACGCAAAGGCCTTCCGGTTTCTAATGATTCACAGATCTTTTTGGAATCGGTTTCCGCAAAAGTGGCAGGCATCACCGGATCAGCCGGGAAAACCACTACAACCACCCTGTTGGGCCGCATGGCCGAAGCTGCCGTGAAAGCCCCCCACCAGGTGTGGGTGGGCGGCAACATCGGCCTGCCCTTGATTGACCGGGTGGATGAAATCCAGGCTGAGGATATTGTTATTCTGGAATTATCCAGCTTCCAGCTTGAGCTGATGACCACCTCCCCGGCGATTGCGGCTGTCCTCAACATCACCCCAAACCATCTTGACCGCCACGGCACCCTGGAATCCTACACCGCCGCCAAAGCGCGCATTCTCGATTACCAGGATGAGACCTGTACGGCTGTGTTGGGTCATGAAGATCCGGGCGCGTGGAGCCTCACAAACCGTGTCCAGGGGCATCTGGTGACTTTCGGTTTTGAACGCTCCCGCTCCGGGCTGCGGGGAACTTACCTGAACGGATCAGACCTGGTCCTGTTCGATGGTGACCGCGTCCGGAAAATCCTGCCCACCAATCGCGTTCTGCTGCGCGGGCGCCACAACATCCTTAATGTGTTGGCGGCCTGTGCTATCGCTTACGCCATAGGGCTTCCGGTTGAGGCGATGGCGGCAGGTGTGGAAGGTTTCAGCGGTGTGCCACACCGGTTGGAGTTTGTGCGGGACTTAAATGGGGTCAAATGGTACAACGACTCAATCGCCACTGCCCCCGAGCGCACCATTGCCGCCTTGCGATCTTTCCGGGAACCGATGGTGCTGCTGCTGGGTGGAAGGGATAAAGATTTGCCCTGGGATAAGCTGGCCTCCCTTGTGCGGGAACGGATTGATCATGTCATCCTGTTTGGCGAAGCCGCCGAAAAGGTAAAAAAAGCCCTTGGACCACTGCATAATGGCAGCCGCCCTTACTCCCTTACTGTATGCGGTGGTTTGCGGGAAGCGGTGGAGGCCGCCCACCAGGTGGCCGAACCTGGCAGTGTGGTACTCCTCTCACCGGGGGGCACCAGCTTTGACGAATTTAATGATTTCGAGGAACGTGGAGAGCAATTTCGATTATGGGTGAAACAACTTACGTAAGAGAAATGCCAAATTCCCGGCGCGCTGAAAAAAAGCGCCAACCAATGCGTTTCGAGATCAACGCCCTGCTCTTGATTTCGATCCTTGGACTGCTTGTGATTGGGCTGCTGGCCGTATTCTCCAGCAGTTGGGAATTTTCATTCAATTTAGACCCGGAAAACCGCTCAATCGCTTACACCATCCTCAGCCAATTGCGCTGGGTGGTAGTCGGATTGGGTGTTGGCATTTTCCTCACCCTGACCGATTACCACAAAATGAAAAATTGGGCGCTTCCGATCATGGGCATCACCGTTCTGGTATTGATCACCCTGATCGTTCTGGGCGCTGCCAACGCAGATGGTCCGGTGCGCGCCTTCAAAGAAGGCTCCGGCCAACCTTCCGAGCTGGCTAAACTGGTCATCATCATTTACCTGGCAGTTTGGCTGTGTTCCAAACGCGACCAGCTCGACCAGCTCACCCTGGGTGTTTTACCGCTGATGGTCATTGTAGGGCTGACAGCCGTCCTGATCATGGCCCAACCCGACTTCTCCGCGGCCATCACCGTCGTCTTTCTGGGCGCGCTGTTGTTCTACCTGGCAGGCAGCGACCTCAAGCAAATTGTTCTCCTGCTTCTGATCACTGCCGGGTTAGCGGTCGCGGCTGTCACGCTTTCCGACACAGTCAAAGAGCGCCTGACCATCTTCATAAACGGTCTTTTCAACCCGGATGAGGCTGGTTATCACGCCAAACGCGCCATGGCTGCCATCAGCCGGGGAGGCATCTTCGGTGTTGGGATCGGTAAAGGAACCGCCAAATACAACGCAGGCGTGCCGGTAGCCTGGACAGACAGCATCTTTGTGGTTATCGCGGAAGAAGCAGGCATGATAGGCGCCTTGATCGTGGTGGGTCTTTATATCCTTTTATTGTATGAAGGATTAAAGATTGCTCGCAACGCGCCCGACCTGTTGGGGCAGCTCCTGGCAGCCGGCATCACCTTATGGATCGGCTTCGAAGCATTGATCAATATTGGCGGCATGATGAATCTGGCCCCTGTCGCAGGCAACGCGCTGCCCTTGATCAGCATGGGCGGTTCCAGTATGATTACAACTTTGGCTGGCCTGGGAATCTTAATGAATATTTCCAAACAGACAAGTTTTACACCAAAAACTCCGGAAGGGAGGTCCTACAGTGCGGTTGTTGATTTGCGCGGGCGGGACCGGCGGGGGAGTGTATCCCGCCGTCGCCGTTCTTCAAGAGATCAGCGCAGATGACCAGACAGTGCTCTGGGTAGGTAGCGAAGGTGGTATGGAAAAAGAATTGGTTGACCGCCTGAAAGTGCCTTTTAGAACCGTTCCCGCTGCCGGGATTCACGGGGTCGGGCTGCGCGCCCTCCCACGGAACATCTGGCAGCTGGTGCGCGGTACATTCGCGTCTCGACGCATTCTGCGCGAATTTCAACCCGACGCGCTGTTCTTCACCGGAGGGTATGTGGCCGTGCCGATGGCTCTGGCCGGCTGGAAGATCCCCACTTTGCTCTATGTGCCGGATATTGAACCTGGCCTGGCGCTTAAAGTGCTCTCCCGGTTCGCGGACCGCATCGCCCTCACCGCAGAAGCTTCCCGGAAATATTTCTCCGACCGCGGGCAGCTGGTGGTGACCGGCTACCCCACCCGTCCCGAATTGCGTCACTGGGAGCGTACCTCAGCCCGCGAAAAACTGGCGCTGGATGCCAACGCGCCAGTGGTGCTGGTCTATGGAGGGAGCAAAGGCGCCCGTTCGATCAACCAGGCTGTTAAAGCCATTCTGCCGGAACTTCTTTCCCTGGCTCAGGTGGTTCACATCACCGGCAAACTGGACTGGGAAGAGATCCAGGCCGCCCAATCCGCGCTTCCCCCGCATCTCGCGGCGCGCTACCATGCCTACCCATACCTCCACGAGGAAATGGGAGCGGCGCTCGCCAGCGCGGACCTGGTGGTTTCCCGGTCCGGGGCTTCGGTCCTGGGTGAATTCCCGCTTTTTGGCTTACCGGCAATCCTTGTCCCTTACCCTTATGCCTGGCGGTATCAAAAAATCAATGCCGACCACCTCGCGCGGCATGGAGCCGCCCTCATTCTGGAAGATGAGCGGTTAAACCCGGATCTGCTGCCAACAGTCACAGATCTGCTGAAAAACTCAGAAAAACTGGAGCTGATGAGCCAGAAAATGCGAACATTGGCAGCCCCACAGGCGGCCCGAAAACTGGCAGATATCGCGGAATCGCTGGCCGCGAAACAACCTCTTAACCTAGGAGACCAGGCATGATTGGTTTGAATGTATTATTCTGGATTTTTGTAGTCCTGTTTGGCATCATTGGTCTGATGCGCGGGTGGGCAAAAGAGATTCTGGTCAGCTTCTCGGTTGTCTTAGGGTTGTTCATCATCTCGGTCATCGAAAGATACGGCGGTTTTCTCACCAACCTGTTAAACGCTCCAGGCACGGGGTTGTTCTGGATGCGGTTTTTCATCCTGGGCGCGCTGGTTTTCTTTGGCTATCAGGGCCCTAACATTCCAAAATTATCTCAAACCAACAAGTTTGTTCGCGAAAGGCTGCAGGACTCACTGTTGGGTTTGTTCCTGGGCGCGCTGAATGGATATTTGATCTTTGGCACGATCTGGTCTTTCATGGAAACCTCCGGGTATCCCTTCCCCAATATCATCGCTTCACCCAGCGGGACACCCTTCCAAGAAGCAGCCGAGGTGTTGATTAATATTCTCCCGCCAACCTGGCTGAGCCCTCCGGGAGTTTATATCGCCGTTGCGTTGGCGTTTGCGTTTGTATTGGTGGTGTTTATCTGATGACACATGTTCATTTGATTGGGATTGGTGGAAGCGGACTTTCCGCGATCGCCCGGCTCCTCCTGGAGCGCGGATACGATGTCAGCGGATCGGACCAGGTCTTATCCGTCTGGGCACAGGATCTGATCGCTCTGGGAGCGAAGGTCTACATTGGCCACCAGGCGGAACAGATTTCCGGCGCCGACCTGGTAATCCGCTCATCCGCGATCCCGGAAAGCAACATCGAAGTCCGGGCTGCCCGGGAGAAAGGAATCCCTGTCCTCAAGCGTCATGAATTCCTCGGGCAGCTCCTCACCGAGCACACCGGCGTGGCAGTTGCCGGGACGCACGGCAAAACCACCACCACAGCCATGATCGCTTTCGTCCTCACCAGCCTGGGCGGCGACCCTTCCTACATCATCGGCGGGACCGCCAAAGATCTCGGTGGGAACGCTCACTCAGGAACCGGTCCGTGCTTTGTGATTGAAGCCGACGAATATGATCACATGTTCCTCGGCCTGCGGCCCGACATCATGGTCATCACCAATCTGGAACATGACCATCCGGATTGTTATCCCACGATGGAAGAATACCAGCAGGCATTCAAGGATTTTGTAGGGAATTTGCGGGATGATGGCACCTTGCTGGTCTGCCAGGAAGATGCCGGCGCCGCGGCACTGGTCAATATCGCCCCACCCGGGCGTACCGCCCTGACCTACGGCCTCAGCGAACCCGCCAACTACCGGGCTGAAAACCTCGCGCAGAATAACACCGGCGGATTTACTTTTGAGGCCTGGTTCGATCTAACCGGCAAACCAGCCCAAAGCCTCGGGACCGCTTCCCTTCAAGTGCCTGGTCTGCACAATGTGCGCAACGCGCTGGCAACCCTGGCAGTAGTTCACCAGTTGGGTCTGGATACGGAACGTGCAGCGCGTCTCCTGTCCGGGTTCACCGGGACAGGGCGGCGGTTTGATATCCTTGGGGAGGCCTTCGGCGTGACCGTGATCGACGACTACGCGCATCACCCCACAGAGATCAGGACAACCCTGGCCGCGGCACGCGCCCGCTACCCCGGACGCCGGCTGTGGGCTGTCTGGCAGCCTCACACCTATTCTCGCACCCAGATGCTGATGGACCAGTTCATCACCGCCTTTGATGACGCGGATAAAGTTGTTGTTACTGAAATTTATGCCTCGCGGGAAAAGCCGGTTGACTTCTCTTCCCGGACGCTTGTCGCGAAGATGTCTCATCCTGACGCCGTTTACACACCAACCCTCAAGGATGCGGCCAGTTGGATTATTGCACATATTCACAGCGGCGATGTCCTGCTGGTGCTCTCCGCGGGGGACGCCACAGAGATCAGCGCTCAAGTGTTGTCAGATCTACAGGAAAAAACCGCATGAAAAGCATGCCCCTGACCACCTCCCAGATCAATGATCTGCGAAGCTTCTTTGGTGATAAGCTTCAGCAGGATGTCCCTCTGGCAAGCTACACTACCGCCAGAGTTGGGGGGCCCGCGGACGCGCTGTTCATTATTTCTTCCGCCCAGATGTTGGAAGAGGCTGTCCGTTTCCTGTGGCAGCGCGAAATTCCCTTCTTCCTCCTCGGCAGCGGTTCCAACATCCTGGTTACTGACGCAGGATTACGCGGCGTTGTGCTGATCAATCGCGCCAAAACGTACCAGTTCGACACAGGCTCCAACCCACCCACTGTATGGGTTGAATCCGGAGCGAACCTGGGGGGGCTGGCCCGCCAGGCAGCTATTCACGGCCTGAGCGGCCTGGAGTGGGCCGCGACCGTCCCCGGCACCGTTGGAGGCGCCGTTTACGGCAACGCTGGCGCGCACGGTGGGGACATGCATGGCAACCTAATTCTGGCAGAAATCTTGCATCCAATATCTGGTAAGGCAACCTGGACCAGCGACCAGCTGGCATACGGCTACCGCACCAGTATTTTGAAACGTGACACGGTCAAAAGCGTGATTCTTTCAGCCACGCTGCGGTTGAACCAGAGCACGCGGCAGGCGGTAAACTCCCGGATGGAGACTTTCACGGAGCATCGCCGCAGCACACAGCCTCCTGGTGCCAGTATGGGTTCCATGTTCAAAAACCCGCCAGGTGATTACGCTGGGCGGCTCATCGAAGCGGCAGGACTCAAAGGCACTCGCATCGGGGGTGTTGAGATCAGCTCAAAACACGCGAACTTCTTTATCAATCATGACCAGGCCACGGCTGCGGATATCTGGAATCTGATCCGGCTTGTCCAGCGCACCGTCCTGGACCAGTTTGCTGTCCAGCTCGAGCTGGAAGTTGAACCATTGGGTGATTGGACTGAAAATTCCGTGCTCGATACAAACTTTAATGACTTTAAAGGGTAGTGATAACGTGAACCAACAGGAAAAAATTAGAATTGGCGTACTTTTTGGGGGCCGCTCGGGCGAGCATGAAGTTTCATTGATGTCAGCGCGCTCGGTTTTATCGGTCCTTGACCCCGAAAAGTACGTGGTGACACAAATCGGCATCACTCACGACGGGCAATGGCTGTCCGGCGAAAATGCCCTGGACGCGCTGGCCTCCGGAAACACTTCTTCGCTGACTCCTGTTACCCTTCTGCCCGAACCCGGGGAGAACACCTTATATGCCATGCATGGGACTGCGCAGGCCGCCCAACTGGAACCGCTTACCAGTCTGGATGTCATCTTCCCCGTTCTGCATGGTTCCTTCGGGGAAGATGGAACCCTGCAAGGGCTGCTGGAAATGGCTGGCCTGGCTTATGTAGGAGCCGGTGTCCTCGGTTCTTCTGTCTGCATGGACAAGGCGCTTTTCAAAGACCTGCTGACCGCGCATAACCTGCCCACCCCGGCCTACCGCGTGTTCCAGCGCAGCACGGTCAAGAACGACATAAACAAAATCATCGAAAAAGTGGAGCAAATCGGCGCTTATCCCCTTTTCGTCAAACCCGCCAATATGGGTTCATCGGTTGGGGTCAGCAAAGCTAACGGGCGTTCTGATCTGATGGAAGGGTTGTTAGAGGCCTGCCGGTTTGACCGGCGTGTTCTGGTCGAAAAAGGGATCAACGCGCGTGAAATTGAGGTCAGTGTGCTGGGGAATGACAATCCGCAGGCTTCCATCCCGGGCGAAATTATTCCCTCGCGAGAGTTCTATTCTTACGAGGCCAAATATATCGATGACCGCTCAGAGCTGCTCATTCCCGCTCCGCTCGACGCAGAAGCCTTGCAGTTCATCCGCGAAATCGCGGTAAAAGTTTACCAGGTCGCCGATTGCGCGGGGATGGCCAGAGTGGATTTTCTGGTGGATAAAAATACCGGGGAAGTATATGTCAACGAAGTCAACACCATCCCCGGATTTACCAGGATCAGTATGTACCCCAAACTCTGGGAAGCCAGCGGGTTATCTTACGCCAGCCTGGTTGACCAGCTGGTAGAATTGGCTTTTGAACGAAAAGCCGAACGCGACCAGACCGAATATCAATATGGGAGAATTGAATGAGTCGCCGCACAGAGCAGGAACTGACCCGGGCAGACCGGGTTAGAATGAGAAAAACAGCGCAGGACGCCACCCACACCCGGCAAACCAAACGGCGTGTTCATCATTACGCCGCTGAGGTCACACCCGTCACCGTGCGTGGTGGTTTGGGAACGCCGGTCATTCAGCGCACCCGCTCAAAACCGCGCCGCAAATTCTCAATTCCGCTCGACCATCGTGGAACCGAAATGCAGCTCCCCGCTGTTCCGATCATTCATCCCGGCTGGCGCATACTCTCCGCTTTTCTGGTGATTGGATTCAGTTTGCTAATTTACATGGCCTACAACACACCCTTGCTGCGGGTAACAGCGCCTGAAATCAATGGTCTGAAATTTATCCCCGCGGGGGATATCCTGCGCTCGGTAGATCTTTTAGACCAACCCATTTTCGCGGTTGACACCGAACAAATCGTTGAAGAACTGTCCGCGGACTTTCCGGACCTTACAAACACCAGCGTGGAAGTCCAACTGCCCGCGACGGTGATTATCACCGCCACCGAAATCAAGCCGGCCGTGATCTGGCAGCTGGAATTCCGCAGTCTTTGGTCCGATGAAACCGGCAAAATCATTCCCCAACGCGGTGAACCAGGCGATATCCTCACCATTGAGGTTGAAGGCAATTTGCCAATGAAACAATCCGAAATACTGGTAGAAGCAAATTCTGAAAATAAGATTGATAAACAAGAAGAAGACGCTTCTAATGAACCACAGTACGTTGATCTGGCGTTGTTGAATGCGGCGCTCAAACTGGGCGAATACGCACCTTCCGGCGCGCTCCTGACTTACAGCACCTGGGAAGGTTTTGGGTGGTACGATACCAATGGCTGGAAGGTGGTTTTCGGTGCTGAGCTGAACAACCTCGATCAAAAGCTGGCCGTTTACCAGGCAGTCACCGCCCAGCTTCAGAAAGAAGGCTTCCAGCCTGGTATGGTCAGCGTAGAACACGTTCATGCACCTTTCTATCGAATGGAGCATTAGCTATCATGGAAGAACCAATTGTAGTTGGAATTGATATCGGTACAACCAAAGTTTGCACCCTTGTCGCGCGGATTGAAGGAGAAAGAAGCCTGCGTATCCTTGGTGTGGGGATCGTCCCCTCTCAGGGCATCCGAAAAGGAAATATTGTTGATCTTTCTGCCGCCGCCCAATCCATCGCCCGCTCTGTAGAAAAAGCGCAGCGCACTTCCGGGTTGGAAATAACTTCCGCGTTGGTCAGCCTGGCCGGCTCCCATGTCTCTTCTGTCAACAGTCGCGGCGTGGTAGGAATCACCGGGCGAGTCATCGACCAATACGATGTGGACCGCGCGCTGGAATCCGCCCAGGCTGTTGCCATCCCCCATAACCGGGAGATCATCCATGTGATCCAGAGAGGGTTCACCGTAGATGGTCAGGATGGTGTCCGGATGCCGATTGGCATGCACGGCTACCGCCTTGAAGTGGAAGCGCATATCATCACCGCCGCGGCCGCTACAGTGGAAAATTTGCGCCAATGCGTGCAATCTGCCGGAGTCCAGGTATCGCAGTTTGTGCTTAACCCCCTGGCATCCGGCGAAGTCGTGCTGACCGATACCGAGCGCCAGATGGGCGCGGTGGTCTGTGATATCGGCGGCGGAACAACCGACCTGGCAATCTACATCGATGGGGATGTGTGGCACACAATGGTACTGGCAATCGGTGGGAACCATATCACTTCCGATATTGCCCACGGCCTTCGGATCCCGATCACCCAGGCCGAAGAGATCAAGAAACAATATGCGCACGCCATTGAAAGCAGCCTGGAAGAAGGAGAAATGTTCACCATGCGGCCTTTCGGTGAAGATAAACCGGTCGAGTTCAGCCGGCGAGATCTATCGCACATCACCGAAGCCCGTGTGGAAGAGATCTTCCAGCTTGTCACCCAGGAGATCAAGCGCTCCGGCTATGATGGGCTGCTTCCCGCTGGAATGATCCTGACTGGCGGCACAAGCAACCTGCCCGGCATCAAGCAGCTCGCCAGTGAGGTGGTTGGCCTGCCGGTACGCCTGGCGCAGCCGGAAAACCTGATGGGCCTGGTTGACCAGCTTCATTCACCCGCCTATTCAACCAGCATTGGCCTGCTTAACTGGGCGCTATTGCTCAGCGAAACCGGTCCGGTGAGCCACAGGCCGCAACAAAAGAGCTTCAACATCAATTGGGATGGCATACGCGGCTTTTTAAGACAATTACTACCGTAAACGGGAACAGAGAACGGAACTTTATTGGACAGAGATACAGAAAGGAAATCAGAATTACTTGCGGAGGACAACATCATGGAACAAATCAATCAACCAGTATCAGAATCATTTGCTCGTATCAAAGTTGTAGGTGTTGGAGGCGGTGGATGCAACGCCGTCAATCGGATGATCGAAGAGGGACTTCAGGGGATCGAATTCATCTCGGTCAATACAGATGCCCAGGCTTTACTGCTCTCCAAAGCACAGACCCGTGTGCGCATTGGCGATAAAGCCACCCGCGGCCTTGGCTCTGGAGGTAATCCGGACGTCGGCAAAAAAGCCGCTGAAGAATCTGCCGAAGAACTGTATGAGGTGCTTAAGGGCAGCGATATGGTCTTCATTACAGCAGGCCTGGGCGGCGGCACCGGAACAGGCGCGGCCCCCATCCTGGCACAGATCTCGAAAGAGGTCGGCGCGCTGACCATTGGTGTGGTAACCCGACCTTTCACCTTTGAAGGCTCCCACCGCCAGCAATCCGCGGAGACCGGAATCAGCCAGCTCAAAGAACAGGCCGACACGCTGATCGTTATCCCCAATGACCGCCTGCTCCAGATCGTGGACAAACGCGCCAGCTTGCAGGACGCGTTCCGCGTGGCCGATGACGTACTCCGCCAGGGCATTCAGGGAATTTCAGAATTGATCACCGTTCCCGGTTTGATCAATCTGGATTTCGCCGATGTGCGCACCATTATGTCCGAAGGTGGCGCAGCTCTGATGGCAGTTGGCAAGGCTTCCGGCGAAGATCGCGCCCGAATCGCGGCAGAAATGGCAATTTCCAGCCAGCTGCTCGACATCACCATCGATGGCGCTCGCGGCATTCTCTTCAATGTGACAGGCGGAGATGGCCTGACGCTGTTCGAGGTCAACCAGGCTGCTGCCATCATCAAAGAGACCGCTCACCCCGATGTGAACCTGATCTTTGGCGCGGTGGTAGACCCCAATCTCGGCGATGAAATCCGCGTGACGGTGATTGCGACCGGCTTCGACCGCACCAGCGGCGTGCGCACTGTTGCGCCGCGCCGGGCTCGCCAACCTGAGACCAATGCCATGCAGCAAACCGGAATAAACGCTGCTGACCGGCCCGCGAGCCAGTCATCTTCGGGGTCGGAATTCCAGCCTCGCGTCCTCAACACCGACGATCTGGATATCCCGGCCTTCCTGCGAAACCGCAACAATAACCGGTAATATAAAAAAGCGGTTCGCTGCCGGCATGGCATAAACATAGAGCCAATACGCCAACACAATTGGTGTTCTTTGCACCTTTCTTCTCTCTGTAAAGGTTGAGAAATATTGGTGTGTGGAATTGCCCTGCCCGAACCTCCGCCCGGGCAGTGGCAATTCGTAAATCAACAGCTCCTGGTTTGTCCAGGAGCTGTTTTACTTGTGTTTAACCGGATGTAGAATCAACTGATTTCAGTAGATTGCAGTAAGGTTTCCACCCGCGTCCATAGTTCACGGATATTGATCGGCTTGGACATATAAACATCACATCCGGCAGCCAGCGCCTTTTCAGCGTCCCCGCGCATCGCGTTGGCGGTGATCGCGATAATCGGCGCATAGATCAAATCCGGCTTACTGCTGGAACGCAGCCGCCGCGCTACCTCATACCCATCAATATCCGGCAGGTTGATATCCAGCAGGATCACATCCGGCAAGTGATCTACGGCCATCTTCAATCCTGACAAACCATCCTGCGCGCCAATAAAGTTGTAGCCCGCGGCTTCCATGGCGCGTTTTACCAGGATCAGATTATCCGAATTATCTTCTATATATAAAATCGTCGCGCTCATTTCCCCTCCCGATCCGTGTTTCCCTTTTGCTCAATAACTTCCACAACCTGATTAATAAAAGTCTGTACTGGGAGAGAACCTTTCTGGTACAGCGCTTCAATATTTCCGTTCAACCGCTCACGGTCTGCGCTGGAAATATCTTTCGCGCTTACCACAATCACCGGGATATGCCTTGTATTCCGGTCAATTTTCAACTCTTCTAAAACCGTGAATCCATCCATCTCCGGCATCGTCAAATCCAGGATAATCAAATCCGGTTTCCGGTTTTTAGCTTCCGCGAGCCCCTGGCGCCCGTCCGCGACATGATATACCCGGTAAGATTTTTTCGCTTCCAGAAAGCGCCGGATCAGCAATGCATCATCCGGGTTGTCATCTACAATTAATATGGTGGTAGTCCGCTCGTCCAGATGCCGCAGAGCGCTGCGTAACCCCGGTACTGGCATTGCTTCTTCACCAATCTCCAACTCCACTTCCCAATTCTCGCCCAAAACATATTTCTCCACCGGGAAGGTATGCCCCGAACAATTGACAACTACCACAGCATCTCTTGAGATCGTACCCTGCTCAACCAGGGC
>ENA-ORXD01002087-ORXD01002087.1-sediment-metagenome-genome-assembly--contig:-NODE-2087-length-14242-cov-3.331874_pt1 | contig 14242 bp, 12 predicted proteins | sample MGYA00237862_ERZ511471 | MGnify/ENA metagenome assembly ERZ511471 | reverse complement strand
TTATTTCACCCTGGGTTCTTCCGGTCGTTTCGATGAACTGCTTACAGCTGGACGCGGTTTTATTTCTCTGGCAGCCATGATCTTTGGAAACTACAATCCAATTGGTGCAATGGGGTCTGGGCTGCTGTTCGGCTTCTTCGACTCTCTTGCCGCCAAAGCCTCCATCCTGAAAGTGCCTATTCCCGCAGATTTCCTGGGTATGATGCCTTATATCGCTACCATCGTGGTATTGGCTGGGGTCGTTGGTAGGAGCAATGCTCCCGCTGCCGAAGGGAAAGCATACGAGAAAGAATCTCTCTAGCAGTAGAGTGCTTGATCAAATTGAAAGGCGACCATCTGGTCGCCTTTTTTTTATTTCAAGGGATAATAACCGAATTCTTCAATCGCATCTACCATTGCGAGGATGTTTTCTGGAGGAACTTCGTGCATGATCGTATGCACCGAAGCAACCATATATCCCCCTCCCTCACCCAGAATATCGATAACGCGTTTTACTTCCTGCCGCACTTCATCCGGTGTTCCTGAAGGGAGGACATGCTGCGTATCAATCGCACCGCAGAAAACGATGTTTTCTCCAAACTTTTCTTTCAAACCTTTCAGGTCAGCCATTTTTCCGGCTGAGGTCTGGATTGGATTAAGAATATCCACTCCAATTTCAATGAAATCACCGATCAGATCAAATACATCACCATCCGTATGGAAAAACAGCTTTGCTTTCGTGCGTTCTTTGATGAATTGTATGAGTTCCGCATGGAACGGTTTCAATATCTGCCGATACATACGAGGAGAGATCATGAGTTTTTCCTGTGTTCCCAGGTCATCTCCTATTTTGATGATGTCGAGATTGTCACCGGCTTCATCCAAAAAATGCCCCATCAATGTTTTACACAGGTCAGTTATTTTTCTTAATAATGCTTTTGAAAAATCAGGGTTCATTGCCATATTGAGAAGGAATTTGTCCATCCCCTGCATGGCAAACGCTCTTTCAAACGGAAACAGCAGCCAGGGTGTGCCCATAATGGCATACCGGTTTTCTTCAGCAAGTTTCGTTGTTTGCTCTTTTACATGCGCCACACGATAGGGGTCGTCCATATCTGGCCAGGGATAATTTTCTATCGCATCAATGGTTGTATCTTCCGCCATTGGATGAATGCCCGGATACCATATTCCCGGTTCGATCTCAATTTGTCCGGTTCCCCAGCTATCAATGCATGGTTCATGCGGACCGCGCGCTTGATTGCGCTTATAAATTTTTTCTGGGAACCGATCCAGCACACCGCGTACATCACTGTGCAGCCTGAGCATGGTTGCTTCGTCTATTTTTGCAGTTCCCAATTCTGGCCAATCATAAATAGATTCATCCGGCGCTTCAATACCAGCCAGTGCTTTTACCCCTTTATAAGGAACCATTTTTATCCCGGTCGCATTAGAGACGCCCATGATAATAGGTACTCTATCAGGGATTTTATGGTCAAGCACTGCCTTTACACGTTCACGAGAAGTCATTCCCATTTCAATACTCCATGAAGTAATATTAGAAAAATTGTAGCATATCCTTTATCATTTAAATTAAGAATGGACGGCGTTTTGGAGAAACCCCTGATCGCCGCCGCCATTGAATCAGAAGGCTGAACTCCATCTACCGTCCATTCTCACGAAGGAATATAAACGTATTTGGTAGAAAATTACCTACCAATATCGATAATTGCCAATAAATAAAAAGACCCGGCTTTTGCCAGGGTCTGCCAGATAATAAGAATACTTACTTTCGGCAGCCTGGCAATCATAGCTTCTAATCTAGCTTTAGACCCACAGCTTTGCGTCCCCGATTTTCACCGGGTTTGCCTTTTCGAGTTTCCAATGAACTCATTTTTATTTTACCGTTTTTTCAAATAATTTCAACCACCTCTTTTTAATTTTGATCCATTGGTTCTGCATTTTTTAAGGTTCGGGGTTTTGCGGTATAATGAGCACACGCTCCCGTAGCTCAATGGATAGAGTCCCTGACTTCGAATCAGTAGGTTGCGCGTTCGAGTCGCGCCGGGAGCGCCTTCCTTCTCGTTATTTTTTTCCCCAGCATATCTTTTTAGATCATTGCAAGTATTTCCAGAGAGAATAAATCTGAATAAGCAAATATCTTACGAATAGTAATAAGACGAATTAAAGTTAAACTAAAAGGACTGAGTCCTGTTCAATTCCATACTCGGTCCTTTATTTCTACTTAACTTTTGTCCAATAAATGGGGTGCACTATAATATCCACTAATATTGCTGCCAACCAAGGCTGTGCCAATCTTTCAACCATCAAAGACTTCTTCGACGGCTTCATTGTGGCATATCAACTGGGAAAACGAAATTCAGTTGCACTGGTGACCCATACAATTCAAGCAGCATTACGATATGAAACGCATAATTATAAACACCCTCGAAAGTATTATTTCCTAAAATCCTTCAAGGTTTATTCCATTTGTATTGAACAGGTTTCCGTCGTAGCTTACGTTATCAAACACAAATACATATGTATACAGCAACGACGTAATCCCGTTTTTTTCTACGCTGATATCACCCTTCACAGGCAATCCGCTGTCCTTATCCAGATAGACGTTCTCTATTGTCATTGACTGTTCGTTATCAGGCGTGGTGAAATTATCGGTCCTGGATAACTTTTTTAGCTCCGTTCCATCGGCATCCTTTTTGATTCCTTCATCATTCCAGCCTGCCCTTCTGGTGCCCTCTTTATATTCGTTTATATATTGCTGCTTTTCGGCTACGAGTGTGTTAAAAAATTGTAAGGGGTCGCTATTAAAAATGGTACCCGTCAGATTACCCTGGACATCTGTAGTGACTTTTATGTACTTTGCTCCGTTCTCAAGCACATATGCACCTCCGGTTCTTTGCAGGGTATTGGTCCCCTTGATAAGTTCTATTTGATCAAGTCGCATATCGTTTGTTTTAGGATCAGCCCACGTTTCTTCAATAAGGGCAATGCTTCCATCGGGATTGTACAACGTCTTTTTCGCATGAAATATTTCCGCCTGTACAGCAGTAGATGCAACAGCGGTGTTTATTGTTTGAGTAATAACAGCCGTTTTATAAGCTGCTGTAAAGGCAGTAGATACCATAGCGGTGTTTGTTGCCTGAGTATTAGCAGCCGTTTTATCAGCTGCAAAGATGACATAAATCAATGTGGATGCAAGTGCTGCGACGATCATAGCGGATATTAATATCTTTTTCATTGTTAAATTCTTTCGTTCATGATATTAGCAGAAGACCAAAAAAAAATTGCTTCGGTCTTTTCGAGACCGAAGCAATTCAAATTCATCAGTGATTCTTATTTTCCCTTCACCAAGGTTTCCACCAAATTCTGTACCTGTTCGCGCGGCAGGTTGCTGATTATCAGGAAACTATTCCCGTCTGGCGCTGACAGCATGGCTGAGGTGCCACCATTTGGATTCGATGGGCTGTAGTATATTATCAATCCCGAGGCTGCTTTGTAGCTGCCATCGTAGAAGTTCGACGCAACAAAGCCGGAGTCCATATGACCCACTGCTTGCAAGCCAAAGGTTTCACCATTGGAGCCGGTATAGTTGATCTCAAACTGGTAATAATCCTGATCCTTGGGCTGGTCCGCAACCGCAGTGATCGTCTCAGTGTACCCAGCCGGGAGGGGTTTTAAGACGTAGAAGCTATTCGTGTGAGTCGCCAGTTCCTGTTCGGTAAGCGTCTCAATGGTTGGGTTGGCTTGCGCAGACTGTTTTGTCTCATTTACGATGGTAACGCCTTTCAGATCGCTCAAGTCCCACGCCACCAGACACCGAATCCCCGAAAGCGTGGGCGAAAGCCCGCATTTGTCCGTGTGCACGCGGTGTTAGGTGGCGTTGCTATTTTCGATTTCTTTCTGTACCTTTAAGAATTCTTCACCGATTTCAGACCCAAGTTTCAACAAAATATTACTTAATACAAGATTGTCAATAGTTGGCTTTGTAGTGATTAATGTAATAGTAATAAGTCCTAATGAAATAATCGTGTCTTGAGCAGGGTCTGTAAACCCCGTATTACTTGGTCCAGCCAAAAGGATGTTTTGAGTATTTGGAAAAAGACCTAATTTGAACATTACGCCTTTCGGATTAGCATGAACATTATGACTGGCTAATTGATAATATGGACGAAGGTAATCTAATCCTGAATTTTTTTCAATATCCCTGAAAGTCGGGTTGTCTTTGCTCAAGGCTGAAGACGCCCACCCATATAAATTTTTATATGGATTTCCAAAGCGAGTAATCAATTGCTCCCTCATCGCTTTTAGTGAATCATATTCATCTTGAGGAAATGGAATATTGCCTAGCTTCTCGTAATAGTATCGATGAAGATCATCGGCGACTTTAAAAGATTCGATATTGTTATGAAGCAAATACCTTTCGGCAATTTCATTTCCATGCGTCTTGATGAATGAACCAACTACGGCTATTTCATGTAATGAACGCCATCGGGCGTGTGCGCCATCTGCGTAACCACTTTTTAATAACACTAAAATTTCAGATGCAATTTGACATGCTCTAGCATGTAGTCTTGTCAATACTTCAAAAACGTAATTCTGATTTTCTGCCGCTTCGTTGCGAAAATTATTATTGAATTCATCACCTGCTTCAAATGCTATTATTAAAAACATTTCAAACATATCGAAAGGCTTCTTCCAGTCGTTATCAAGCCTATGTTCAAAATTTTTCTTTTCTCTCCTGTTTTCTTTCAGCTTAGCGGGAGAAGATTCTTTTAAATCAAACAAAATTGAAGATGCCATTTCGTTGATTATTTTAGGAATCGTCTCTTTTGAATTTGCAACAAACTCTTGATAGATCTCATCTATTTCTTTATCGGAATCGCTAATATCTATCTCAATAGTTTCACCTTTTGAAATACCCAATATTTTAATTTGCTCATCATCAAAATCAAAGTCTAACTTCAATGTGTCATCACCAATATATTGAAGTTTTCTTTCTAACTTATCTATCTGATTTTCATTGAGAAAAACCCCTTTTTTCTCCAGTTGTTTTTTTATAATTTTTGTACCAACAACTGAAAATGCAAACTGTCCCATTATTTCTTTTTCAAATATTTGCTGGAGAGTATCCATTATTTTTCCTTTTGAACAGGAGGCCACCTAACGGTTTGCGTTTGTGGTGGTAGGACGGTTGCGGACTCTGCTTGATAGCAGAAAAGACAGGAAGCCAGAAAAATGATTGTAAAAACCGTAGAATCCCCACTGTTCACTGCACATTTTGTTAGCCCGCATTGCATCAACTTTCGTCATTATTTGCCCAAGGTAATTTCTTCTTGATATCTATCGTATCACCGTAGCGGGTACTACTTATTGCTAATACTTTTGCTCCAACACCAGAATCCCAACCGTCTTTCAGTAACTCATATAACCGTTTGCAAAGCTTAAAATGAAGATTACGAAAGCAGGCATGAAATTTATTATTTGTTACTTCTTGGGGTTTGAGGCCTTGATATGCGAGAGGAATAGGATATCTTCCCCAATATGGAATTGCATCTTGGCATATCCGAAGCATGCGCTCTTCGTCATTGGATAGTACCAGGCCATCAACTCTTCCGGCAAGATCGAGTAAATTATGGTTTTTAAGAGATTTGTCTAAATGACCATTAGCAATCAATTTGGCATCTCTAGCAATGATTAGACCTTTAAGAACATTTTCAAGAGCAAAGCCTACTAAAAGAATGTATGAACGTGAATGGGCAGATGACCTCTTCATTTCTAGCAAGCCATCTAATTTTGTTTCAGCTTCTATTTCAAGTCCGTTGCCACTATCTGCCCATAATGTTTCGGCTGCTTGTTCTAATTCTTCGGCATAACCTAGCCAAGAATCGGGCATGGCGTCTCGAACAAACAATTGCTTTTTATTGAGTTCATCAATTTGATCGTCAGTAGGATTATCTGGAAGTCTCATAGTAAAATATCTTTTAAGAGCTAACGATTAATAGTTAATATGGCATTCTTAATTCAACCCCAAAATTAGAATATACAACAGGTATTAATTAAATAGACATAACAAATTCCTTCTAAATTTTTACAAGTTAACATAATTCTTGCCAGTTCCTTTTTGAAAATCAGGACTATCACGATTTAGATTACAATCAAGATGCATTTTGCATAAATAGTTATCACATACTTTCATCGGGTTATCTGTTTTTTTATTCCTCATAAAATGAATTGATACTATCTTGTTAATATCTTCCGAAGTACAAAAATACTCTTTATTCCATTCTTCTAATCGTATTTTCATCTTTTTTATCCTTCCTTTAAACCTTCTGAACGGATTAAATTAGACGACATAATCATTGTATACCTAATATTTTTAATAGCTTAGCATATAGGCTGATATTCAGTAAATTTTTCATGTAAAAGCTGAAAGAGCTCACGGTCTTGGGGAAAATTTTTGTCTTTTTCTAGTATTCCAATTATTTGACCATCAATATTAATAATCAACTGAATCATTTTGGGTATTCGATTATCTGGATGTGTTTGATCGTATAAGCATTTGAAATTAGGTATATCTATTGGAAAACCTTCCTCTTGCAGTTACAACACCAGTGATACCAGGTGGAAACCACCCATCTTGATGAGGGTGAAGAAAGGCTCATGTCATATAGAAACTAGTCATGCTAAACATGTTGGGGTACCTGGTTTTGAAGCTCCTTTTTTAAATAATCATCTGATTAATTTGGCAAAACGTGTCGCCTTTCCAGTTTTATTATTAATAATCTGGTGCAGTTCTGGTGCAGATGGTGTACCAGATCATAGAATTATTGGACTTTGTAGAAAAACAACCACCATATCTATGCGTATTATAGATAAATAACCGCCATATGTACGGTATAGACGTTCCAGTTTAAGACTTCGAATCAGTAGGTTGCGCGTTCGAGTCGCGCCGGGAGCGCCATATATTTAATTACACAGAGTCTTTTTCTGCAATTATGAAATCATAAAGAACTCAAAGGTCGTATCGGCAAAACCTGGTAAAAGCTCATGTTCGAAATCGGGATAAATCTCCATCTTTTTCAGAGATTCGATTTTGTTATACACGGCAAACTGCGATGAGGGAGGACAAACCATATCCATCAGACCGATCCCCCATAAAACCTCCGCTTTTACATGATGAGCAAGGTTCTGGATATCGATATAGCCTAATTTTTCAAAGATCTTTTCCTCATTCTTATGTAAAGGATCAAACAAGCGAAAATATTCCCGCAGTTCAACATATGCTTCTTTCCCCTGGTCCATCTGCCAGACCCGCTTATAGTCGCTCAAGAAAGGATAGACAGGGGCGATCCTTTTGATCCGCGGTTCAAGGGCAGCACAGGCGACCGTCAAAGCACCTCCCTGACTGCCTCCCATTGCTCCCACCCGATCCGGATCGACTTCCGGCATATCCATGACGATCTTTGCCAGCTGAGCGGTATCCAGAAATATCTGCCGGTACAGCAGCTTTTCGGGGGAACCGTTTACTGCATCCTCAAGACCGCGAATGATATGACCATGCTGAGTATTCCCGTTTACTCCACCAGGATCCTGTGAAGCGCCTCCCTGCCCACGGCAGTCAAGAGCGGCAACAAGAAACCCCTGAGCAGCAAAACCCAGCTTATCGATCCAATCGCCTGCACTGCCCGTGTATCCATGAAACATCAGAACTGCAGGATTGGCTGATTGGATATTGAAAGGCTTTAATAGTTTTGCATGAACCCTGGCTTCTCCGACACCCGTGAAATACAGGTCAAGACAATCACAGAACGATGTTTTAAATTTCGAAGGTTTTAGCTCGATCTTTGGATCGATTTTCCGCATTTCCTGCAAGCCGGAATCCCAGAATGCTTCAAAATCCTCAGGTAATGGACTGATTCCTTGGTAATTGACAAGCTGCTCAAATGGAAGATCAAAAGTTAATGGCATATTTCGCTTTACGATTTCTTTCTAATTTCGATCGATTGTTGAATCATTATAAATTCATAACTTCAACTTTTTTATTATCGGGTTCATTATAAAAAATCTCGGCAGAAATGGGTTCAAACCGCACAACCAGCCTGGCAAAAAGATCGTCCTTATACCAGACAAGGATCAATTCAACATCACTGCTGGATTCAACCTCAAATGTTCCACCAAAAGCCGGATGATCATTTCTAAACCGGATCAATCGGATCAGCTTTTTTACCACATCTTTCTCGGATGCCCGGTCGATCTCTTCAAGCGAAAAATTATGGCGGTTTATTTCCCGTCCCTCACCGGTCTTTTTTACCGACCCATCATCATTCTCACCGGCAAGCAGCCCCACATAATAAACCTGTGGTATTCCCGGTGTGAAAAATTGAACCGCTCTGGCTGCCAGATAAGCCGTATCATCGCAGTCAAGCATTGAGTAATAGGAACATCGAATTTGGTGCACGTTAAAACCATTGGGGTCTTTCGCAGAAGGAGACATGATCAGGCTCAAATTCGCCCCTCGCTCCAGGCAGGTGTCGACAACTTTTTGCACATCCGCATGGGAATATAAACCATTGATATCCGGCTTCACCGGCACCCCATCGTGACAGTCAAGCATGGTGAATTGAGTGTGGGGTCTGTTTCGCAGGTATTCTTTCAGCCTTTTGCTGGTCTGGTTTATAAAAGCATCCAGAACGAAATAAGGCAGCATAAAATCATAGATCCAGAAACCTTTTTTTGCGATCTCATACTGGGTTTTATGTTCAGAATGAATTTCTGGTAGTATTTCTATTTCAAAAGAATGGGCAAGTTCACTGATCCAGTCAAGATACTCATAGATCTCAGGTTCCACGAAAAAGCACGAGGTCCCCAATTTCTTGATCACATAACCCACAGCATCCAATCGGATGACCCTGACATTGTTTTCACTGAACTTTTTTATAGATTCTTCAATGATGCCCTTCGCGATCGAAGAATGAATATCGATATCGATCTGTTCCGATGGATCGGTTTTCCCGAACGTTGTCCAAACTTTTTCTTTTTCCCCGGTTCGTTTGATCAAAAACTCCGAATAAGGTTCTTTTCTGCGTAAAAATATTTTATCTATATCCGCCTGCTTTGGTAATCCATCTTTCCAAATCTTATCCAGTGTAATAAAAAGATCTGCATATTTTGATCCCCTGCCCTTTTCAAGAAAATCCTGAAAGTACCCGGTCTTTGCCGACATATGGTTGACCATGAGATCCAGAAGAATTGGATAATCTTTTCCGATTTTCTTAATATCATCCCAGGTTCCAAATTTCGGTTCTATCTCCATATAGGTCAAAGGGGCAAACCCTCTATCGCCGGAAGATGGAAATGGAGGCAGAATATGGATTCCTCCTTTGAATAAACCGGAGAAATATTTTTCCAGCACAAAGTTAAGAGCTGGTAAATCTCCACCCAACGAATCAGGATATGTAATTAATTGAACCTTGTTTTCAATCTCCATGATCAATCAACTTTTATTACATCATAATCATCTGTGACGACAAAATCTGCCAGATATTTATGCCCCGCGATGATCTTATGTTCGATTGCCAGAATGCTTTCGGTGAATGGATCGTGCACTTCATTCCCCCTGTTTCGTTTTCTGCGGTGTTCTAATGTTTGCAGCCAATTCCGATCAATAAAAACTTTGGTATCAATATTTTTAAGCAGCGAGGTATAAGTCCCCTCGGCAATAATAACCCTTACATCCTTTAAATTGACTACCTGCGATTCAATCTTATCGGTATTGTAATCAACCAGCGGTTTCACAATCTCAGGTTTACCCCCAACCGCATCTTTTAGGTTCTGGGTTAATAATTCAAGATTTACTTCAATATGCGGACCCAACCAATCAGGATCCTGACGTCTTTTCTGGCTGTTTTGTTTAGGGGGAAGGAAAAAATAATCATCCTGTCCAAAAACCACCGCAGAAATTCCATCTTTTTTCAATTCGTTAGCGATTGCCTGACTCACTTCAGATTTTCCACTACCTGATTCGCCTGCGACGGTTATCGTATAAATCTCATCCTTCCCTTTAACCTTATCGATTATCTGAGGGACGATCGTCTTCGCAACTTTTCTATGGTGTTCCTGTATGACAACGATATCACCTTTCATAAATGCCTCATTACGTACATAATTTTGAAGATCACAATAATGAATAAAAGAAAAGCGTTCAGTGAACTACTCTTCTCTAAAATGCTCCGGTAAACATAGTAAGGAATCATTAGAAAGAGATAGCTTTCTAATGTAATTTTTCCTTGTATATCCGTGCGTTGAAATAATCCTTTTCATCCTTTAACCGAACCTTGAAGTAAAGCCGTGATGATCTGCCGCTGGAATATGACAAAGATGATCAGTGTAGGAACCAGGATCAGGATCGTTCCAGCACATAACAATGGAACATTGGTTGCATAATGACCCTGAAAAGCGCCTAATGCTCCAGCCATTGTTCTCTGTGACGGATCTTCTACCAGAACCAGCGCGAGCAGGAATTGGTTCCACGTCCATACAGACATCAGAATTCCAAGTGAGGTGATCGGTCCCATAGCCAATGGTCTGTGGATATGCCAGAACAGATCCCATGTACTTGCGCCATCCATTTTTGCTGCCTCTGAAATTTCGACCGGCATATTGACAAAGTGTGCGCGCATCCAAAAAACAGAAAATGGCATATACAGCCCGATCAACGGCAGTACAATCGCCAGGCGAGTGTTGTAAATTCCAATAATTCGCTCCAGATAGTAGAGAGGAACAATGATCCCTCCAAAAGGAAGCGTCAAACCAAATACGAACAAGAACAATAATATGTTCGAACCGGGTATTTTTAATATTCCAATGGCAAAAGCTGCCATTGTAGAAATAATTAATGCTATCGGTACTACTGCAACAACAATATAAGAACTTGAAGCCAGCAGTTTTGTCATATTCGCTACTTTAAATGCTTCAATAAAGTTTCCCCATTGGGGATCATCCGGCCATTCGAATCCTTGTGGAACTGTATTTGATGGATGCAGCGCTGTAATAAAAATACTGATAAAGGGTAAAACGGTCATTAACATGATCAATACCAGAAAGACTCTTCCGGTAATACGCTCCCCAAGTCCAATCTTCATTTTCCCACCTCCTCGCGACTCAGGCGTTGGATGGGGATAATCACAAGAAGAACCAGGATCATAAGCAATACAGCCAGCGCCGATGCTAAGCCAATACGTTGTTCGGTAAAAGCAAGAATATAAATCTGGATACCCGGTACAGATGTCGAGTTGCCGGGTCCACCAGCGGTTGATACATACACAATATCAAAAGCAGCAAGCGCGTTCGTCACCGTCACGGTGAGACAAACACCAATTTCGTATCGAAGAAGAGGGATTGTAATCGAAGTGAATTCCTTGAACCAGCTGGCTCCATCGATCCTTGCAGATTCATACAGAGCCGGATCAATCTTTGTGATGCCGGTCAATAATAAAACGGTGCAAAAACCTAATAAGACCCAAATTCCGATGAGCCCTACAGCCGGAAGCGCCCAGGTAAAATCTCCTAACCAGGCGCGTGTAAACTCACCCAGACCGATCGCTCCCAGAATTTGATTGATCAGTCCGGAACGAGCCAGCAGCCAGCCCCAAATAATGCCTGCTGCAACAAGCGGTATAACCTGGGGGAGGAACAAAACAGTTCTAACAATTTCTCCAAACTGACCGGATGCCACACGATGGACAATGCTTGCTACAATAAGACCCAGTGCTACCGGAATAAAACTAAAGAAAAGAACCAGTTTGAAAGCATTAACGATCGTTCCCAGCAAATCGGGAACTTCGAAGATCATGATATAGTTTTTTAATCCTGCCCACTTCATTGGAGTGATACCATTCCAACGGAAGAATGAAAAATAAATACTCATTATGAGCGGGATCAGCACAAACACCGCATACATCACCAGGGCTGGTGTAACATACAGCCAGCCCCTGGTTTTCTCCCGGCTATCTTTCCGAAAGGAGAAGAATCGCCGGGAGGGTACGGGCGCCATTGTGCCGCTGTCTGTTGTCGTTGTAGACGAAGTTCTTGTTTTAGAAGATGCAGGCATCGTCACGCGGCTCCTTTGGTTATTCAGCTAGTTCACGCAAATATTCAGCCTGGACAGCTGCTAGCAATCCTGCAGCATCCTGTAATCCCCCAACCATTTTCTGAAGCTCAGGGGTCCAACCCTGTGCAAATATTGCGCTGGTAGCATTGGCAATGAAATCCATGGATGTGCCAGCCATACCGATCACAGGTCCGGCAGCCAGAGTTTCATTGGTTACAGACCCTTCGGTCACTGTTGGCATTACTGCATCAGCAGGACCACCGGGGTTTGAACAGCCGACCGTAACATCAATCTCGCGAGCGGTCGGGTCAGATGCAACCCAGTTCAGGAAGAAAGCAGCGCAATCAGCATTTTTCGCATTTGCAGCAATACCATATGTCAGCGGAGCGGACATTGCTGCCGGGTCGCCACCGGCTTCTGCGGGCGGCATCAAGAAGAATCCGACATTTCCAGGCATATCAGTATCATATCCAGCATTCTGCCAGTCACCGTTGAAGATGAAGACACCTTCACCGGCGGTAAAACGAGCATTGGCATCGGTATATTCGATGGCGTTGATGTCCTCCGGAAAATATCCATTTTCGATCCACATCTGCAGATGTTCAGCAGCCACCAGGTTCGATTCGGTATCGATTGTTGCGCCCTCTTTCTGATATATCCAATCATTGATCGGACCTACCGGACCGACAGATGCCATGAGTGCCTGAAGCGGGAAAGCAAGCCCCATACCGCTCTTTGCGCTACCCCATTGCATAATCGGGAGGAGTCCGGCATCTTTTGCTGCCGCAAGCAGTTCATCAAATTCAGCAAGTGTTGCAGGTGCTTCGGTCATTCCGATCTGGGCTGCAAGTTCTTTATTGTAGAAAATACCGGTCAAACTATAGTTCAATCCCATCGCATAGAGAGAGCCAGAGCCACGGGTGCCATCTTCCGATACGCGGTTTTGATCAAGCTGTGGAACTGGCCACTCATCCCAGCCAAACGCGGCTGCATAGCCATCCAGGTTCATCAGCAAACCCTGTTTCGCAAATGAAACCATGGTTGGTAGTCTGATGAGATCCGGCGGGTTATCACCAGCCAGAAGGCGTGGAGTTTCATTGATCAGGTTTGTGAACTGGTCCTGTTTGATATCCCAGGTTACATTCGGGTACTGCTTGGTGAATTCTTCAGCAAGCACAAAAGGAAGATCAAACCCTGTCTCGAAATATGCATTTAGAACAACCGGATCTGTTCCACAGGTAGGCGCTGCAGACATCTGTACTTCTTCTGCGGCAGCGGCGTCTGTGGATGGGGCTTCGGTAGCTGTTTCAGTTTGCCCACACGCGCTTAAGAGCATTGCGCTAACAACTATCAAAGAAAGCAGCGTCAAAATTTTTTTTGTCATTTCCTTCTCCTTATCAAATTTAATATACACTTCTTTTTTAAAAATATCTTCATTATTTGCTCAAATAATCACCTCCTATATCGAATTTGATAATCATAGAAATCAGGAAATAAAATAGCTTACATGAAAACACTTTCATTATGATAATAGCATAATACATTTCGAAATGCAACAAGATATTTATGCGGTTAATCGTTGTACTATTTCTAGTGGTAAATAGACATGCTGGATCGGTCGCCCCGTATCGGCAATATGGGAAAGCAAGATCTCAATTGCCAGCCGCCCCGATTCATCGAGATGCTGCCGAACAGTCGTCAAATCTTCAAATTCAGCCATATCAAGATCGTCAAAACCAATGACCGCCAGATCATCAGGGATCTTGATCTTTAATTGCCGCGCTGCTTTAACGACCCCCAATGCCTGAAGATCCGTAGCAGCAAAGATAGCCGTAGGAGGATCAGGCAAATCCATCAATTCTTTGGCTATCTGACTGGCTTTTTCTTGACTATAAGGTGCCAGGCGGATGAATTCATCGGGCACTTGAATGCCAGCAGCTTCAACAGCCTGTCGAAATCCTTTCAGCCTGAGATTAACCGGGTGAATCGAGTATTCCGGCAGATCGGTATCGCCAAGAAATGCGATCCTTTGGTGCCCTTTTTTAACCAGGTATTCAGTCGCCAGCCTTCCCCCTTCGACATCGTCAATTTCAACACTATTTAGATGAGGATGAGGATATTCAATTAATACAGTTG
>ENA-ORXD01002086-ORXD01002086.1-sediment-metagenome-genome-assembly--contig:-NODE-2086-length-14246-cov-3.827158_pt1 | contig 14246 bp, 12 predicted proteins | sample MGYA00237862_ERZ511471 | MGnify/ENA metagenome assembly ERZ511471 | reverse complement strand
GGAAACTGTCGAAGCCCGGAGCCAGTTTGTACAGCAGCCAGTAGGGAGGGAAGTACTTTCCGGCAGCCAGCAAGATGGCCGCCACCGACAGTAGAATAAAAAACTTCACATGCCTCGTTTTGCCCCGGGAAAAAACGGCCAAAACAAATAAAATCAACGGCATTATTCCGAAATAAGCGCAGTACTCCCAGAAAGGGTAGCTGTAGAAATCAGCCCAGAAACCGGCAGGCCCTGCCCAGGGGTTGGAAAAAATGAGGGTCAATAACCCCGGGTTAAGAGAAAAACCGGCGGCCTCTGCCCAGCTCATACCGCCGGCACGGGTTGAATACAGGGAAAATTCATAAGCCGGAAAAAACTGCACGGCGGAAAGCCCGATTCCGGTTACAACCATAACGCCTGCCAGCACAACCGGTTTCATTAAGCTTTTGAATTGCTTTTCCCTGATCAAAAAGAAAAGATGGTATGCCAGGTAAAGGCCCAGCCCGATAAGGCAAATATAGGTTATCTGCACATGCCCGGCCAGCAACTGCACGCCCAGTACCGCCCCGGCGGCCATACCCCATACGGCACTGTTTTTTTGCAAAGCCTTGTCGAAAAACAGAAACACCAGCGGCAGCCAGACAGCGGCACATATCATGGAGTAATGGCCGGCATATATATGGGAGGCGATAAATGCCCCGAACATAAACACGAGAGCGGCAAAGAAGGCGCATATCCTCTCCAGGCCGAGGTGCCTGGCAAGCAGGTACATAAAAGTGCCCCCCAGGAACACGTGGCTGATAAAACTGAAGCCGAAAGCGGTTGCCGGGGGCAGAAACAGAAAAAGGCTGTTAAGCGGATAGAACAGGGCGAACTGGGGGTTGGCGGCCAGGAGGTAACCGGAAAGTATCATGGAGTTCCAGTAGGGGAAGCTGCCTTCCGCCACGGCAGAGTATGCGTAGCTGTACATGGGGTAAAAGAAATCGGCGACATCGTTGCCGGAAACCGAAAGGGTGCTGATAAGCTGTTCAGGGGCAAGGATTACCCTGCCGAAAAAAATGCAGGCACCGATTAATATCAGCAGTATATACCCGATATCTTCCCTGTGGCGGCAGATGAAGCCCCTTAACGCTTTTAGCATCGTTGTACCCGGCTCTACCCGGTAAAGAAAACGTCTAAAATATAGACTATCGCAAAGTATAACCGCAACCGCAACAGTTTGGCCGGGCAACCGGCTTTCCCCCTGCAAATGCCGGGCCATTTAACGGGATTCAGAATTTCCGGTTTGCCTGCCAGTTGACGGCGCGCCGGGTAAACCACTATAAATATGGGGTTATGACTTTGTACTGGGCAGTTGTTTTCGCCCTGCTCGGCATGGCGCTGGGCAGTTTTTATAACGTGCTTGTAGACCGGCTGCCTGCCGGAAAATCCATAATCAAGCCGGCTTCCCACTGCCCGGCGTGCGGCGTAAAGCTTAAAGTGCCGGATCTTGTGCCCGTTGTAAGTTACCTGGCGCTGAAGGGGCGCTGCCGCTACTGCCGCACAGCCATTCCCAGACGGATGCTGCTGGTCGAACTTGCAACCGGGGCAATGTTTTTGCTGTTGTACCTTTTTTACGGTTTGAACCCGGAACTGGCGGTAGCTCTGCTTTATTTCAGCCTGCTTTTACTGATTTTCATCATAGACCTCGAGCACCAGTTGATTCTCAATGTCATACTGTATCCCTCAGCTCTGGCAGTGCTTGTCATCAATCTCTGCTGGCCCGATACCGGCATAACCCGCGGGTTTTTCAACGGGCTTGCCGGCGCCGGTGCCGGCCTGCTGCTGTTTTTGCTGATAGTGATTGCAAGCCGGGGCGGCATGGGGCTGGGAGATGTCAAAATGGCGGGCCTGATGGGCTTGATGCTCGGTTTCCCGGGGATATTTGTGGGTATATTTCTGGCGGTGGTTTCCGGCGGATTGATTGCCGGGATTATGCTGGTATTGAAACGCAAAAACAAGAGGGAGCCGATACCCTTCGGGCCGTTTCTTTCGCTGGGTACCATGGCGGCCATATTATGGGGCCGTCCCATATTGGACTGGTACCTGGGGTTTTTCGGTTTTTAGAAAAGATACCCCTGCGCCAGGTAAAGCAGTCCGGCGGCGCCGATGGCTGCTCCCCATGCGGTTTTGCTCCACCAGAAGATCTTGGCCCCGTCCAGCGGCCCGAAGGGCAGAAGGTTAAAGATTGCCAGCCAGGTGTTTATGAACGCACCCAGATAGAATAATAATGCCGGGTGGGCGATATTCAGAACCATAAACACCAGCGCCAGTATTATATTGGTAGCCGGGCCGGCAATCGAAATCATGCCTATGTTTCTGCGGTGTTGTTCAGGCGTGGTAAACACTCCCGGGTTGTGGCGTATGACCACGGCGCCGGGTGCGGCGAAGATAAAACCCAGCAGTGAAGAACCCAGTGCAATCATCAATCCTGCCGGCCACATGGCGTATTCGGCAAAATAGCCTGAATTCCTGGCGATAAGGCGGTGAGCCAGTTCGTGCAGGATGAAAGAAGTCGAAACAGCTGCAAATGCCATCCCGGCTACACGTAACAGGCTTGCCGGCTGACCGAAAGCTTTCAAGCCGCCCGAAAGGGCGATGCCGAACGCCAGTGCAAGCACTACCGCTGATACTGTCAGGTCTCTGAGTTCTTTTATCTGCATACTGGAGAATGTGCTGTAAACAGCAGTTATTCTTCTTCTTTTTTTATCTGGTAACCGCCGGAAGGCAATTGAACACCGTCTACGAAAAGGGCCCTGCCGTCGATGGCAACGCGCCCGCGGGCGATAAGGTCGTGCACGCCGAACGGATATATCTTCCAGTCCCCGTGGTATTTAAGCTGGTCCTGCAGGCTTTCGCACAGCCGCTGCATTTTTTGCTGGTGAACCGTACCGGCTGCCGCCCTGTAATTCTTGTAAGTGGTTATACCGTGGCTCCGGGCGAAGCCGGTAACCTCGTGCAGGTCGCTGACCATGCCGACGGCACCGGTGGACTCTATTTCTTCGAGCGTTTTCTGTATATGCAACGGTTCGGACTGGGCCAGTACCGGTCCGGTATCTTCGCCTTTATCCACTATGAAAAGGGTTGACTTCAGAAACTTGTCTCCGGCAAGGATTGCCCTGGCGGTAGGAACCCAGTGAAGGCCGTCATAACCCCGGGTGGTATCACCCGGATGGACGTTCAAAATCCTGGGATAGTACCTGTCCACCATCCAGTCCGTTACCCACTGGTCGTAACCCGCCAGGCAGATAAGGTCCGGCTGACGCCCGGCGGCCTGTTCGATAAGGCGGCTGGCTTCCTGTTCGAACGTTTCCCTCTCGAGGCAGTTGCGGGGTATGCTTCCGGGCCCGTAACGTTCACGCGCGCCTGCCAGGAAAGGCCGATGGTCAAGCTCGATCAGGGTGTGGTTGTTTTGCCTGGCTCTGGCTGACCCTTCACAGCCGGGCCGGTTGGTAAACACGATGTATTCACACCCCGGGTTTCTTTCCACGATGCGTTCATAATTGGTGCCGGAACCCGAGATAAAAAAGGCTATCGCCATGCGGCTGGCCGAACGCGCCGGGTCAAAAATCAACTGTCTCATGGTTATTAAATAATACCACAAGCGGAAAAATCGAACAGGCAGGCGCCGGTTTGCATTTACCCCGCGCCTTTGAGTACCGCATCTACCTTGCCGGCAAGGGTGGATGCGTCAAAAGGCTTGCTGAGAAAGAGCAGGCAGTTTTCTTTGAGAAATTCCTGCGTTGAAACATCGGAACTGTCTCCGGTAATAAAAATCATTTTACTCCCCATTTCGGGCCGGCTTTGGATGACTTTATCATACAGTTCCTTACCGCTCATGCCCGGCATGCGCATGTCCACAAGAACCACGTCGAATTTCTTCCCGGAAAGCTGCTCCAGCGCTTGAAAGGGAGTTTCCGATTCGATGACGGTATGGCCCCTGGAAGCAAGGGCTGCCTTGATAAAGGCTCTAACGGCGGGCTCGTCATCCACTACCAGTATCTCAGCCTTGAAATCTAACGGCGTTCCGGCTTCGTTGCGGGGCAACGGCGTTTCTTCCCGGGGGCATTCACGGCTTGCCGGCAGTCTTATCGTAAATACCGTGCCCCTGCCCTCTTCACTTTCTACTTCGATACTGCCCCGGTGGTCGAGCACGATGGAGCGGGAAAGCGCCAGGCCGAGCCCGGTACCCTGCCCCGGTTCCTTGGTGGTAAAGAAGGGCTGGAATAGCCTCGAAAGGGTATCCCGGCTCATACCGGTTCCGTTGTCGGCAAAGCTGATAATTACCATATCTCCATCCGAACGGGTGGATATGGTCAGCTTTCCTTTGTCACGGGCGTGTTTGATGGCATACTCGGCATTGATTATTAAATTGACGAAAACCTGCTGCATCTGCCCGGGGTCGACATTGACCAGGGGTAAACCGGTTTCGTAATCCTTTGCAATCGTAATGTTGGAGGTTTTCAAGACGTAACCGCGCAGATCAAGAGTGTTGTCAATAAGTTCGTGAATATTCAGGCGGGTTTTGGCGGGTTTGGACTGGCGGGCAAAGGTCAAAAGCCTTTTTACGATTTCCTTGACCCGGTTGGAACCCTCCAGGATGTACTTGACATGTTCTGCTACTCTTTCCGGCAATTCCTCCTGCGAGAGCAGTTCGGAAAAGCCGATTACGCCGGTGAGGGGGTTGTTTATCTCGTGAGCGATGCCGGCGGCCATTTCTCCGACCGAGGCCAGCCGGGAAGAGACTTCATTCCGGTCACGCAGTTGCTGTTTCTCCTCTTCGGCCTGGCGTAACTCGGTAACATCGTCATCCAGCACCAGTACAGCCGGTTTTCCCTCCCAGGGAACTGATATCGAACGCCTGTTCAGCCAGCGGGTAATGCCCTGTTTGTGTAAAATTCTGAACGAATAAGATTCCGCCGCGTCGCCACCACTCAGCCTCTGGGAGTGAATACTGCGCACCATTTCCCTGTCATCGGGGTGTATCAGGTCGAAACCATCCAGCTTTAAAAGCTCTTCAACCGGATACCCGGTGATTTTTTCGGTGTAGTTGCTGGCAAATACGATTTTTCCGTTCTGCACAATGGCTACCGCAATCGGAATTCTTTCGATCAGCAGCCGGTGCCTGGTTTCCGATTCACTCAAAGCCTGCCTGGCATTTTCGAGCTCGAGAACCTTTTTCTCCAGTTTATCGACCAGGCGCTGGCTGTAAAGCCTGTAGGTATCCTCTTCATCGATGCTCGCCGCTTCCGGGGGCGGCATTTTGCCCCGGGCGTGGTTTCGTAAGACCATTTTGATTTGCGCCAGGAAATCCTCCGGTTCAGCCGGTTTACGTATAAATCTCTGGGCTCCCAGCTTAAGGGCAAATTCCTCATCCTTTTCATGGGTATAGGTTGCGGTATAGAAAACAAAAGGAATACTGCGAAATTCACCGTCCGGGCGCTTGCACCACTTGCAGAACTGGAACCCGTCCATTTCCGGCATCATGATATCGCTGATGATCATTCCGCACGATTGAGTTTGCAGTATCTCCATAGCCTGGATGCCGTTGCCTGCCGAAACTACTTCGTAACCGCTGCCTTTGAGCAGAGTTTCCAGCAGGTAGCAGTTTTCCGGATTATCGTCTACGACCAGAATTTTCATCAAAAAGACCTCACTATGGTTGTGCGTTACAAGAACTTTTGCAGTTCTTTTATAAACGTCTCCGGGTTGATGGGTTTTTCTATGTATCCGCTGCATCCGGCCTGGAGCGTCTGCTCCCGGTCGCCGACCATGGCATAGGAAGTAACCGCAACGATGGGTATACTGCCGGCGATATCCGATTGTCTTATCCGGCGGGTAGCTTCGAGCCCGTTTATGTCCGGAAGCTGGATATCCATGATAATAAGGTCGGGTTTTTGTTCGAAAGCCATCTTTATACCGGTCAAGCCGTCCCCGGCTTCGATAACACGGTAGCCGTTTTTTTCCAGCATAAACCGCATCAGGTACATGTTGTTGTCATTGTCTTCTATCACCAGCACTTTTTTCATTCCGTTTTTTCCTCCTCGCGGTTTAATGGCAGCGCAATGGTAATTTCGGTGCCATGGCCGTACTCGCTGCCGGCTGAGATGGTACCGCCTAAAAGGACCACCAGCTTACCGGAAAGATACAGCCCCAGCCCTGTGCCTTCGTATTTTTTTGTAAGAGAGGCTCCGACCTGTTGAAACGGCTGAAAAAGCTTGCTCATTTCTTCAGGTTTTATGCCTATTCCCGTATCGGCTATCTCGACCTCCAGCATGTTTTTACCGGCAATACGGCCTGTTATTTTCACACTGCCCTTTTCGGTGAATTTAACCGCGTTGCTCACCAGGTTTAACAGGATCTGTTTCAGGCGCCGTTTGTCGCTGGTCAGGATGATATCTTCAGGAATATCGGCAACAATTTCAAGCCTTTTTTTATCTGCTGCCGGACGCAATTGTTCGATAACCTCGGAGGTTACGGTATCGAACCGGAACTCTTCAGGGTTGATTTCAGCCTTGCCGGCTTCGATCTTGGATATGTCGAGTATGTCGTTGATGAGGCTCAAGAGATGGCCGGCATTGTTTTTGACCATGGTCAACTGTTTTTTCTGCTCGTCGTTCAGTTCCCCCGGCATCCCCATCAGTAAAATACCGGTAAAGCCTATGATGGAATTCAAAGGCGTTCTCAATTCGTGGCTCATACTGGCCAAAAACACCGATTTCAGCCGGTCCATTTCCTGCAGGTGCAAGTTGGCCTGTTCCAGTTCACCGGTTCTTTCCTTGAGTTCGACGGTGCGCATCTCGACCAGTTGCTCCAGTTGTTCATGGTATATCGCCAGTTCTTCATCGGCGTGTTTGCGCCGGTTAATCTCGGCTGAAAGTTCCCTGGTCCTGGCGCTAACCTGGGACCTCAACAAAAAGTTGCCGCCGGCTGAAAGCAAAATCAGCGCCGCAACGCTGCCAAGCGCCCAGAACATCCAGGCCGGAATTATATTTCTTCCCGGTGCCTGGCCGAACCATCTGTCCAGGGACTGGTAGTAGATAGAACTATCGTTTTCTTTCAACTCCTGCATATGGGCGTCGATTATTTCGGCCAGCCCGGCTGCCAGAGGTGAATTCTTGGGAAAAGTGAAATATAGAAGCGAAGGCTGGAACATGATGGCGGTTTTGGTAAGCCCGAAATCACTCTCGTGCTGGTACCCGAAATCCTTGCTGGTAACTCCGGCATCCGCTTGCCCGTTTCCAACAAGCTCGAAAACCCTCAGGTAACTGTCCACTTCAAGAAACGTGCAGTTTATATCAAAAGCCGACACCAGGGCTTTGATACCGTTTTCACCTTCCACGTTGACGCTGTTTTTGAGCACGGCAACGGTTTTGCCTTCGAGGTCGATCAAGGATTCGATGCCGCCACCCTCACGTATATATACCGTAGACCAGCTCGTGTACACGCTTTGAGCGGAAAAAGCATACATCTTGTTTCTGGCGGGTGTATAGGCAACGTCCGGCATGATGTCAATTTCGCCGGCCGCCAGCCTCTGCAGGCACTCGTCCCAGGTGCCGGGTATATATTCGACGTTCCAGCCTTCCCTGCCGGCAATATAGTCGATAATGTCGGCCCAGAAGCCGGAGGCGTTGCCCGAGGTATCGGTAAAAATCTTGGGCTGGTTTTCATACAACCCCACCTTAAGGGTCAGCGGCTGGCCGTGAATATTGGTTGAAGGGATGAATGAAATCAAACACAACAGCGAAAATAGCGCCGGAAGGATTTGCTTTTTCATTCCCCGATCTTTCTTAGCGGCAACAGATACACCCTGAAACAAAAAATAATACTGCCTTCACATCAGCTTATCAGGACCAAAGCAGGTAAGTTTATAATGGGGAAGGGTCAATGTCAACGAATGTTTACAACTGGGAGCCGATTAAATTTATTCGGATTTTTCACAATTTTCGCCAGGGGGCTTGTGCCCGGTACCGTATGGTTCCTGCTGCATTCAGTTTCAGGTCAAGCCTTAAGCAGCCTCAAACCGTTCAGCATAACCAGCAAGGCTCCGCCTTCGTTTATCAAGAGCCCGGGAACCAGGCCTATAACCCCCGTCAGGGCCAGCGAGACTATCACGCCGACAATTATCAGCGAGGCCGCCACGTTCTGGCGGATGATTGTCACCGCCTTCCGGCTGGTTTCAAACAGGTAAGGCAGTTTAGCCAGATCATCGGACATCAGGGCCATATCGGCTGTCTCGAGGGCTATATCGGAACCGGCGGCGCCCATGGCGATACCCACGTCGGCCGCGGTCATGGCGGGCGCATCGTTAACACCGTCTCCTACCAGGCCTACCCTGCCGTAACGGGCTTTCAGTTGCCTGACCGCAGCGGTTTTATCCTCGGGCAGCAGCGCCGAACGGTATTCCTGTATGCCCGCTTCGGCTGCAATGGCGCGCGCGGTGCCTTCGTTATCTCCGGTAAGCATGACGATATGTTTCATTCCGGACCGGGTCAGCGCTTTCAGCGCAGAACAGGCCTCGGGCCGCAAACGGTCGGCTGCTGCGATTACGCCCAAAATGCTCGATTCATCCATAACCAGTATAGCGGTTTTACCTTCGTTTTCCAGCCTGGCCAATAGATCAGCCGGTTTACCGGCATCAATGGATAGAGAGCGGCACAGGGCAACATTGCCGGCAAAAAAGGCTTTACCTTTAATGGTTCCCCGGGCGCCCAGGCCGGGCAGGTCCGAAAAATCTTCGACCCCGGCAAGCTCTGCTCCCTGTTCACGGGCTTTTTCAAGGATGGCCGCAGCCAGTGGATGACCGGAGCGGGATTCGATGGATGCCGCAATTGAAAGCAGCGCCACCTCGTCTGCATCCAGGGCAAAAATATCGGTAACCTCCGGAAGGCCGAAAGTCAGGGTGCCGGTCTTATCAAAAGCCAGCGCCTGAATACTGCCGGCGGCTTCGAGATCGGCGCCGCCTTTTATAAGCACTCCCCGTTTGGCGGCGGCGCTGACAGCGGAAAGCACCGCGATGGGTACCGAGAGGACCAGCCCGCAGGAACACGATACTACCAGCAGAACCAGCGCCCGGTAAAACCATTCATCGAACGGCTGGCCCAGCAACCAGGGGATTACCGCCACCAGCAGCGAAACCACAAAAATAACGGGAGTGTAGATGTTGCCGAAGTTTTCGGCAAAACGCTGGTAGCTGGACTTTCTGGCCTCGGCTCTTTCCACAGAACGGATTATCCGGGAGAGGGTGGTATCATCGAATCTCCTGGTGGTTTTAATCTCGAGGTAGCCCTGTTGATTGATGGACCCGGCGAAAACGTTATCGCCGGCGGTTCTGGCAATCGGGATGGACTCACCGGTTACCGGCGCCTGGTCTACCGATGACGAGCCGGATACTACGGTGCCGTCCAGGGGGATTTTCTGGCCGGGTTTGACTGCAATAATCTCCCCGGGTTCGATCTGTTCGACGTTGAGCGCCACTTCCTTCCCGCCGGTTATTACCAGGGCTTCAGCCGGCAGCATTTCAACCAGGGTTTTTAAAGAACTGCGGGCTTTCTGGGTGGCAAATGTCTCCAGAACCGCTCCCCAGGTGTATACGAAAACCAGCAGCCCGGCTTCATCCCAGAAGCCCAACGCAACCGCGCCCACAGTGGCTGCAATAAGCAGGGCGTAGATGTTTAATGTTCTGGTACGGATTCCCGATACAGCCATTTTTGCCGGGAAGTAGCCGCCGACGATTATAGCCCCGGCATATATGTAGCGGGCGATATCGCGCGACAGCCCCAGCCTTTCGGAGAGGAAAGCTCCGAGCAGTAAAATGCCGGATACGGCTATCAGCTTGATCCGGCCGTCCTGCCACCATTTGCCATCCCGGGTTTTGATCTTTGCCGGCCGCGCTTTCATGCCGGTAGCGGCGATGGAACGGATAATCGCCTGCGGAGAAATAACCGCAGGGGAATAGCGGATATCGACCTTCTGGCTGGCCAGGTTGATTTCAAAATCGAGGATGCCATCAAGATTATTAAGCTTGCTGGTGATTATCGCCTTTTCGTTGGCGCAATCCATTTCCTCGATATACAGTGAAAGGCTGGCCCGATCCTTTTCGAGGCCGCAGCTTTTACATGCCGGCGGGGCTAAAACTGATTTATCGGTCATTTTAACTCCAAAGGTTAAATAATTGCGTATACGCTAATATATAACTATAAAAAAATCAGGCATGCCGGGCATGTTCCAGGCTGATTTTAAAAAGTATTTTGACATGCTCGTCATTCAAGGAATAATACATCATGCGCCCCTGTTTGCGCTGTGTCACCATGCGCAGGGTGCGCAGAATACGCAGGTGCTGGGAGGTGGCTGATTCCGATATGCCTACGATGGAAGCGATATCGCAAACGCAGAGTTCCTGTTCCAGCAGACAGTGCAGTATTTTCGCACGGTTGGAATCTGCGAGCGCCGAAAAGTTTTCGGCCAGCAGGGTGAAGACTTCATCCGGCGGCAGGGCCTGCCGGGTCGCGTTAACCCTGTCCTGGTCAACAGCCCAGATATCACACCTGTCTTTGGGTTCAGGCTTCATAGCAATCCTTAATATATGCGCAGATGTTAATATGTTAAAATATTGCCGGCAGATTGTCAAATATGCGCGCTGGTCAGCGCGCTTTTCAGATCCCGGATAAAACAGCCGGCTTTTTGCAGCGTGGGATCTTCTTCCACCAGCTGTATCAGGCGGCTGCCGACGATTACGCCGTCTGCCAGCCGGCCTATTGACCCGGCCTGAGCCGGGGAGGAGATGCCGAAACCCACGCACACCGGCACCGTTGAGTGCCTCCTGATTCCGGCAACTACCTGTTCGAGCCCGGCTGGAACCCGGGAGCGCGTTCCGGTAACCCCGGTTACACTCATTAAATAGATAAAACCCGCAGCATTTACTGCCGTCAGGGCGATCCGTTTTTCGCTGCTGGCAGGGGAGAGCATGTATATCAGGTGAAGGCCGTTGTCTCTGCACGGGTCAAGCAACTGCGGGCTCTCTTCAACCGGCAGATCCGGCACGATTAAGCCGCTGACCCCGGCGGAGGCGGCCCTTTTGACGAAACTCCGTATGCCGAAATTCCACACCGGGTTGAAATAGGTCATGAAAACCAGCGGAACGTTTACCTCGGAAGATAAATCCCCGGCCAACGCCAGGCATTTTTCAGTAGTTATATCGTTTTGAAGGGCTCTGAACGAAGCCTGCTGTATGACCGGGCCGTCGCCAACCGGGTCGGAAAACGGAATGCCGAGCTCGATAATATCACACCCTTCACGCGCCATAAGCTTTACCAGCCTCACGGTGGTATCGAGATCCGGGTAGCCGGCGGTGACATAACCGATTAAAGCCCGGCAACCGGGTTCTGAAAATACCTCGTCGATTTTATTCAAAGCTGTCCTCCAGGTATGGTTTAACGATTTCCATGTCCTTGTCTCCACGGCCGGAAAGGCATATCAGGATGTCGGTATCCTTATGACATTTTTCCGCCAGCCGGGCGGCGGTATAGACGGCATGGGCGCTTTCCAGCGCGGGAATTATACCTTCGCTTTGTGAAAGCATTTTAAAGCCCTCAAGCGCCTGGGTATCATTGGCGCTGGTGTATTCCACCCGGCCGGAATCCTTTAGAAAACTGTGCTCCGGGCCCACCCCGGGATAATCCAGGCCGGCGGAGATGGAATGGGTGAGGGCCACCTGGCCGTTTCTATCCTGAAGCAGGTATGATTTCGAACCGTGAAGTATACCCACCGTGCCGGCCGACAGGGTAGCGCAGTGGCTCCCGCTTGAAATTCCCTTTCCGGCGGCCTCCACGCCAATCAGCTTGACGGTTGTATCTTCAAGAAACGGGTAAAACATGCCTATGGCGTTAGAGCCCCCGCCGACACAGGCAACAACGTAGTCGGGCAGTTTGCCGGTACTTTGCAGTATTTGAGTTCTGGCTTCACTGCCGATCACCGACTGGAAACCCCTCACCATTTCCGGGTAGGGGCTGGGGCCGACCACGGAGCCCAGCAGGTAGTGGCTGGCGGCTGTATTGGTAATCCAGTCCCGTATGGCTTCGTTGATGGCGTCTTTCAAAGTGCGGGAGCCGGTACCCACCGGTATCACCCGGGCGCCCATCAACTGCATTCGCATTACATTGAGCGCCTGGCGGGCTACGTCTTCCTCTCCCATGTAGACCAAGCATTCCAGCCCCAGCATGGCCGAAACCGCGGCGGCGGCTACACCATGCTGGCCGGCTCCGGTTTCGGCCACTATTCTTTTTTTGCCCATCTTTTTGGCCAGCAGCCCCTGTCCCAGGGCATTGTTGATTTTATGAGCGCCGGTATGGTTCAAGTCTTCCCTTTTCAGCCAGATCCGGCCGCCTCCCAAGCGGCGGCTCAAACTTTCGGCCGGGTAAAGGGGTGTCGGACGGCCGCTGTAGGTGCTGTTGAGTATTTTTAACTCTTCACGCGATTGGGTATCAGCCTTGAATTTCGTGTAAGCTTGCTCGAGTTCTTCCAGCGCCGGCATAAGCGTTTCCGGCACGTAGCGGCCGCCGAACCGTCCGAAATAGCCCCGAGCGTCCGGTTGCGTGTTATTCATTGTTGCCTCCTGTAGTCTCAAGGCTGCTTTTTGCCGCAGCCACAAAATTTTTTATCAGCACAGGATCTTTCGTTCCGTCATTCTCAACTCCGCTGGAAACATCCACTCCCCACGGCTGCAGTTTTTGGACCAGCGTTTCCACGTTTTGCTCCGTCAGCCCGCCGGCTACCATGACCGGAAAGCCGGCGCAGATTTTGCCGGCAAGCGCCCAGTTGAAGGTTATACCGCTGCCGCCGTACCTGCGGTCGGGCCGGGAGTCCAGAAGCACCCTGGTGCCGGCGCGGTTCGCCGCGTACAGGGTTTGAACCCTGCAAAGCAGTTCAGCCTCCGTCGAGTAGGAAAGCACATGTACGCTCTTGATACACGGCGCTTCGATGCGGCTGATGTAATCGGTGTTCTCATCTCCGCTTAACTGGACAATGTCCAGGCGGCAGTAACGCAGCATCTCGTTGATCAAACGGTAATCCTGATTGGCAAACACACCTACAATCCGGGGCCGCCGCGCAAAACCGGCCAGGGCACCGGAGATCTCCCGCGCTGTTTCAGGGTTTACCCGGCGGGGGCTTTCGGCCAGTACCAGCCCGATGTAATCGACGCCCAAACCGGCACAGTAATGCGCCGTGGCAACGTCGCATATGCCGCAGATCTTGATTTTAACCAAGCAGCTCCTCCATGCGCCCGGCAATGTCTGCGGCGGTAACCAGGGCTTCACCCACCAGCACGGCGTTGATGTCGAGCCCTATGATTCTTTCTATATCCAAACGTGTTTTAAAGCCGCTTTCGCTGACTACTATGCAGCCCGCCGGTATAAGCGGACGTAAACGAATGGTGGTTTCCAGGTCCACCTGGAAGGTGTTCAGGTCACGGTTGTTTATGCCGATGATTTCTGCCCCGGCCTGTAATGCGACGTGTATTTCCTTTTCATCATGGACTTCCACCAGGCATTCAAGCCCCAGGCTGCGGCCGAGTTTTATCAAACCCTCCAGTTCTTCGGGTTTCAGCAAAGCCGCGATGAGCAGCAGGCTGTCACCACCTTTGGCACGGGTTTCATATACCTGGTACTCGTCGAAAATGAAATCCTTGCGGAGAAGCGGCGGGCATCCAGCGCCCAGCTTATGCCTGATTTGCCCCAGGTAATGGATGTCTCCCTTGAAAAAATTCTTTTCGGTAATTACCGATATGGCCCCGGCGGCGGCGGCGGCATACGTTCTGGCCAGCTCAACCGCATCGAAATTACCGGCAAGCACCCCCCGGGACGGGGATGCCTGCTTAACCTCGGCGATCAGTTTCAGTCCACCTCCGGCCAGGGCCTGTGCCAGGCTCCGGGGCGCCGGGGCGTTTTCGGCATGGCTTGCCACGGATTCCAGCGGCACCCGGCGTTTCAAGCCGGCAAGCTCGGCACGCTTGCGCTTAACAATGTCTGTCAGTATTGTCATTGCGCCGAATAATCCCGGGAAAAGCTTATCAGCGATTCCAGTTTTTCCAGGGCTTTGCCTTCATCGATAAGACGGCCGGCAAGCTCGACACCGCCGGTCATATCCTTTACGGCTCCACCGGTTTTCAATGCAGCGGCTGTATTAAAGAGAACGGCGTCCCGCCTGGGCCCCTTTTCTCCGGCCAGCAC
>ENA-ORXD01002085-ORXD01002085.1-sediment-metagenome-genome-assembly--contig:-NODE-2085-length-14252-cov-3.413474_pt1 | contig 14252 bp, 13 predicted proteins | sample MGYA00237862_ERZ511471 | MGnify/ENA metagenome assembly ERZ511471 | reverse complement strand
AACCAGGGAAAAATAGAATGGCTTGGCAAAAGCATCATCGGTGTTCTTCCAGAGTTCATCGTCAAGCTCGGAATATCTCACGCCCCAGAAGGCCGCATGGTTTTTTCAGAATCCACAGTCTTCCAAAATCTGGAAATTGGAGCATATGTAAGAAATGATAAAGAAAGTATTAAGGAAGATATTGAAAAATATTATGAGTTATTCCCAATCCTGAGCGAACGCCGAAATCAGAAAGCCGGTTTGCTCAGCGGAGGTGAACAGCAGATGCTCTCCATGGCAAGGGCGCTGATGTCGCGTCCAAAACTCTTATTGCTGGATGAGCCTTCGTTAGGGTTAGCGCCTGTAGTTGCGAATGATGTTTATGAAACCATCCAAAAAATCAAAAAGCAAGGCACAACAATCCTGCTGGTAGAACAGAATGCAAGAATGGCATTAAACCTTGCGGATCGCGGTTATGTCATTGCGAATGGCGAAATCGCACTTGAGGGAAGTGCGTCATTCTTAAAGAACAACGATTGTGTTCGCAAGGCATACCTGGGCGGCAGGTAATCTGTTTGTGAAAATTGCATTAGAAGAGGATATGTGATAAGGAAAGGAGGCAAAAGAAAAAATAATCAGTTAACAAATTTGCTTAGGAAAAACAATTCAAGGAGAGAAAAAAATGAAAAACAAGATTATTGGATTGATTATTCTCACAGCCCTGCTCCTCAGCGCCTGCGCGGGTGGGCAGGCAGCCCCTGCGGCTGAAGAAGCAGCGGAAGTCGCTGAAGAAGCTGTAGAGGAAGCAGCAGCAGAGGCGCCTGCCGAAACACCTGATACGTATTATATCGGATTAGCGATCCCGATCACAGGTCCATTAGCGGCAGCTGGAGAGCAAGTCATCAAGGCAGTTGACCTGGCAATCAGCGAGATCAATGCAACTGGCGGAGTTAATGGCGCTATGCTTGAATCAGTTCCACTGGATGATAAAAACGACACCACCGAAGCAGCTTTAGTAGCCCAGCGCTTTGCAGAAGATGATCGAATCGTAGCGGTCATCGGCCATATCACCAGCGCGGCAACATTGGCAGCGCTTCCCATCTACGATGAAGTGGATATGCCCATTTTGACCCCAACCGCAAACAGCGCTGATATCGTTTATGATGGATTGCTGCGTCTGTGCTTGGTATCAACCGTACAGGGGCCTCAAGTTGGCGCAATGGTTTCAAACAACCTGGGTGCCAAGAAGGTCGCAATCCTATATGCGAACGATGATTTTGGCATCGGTATGCGTGACCAGACAACCCCCGTCATTGAGAGTTTTGGCGGTGAGGTAGTATCTGCCGATCCCTTCACTCCTGGAACAGACAAGGATTTCTCTGTACTTCTTTCCAAAGTACTCAAGAATAGTCCCGACGCTGTCATTGCTCTTGGCACATATAATGAGGGCAGCTTGATTGTATCTCAGGCTGCAGCCATGGGCGGATTTGAGGAGATAGAGTTTGCTTCAGACGCATCCTGGCTGCATGAGCTATTCCTGGAACGCGTCGGCGGCACTGCACTCGAGGGCAATGTATATCTCGCTTGCGGTTACAACCCCTTTGATACTCGGCCGGCACATCAGGAATTTCTTGCAAAATTCGCGGAGGTTTATGAGGGTGAACCTTCAGAACCTTCAATTTATGCATACGATGCCGTCAAAATCATTGCAGAAAGCTTGGAAGCTGGCGCAACCCGCGAAACTCTAGCATCTGTAGCTAAGACTCTAACCTTCACTGGTCTTGCCTGTGACGACAATGTTACCTTCACCGAGAAGGGCAACCGCACGCAGGTTGGAATGGACATTGTCACGATCAAAGATGGCAAATACGTTCCTTATGGTGAGAAAGTTGACGTTTCAGGTCTAGAATTAGACTACTAAAGATTATTGAGTTGATTCTTTATTAGTAAAAAAGGATTCAACAAGCTTTAAGTTGCAGGAAAAGAGGAAGAAGATTTTACCGGCGAGAAATCGGCAAGGTCTTCTTCCGAATAAAAAAACTGAAAGGACGATACACCATGGAATTGCTTGACAATCAAACCGCCATTGTCTTTGGTGGAAGCGGAAATCTCGGAAATGCGATTGCAAGAGCTCTTTACGAGAACGGCTCAAAGGTAGCCGTGCATTACTTTCAACATAAAAAAAAAGCTGAAAACCTTGCGGAAGAATTAGATCCAAGCGGAAAACGAGCCATTTCAATTTACGCAGATGGCACGAATGAAGAAGCTGTTAGAACAGCTATTATGAAGGCAAAAGACACCTTCGGCTCGGTCAAGATCGTTGCCAACACCATCCATCTGCCCTTTGACGCAACCAATATCGCTGATTCGAACCTTGATCTTTGGAATCTCCATTTAGATGCACTCAAAATCCACTACTTGATCTGCAAAACTGTCGTTCCCATCATGCGAGAACAACAATACGGCCGCATTATCTTTATATCTGCTGCGTTGTCTGTGCGTTACAGCGCGGGTTGTTCTATGTATACAGCCATCAAAAGCGGATTGAACGGTTTTACCAAAACTTTGGCCATCGAAGAAGGCAAGCATAACATTCTAGCGAATATTGTGTCGCCGGGTGGAATCGGGGACGCAGTGAACCAAAGTGGCGATGATTGGGATGAAATGGCAAAAGCGTTCATTGCGCGCTGCCCGCTTGGGCGGCTGGCTACATCCAAAGAAGTGGCAAATACGGTTGTCTACTTTGCTTCTCCCTTGAGCGAAGGCATAACGGGACAGACCATTTATGTCAGCGGTGGAGAAATCATGCTTTAAGCAGCGAGATGAAGAGATGAATTTAACAGGGAAAGTAGCGTTAATAACCGGCGGCGCATATCGCGTGGGAAAGTATTTGAGCATCGCGCTGGCAAAAGCTGGGGCTGATATTGTCGTCAATTACTGGAAAACCCCCAAGGAAGCTGAAGAAACAAGGTTGATCATTGAGGGATTAGGCAGGAAGTGCTTCCTTGTTGAAGCCAACGTTGCCGATATTGCCGATAATCAGGCGATGATCCAAGCAGTGGAAAACACCTTCGACCGATTAGATATTCTGATTCATAATGCAGGCAATTTCAACCTTGCTCCTTTTTTAGAAGTGACTGAACAGATTTGGGATAGTTCTATGAACTTGATCCTCAAAGGTCCTTTTTTCCTCAGCCAAAGCGCAGCCAGACTCATGCTCAAGCATGGATCGGGAAAAATGATAGCAATTATTGGAAATTCCTATTTTGAGAATTGGCCTGATTTCATCCCGCATACAGTAGCTAAAACTGCTATGGCGAAATTAATGCAATCGCTTGCCATTGCCCTCTCTCCGAATATCCAATGCGTGGCAGTATGTCCTTCTACAATCCTGACCGGTGATGATGGGACGGATCAAGCACAGCGCGCGGCTCGCGGCGAAGATGGAGCAGTCAATAATCAGCAAAGCGGAACATACGAAGAACGCGGAATCACACTGCACCGCGGAATTCCGGATGAATTAGCCGAATTGGTAGTTTATCTAAGCGGATGCAGTAGATTCTTGAACGGCAATATCATCGCCTTAGATGGAGGCAAAACAATTCTTTAAATCATATTGGAGGTGAAACCATGAAAAAGATCTTGAATGACCCGTTTGATTTTGTGGATGAGATGATGGAGGGCATTATTAAAGCTCACCTGGATTCTTTTCGCGCCGTCGACGGTGACCTGCGGGTAATTGTCCATGCTAATGCTCCGATTAAAAACAAAGTGGCGATAGCATCAGGTGGGGGTTCCGGACATCTACCAGTGTTCATGGGGTATATTGGCAAAGGCTTGATTGACGGTGCGTCCATCGGCAATGTTTTTTCTTCACCATCAACCAACCAGATGCTCAATGTGACAAAAGCCATAGATGGCGGGAAAGGAGTGCTCTACCTGTATGGACGCTACCAAGGGGATATGATGAACTTTGACGCAGCTGCCAGCCAGGCTAAGGAACATGGCATTCAAGTGGAGACTGTCTTGGTTTCCGATGATATCGCATCCGCTCCCCCAGACCAGTTCAGGAATAGAAGAGGTGTAGCCGGATTATTTTTCGCGTATAAGATTGCCGGTGCGAAATCTGCTGAAGGGGCATCTTTAGAAGAAGTCAAGACCACTACACAAAAGGCTGTTGACGTGATTCGCAGCCTGGGCATTGCATTAGGGCCATGCACCATTCCCGCAGTAGGAAAACCCACCTTTACCGTTGCGGAGAATGAGATGGAAGTCGGCATGGGTATCCATGGGGAACAAGGTATTGAACGCATACCTATGCGCACCGCAGATGAAATTGCTGCGATTCTGGTCGAAAAGATAATTGCGGATCTGCCCTTCAAAAAAGGAGACGAGGTTGCAGTGCTGGTAAACAGCCTGGGAGCAACACCTCTGGAAGAACTTTATATCTTGAATAGAAAAGTATATGAATTGACCGAAAACAAAGGAATCAAGATCCATCGCACCTATGTTGGCAGATACGCCTGTTCCATGGAAATGCAGGGGGCTTCATTAACTATGATGAAATTGGATGATGAATCGAAACGCTTACTGGATGCCCCTGCGCAATCGCCATTCTTCACACAGGTTTGAGGATAGGAATAAATTCATGATCAACCAATTGAAATTTTCCGATTTTCAGCCGCTCGTTATGAAAATGGGCGGCGAAATGAGAGAAAAACAGGAGGAATTAGCCGAGCTGGATTCAAAGATAGGTGATGGTGACATTGGGGTGACAGTCATCCTATGTTTCCGCGCCATGGAAAAAGTGATCAAATCGTATGCCAGCCAGTCCATCGCTGAACTGCTTAAGATTTTTTCAAACCAAGTTGGAGATACCGCACCATCAACCTTTGGAACTCTAATTTCTACCATGTTATCCGCCATGAGCGCAGAGCTTTCAGAAGTGCAAGTTATTGATTCTAACGAATTTGCACGCGCGTTAAAAGCTGCAGGCGAGGCTGTAATGAAACGCGGTGGAGCAAAACCTGGAGACAAGACCATGCTGGATGCATTGGTGCCAGCAGCAGAAGCTGCAGCAAAAAGCGCTAAGGCGGGTGATCCCCTTCCAGTATGCGCAGAAAAATCTGCAGCCGAAGCCATAGCAGGCTCTGAACGTTGCGCTGAGTTGGAAGCCAAGATCGGAAGAGCCGGCTACCTTGGCGGAAGAACCGTAGGTATCAAGGACCCAGGTGCAGAAGCAATCGCATTAATGCTTACATCCTTTAGAGAATTTTTACAAAACAACTGAAATTACAAAAATCAAATTATAAAGAGGAAGAGAAATGCCAAAATTCATCCCAGAACCTTTCAGAATCAAGATGGTGGAGAATATCCGCATGACCACGCGCGCTGAGCGCGAGCAGTTGATCAAGGCTGCCAAGTACAACATGTTCAACCTAAAAAGCACAGATGTCTATATCGATGTGCTGACCGACAGCGGAACCAATGCCATGAGCTCAGCCCAATGGTCAGCGCTGATGCAGGGCGATGAAGCTTATGCAGGCGCTACCAGTTATCTGCGTTTAATGGAAGCCGCCAAGGACATTTTTGATTATGGTTTTTTCGTACCGGTGCACCAGGGGCGCGCCGCTGAAAAAGTGCTGTTCCCATCCTTCCTATGCAAAGGGAAATATGCCATTGCCAATATGTTCTTCGATACCACACGTGCGCATGTGGAGATCGCAGGCGCCCGGGCGATCGACTGCGTGGTAAAGGAAGCGGAGGATACATCACTGCGGGCGCCCTTCAAGGGCAACATGGACGTGGAGCAGCTGGAAAAGAAGATTAAAGAATTAGGTGTAGAGAACGTCGGACTGATCGTGATGACCATCACCAATAACTCAGCCGGTGGACAGCCTGTTTCCTTGCAGAACTTCCGGGATGTATCAGCAGTTTGCATGAAATACAACATTCCACTATGCATCGACGCGGCACGCTTCGCTGAAAATGCAATGTTCATCAAGCTGCGCGAAGCGGAATGCAAGGACATGACCATAGCGCAGATCGTACGGGCAGTGTTCGACTGCGCAGACATGTTCACCATGTCAGCCAAGAAGGACGCCATTGTCAACATGGGCGGTTTGATCGGAATCAAGGACGGCAATCACCCCAGCATCATGAAAGTAAAAGCGGACTGCATTTCCTTTGAGGGTTTCGTGACCTATGGCGGTCTGAACGGGCGCGATCTGGAGTGCATTGCGGTTGGCCTCTACGAGGGCATGGACGAGAATTACCTGCGCTACCGGCTTGGGTCAGTCCAGTACCTGGCTGACCTCCTGGACCAAGACAACATCCCCTACCAGGCACCGGTCGGCGGGCACGGGGTTTTCCTGGATGCACGGCGCTTCTACCCCAACATCCCCTACTTTGAATTTCCAGGGCAGGTTTTAGCAGTGGAGCTCTACAAAGTAGGCGGCATGCGCTGCTCTGAGATTGGCTCATACATGCTAGGCAATGACCCGGACAGCGGTAAACAGATCCGCGCAATGAACGATTTTACCCGCCTGGCCATCCCGCGCCGCGTCTACACCCAGTCGCATTTCGATCTGATGGCGGAAACGATCAAGGAAGTGTGGGACGAGCGCGCTACCAAGAAGCACGGTTATCGAATCACATGGGAGCCGCCCATCCTGCGGCACTTCCAAGCGCATCTGGAACCGATCAAATAAGCGTAAGCTTTGACAGATCAACGAAACAAACCCGGAGACTCCTTCCGGGTTTGCTCTTTTACCGTTTTGTTACATTTTCTTTCCCGAAAACGAACGACTACCCAATCATTAATTCAGATTATATTGTTCGTCGTTGTCATACTCAGATGCTTTTTCATGAAAACAGCCTAAATGCTTGATAAGAATTCTCAAAATAACAAACCGATCACTCTAAAATTTCTAAAATTGCCTCATGTACTCCTTCATAATTGGTATCAGCCGTGAAACGTGACATTGTTGAATCCTCCTCCAGCAACACGGTTTGACCATGCCTGTCACTGCCATCAGTGATCACATCGAATTCACCATATTCCCAAGTGAACAGCTCTGGATTGGTTAACGCGACGCCTGCCACAATATCCCATATCTTGAAGTCGCCATTCCACCATGTGAACTGCATCTCCCAAAGATCTGCTAACAAGGATACTGCCGGGTCAGTGCTATCCTCGACCATTGCATAATCTTGACTACGAATGACAAAGTTGTCGGAACCATCCAGCGAAACCACCGTGAGCGGTATTCTGGAGGTAAAAACCTGCTTGGCTGCCTGTGCATCCACAAAAATGTTCCACTCGGCAGCGTTGTTATCCTCATAGCCCTCTGCCCCATTCAAATTGCCATCCACTTTGAATGCGCCGCCCATGATTACAATTTGAGCAATGTTGGCTGCAATGTCAGGCGCTTGCTGCAATGCCAGCGCGAGGTCGGTCTGCGCGCCGGTCACCAGCAGGCTTACTTTCTGTGGAGAATTCTCGATCAGTTCAACGATCAATTGCGCGCCGTCACCGCTTTCATAATCAGCGGAGGCAGATGGCAGCGGTACGCCCCAAAAATTATCGGCACCATCGCGCCAGGATTGCGGGAATTCAGAGTGCAGTGGGTCAAGGCTCTCATCAGAACCCAAGCCGATGGGCACATCATCCAAATCCAGCACTTCATAAAGAAAAATCTGCCATTCCTCCAGAGACTGGCTGGGGCGCTGCTCGCCGTAGCTTTGGATCACCCCGATCAGCTCGATCATAGGATGGTGGCTGAGATATACTAACGTGGCGATGTCATCCGGAGCGCCGTCATGTGAATAGATCAGCGGAATTTTCTCTTCTAACGTTTCCAGGAAAACGAGATCCTCTGACTGATTCTGCGGTGCCACTGTGGGAGAAAGGCTTATTTTTGATGGATTTTGGCTATTCTCCCGATTAATTTTCATCTCAGCAGGAATAGATAATGGTATCCAACCAATAATCAGGATTGCTTGCAGTAAAAGAATAACGAATCGTTTCTTCATCAGTCCTCCTAGAGTTTACTAGCTCATTAAAAAGGATCTCAAATATTTTCCAGTAACTCTTGATTCGATTTTATCATTCGTAAGAGAACAAAGAAAGATAGAAAAGGATGTCATATAATCTTGATATTCAACGATTGTACCTTGTATGGCTTCTTGCATTCACAATAATTATGGAGGGAACATGGAATTTTTACCTGAACTGAAACTTGGGTGGGGGAATGGATGGCTTTATCTGGCTCTATTCTATAGTTGCTTTGGAATATACCTGATCAGCTGCCCAAAAGCCATTGTGAAGAAGCTCTACAGTGTTGCGGATTGGGAAAAACGGTATTACATCCTATCCGCCATAGGCAAACCATTATCGCTGACTAGCTTGACCTTGATTATCCTATCACCCATCAAATTCAATACCACTATATTCTGGCTTGGCACGTTAATCTATCTGGCAGGTTTCCTTTTGATGTTCATTGCGTTGTGGATCTACCGCCAGATCCCCGCTGATGCGCCGGTGCGGGGTGGTATTTACCAATACTCGCGCAATCCGCAGTGGCTTGGTTTGATATTAATTTTCATCGGAGCATGTATCAGCGGCGGTAATGGATTAGCCTTGCTCTTAATGAGTGTTGGCATAGTAATGTATCATTTCCGCATTCTAGGAGAAGAATCCGCTTGCCTCAAAGCCTACGGACAAACCTTTCAGGATTATATAGATTCTGTCCCACGATACTTTGGTTTAAAGAAGGGAAAGAAATGAAAAAAGAATTCAAATTAGTATTTGAACATATTCTCCTGACAGTCACATCTGTTGGTCAAATCCTGGCAGCAGTTTTTACATACCATTTTCCGGTCAGTTCCGCCCTGCGCAACAGCGGCTGGGTCTTACTCTGGATATCAGGGATCTTTGGAATGCTGCCAATTTTTATATTTAAAAAATTGGGGCAGGTTAAAAATGGTCAGAGTTACGTTCATACCAACCAACTGGTTGACCAAGGTGTTTACAGCATTGTTCGCCATCCGCAATATTTTGCCGGCGTCCTGATCAGCATTGGCTTGGTGCTCATCGCTCCCGGTTGGATCAATCTCATATTGGGAACAATGAATATCATTCAATATTTTGCAGGTACATTTGAAGAGGAAAAATACCTCGTTGCCAAGTTTGGGCAGCAATATATCGAATATCAAAAAAAAGTGCCTAGGATCAATCCAATCTGGGGGATCATTAAAAGACTATTGAGGAGCATTAAGAGAGATTGAAGTAAACCCAATTTCAACTTTTGGAAAATTCAATGATATAAAAACCACATCCATCATAAAGAGTAAAAGAGGAAGCTTATGACAAAGATCAAAATCATCACCGACGCAACCGGCACGGTCAGTGCCACCCTTTCGGAAGAATTGAATCCGCAGACCGCACGCCAGATCATCGCCGTGCTGCCGATCGAAGCGCGCGCCAGCACCTGGGGCGATGAGATCTACTTCGGCATTCCGGTGCACATGGAGGAAGAGAATGCGCAGGTTGAGGTGGAGGTAGGCGCACTGGCTTACTGGCCGCCCGGAAATTCTTTATGCATCTTCTTCGGACGCACACCCGCCAGCCGCGGCGAGGCGCCGGCTGCCGCCAGCCCGGTCAATGTGATTGGTAAAGTTGAAGGTGACCCCGCTGTTTTCAAGAAGGTGCGCAGCGGAGATACAGTGCGCATTGAAGCGGTTTAATTTTCATTTCTGTTTCAATTAAACGCAAAAATCCACCCTGCCCGCTTTTTTGAGAGGGTGGATTGGTTTTGTCCATCAAGGATTACACACCCAGCATAGCCGCCAATTCATCCAATGCGGTCTGCTCCTTCTCATCGATGACCGACTGCCCGCCGAATCCCAGCACACCGCCGGTCTTGGTCTCCGCCACCTTGCGCGCCATATCCACCAGCCAGCGTTTGAAACCTTCTCCATCTGGCAGCGTAGCTGCCACGGCGGCGCCATCCGTGACGATCTGTTTCATTTCCACGCGCAGTTCAGCTGGTGTTTTGGATTCATATTTGACAGCTGTAGCTTTCGCGTCTTCCAGCGACATACCCTTCATAGCCGCCAGCAGGTCATCCACCAGGCTGCCATAACCGCTGCTTCCAGCTTTGGCGGCAGTTTCCTGAGCGAACTTGCTGGCGCTGAAGACTTCTTTGAAAATCTCCAAGCCGCCCCCGCTGGCTGTTGCCACAAACGTGGATGCCGCTCCCACTGAATTGATCAGCAGCTTCCATTTTTCTTCACCAACCTGCTCCCTAATGCCCATTTGAAACCTCCATTTATATGTTCGATTTCAGTATATACCCAATAAAAAATGAATGAACCATGTCAATCCATTAGTTATTGCCATATATTCAGGCTCTCAATGGAGTTTTTCAATGGATACCGTTCAATGCAAGCAGTATTCGCTTATTTTGACTCACTGCTGAGATTGCAGCAATGGAATCGCCCGCTCTTCCAGGTCAGCTGCTTCAAGCAGTTTTTCCGCGTCCATGGATTGATTGATTGCCAAATCGGTTAATATCGTTCCGGATCGGGTGTACAGCTCGCCGACCTCATCAAAACCATTGCGCTCCAGATATGCGCCAAATTGAAGGCGGGCATTCCCCAACTCCAGCAGCAGAGCCAGCGTTGATTCGGAATCATCCGGTTGTTCGGCGAAGCTGCGAATTTGTGCGGGTGCCTCATCTGCCCGCAGCAGGTTGGCTTCAATGACCGCATCGGCAGCGGGCGGACTGCCGAGTTCTATCAAGAACAGCATCCAGAACGGCCCCATGGGTGGAGCGCCGGGGATGGCATCTGTTTCTTCCCAGGCTTGCATAAAGTTATCCACGGATGTTTTTAGCTGGCCAGCTGCTGAGGTGGGATCAGTGGGATCATTTACATAGATGTATTGCACATCATAGCCCTTGACCACCATGAAATGCGAGGCAGGATCCTTGCCGATGACATCCCGCCAGTATTCTGAGATGGCAGCGAAATCATCATAGACTGCATAGAAGTTCAGGTGCACCATTACAGGGTGACCGTCAGACACAGCCCGCTTGAGAGTATCCAAGGCTTCATCGGAATTCGTAAACGAAAACAGATAGGCGGCATTGCTCTCAAAGGGCAAGGCAGCTGGCTGGAAAGGATCCGATGCTGAACCGCCCTCATGAAATCCCAGCGTATAATCCGCACGCATATTGTTCAGCATGAAAACGATGGATTGCATCATGTAAGGAGAAATCAGCATGGAAGGCATTTCGGGAAAATTCAGGTGCAGGGCGCTGGAGCCCATACCGCTGAAAGCCACCACATCGGTGAAATCCAATTCAGGATGTTCGTATTTCACCAGCATACCGGTTGCACCCAGATAGCACAGACCGGGCAGGTCGTTGGAACCAGAATACAGCAGCGGCACATCCAGCATCATTTCATCCAGCGCTGGCGGAAGATCTAGGATTGTGTATTCCTTTGATTCCGCGTCTTCGGGCGGGGAACCGGCAGTCTGAATGCCTTCCAGAAGGATGACCAATTGACCATTGAGAGAATTCAATTTGCCCCACACATTCAACGCTGCGCCAGTTTGGAAAGCGTCCTGGTCAGCAGCCTTCCACTGTTCCCACTTTGGAAAAGGCACAAAGATACCCACCCGGCAGCCGCCATCCTCCAGCATAGCGAACTTGCCCTCCGGGTTGTCCTCCTCGATCAAAATGATCGTTCCCGAAGTGCTGACCTGGCTGCCCACCTGTTCCTCGCCAATCTCGCAGAGAGGTATGGGTTGTTCTTCAGAGACTGCTGATTGCAGGTCAGATTCGGTCAATGGCGAAGGTTTTCCAATTTGCGGAGCGCATGCCATTGCAGCAATCAGAACAAGCAACATCCCCCCATGAGAAAGCAATGCGGTTTTCATCACTTCCCTCCACAAGCAATTGATCATGGATTTGGACGTGTACATGATCAATTTCATTTTCATTGTAGTACGAACCAGATTGGGTTTCAAGCAATTGTTCGTAAAACGCATGGAGGCTCCTACTCAAAAAGAGTATAAAAATCATCATTTGGTTACTTTCCTCCCTGAAAAACCAATTGGGTCTCGAACTGGACTTTTCAACGTATTTTGTAATATCATGAAAATAAATTCAAATGGATAGGATCAAAATGAACTCAATCACAAAAATTGGAATCATCATCTGCGACCGCTACCGGCGCTGCGCGGGCGGGAAATGCCTGCGCGCCATGCGCAATAAAGAAGGCGCGTTCAGCATCTATACAGACACAGATTTGCAACTGATGGGCTACACCACTTGCGACGGCTGTCCGGGCGGCAATATTGAGTATGCTGGAGAAGAAATGCTGAAAAACGGCGTGCAGGTCATCCACCTGGCAACCGGGTTTGTGGTGGGCTACCCGCCCTGCCCGTATATTCTTACGTTCAAGAAATTCCTCGAAGAACGTTTCAGCGTGAAGGTAGTGATAGGCACGCATCCCATTCCGCGCAAATACCTGGACATGCACACCCGCTTGAAAACATGGGAAGAACCCTGCTGGGCAGCACTGATCGCGCCGACTATGGCAGATGAAGCAACCCGGGCAGCCTATGATTAACCTTGGTCAATAATGATACAAAGAAGAAGCCTCTCTGAAAAACACCCGGGTTTTATTAATATGTATGGGTAAAGGGGTAGGTTATGTTAGAAGATTTAAAATCGACGCTTTAACATGCTGTTGATTCTCGCTTTGAATCTTAGGTATAAAAAGCTTGGGAAGGGAGTATCGCTATTCAAATGAAAGAGATCCATGAATTTTTCACCACTTTTAGGTGGAGAATCCTAAAGCGGTTTGTACTTTTCCTCGTGGCGATTTTTGGATTCGTTGCCGGGATCCTGATGCTTGCCTATCAGCAGGAGCTCCAAAGAGAGAATCAACGGTTATTTATGGATGATTCTAACGCTCTGCAAAGCCTTCAAAATGAAGTCGCATACGAATTCTCGATTGTCCTCTCAGATATGCAATTAATCGCTAGATTACCTGCATTGATGAATTTCCTTTCAGACAAAGATGAAACTGCGCTTGAAGAATTGAACCAAGCATATTTATTGGTAAGTCAAAGCCGCATGATCTATGACCAAATCCGTTTTCTGGACAATGACGGCATGGAGATCGTGCGCGTGAATAATAACTACGGAAATCCTACAATCATAGCAGGCAGCGGTTTGCAATTAAAAAGCGATCGTTATTATTTCACCGAAACGATCACGTTAAATGAGAATCAAATCTATGTTTCACCCCTGGACCTTAATATTGAAGGTTCGGAGATCGAGCGTCCATTTAAACCTATGATCCGTTTTGGGATGCCGGTTTTTGATCGCAAGGGTCAAAAACGCGGCATCGTGGTATTAAATTACTTCGGGGATTTGATCCTAAAGCATCTAGAAAGCAACACCGGCAGCAACGCCTTGCTGATTAATTCTGAAGGTTACTATGCTTTTAACCAGCAGGATCCTGATTGTACTTGGGGATTTATGCTGCCCGAACGCCGGAGTGAGCGCTATGACCTGCAGTATCCCATTGAATGGGAGTTGATCAACCAGGCAGATTCTGGTCAATTTGAGACTAGCAATGGGCTAACAACCTATCTGACAATTTCTCCAACAGACATGCAGAAAGTTCAAAACCTGAGTTATTCATCTCTGACAGCCATCCAGCAGCCTATTTGGAAATTAATTCTTTTCTACCCGCGCGAGGATATACAAGCAGCTGCCAGCGCTCTGCAAAAGCACTTCATTTGGCTAGGTGCGCTCTTGCTTATTTTATCTTTCATTATTTCAGGTTTTTTTACTTGGGGCAGCCTCAAGCTGCAAGAGCAGCAACGCTTATTGAAATTTAACGCTCTTCATGATGGATTGACAGGCCTTCCTAATCGGAGATTATTGATGGATCGATTGAATCAAGCAAAATTACGCTTTACACGCGACAAGGACCCATTCATAATTTTCTTCATCGATTTGGACGGTTTTAAGCTGATCAACGATCAATATGGGCATGATGCTGGGGATGCCATCCTGATACACGTTGCCAGAATCCTGACCAGCTTAGTAAGGAAATCTGATACAGTAGCTCGCTTGGGTGGAGATGAATTTTGTGTTCTGACACACACAGTTAATAATAAAGAGGATGCCGCAAAATTAGCAAATAAAATGTTGAGTGCTCTCGCAACCCCGCTGTATTTCAAAGAG
>ENA-ORXD01002083-ORXD01002083.1-sediment-metagenome-genome-assembly--contig:-NODE-2083-length-14263-cov-3.724729_pt1 | contig 14263 bp, 17 predicted proteins | sample MGYA00237862_ERZ511471 | MGnify/ENA metagenome assembly ERZ511471 | reverse complement strand
TGCTCGCCGCGGGGCTCCTCGATTGGGTGGCCATGGACATCAAGGCCCCCCTCGAGCGCTACCGTGAGGTGACCCGCTCGAACGTCGATGTCGAGCGCATCGTCCGGAGCGTGGACGCCATCCGGACGAGCGGGGTTCGGCACACGTTCCGGACCACGGTCGTTCCCGGCTTGGTCGGAAAGGACGATGTCCGGAGGATCGGCGAGTGGTTGCACGGTGTCCCGAGCTACTCCGTTCAGGCGTTCGCCCCCAACAACCCGATCGACCCGGCCTATCTCGAGAAGAAACCCTACAGTCGGACGGAGCTCGAGGCCATCCTCGACGCGGCCAGGCCCTTTTTCGAGGACGTCCGGCTCGAGGACGCCTAAGAAAGGGAAAAAGGACACGACCATGGAATTGCGGGTCAAAAGGATCCACCCCGACGCCAAACTCCCCGTCTACGGCCACCCCGGCGACGCCGGCCTGGACCTCTTCTCCGTCGTCGACCGCGAGCTCGGTCCCGGCGAGCTGTTCGCCGTGCCGACGGGCATCCGGATCGCCGTCCCCGAAGGGCATGCCGGCCTGGTCTGGGACAAGAGCGGCATCTCGCTCCAGGGCGTCCATCGGCTGGCCGGCGTCATCGACGCCGGGTACCGGGGGGAAGTCCGGGTCGTTCTCGTCAACCTCGGCACGGCGCCCGTCGCGGTCAAGAAGGGCATGAAGATCGCCCAGCTCCTCGTCCAACCCGTGGCCGCCGTCTCCGTCGTCGAAGCCGGTGACCTCGACGGCACGCCGCGCGGCGAGGGCGGCTTCGGCTCGACCGGCCTCTACTGAGGAGCGGCGGTCGGGAGGCGGTCCTGATCATCAGCGCCAGCCGAAGGACCGATATCCCCGCTCTCTATGCGGAATGGTTCATCAACCGGGTCCGGGCGGGCTTCTGCGACGTCGCGAACCCTCGCCGTCCCGGGCAGATCTCCCGTGTCTCTCTGCGGCCCGGGGACGTCGACGCGATCGTCTTCTGGACCCGCGACGCGAAGCCGCTCATGGGCCGCCTCGACGAGCTCGACCGGAACGGCTTCCGTTACTATTTTCAATATACGGTCCTCGGCTATCCGGAGATCCTCGAGCCCGGCGTCCCGTCCCTCGAGCAGGCCGTGGACACGTTGGGGGAGCTGGCCGAACGGTTGGGGCCGGGGAGGGTCGTCTGGCGTTACGATCCGATCCTGCTGACCGGTTTGACGCCGGAGGATTATCACTTGGACAGGATCGGGGCCATCGCCGAGGCGCTCAAGGGCGCGGACGTGTGCATCGCCCTCTCCAAGCAGGGCCCCGACACCATCGAGAAGGAGTGGATCCGCGGCATGGCGCCCGACCCGATCGTCTTCCTCTGCTCCAATCCGATCCCCGAGATGTGGCCCTGGGACGCCAAGGAGGCCGGCGCCGCCGTAGTGGCCACCGGCCGCTCGGACTTCCCGAACCAAGTCAACAACTCGGTCGGCTTCCCCGGCATCTTCCGCGGCACGCTCGACGTGCGTGCCAAGACGATCACCGACGAGATGTGCATCGCGGCGGCGCTCGAACTCGCCAAAGTGGCCGAAGACAAAGGCCTGAGCGCCGACTACATCATGCCGACTATGGACGACTGGGAGGTCTTCCCGCGAGAGGCCGCCGCAGTGGCCATGAAGGCCATCGAGCAGGGCATCGCGGAGCGCACGGACCTCACCTTCGACCAGGAGGTCGAGGAGGCGACGGCGATCATCGCGCGGGCGCGCGGCATGGTGCAGGACGCCATGGCGCTCGGCTACATCGAGATGCCGGCCGAGAGCGTCGCGCCGCTGCCGAGCAAAGAGGCGATGAAGGCCGCGGCGCGCATCGCCACCGAGCATGCCGGCGAGCTCGCCGACCGCGCCGTCGACGCTGTGGGCCCGGCGGCGCAGAAGGCCGCCGACGCGGCCCAGGTCGCCGTGGACAAGGTGACGGAGGCGATTCGTCGCCTGAGCGAGCGCAAGTAGAGGCGGCGCTCGCCTTGCCGGCTGTGCGGGAGATCGACGTCGCCGAGGTGACGGAGTCGGTGGCGGCGCTCTGCGCCACCGTCAACTGCGACCTGCCGGATGATGTGCGAGCCGCGCTGCTCGCCGCGCGCGACGCCGAGCAGAGCGAGGTGGGACGCGAGATCCTCGACCAGCTCCTCGCCAACGCCGCGCTGGCGGCCGAACGGCGCGTGCCGATCTGCCAGGACACCGGGTTCGCCGTGATCTTCGCCGACGTGGGCCAGGACGTTCATCTCGTCGGCGGCGATTTCACGGCGGCGGTCGACGAGGGCGTGCGCCGGGGCTACGACGAGGGATTCCTGCGTAAGTCGATCGCCGCCGAGCCGGCGCACGAACGGAGCAACACCGGCGACAACACACCGGCCATCGTGCACATCCGCATCGTGCCCGGCGACAACGTTCGCCTGACGCTGATGGCCAAGGGAGGCGGCGCCGAGAACATGAGCAGCCTCAGCATGCTCAAGCCGTCGGAAGGATGGGACGGCGTGTTGCGAGCCGTCGTCGACACCGTTGCCCGCGCCGGCTCGAACCCTTGCCCGCCGACCGTGATCGGCGTCGGTATCGGCGGCACCATCGAGATGGTCACGCTGCTCGCCAAGAAGGCCTTGCTGCGCGAGATCGGCTCGCGTCACCCGGACGAGCGGCTGGCGGCCCTCGAGGAAGAGCTGCTCGCGGCGGTGAACCGGCTCGGCGTCGGGCCGCAGGGGCTCGGCGGCAGTACTACCTCGCTGGCCGTGTTCATCGAGGAGATGCCGTGCCACATCGCCAGCATGCCGGTGGCCGTGAACGTGCAGTGCCACGCGCAGCGGCACCGTAGCGTGGTGCTCTAGGGCGGCGGCGTGAGTACGAAGAGACTTACAACGCCGCTGACCGACGAGGCCGTGCGCGAGCTGCGAGCCGGCGACCGGGTGCTCATCAGCGGCGTCATCTACCAGGCGCGCGACGCGGCCCATAAGCGGCTGGCCGCGTTACTGGAGCGCGGCCGGCCGTTACCCTTCGACCTGTGCGGCGCCGTCGTCTACTACATGGGGCCGAGCCCGGCTCGGCCCGGCCACGTGATCGGCGCCGCCGGGCCAACGACCAGCGGCCGTATGGACGCCTACACGCCGCTCCTCTTGCGCTATGGCCTCAAGGGCATGATCGGCAAGGGGTCGCGCAGCGAGGCCGTGCGCCGGGCGATCACGGAGCACACGGCCGTCTACCTGGCGGCTACGGGTGGGGCGGGGGCGCTGCTCGCGACCCATGTGGTCGAGAGCGAGGTCATCGCCTATCCGGAGCTCGGCGCCGAGGCGATCGCCCGCCTTGTGGTCGAGGATTTCCCCGCCGTCGTGGTAAACGACTGCCTCGGCGCGGACCTCTACGAGCTCGGCCGGGCGCGCTTCGAGCGGCGCGCCTGAGTGCGGCCCCTGCGCTCGCCGGCGGCGCCGTGCCGCCTCGCGAACGAGGTCTGGCCGGTCGGCGTCGAGCGGCGGGGTAGAATCGGCACGAGGAAGGGAGTGCTGTGACCGAGCTCCTGTTCGCTCTCGGACGCATCGCAGGCTTGGGCACGGCCGCCGGCATACGGCCGGCGCTGACCATGGCCGCCATCGGCCTCATGCACAATCTGCACGCCGGGACGACGCTGAACGAACCGTTCGCGTTTCTCGGTCATTGGATCACGATAGTGATCTTCATCTTCTTGGGCATCGTGGAGTCGGCGCTCGACAAGATCGCCGGCGTCGACAGGCTGCAGAGTCGCTTGTCGATGCCGTACCGCATCGTGATGGGCGCCGTCGCGGCGGCGGCGACGATACCGTACGGCTGGTGGGGCATCGGCCTGGGGCTCGTCGGCGGCGGCCTAGTGTCTTGGTTCGCCAACTACACGAAGCAGCGCGTCCGGCCGCGCACCCTGAGGAGCGGCGCCTCGCTCATCCTGATGAGCCTCTGGGAGGACGTTGCCTCGGTCGTGACGACGCTGGTGACGCTTGCCTTCTCCCCCTTCGGCTTTCTCGCGCTCGGCTTCACGACCGTCATGTACGGGAGCAACCGCTACTTGTATCGCGCCAAGTACCGCAGGATGCAGCGCGAGGCGGGCACGGAGCATCCCCTGGCGACCGAGCCGGACCACCGGAAGAGGCGAGCCCAGTGACGAGCGATCAGCTGGTGCGGCGCACGCGCATGGTGGGCGAGCAGATCGAGGCACGCGGCATTCGCAATAGGGACGTGCTCGATGCGATGCGTTCCGTGCCGCGTCACCTCTTCGTGCCAGGCGATCTCAAGACGAAGGCCTACGTCGACTCTCCACTCTCCATCGGCTACGGCCAGACGATCTCTCAGCCGTACATGGTGGCCTTGATGACCGAGCTGCTCGACGTCAACGTGCGCTGCCGGGTGCTCGAGGTGGGCTCGGGCAGCGGGTACCAGACCGCTGTGCTCGCGGAGTTGGCCGGCGCGGTCTACGCGATCGAGCGTCTGGCGCCGCTGGCGGAGCGAGCGAGAGCTGTTCTCGCCAAGCTCGCCTACGACAACGTGCGGGTGGCCATCGGCGACGGCACGCGTGGCTGGCCGGAAGAGGCGCCGTTCGACGGCGTGCTCGTAGCCGCGGCTGTGGAGAAGGCGCCGCCGGCTCTCCTCGAGCAGCTCACGGAGGGGGGCCGCCTGGTGATCCCGATCGGCGATCCGGGCGCCGACCAGTCGCTCACGCTCTTCAGCGGCGCGGCGATGGGTTCGTGCGCCGGTCGATCGTCGCCTGCCGCTTCGTGCCGCTGCTCGGCGGTTCGGCAGCACGCAGCGAGCTGAACGCCCCCGCGCGTCTGGGTGTAGACACAAGCGCCGCGCGGGACCGCTCGTACGGTGAGGAGGACCCGATGAAGAGCGTGGATGTGCGCGTGCTCGGCAAGGTGCACGGCGTGTTCTATCGCGCCTCGGCGCGGGAGGAGGCGACTCGGCTTGGGCTGCTGGGCTGGGTGCGGAACGTCGACGACGGCTCCGTCGCCCTGCGTCTGCAGGGCGACGGAGCCGTCGTCGACGTAATGCTCGCCTGGTGCGGCGTCGGTCCGCCGGCAGCCCGGGTGGACCGTGTGGAGGTGAGCGACGCGCCGCCGGACGAGAGCCTCGACAGCTTCGAGGTGAGGCGATGACGGTCACCCTCGCGACGGTGCGCGCGGACGCCGAAGTGGCGGCGCTCATCGTGCGCGCCGACAAGAACCTTGCCGTGCTCGGGTACACGGAGCACGGCGCGCGTCACGCGACGCTGGTCGCGATCACCGCCGCCAACGTGTTGCTGCGCCTGGGCTACGACCAGCGCGAGGTCGAGCTGGCGGCGGTGGCCGGCTACTTGCACGACATCGGCAACGGCATCTCGCGCACCGACCACGGCATCGCGGCGGCGCTGACGGCGCGTCACGTGCTCGCGCGCCTGGAGATGCCGCCGGAAGAAGTCATCGAAGTCATGTGCGCGATCGGCAATCACGAGGAGGAGTACGGCCAGGCTGTGAGCGCGCTTGCCGCCGCGGTCATCCTTGGCGACAAGTCCGAAGTGCATCACAGCCGCGTCCGCATGCCGGACCGAGAGACGATCGATATCCACGACCGAGTCAACCTCGCCACGAAACGGTCGTTCCTGAGAGTGGACGGCGACGCCAAGACGATCACGCTGGAGCTTGAGATCGACACCGCCCTTACGCCACTCATGTCATACTTCGAGATATTCCTCGAGCGCATGGTGATGTGCCGGCGAGCTGCCGAGTTTCTGGGATGTACGTTCGGCTTGGTGCTCAACGGAACAAGACTGCTGTAGCGCGGGGCAACGCATACCTGGGAGGAATCGGCAATGGGCATGTCAGCTAAGAAGAGCGCCGGTGGGTTCTTGGCGGGCGCCATGGTCGGGGCGGCGCTCGGTCTGCTTTTCGCGCCGCGTTCGGGCAGGGAGACGCGCCAGCAACTCCTTGGCCAGACCGAGAACCTCGGCGGCCAGGTCGATCGCATTAAGGGCGCCCTCGAGGCCGGCAAGGAGCAGGCCGCGGACCAGTCCGAGGCTCTGCGGCGCAAGATTGAGGAGACGCGCGAGCGCCTGCACCGCCAGATGGAGCACGGCGAGGAGTCGACGGAGGCGAGCGAGCCCGCGTCGACGATCACCGCCGAGCCGCCCAAAGACTCCTTCGACGTCATCTGAGCACGGCCGCTCGTAGCCGAATGTGGGCGGTCGCGCTGGGCGCGACCGCCGTGCTCGGCCTCGCCTACCTCCTGCACGAGGCGCAGTGGGTCCGCCGCGTGGACCGGCGCCTGCGGGCGCCGGCGGGCGCGGCGGACCTCGACGGCCTGACGATCGCGCACCTCTCGGACTTTCACGCCGGGTTCGCGCCGAGCTTGAACCTGCGCGCCATGCGCAAGGCGGTCGACCTGGCGCTGGCGGCCGATCCGGATGTCGTGCTGCTCACCGGCGACTTCGCCGGCGGCCCGTTCGTTCACGGCCGCCTCCAGCGGCAGCTCCGCCGGTTGCGGGCGCCGCTGGGCGTGTACGGCGTGTTCGGCAACCACGATCACGGCGACAGCAAAGCGCCCTTCGTGCGCGAGATCGACCCGGCGCTGGTGAGCGACTGCGGCGTGCGGCTGCTCATGAACGAGGCGGTCAGCGTCACTCGCGGCAGCGCGCACCTCCAGATCGCCGGCGTCGACGACAGCAGCGGCGGCCACGACGACTTACCGGCGGTCCTGGCGACGCTCGACCGCCGGCCCTCCGTGCTGCGCCTCTTGCTCACGCATCACGCCGAGGTAGCGCTCGAGGCCGCTCCCGGCGACTTCCACATGGCGTTCGCCGGAGACACTCACGGCGGCCAGCTCCGCCTGCCCCTGCCCGGCGGCAGCGTGCCGCTCAGTGACGTGGGGGCGCGCTTTGTGGACGGGCACCACGAGGTGGACGGGCGGGCGCTCTTCGTCACACGCGGCGTGGGCACGAGCCTTCTGCCCTTCCGCGCCTTCTGCCGGCCGGAGGTCGTCGTCTTTCGCGTCGACGCCGGCGGTGATGCCTGACCCCGCCTGTCGCCGCCTAATCGCGGGCGCCGGGCGGCGTTAGCGCAGCTTCTCGAAGAGCCGCGCCAGCGGAGGGGTGACGGCGTCGAGCGCCCGTACCGGGCAGACCTCCGTGCAGGCGTAACAGCGCACACAGGCCTTGTCGTCGATGATCGGCGTCGGCGCGAGGCGGATCGCGCCGGCGCCGCAGATGGCGGCGCACTCGCCGCAGCGGATGCAGGCCGCGGCGTCGACCAGTTTGGGCCGCGCCGTTGCCACATTGCGAGCGGCGCGATGGAACGGCCTCGGCACCAGCGTTTGCAGATCGCGGCTCGCCGGCGCGAAGGAGGCGTCCGCCAGAATCGCGTCGCCGCGCCGCGTGTAGGGGGTCTCCAGGTCGATGAGCGCGCGTCGTTCCGCGGCGGCCAGCGTAGGGACCGAGCGCCGCGGATGGTTGGTGCGATCGGCGATCGCGGCGTCGAGCGCGCTGCAGTCGACGGCGCCGAACAACGAACCAAGCCGGCGCGGCGTGCCCGAGCCCGGACCCTGCCCCTCCATGGCGACGATCCCGTCCATGATGGTGAACCGTGGACACACGGCGAGGTGGAGGTCGAGGAGCATGTCGGCGAAGTCTTCGCGCCGCTGCGCGCGTACGTGCAGCTCGGCCTTGGAGAGCCCCGCGACGCAGCCGAAGGTGAGTTTGACGCCGCCGGTGAGGCGCATGAGCTGGTGTGTCTTGACGACGCCGACCTGAATGACGGCGTCGGCGTCGAGAAACGCGCGCCCGACGGCGAAGCTGCGAAACAGCTTGCCGGCTGGGGCGGCAAGCGCCGCGACGTCGTCCTCGACGTCGACGATGGGCACGTCCTCGGCCAGGCAGACGTCGGCGATGCCGCTGAGCTTGTAGGCACGCGCGACCTTGGCCGGGCCGTTCAGCCCGCCGGGGCTGTCGGCGACAAAGGGCCGGGCGCCGCGCGCTTTGAGCGCCCGCAGCACGCAGCGCAAGGTCTCGGGATGCGTGCAGACGGCCGCCTGCGGCGGCGCGGCACGCAGCAGGTTGACCTTGACGGCGATGCGCTCACCGGGCGCGGCGAGCATCTCCCAGCCCCCGAAGGGCTCCAAGAGACGGTCGAGCGTGGCCGGGAGCCCAGGGCCGTGGGCGCCGTGCAGGTGACTGACGAGCGCCGTCTCTGAGCGCGCCGGGTGTGCCGGCGCGGCGCTCACGAGGCGGGCTTCTGGACCACCACGACGTTGTGGTAGAGCGCGAGCTCTCCGGGACGGCGTACCTCGCGCTCCTGGAGTCCGAGCTCGGCGAGCAGGGTGCGCATCTCATCCAGCGCGAGCACGTGATCGTTGGACGGGCCGACGGGCCTTTCCATACGGGCGAACTCGGCCGAAAGCAGCAGACCTCCGGAGGCGAGTAGCCGAACGACCTCGGCCGTAGCGACGGCGTCCTCGGCGATGTGGTGCAACACGTTGATCATGACGATGCGGTCGGCGGCGCCGTCCGGCAAGGGCACGCGGCCCTCGTTGTTGGTGACGAGGCGGATACGGGCGCCGGCGGGGTGCCCGTCCAGCTTGTCGCGCAGCATGTCGAGCAGCACGTGCTGCTCGTCCACGGCGATGAGCTCGCCGCGGGGTACGGCCTCGGCGAACGGGAGCGAGTACATGCCGGTGCCGGCGCCGAAGTCGACGACGGTCTCGGCGCCGGTGAGCTCGAGGAGCTCGATGAGCCGCGCCGGCGGCATCTCGGTGAGGCGGTCTGGGTTCTCGAGCTTGGCCGCGTGCGCGGCGTCGAACTTGTGGACCATAGCGTTTGTCCTAGCGTGCGCAGCGCGAGTACTTGAGGAACGCCTCCAGCGCTTTCTCGACGGCGACCTGCGCGGCCGCGACCTCGGCCCTGTCCTCGAAGAGACACTCGCGCATCTTGAGGGAGATGAGGAACACGCCGACCTGGTCGAGCGCCGCCTTAGTGGCGGAGAGCTGCGTGAAGATCTCGTCGCAAGGCCTGCCCTCTTCGATCATGCGCTGCAGGCCGCGGGACTGACCCTCGACGCGGCGCAGCCGATTGATGAGGCGTGCGGCGTCTTCTGCCGGGATCTGCTCCATTGCCGAAGTATACCCCCGGGGGGATGACGTACCAAGTTCGTGGGGCGCGGAGCCCGGCGTCGTCGCGCGGTCGGAACGCGGCCGCCACGCGTCCGCGGACGCGCCATCGGCAGGTCGGGCTTAGAGGAGCTGCTCGGCTCGCGCCGCGAGGTTCGTGAGAAGCTGCTCGGGAAGCGTCATCCCGCCGGGGCCGACGCCGAGCCGCACCTGCGGCTTGAGGGCGCCGTGGAAGTCTGAGCCGCCTGTGGCGACGAGGTCGTGGCGCGCCGCCAGCTCGAGGCAGGCGGCGATCGTCTGCGCGTCGTGCACGGGGTGGTAGCACTCGATGCCGACGACGCCGGCGGCGGCCGCGTCGCGCACGAGCCGCGCGAGGCCGACGCCGTCCGTGTGGATGATGCCCGGGTGAGCGATCACCGCCACGCCGCCGCTGTCGTGCAGCAGGTCGACGGCCTCGGCGAGCGCGAGCCGCTGCCTGTCTACGTACGCGGGGGCGCCGCGCCGCAGGTAGAGCCGGAAGGCGGCGTCGATTGAATCCACGTACTCGTGCCGCAGCATGGCGAGAGCGATGTGCGGCCGGCCGGCGGCGCCTCCGCCGGCCGTCTCGGCGAGCTCGGCTTGCTCGATCGGCAGGCCGAGATCCGCAAGCCGCGCAAGCATGCCGCGGTTGCGCTCGTCGCGGCGTCGGCGCAGCTCGTCCAGCCGCGTGTCGAGCGATGCGTCCGGAAGCCCGCGGAAGAAGTAGCCCAACATATCCAGCGTGAGACCGTCGTGCTCGACGTTGATCTCCACGCCGGGGATCACCGTGAAGCCGAGGCGCTCGCCGGCGGCCAGCGCCTCCGGCAGCCCATCCACCGTGTCGTGGTCGGTGACGGCGATGGCCGTGAGGCCAATCGCCGCCGCCGTCTCGACAAGCTCCGTGGGCGTCAGCGACCCGTCCGAGAACGTGGTGTGGGTGTGGAGATCGATCATGCCTCAAGGGTACCCGCAGTCGCGAGGCGACGCACCCGCGCGGCCGCGGCGCTTCTTGTCGTGGGTCGAGTCGAAGGGTAGTGTTCGGAGTGTGAAGCTCCCTTACGACGACGTCCATCTCATCGCCGACCCGCTCTACGGGTACCTGCGCATCACCCTCTCGCGCGCCGGCGAGATCGCCGAGGCGGACGTCATCGACAATCCCTGGGTGCAGCGCCTCAAGCGCGTCCACCAGCTCCAGAGTTCCTGGTGGGTCTTCCCCGCCGCCGAGCACAGCCGCTTCGCGCACAGCATCGGCGTCATGCATCTGGCCGGCCTGCTTGCGCGCCAGGTGTACTCGACGCTCATCGAAGTTGAGGAGAAGACGCCCTCGCTGCCGGTCGTCGAGGAGACGCTGCGCATGGCAGGCCTCCTACACGATCTCGGCCAGGGACCCTTCAGCCACTTCTGCGACGAGGAATACTTCCAGCCCGTCTTCGGCCTTGATCACGAGCAGATCTCGCAGTACCTGATCGTCAACGAGCTCGGCGACCTCTTGCGCGAGCTCCGGCGCAGCCCGTCGGGCTCGTTCGAGCCGGGCGAGACGGTCGACCCGTGGCACGTCGCCTTCCTGGTGCGCGCCGAGGAGTACGGCGTGCGCGCCGACGGCATGCGCGGGCCGGCGCGCACGGACGACTCCGGCAATCCCATCCCCCGCTGGGTGCAACTGCTTCACCGCGCACTCTCCGGCGCAGTCACGGTCGACAATATGGACTACGTGCGCCGCGACGCCTACATGTGCGGCGTCTCCATCGGGCCTGTGGACGTCAACCGCCTCATCTACTACACCTTCTGTACAGATGAGGGGCTGACGTTTCATAAGCGCGCCTTGAGCACGCTGCGCGCTTTCCTCAACGCGCGCTTCTACATGTACGAGAACGTCTACTTCCACCGCGTCGGCCACGCCATCGACCTGCACCTGCGGGAGATCTTCCGGCCGACGCTGGAGCTCATCCTGCCGGAGAGCCCGCTCGAGAACCGCGCCGCCTACCGGCGCCTGAGCGAGTGGTCGCTGTTCAGCACGGTTGAGGACTGGCTGGACAAGCCGATGGCCAGCGAGCAACGCGAGCTCGCCGAGCAGTGGCAGTCGATCATCCACCGCCACGTGAAGTACAGCATGGTGTACGAGCATCACGTCGAGCGGCAGCAGCCGCTGCCGGCAGCGCGGGACCTGACGAAGGAGGAGTTCCGCGCCGCGATCGTCGAGCGGCTGCCGGCCGGCCTCAGAGGCATCGAGTTCGTCGTCGACATCGCCTCGCAGGACCCGCGGCCGCTGAACCCGCTCATGGGTCCGAAGCGGCTGGCCGTCTACGATCCCGTCACGCAGCGCATCGAGGAGCAACTCCTCAGCGGCATCCTCGAGTTCGTGCCGGCCAAGGCGCACCTCTACAGGGTATTCGCGGTGGGTCGCGAGCACGAGCGCGAACTGCACGAAGCGGCCAGGGCGGCGCTCGAGCAGTCCGTGCCGCAGCGCCTAATCAACCTCTAGGCAGGCCCGGTCAAGCGCAGGGCGGGCCGGTCGACCCCAGTCCGTGCCGGTCAACCTTCCGGCGACCGGCCTTCGCCTTCCGCCGGCCGCGTCATTCGCTGCGGCCGCACCCAGGCGTCGAACTGCTCCGTTGTCACGCCGTCCGGGCCGAGCAGCGCCGCCTCGCGCAGGGAGAGCCCTTGACGCTGCGCGCGCAAGGCGATGCGCGCCGCGCGATCGTAGCCGATGTGCGGCGCGAGGGCGGTGGCCAGCATCAACGAGTCCTCGAGGTGGCGGGCGATCACCGGCAGATTGGGCTCGAGGCCGCGCGCGCAGTAACGGTCGAAGGCGTCTACGGCGCTGCTCAGGAGCGTCACCGACTCGAGCAGGTTGTGCAGCATCACCGGTTTGTAGACGTTGAGCTGGAAGGCGCCCTGGGAGCCGGCGAAGGCGATGGCGGCGTCGTTGCCGTACACCTGCACGACGACCTGCGTGAGGGCCTCCGCCTGCGAAGGGTTGACCTTGCCGGGCATGACGGACGAGCCTGGCTCGTTGGCCGGGATGAGCAGCTCGCCGAGGCCGGCGCGGGGGCCTGAAGCGTACCAGCGCACGTCGTTGGCCAGCTTCATGAGGGCGCCGCCGAGCGTGCGCAGGGCGGCGCTCGTCGTCACCAGCGCATCGTGCGCCGACAAGGCCGCGAAGGGGTTGGCAGCCGGGCGAAACGGCTTGCCGGTGAGCTCGGAGATGCGCGCGACCGCCCTGGGCGCGAAGCGCGCGTCACTGTTCAGCCCCGTGCCGACGGCGGTGCCACCGAGGGCGAGCTCGCGGAGCGCCGGCAGCGAGCTCTCGACCGTCGCCGTCGCCTGCTCCAACTGCTCCGCCCAGCCGCCGACGACCTGGCCCAACGTCACCGGGGTTGCGTCCTGCAGGTGGGTGCGGCCGAGCATGACGACGTCCGCCCCGGCGCGCGCTTTGTCACGCAGGGTGGCGCGCAGCCGACACACCGCGGGGAGCAACTCGCCCTCGATCTGCTCGACGACGGCAATGTGCATCACCGACGGGAAGACGTCGTTGCTCGACTGGCCGAGGTTGACGTGGTCGTTGGGGTGCACGGGGGCGTTGGCGCCGCGGGCCGCGCCGGCGAGCTCGTTGGCGCGGTTGGCGATCACCTCGTTGGCGTTCATGTTCGTCTGCGTGCCGGAGCCGGAGTGAAAGGCGGGCAGGGGAAACTCGTCGTCCAGCTTGCCCTCCGCGACCTCGGCGGCGGCCGTGGCGACGAAGGCCGCGGTCGCTCGCGGCAGAAGCCCGAGCTCGGCGTTGGCGCGCGCCGCGGCCAGCTTGACGATGCCCAGGGCGCGGGTCACGGGGCGTCCCCAGCGGAAGCGGTCGCCGCCGGCGGGGAAGTGCTGGAGGGCGCGCTGCGTTTGCGCGCCCCAGTACCGCTCCGCCGGAACCTCGACCGGCCCGAGGCTGTCCCTCTCTGTTCGCCAGGCTGTCATGGCTGGTACCGTACACTCTCAGTCTAGTGAACGGTGCCCGACTCCCCAAGCGTCTGCTCCGCGAGGAGCGCACCATCGCCGTGATGATCGCCATGTACTGCCGCGATCACCACGGTGCTGCGGCGCGCAACGACGAAGGCGTGTGCGCGCAATGCGCGGAGTTGCTCGCCTACGCGCGCCTCCGCCTGCAGTGCTGCCGCTACGGCGCCGAGAAGCCGACCTGCGTGAAGTGCCCGACGCACTGCTACGCACCTGCACGGCGCGAGGAGGTGCGGGGAGTGATGCGCTACGCCGGTTCGCGGATGCTCAAGCGGCATCCCGTCCTGGCCGTGATGCACCTGATCGACGGCCGCCGCAGGGCGCCGGAACGGCGCTGACGGCGGCCTTCTTCGTCGCCGGCGCGCTCACAGCGCCTCGGAGAGCAGGCGCGCCGCCTGATTGCGAAAGCGGGTCAGGCGGCGGGTCGCCCGCACGTCCTCGAGCGTGATCTCGCGGCAGTGCTTGAGGTCGTCGTAGAACGACTGCTGCACCTGCCGGGCAAAGAGCTCGTCGAACACCCAGACCATGAGCTCCTTGTGCAGCTTGAGGCTGCGGTTGTCCAGGTTCATGGTGCCCACCGCGGCCAAGCTGCCGTCGATGACGATCGTCTTGGCGTGGAAGAAGCCGCCCTCGTAAAGGTGGACGTGGCCGCCGGCCTCGAGCAGGCGGCGGAAGTATGTCTGCGCCGCCCAGAAGGGCATGCGTTTGTCGGCGACGCCGGTCATCATGAGCCGCACCTCGATGCCGGAGAGGGCGGAGTTGATGATCTGATCGTAGATGCTGTAGTCGGGGACGAAGTACGGCGACTGCAAGAAGACGGTGCGCTCGGCCTGACCGATGGCCACCAGGTGGGCGCGGCGGGTCATGTCCCAGGCATCCTCGACCCCCTGGGCGGCGATCTCGACGAGCAGTCCCTCGTCGACGCACCAGGGGTCGGCGCCGGGCATGTAGCGCTCATCGAAGAGACTCTCGCGGTGGCGCACGTTCTCGTACCAGCGCGAGGCGAAGAGCTTCTGCAGGTCGGCGACGGCCTGACCTGTGATGCGGATGTGCGTATCACGCCAAGTGGAGAAGCGGGACCCTCCGGCGATGTACTCCTGGCCCATGTTCATGCCGCAGGT
>ENA-ORXD01002081-ORXD01002081.1-sediment-metagenome-genome-assembly--contig:-NODE-2081-length-14268-cov-2.956381_pt1 | contig 14268 bp, 13 predicted proteins | sample MGYA00237862_ERZ511471 | MGnify/ENA metagenome assembly ERZ511471 | reverse complement strand
GGACTGCCTGGTCTATGGAATGGCCCGTTCTGCACTTCGCAATAACTGTGTCGACCGGGTCCTTCCGGTTCACGGAATCGCAGATGAAATTGCACGACACCTCACGAGGATGGTGGCCTGATCATGTCCGAACTCGATGCGTACCGATCCCTGTATGTGGCAGAATCACGGGAGAATCTCGAGAATATCGTCAAGAACCTCCTCATCCTCGAGGAAGGGTCTGATGTGAGCGCGATAGCGGAAATTTTCCGTTCTGCCCATTCACTGAAAGGCATGTCGGCCTCCATGGGATTTGTGGAGATGGAGCAGCTCTGCCACGCCATGGAGGATATCTTCCAGTCTGTGCGCAACCATGAGATACAGGTTGATGCCGGCATCATCGATCTCCTCCTGGCCGCTGCCGATGACATCGAGGTGATGGTTGATGATATTGAATCGGGAGGCCCGGGGCACGCGCCGGACATGCAATCCCATCTTGAAAAGCTGCGATTATGGACTTCCGGTTCCGGCCGGCCCGGTCCGGGATTGGAACCTGTCCAGGGAGAACCCGGACTCGGAACCATCGCATCTGGATGGGCATTCCCGGAGAATGAAGGAGATTCGGCAGGCGATTCATGCTACTGCCTCTCCATCGGTTTGGACCAGAGCTGCGCAAACAGAAACCTGAGAGGTATGATCATCCTCCAGAACCTCGACATGCTTGGGGAGATTGTAGAACTCGTCCCACCGCGTGAGGTTATTGAGGACGGGGAGTATGACGGGGCATTCTGCGTCACCATCAGGAGCAGCTGCGATGGTGATGCTCTGGTCAGGGCTGCCCAGATAACCGAGGTGAGTGACGTCAGGCTCTCCCCCGGTTCTGGGAGAGCCGCTCCAGTCTCCCCTGATCCCGACACCGTGGAGAGCAGGACTGCCGCTCCAAAGAGAGATCCTGGGGCTCCTGCACAGGAACCATCAAGGGACGGGGGATCTCCTCGTTCCGATAAGGGCAGGGAAGTCAGGAACATCCGGGTCGATATCACGAGACTTGATCACATGATGAACCTGGTTGAAGACCTGGTGATAAACAGGGGCAGGGTCATCCAGATCGCCCAGCAGTACCACATGAAGGAGCTCGATGAGACCCTGAACATGATTGGGCGCTCAGTCATCGATCTGCAGGACCTGATGATGAACATCAGGATGATCCCCCTCTCCCATATCTTCAACCGCTTTCCCCGGACAGTCCGCGACCTCTCCCAGAAGAAACAGAAAGAGGTGGAGCTGGTCATTACTGGCGGTGATACTGAGCTTGACCGGAGTGTTATGGACGGATTGAACGATCCGCTCCTCCACCTTATACGCAATGCCATCGACCATGGGATTGAATCCCCCCTCCATCGGGAGAGCGCAGGGAAGCCACGGAAAGGCCTCATCCGGTTATCGGCACGCAGGGACCGGGACAATGTCATCATCGACATCGAAGACGATGGTGCCGGGATCGACCCGGAGCGGGTACGGCAGAAGGCGGTCGAGCGCGGGCTCATCACCCGGGAGCAGGCGGCAGCACTCTCGAATGAGGAGACCTGTGATCTCATCTTCCTGCCCGGTTTTTCGACAGCAGAAAAGGTCACCGACATCAGTGGGCGGGGCGTCGGCATGGATGTCGTCAGGACCGCAGTATCATCTCTCAAAGGGGCAATAAAAATACACTCAGAACCCGGGGCAGGAACACGGTTCGAACTGATCCTTCCGCCAACCATGGCCATCGTGGACGTGATGATAGTACGGCTCAACAGCCGGCGCTGTGCAATCCCGGTGACGAACATTGTCGAGGTAGCCAGCCTTGGCGGGGCGGATATCACCACGATCAGCAACCGGGAGATGGTAGTGCTCCGGGATGAAGTCATGCCCCTCGATCGTCTCGCTGACATGTTCGGTGCATCGCCTGCGAGCGAGATCCTCGTTGTCCTCCAGACCCAGCAGAAGAAGCGGGCTATCGTGGTGGATCTCATCGAGGGACAGCAGGAAGTGGTGATTAAACCGCTCGCATCTATCGTGGGATCCTGCCGGGGAATCGGGGGAGTCACCATCCCTGGTGACGGTCAGGTGGTCCCGGTCCTGGATGTGGACTCGATTGTTATGGGGAACTGATATGGAACTTACGCCAATACAGAAGGATGCATTGCAGGAGATGGGCAATATCGGTGCTGCCCATGCGGCTACAGCACTCTCCACGATGCTCATGACCTCAATTGAGATGAATGTCCCGGAGATCTTTGTTGTTGACATCTCAAAGGTCCACGAGTTTATCTCAGATGACCGGGCCGCGATGGTCCTCTTCCAGGTGAGCGGCGATATCTCGCACGGCGGATTTTTACTCCTGCATGTGCCGATCCCCTCAGCTATCCGGCTCGTGAACGTAATGCTGGGACAGACAGACATGGACCGCGAGATGAGCGAGATGGACCAGAGTGCCCTGATAGAGATTGGGAATATCATGGTATCGGCATTCCTCGACGGGACAGCCGGGCTCCTGGATACCGTGATGCTGCCCTCGCCTCCGGACCTCGTGATCGATATGCCCCATGCCGCACTCGAGGTCATCATTGCCACGCAGCTCGCCGAGGGAGTAAACGAGGTTGTCCTCTTCAGGACCGAGCTCACGAGCAATGAACACTCCATCGAGAGTAACATAATCCTGCTCCCCAATCCCCCGATGCTGAACGATATTATCCGGATGCTGGAAAACGTCCTGTCGGTGGCATGATCCTGACAGCGAAAGCACCGGCGATACAGGAAACCCCCCCCTCCGAAGGGGTGACGTTCATCGGGATTGGTGAATTCATGGTCTCAACCCTGCCGCTCTCATCGATTGGTCTTGGTTCGTGTATCGGGCTCATCCTCCATGATGAAGGCCGGAAGATGGGAGGGTTGGCGCACATCATGCTCCCTGATTCACAGGGTCGCACCGATCGACCGGGAAAATATGCTGACACCGCTCTCGTGGCACTCCTCGAGGGGATGGGGTGCCACGGGACAACAAGGGGGCGTATTGTTGCCAAACTTGCCGGTGGTGCCTCAATGTTCGCTCATTTCTCGGAGAATTTTTCTATCGGCGACAAGAACCTGCAGGCGGTTCGCATTCTCTTACAAGAGCGTTCAATACCAATTGTTGCCGAGGATGTCGGAGGAAAGGTCGGCAGGACTATTGTCTACTACCCTGGCAGCAACGGTAGGATTACGATACGGCGAGGAGATGGATCATGTGGCGAGATCTGATCTCTCTTTATACGGCGTGATCCTCTCTTCTCCTCTCGTAGATGCCTCTGTCATGATGCCGGATATCCCTGCTGCGGGGATTCCCCTGCAGGAGGTATCCTGCACCGGTCCCCGGTTCGGTGAGCGGAGCCCCCGTGTACACCGGTTCAGTCGTGAAAAAGTATTTATCCCAATCTGATTGAATGTACGTTGGATTCAGGGGATACCTGCCCGGGGCTTTTGGATTCCCGGTTTGCGAGGAGGAGAACCCTGGTGCAGGTGTGCGTGCGTATGGTTGATGAATGGCAGCCTGAGTTCGTTCTCGAGGCGAAGGTGGAGAAGGTCCGGCAGGACCTTGCGGCATATATCGAGAACAACTCGGAGAGGATTGATACAAACATCCCTGTTTTTTACGGCCATGTCCTCTCTATCATCGACAATGCCCTTCCCGATAGTGACGACCGGACCTATGACCGTCTGATCGATGATATCACGGTCATTGTTCTCGAGAAGAGCAGCCGCTCAAAGGATGTGGAGTATATCGAGAAGCTCTTCAGTCATGCATACCGGCTCAAGCGGCGGCCGGGCGGGAAGATGATCTTTGACATCATCCTCGGCATGAAGATGATCGAGATGGGGAAATACCGGGACGCCATCGAACAATTGAAACCGTTCAGGAAGGTCGATGCGGTCATCTACACCGCGATAGCTTACTGCTACCATGTACTCTCGATGGAGGCAGGCAGTGCTGAAGTCACTGCCAAGGGGGTACGAACCAGTGATATGGCGCTGAACGCCCGCGAACAGATGATTGAACTCGTCAGGCTCCGTCCTCCGGTAAACCGGCTGAAATTCCCCGCAGTTATCAAAGATCTCCGTATAAATAAGATCTTCTGGTTCATGCTCAAACTGGGTATCGAATGGTTCCCGAATGAGCCGGAATTTTTAAAAATCGGGCTGGAGAAGGCTCGGCAGGACAACAACCGGCCGATGAGGGGGGAACTCCTCACCATCGCATCAGAGCGGTACTATAACGATATGATCTTCCTCCGCGACCTTTATTCGTACCGCATTGAGGACCGGGATGCATCCGGGGCAGCTGCCGTTGTTAAACAGATGATCCAGCACCATCCTGATGAGCTGGAGCCGGTTTACTATGGCCTCCAGCTCTCGATCATCTCCCAGCAGCAGACCGCGTACGGCCGGTTCAGGAAAATGGCAGTCGGGAAAAAGATGCCGGCCCACATCCTCCTCCTCCTCGACTTCTGTTTCCAGCTGATCATGGGGGAGAAGGAGGGGGCATACGCCTGCCTCGATACCATCAGGGCACGGCTCACCATGAAGAACCACTACCTTATCCTCATCGAGTACCTTACCCACGATGCATTCTCCGGCGATGAAAAGCAGATGCGGAACGCACGAAAGGTCCTGATGGACTCCCTCGACCAGTACTGCCTCAAGCTGCTCATGATGAAATGAAACCATCCGGAAACGTAACTCCACCGGAGGCTGAGGTTGATCGGGTTCTCGTAACCAGGGGATGAGTGGGTCACCCCCCCTGACCGGTGAATGCCAGGGGCACTGCGTGCAGTAACGGATACCGGCCATCACCGTGGCGGGTGGGATGCCGTTTCCTGCCGGTTGAAACCGGTTCATGGATTATCCACGAGGTGATCAATTTCCGGAAAAGAGAATAGTGCTTCCCCTGCCTCCATCGCGGGCTGTCAGGGCAGTTGAAGGGGAGGGATTCTCTGTCCCGCCGGGCTTTCATCATGCCTGCTGTTGTTTGCAGCGACTGGCGGAGCAGGGACTCCCCGGACGGGGTCAGGCAGTTGTCATACCTTCACCGATGTCCCGGAGCAGGTACTTGATATCGATCCAGATGATCAGCTCATTTTTCTCATGGTCCTTGTCCTTCACCTTCTTCTTGATGATCCCAAGGATTGCGGTATCATCCTCAACATCCGCTGCAGAGGTTGAATCGATATCGCTCCGATCAAAGGTGGAGACAGAGAGTACATCGTCCACCATGATCCCGGTTTTTGCTTTCGTGATCTTCTCATCAAGGACAATGATGCGGCTGTTCTCCTCATCAGCGTCCGTCCTTGCCGGGATATGGAGGCGCTCCTTGAGATCGATGATGGTGGTGATCTCTCCACGAAGGTCGATGATGCCCTTCATGTAGCTCGCGGTATTCGGCAGTTTGGTGATCGTGGTGTACTCCACCACCTCTTTTACGTCGAAGAGGTCGACCGCATACCGCTCTTTGCCGAGGAGGAACTCCACCACCTGCAGCAGACCTTTCTCCCTGCTGGCCGGGTCGTCTCTCCCGCCTCTCTTTGGTTGGGGGGTTCTCTCGTTCTCCTGAGAAGTTCCGGGAGGGGCGAGCTCTCCTGCTCCCTTCTGCGTGGCTGGTTTTCCCATGGTTACCCTCCTTCAGCATCGGAACTTGGTTATTTCCTTTGTTACCTGGTCCACGATGTTGTTGACGTTCGCGACCACTTTCGTGATCTGGTCGATTGCTGCCGAGGACTCCTCGCTTGCTGCTGCAGCATCGGTTGATTCCTTGACCGTGTCCTGCATCAGCCCGTTGACTTCAGAGACGCTTGCGGTCACCTCCTCGACAGAAGCTGCCTGCTCTTCGGATGCAGCTGCCACCTCGCTGATGTTCTTGCTGATCTGATCTATGGCGCTGACAATCTTGTTGAAACTGGTCAGGGTCTCGTGCAGGGCATCGCTCCCTTCCCTCACCCCGGCATTTGCGGCGCTCACGGCATCGACGGCATGGTTGGTCTGGTTCTGAAGATTATTGATCATCTCTGCTATCTTCTCGGCGGATGCACGGGACTCCACAGCGAGCGACTTGACCTCGGTTGCAACCACCGCGAATCCACGGCCTGCATCTCCGGCACGTGCCGCTTCGATTGCTGCGTTCAGGGCGAGGAGGTTTGTCTGGTTAGCCAGGTCGGTGATGAGGCTCACTATCTCGCTGATCTTGTCCATCTGTCCTTTGATCTCGAGAATTATGTTGTTCACATCGTTTGATGACCGGGTAATGCCCTGCATGCCCGTCTCGGTCTTCTTGGCACGGTCCATCCCTTCCCTGCTGTACAGGGTCGTATCCTGCACGAGTTTTGCGGTGCCGTCCGCACGGGTGGCAACTTCCTGGATGGTGCGTGAGAGGTCTTCCATTGCCTTCTGGACCTGGTCGATGCCGAGCATCGCCTTCTCGGCATTGACACTCACCTCGCTCGCATTCTTTGCAACCTGCCCTGCTCCCGCGGCTACTTCTTCGATACTCGCATTGGTCTCTTCTGCACTCGATGCGAGATCCATCACCTGCTGGTTGATTCCCCGGATCGCCTTCGAGACCTGGGTGCCGACCTTGTCGAGCGATTCCCGGAACTTCTTGAAATCCCCGTGAACCTTGATCTCATCGTTGAACCGGGCTGTGAAATTCCCTGCGGCATACTCCTCAGATACACGCATCCCCTCGTTAAGAGGCGTTACGACGTTGTCCAGCGTCTTGTTGATACCGGCGATGATCTCCCAGTACGCTCCCTTGAACTGATCAGCATTCCCCCTGACTTTCAGGTGACCTTCAACCGCTGCACGCGAGAGCTTGTTCGCTTCCTCGTTCATCGCCCGGAGCGTCTCGATGGTGGTCTGGATAGCAGGGACTATCTCATCCTTCTCGTCCCGGGCCTTGAGGTTGCGGGAGAGATCCCCTTCTGAGACCATCTTCATGGTGCCGAGCACGTACTTCTGGAAATCATTCGAGAATTCATCAAGGGCCATTGCAGCCTCTCCAACCTCATCTTTCCGTGAGAGGTTGAGTCGGTTTCCGAGATGTCCGAGATGGATCTCCTTTATGTTTTCCTTGAGCATGTTGACCGGGCCGGCGATATTCCGGGTTAGGATAACCCCCAGGACAAGAGCGATGATCACGCCGATAATTGCTGCAATGATCATCATCATGCTGCTTGAATTATACAGATCGGTGTTTGCATGGGAAAGCCGCTCTGCTTCCTGTATGTTGATATCCATCAGGTCATTTAAGGCGGGTATAATCGCCGCCCGTGATGTTATCAGGGGGGATCCCGCGGCGAGCGCAGCATCGACTGCATCCATATCCCCTCTCCGGGCAGCGGCGAGCGCAGCATCGTACTCCCTGGTATAGATTGGATAGTTACTGTCAAACCGGGCAAGAGCAGCAGCCTGTTCGGTGGTCAAATCCGAAGCACGGAACGCGTTCATTTTATTATCGATGTTCGCCTTCAGTACTGCTATTCTTGCTTCAGCAGCTGAGCGTGTTTCAGGAAGATATACAAAAATGTAAAATTCAGCCCGCAGCGTATTGAAATCCGCCACCGCCTCCCCCAACTGGCCGAGTGGTACGGTTCTATCTTCATACAGCGCTGTATCAGCAGCTGCAATCGTACCCATGTTCACATAGCCGATCGTCGCCACGATGACGAGGATCACCACCATGACGAGGTATCCTCCGATCATCTTCTTGCCAATCTTCATGTTATTAAGGAACTGCATTCTTCTCATTCCCTCGTGTACATCGAATCATCCCTGCACCAGACCCTGATCCGGATTTGCCTCTCGCCCCGCATCCTGAACAGGCGGCCAGATTGAATACTGCCATCTCTTCCCCGCAGGGGGTGACGGCGAGTGGGTCCTGGATGAGGTGCGGTGTTCATCCCCACGGGTGGGACAAACCAGGGTATAGATGTTGGTGTGGCGATCTTTGTTATCATTAGTATATAACTATTGTCGTGTTTGATGGCGATTAGCAATGGTTAAAATAGTTGAGCAGATATGATAACTACTATGGGGTAATGGCCTGGCTCCGGGAGATGGCCAGGTTAGCAGGAACTGTCAGCCATGGTTAAAGAGAACGAGATCCAGCGCGTACGGGAGATTCTCGGGCAGCATCCCAAAGGTCTCACCATCGAGGATGTCTCCCAGAAGCTCTCAATGAACCGGGGGACGGCAGCAAAATACCTGAACCTGATGGTCGCGTCCGGCCAGGCTGAGATGCGTTCCCTCGGTCCGGCGAAACTCTTCAGCATCACCCACCGCGTCCCGGTCTCCCGGCTGATCAATTTCACCTCCGACCTGATCCTGATCCTTGATGGAGAGCTCTTCATCAGGCAGGCGAATGATGCATTCCTCACATTCTTAGCGTTGAAGCGGGAGGATGTCCTCGACACCCAGATCCAGCACTCACCTGTTGCCCGGTACCTGACCCGCCACCACCTCGATCAGATCAGGGCATCCCTTGAAAGCGATGCAGAGGTCACCGAAGAAGAGATTGATCTCGAAAACCATGCCGGGACGCTGACGGCAAAATTTCTCCCCCTCATCCTCGAACAGGGAGAGCAGGGCATCGCGATCATTTTCAGAAACCCTCCTGCGGGGACCGGCTCTTTGCCGGAGATCGAGAGACTCGTGGAGGAGCGCACACAGGAACTTGCAAAAGCCACGAAGGCGTGTGAAGAACGTCTGCAGGGTATTGAGAGGATCAGGAGATCTGCAACTGAATCGGAAGAGCGGTGCAGGGAAATCCTCGCCGCACTCTCCGTTGCCGTCTTTACCCTGAATGACCAGGGAGTGATAACCTCCCTCACCCCGGCAATCACCCTGATCACCGGGTTTGATCCCGACGATCTCCTGGGGAACCCGCTCGAAGACTCTGTGTATGGCGAGGATTTGATCCACTTTACCCAAGGTATCGGGAGGAGCCGTCAGGGAACCGAGAGCCCGTTTGAATTCCGTTTTAGGACAAAAGAGGGGGGCCAGCGCTGGGTGCAGGTATCAGGGAAACCTCTCTCCCGCCCGGGAACTGAAGGAGGCTTTCAGGGGGTGATCATAGATATCCATGAGAGGAAGCGTGTAGAAAAAACCCTCCGCCTCGCAAACAAGCAGCTCGTGTTATTAAACAGCATTACGCGCCATGATATCCTCAATGGTATCACCAAGCTCCTGGCATACCTTGAAATTGCCCAGCGCCAGACCAAGAGCATTGTCGTAGCAGAGATCCTCGAGAAAGAGAGGGCGATCATCACCACCATCCAGCGGCAGATAACCTTCACGAGGGACTACCAGAATATTGGCATCCGTCCCCCCCTCTGGAAAGATGTCAGGGAGAGTATTGAGACTGCGAAACTCGGTCTCGAACTTGACCAAGTATCAGTGAATGTTGATATTGACGAGGTTGAGATCTATGCCGATGACCTCATAGACAAGGTCTTTCTCAACCTCATGGACAATGCAGTTCAGCATGGCGGGGGGGTTACTTCGATCCGCTTCTCCATTGAACTGCGGGAGAAGTCGATCCTCATCGTCTGTGAAGACGATGGAACGGGAATTCCCAGCGAAGATAAAGAACTGATATTTGAACATAGTAGGGGCGGGCATACCCATTACGGGCTCTTCTTCTCCCGTGAGATACTGGCAATCACCGGTCTGTCAATCCGGGAGGATGGGATCCCCGGAGAAGGGGCCCGGTTTGAGATCACGGTCCCCGATGGAATGTTCAGGATGAGACAGCACCCTGCACCGCGGAAGGGACCTGGTGAACCGGAAGGAAGGGAAGCCCCGGGACTCTGAACGGGCCGGATCGGAGAGGTGAAGGATGTCGGATTCAAAAGAGGTGGTTGAATTCGTTCTCGAAGGGTCACGCTATGCCCTCGACATCCAGCTCGTTCGCGAGATCTTCGAGATGATGCCGGTTACCCGGATACCGCATACCCCCGCCTATATCGCCGGTGTCGTCAACATCCGCGGGGAGATAACGTATCTCGTAGATATCAGGCCCCTTCTTCAGATTCCCACTACTGGTGGCGGAGACAAGAACTATATCATTGTCTTCATGGGTGACGCGACGGGCGGGACCAATGTCGGGATCCTGGTTGATACGGTTGCCAGCGTCACGACTGTGGCAGAGGTCCGGATTGAGTATCGTGTTGACCGTATGCAGGGTAAGGGAGAACAGTACATCAAGGGAATCATCAGCCCTGGCCCGGATGAGGATACAGAACGCGAGACACAACTGGTGATATGGCTGGATATTCAGCGGATACTCCGGGATATTGACCGGAAGGAGTATCAGAAAACAGGACAATAATGGTTCAGGGATTACCTGAGAATGCCGGATGATTTCCCCCTGCTGAAGCGATACGTCGAACAGGCACTGAAGATACAATGTTCGAGCTATAAAGAGGATTATATCAAGCGAAGGTTCCTGTCCCGGATGCGGTCGACGAATACCGCCAGTTATGGGGAGTATCTCAAGTACCTGCGGAATCACCCTGCCGAACTGGAACCATTACGGAATGCACTGACTATCAACGTCACCGAGTTTTTCCGGGACAAAGAGGTGTTCGACTTCATCCGCACAACCATCCTGCCAGCGGTTCTTTCCCAGCGCAGGAGGATATGGATATGGTGCGCCGGGTGTTCCTCGGGTGAGGAGCCCTATTCGCTGGCCATGATACTCGCAGACATGATCGCCCAGAACAAAGAGATTTCCGGTCAGATCACTGCCACTGATATTGATGAAACCGTGCTGGCAAAGGCAAAAGCGGGAATATTTGCTCCAAATGTCGTGAAAAAACTCCAGAATACCCAAATCCAGCGTCACTTCACGCTCCTCCCCAGCGGGGACTACGAGGTAAAACAGCACGTCAAGAACCTGATCCGCTTCCGCCCGCATGATCTCATGAGCGGCGTCCCCCCTGTACGGTACCTGGACCTGATCACCTGCCGGAATGTCACGATCTATTTCACAGAAAACCAAAAGGACCTCCTTGCCCGGATGTTCCATAGCGCCCTGAGCCAGGGAGGGTTCTACGTCATGGGGAAGACCGAGTATCTCGGAAAGCAGGTGGAAGGGCTGTTCTCCTCCTACAACAGTACTCACAAGGTCTTCATAAAAAATCCCTGATGATCGTGGCCATTCCCGGGATTCTTCCGGGGGTGAAGGTAAGCGGAGGAAGGATCAGCTGGGATGAGAATATCCGTCCGTGTCCGTATCGGGTTGCCATGCAGTGTATCACCTGTCCGGGGTACTATTGAACCAGAACACCGACGCTGTTTCTCCGGGTATTGATCGTATCGCGCAGGCAGGGGAGGAGGCGTCCAGCCTTCCTGCCGGTTGCAGGTGAGAAACACCCGGTTCCATCCCTGGCACGTTGCTGTCCCTTCAATCAGCAACCACGCAACAGGCGACCGTCATACGTTGTTGATCCCGTCACTCTCCGAACAGGCGTAGCGAAGCTTCCTGCATGATCCGGGCCTGGTTCTCCTCTGCAGTCCTGAGATGGGCAGGATCTCTCCACACATACCAGTCGGGCATGTTCATGAGGGTCATGAAGGTGTCCGTGATAGAGCACCCGTGATCATAGACTTTTGTCGTCCCGCCACGGTTCCATGGCCCGGATACCGTGGGAGGAATCACCTGGCTGAGAGCTGCGAACAGCCTGTCCCCGACGAGCTTCGTGTAGTACCAGTGGGACTGGGACCAGCGGTGTGTCATCATCTCCTTGACATCGAGGTTCTTGAAACGTTGCATCTCGGGAATATTGATGAGCGGGTTCAGCTTGAACTCAGAGAGGAGGGAGGAAAGGAGCATATCACGCGCATAGAACATCCCGTTATGCATCACGAAATACTTCCGGGGAATGAAATTTTTTACCTCAACCAGCTCGTGCATATCGTGGAGGCTCTCCTTGAGGAGATAATAGACCTGGGCACTCCGCATTGCAGGGATATTTTTTGCAATGAACGTGTGGGCGAGGGTTGACCACGGAATATCTGAAAGAGTGTCGTGGAAGAGTTTGTACAGGTAAAACGGTAGCTTCTTTTTCTGAGCAAGAGGCAGTGAACGGGTCTGCTCGTCTTTGAGGAGATCCAGGTAGATCTGTTTCATTCCCCTGATAACCCCGTCAGGCTCATAGGAGAGTACCTGGTACCGGTCAGCGCATGATGCCTCTCCCCGGATCAGGAGACGAACGATATTCTGTGCTATCACAAAGTCCTTCAGGAGGCCAAGGAGGGCGGCAGGATAGACGATGACATTCCTGTCCGTCAGATATGTATAGGAATCCAGTAGAATTCCGGCAGACGGGCAGTCTGCCTGCCGGTGGAGAATTATCTCAATTCCCAGGCGCTGTTCGGTAAATGCAATGAGGCTGCGGAGCTGAGGTGAAAACGTGACCGTATTCCGGGTCATACCCCTCCCCTGATCGCCCTGCCCGGGAACTCTGCAACCCTGGCATCCTTCCGGAGGGGGGGGTTGTCAGGATGCCTGGACACCGTGGGCCGGGAAGCATCATCATGCAAAGGGTATTGGCAAATATCCTCCTGACCTGCTTTTTGTGGACCGTCAGATTCCCATCCGTGCATGCCCCGGATTCCTGAAAGCACGGCAGCGACCATACTTCTCCACATACCTGCCCGAAACGTTGGGCAGCGTTGTATAAAAGGTCTCCTTGATCAGGCTCCCCCCACGTACCTGCCCGGGGTGAACAATCACTATATATTTATTACCACTCCCTGCAGATGAGATCGCATGGATGTCATGAATCTCCGGCTCTGGGTAATTTTTTACCTGATCTGTTTTGTTGCTGTCCTCTGGGCAACATTCCTTCTCGTCCAGGGATTCATGCTGGTAGTGAGTCTGTCACTGGTTGCCATCGTGATAGCATTCAACTTCTTCCTCCTTTTTGCAGAGGTGAGGTCACACATCCGGAAAAAAAAGGAGATGGAGGACTTTATCTCAGCATCCCTTCTCAATTCTCAGGATACCCGTACTCACAAGAGGCAGTAGTAATGCAGGGGAATATGAGCATCCCGGACTCTACCTATGAACGCGAATTCTGGAAACGGTACTCCTCGGTCAGGCAGATGGTCAGGGAGATACGGCGTGAATACCTCCTCCTGCACCAGATCAGGGATGAGCGTGTTATCCCGGAGCAGGCGCGGGACCTCGCTGTGACAGCGATGGCCCGGGAATTATCAGACAAGCACCAGATATTTCTTGATTTCTTCCATAATTTCATCTCCTTTGGTATACAGGGACTGCACCGGATCGATCTCCAGGTCTCCTTCACGGTCCTTCCCGGAGGTATTGCCGAGATCGAGAAATGCTCACTCTCTGTGGATGGGAGAGAGGAAGAACTGCCGGTAGAAATCGGCCAGCAGCTCGTTGACTTCATCCCGTATGAGAAAGGATGGGAAGCGATTCTCGCATTCTACCGCAAGGAAGAGACCCGGTTCGACAGGCTCCTTGGTGCAAACCTCGAACGGTGTGCGCTCGTGATCAGGGAGGAGCTCTTCCCTACTCCCTCCTATTCGGTGATGATGCGGCTGCCCGCTCAGATCCTGGTTGATCAGCCTCTTTCCCGGGGTAGTGAGTGATCACACGATCCCGTGAACGGGATCTCCGGTAAATCGGAGCAGAACAACCTGCACAGGAACCTGGAGATACCCCTGCCAGCTCTGACCGCCGGGATGTCTTCAGGCACCTCCCGGAATTGCGGTTACCTTCCCTGGCATGCAGAATCCTGGAGCCTGGTCCTGGTGCCCTGGACAGGATGGTATCCCTGGATGAGCCCGGTGTTTCGTCCCGGTGCCGGACCGGGATGAAGTCAATATTGATAAGGTCTCGTGGTCATTATGAATGAGCGAAGGGGCAATGGATATGACCGACCAGAAGAAGAATGTCTGGGGCAGGAGGGAAGAGCTCCTGAACCGGTCTGACGAACTCACGCTGAAGGCTGATCTCCTCGCGTTCGAGAGCAGGTACGAAGAGGCAATCAGCTACTATAACCGTGCGCTGGAGATAAATCCCCGGAATCCGCATCTATGGGCATTTAAAGGTATAACGCTGAAAGGCGGACTCAACCGGGATGAAGAGGCGCGTGAGTGCTGGGATCGGGCAAAAGCACTCGACCCTGAACTTGCAGAGGCTGTCAGCTCCATCGGCCCCGTTGAAGAACCGAGAGAGAAATCAGA
>ENA-ORXD01002080-ORXD01002080.1-sediment-metagenome-genome-assembly--contig:-NODE-2080-length-14273-cov-3.723725_pt1 | contig 14273 bp, 14 predicted proteins | sample MGYA00237862_ERZ511471 | MGnify/ENA metagenome assembly ERZ511471 | reverse complement strand
AGCGGGACGAGCCGGGGCTGACGTGGGTGGGCCGGAGCAGCAGCAGGTTCGGCGCCGGGCGGCGCCGGGCGAGCTCGCAGCCGGGTGCGCCGCGCCGGGCCGGCTGGGAAGACCGGCGGCGTCAGCCGCGGCCGGGCCTGCGGGGAGGACCGGCGGCCTGGGCCGCCGCATGAGCGGCGTGAGGCTCGGCGCTACGCGCGGCGCCCGCGCCACTCGCGCGCGAGCAGCGAGAAGACGACGTCGTCGCAGAGCTCGCCACGCTCGTCGAAGTCGTGCTCGCGCAGGGTGCCCTCCTCGGTGAAGCCGAGGCGCTCGACCAGCCGGCGCGAGCGCCGGTTGCGCGGCATGAGGAGGACCTGGGCGCGGTTGAGGCCGAGGCGGCCGAAGGCGAAGTCGAGGATCGCCGTGAGGGCCTCGGCCATGAGACCGCGCCCCCAGTACTCAGGTCGCAGGTCGTAGCCGAACTCGGCCGAGCGGACCTCGCCGTTCCAGTCGTAGAAGCCGGCGGAGCCGATGAGCGGGCCGCGAGCGCCGGCGACTGTGCCCCGCCCGCGCGCGGCGTCCTCCTTCAGCACCAGCCCCCAGCGCATCCCCCGGCGCTGCTCGAACGACTCGACGAAGTACCTTCTGAGCTGGGCGCGCGCCGCCTCGATGCCTTCGGGCGGCGCGCTCCCCTGCCCCCAGACGATCTCGGGCACCGAGAAGTGCTCGAGGTACCACTCGGCGTCGTCGGTCGTCACCTGCCGCAGCACGAGGCGCTCGGTCGCGAGCATGGGGAAGGAGGAAAGCTCGGCGAAAGCGTCTGCGGTCACTCGAGCATGCTAGCAGTGCATGTGGCGTCCCGCATCTGGCAGGCGCCTGCGGCCGGACCTCACCGCGGCAGACGATGGGGGGCGGGGCCGCGTCGCGGCCCCGCCCCCCAGCCTCGCCGCGGGCTTCGGCCGCGCCCGGCCCCGTCAGAGTGCGGCCACCCGGCTGATGCTCACCCGGTGCCGCGGGCCGGGCGGCACGATCTGCGACGGCAGCGAGAGCGCGAGCTCGTAGGCCTGCTGCGCGCACTGCGCGCTGTACGCCGTCAGGTAGGCCTGCCGCTCGGCGCCTTCGAGGCCCAGGGCGATCGCCTCGACCTCCGCCTGCTCCGCCTCGACCTGGTCCTCGAAGGCCCCGAAGACGCCGTGCACCAGCGGGATGTAGTGCGCGTAGTAGCTCTCGCCGGCGATCTTGCCCCTGCGGTCGAGCCGCAGGGCGACCTTGCAGAAGGCCTGCGCCGCCGTCCTCTCGGCCCACTTCTCGGGCACCGAGGTGATGCCGGCGTAGAAGGGCGTGTAGGCGCTAGCGCACGGCCGCCCGGGGGCGACCCAGAGCACGCCGCCGACCTCCGCCGGCAGCCAGTCGCGCAGCTGCCAGACGGCGCTGTAGTCGGTGGTGCGGTCGCAGATCGGGCGGTTCGTCTGCTTGTGCGGGCTCATCAGCGTGTAGTCCTCGGTCTGATCGAGCTCGGTGTCCTCGTAGTGATAGCGGCTGATCGCCATGATGTCCTGGCGGGTGACCGGTTCGTCGGGCACGACCCAGACGGGTCTGGTCTCGTAAGGCATCTCGGGTACGAGGCCGAGCGACGGGGCCACGCTGTCGAAGGCGCCCCAGATGCGGTTGGTGTTGTAGTAGGTCAGGAGCCTCTCGCGGTCGCTGTACGCCCAGGCGACGTCGAAGGGGCCCTCGGTGGGGTCGTAGCGCCCGATGCTCTCGGCGAACGCCTCGAGGTCGGGTGACCCGCGGAAGTTGTCGCGGTCGTCGAGGTCGATCTGCCGCACGACGATGGTGTTGGGGTGCGCGAGCACGGCGTCGTCGGGCACGCGCTGCGCCACCCAGTGGTGGCCGCCGAGCAGCTCGAAGCACCAGGCCTCGTCGGGGTCGGCGAAGCCGAGGCTGCCGGCGCAACCCGAGTTGAAGCCCCGCGTCTCGGCGATCTCGGCGATCAGGTCGAGGGCCTCGTCGCAGGTGCGGCACTTCTGCAGGAGCAGGTCCCAGAACTCGCCGGTGATGCCCTGGGCCTCGAACGGGTCGGCGGCGAGCACGGCCGGGTCGAGCCCGGTGGCGGTGCCGTAGTTGACGGCGAACTGGTGCTCGTTGATGCCGCCCTCTTCGATGTCGCCGATGCAGAGGATCTTGACGAAGCCGTACGTAGTGTCGGTCGCCGGCACGACCTCGAAGTAGGGCGCGTTGTAGGGCGACCAGTCGTTGTTGTAGGTCATCATCACCGAGCCGTCGGCGGTCGCCCCCTTGCCGGCGAGCACGAAGTTGCACTGCTGGCGGGCGGCCGTCGCGGTGGCGGCGTCGGCGTCCGCGGCAGCAGCGACCGCGGGGGTGTCGCCGGCGCCGGGCGATCTCGCGCTCTGCGGCCCGCCGCCGGGCGCGAAGGCGGCGCTGACCGCGGCGGCGAAGATGATGACGGCGCAGTACCACGCCACGACTGAGTAGCTTCTCTTCATGGTCCCCCCTCGGGTTCGCAGGCCCCCAGCCTGCGTATGTCTTCAACGCAGCACGGAGACCAACGATAACCTCACGAAGGAGGGAGGCGGCCGGCGGCCCCGCCGGAGGAGGGAGCAGGGCGGCGCCAAGCGGTTCAGGCAGAGCAGGGAGTAGGGAGGCGGCGGGCGGCTCGGCCGCAGGACGGCCCCCGGCGGCCATCACGGCACAGCGGGCTCCGCCGGTCCCCGGCGGCCATCACGGCACAGCGCGCTCCGCTGGCCCTCGACGCCCGCCGGCGCTCCGCTCACGGACTGCGCCCGGCCGCGTCGCCGAGCCGCAGAGATCAGACCGGCCGCATCTCCTCGCCGGCGTGCGGCCCCGGCGTCATGTCCCACACCGAGTCGACGGTGATGCGCACGACGCACTTGACCGGCGGGCACGGCAGCGGCTCGGCCTGCGCACAGAGCTGCTCGTGGACCCGGTCGAAGACCTCGCCGTGGTCGATCAGCTCGGCGTGACCCTTGACCTGCATCGCGACCTTACGGTCGCAGTCGTAGATGCCGACGGCGACCCGCGCGTCGTGCTCGAGGTTCTCGCGCGTCTTGTGGCTGAACATGTCGGCGAAGTAGAGGTGCTCGTCGTCGAGAAGGGCGCCGCTGCCCTTGATCGAGACGTTGGGCATGCCGTCCGAGCCGACGGTCGCGACCCACATGTCGTGCCCGCCGGCGAGGAGGTCGTGGAGCTGCTGCGGGATCCTGGTCATGACGCCCCTCCTGTACACGTTGGCTGCAAAGCAAGCCTACTCGCGGTCAACGGTGAGCGTCGGAGGTCGATTCATACGACTGCCGGGTAGACCGGGCTCCGCGTAGTGGCTCCCGGCCTTCCTCACGCTCCGGACGGGTCGGGACGCCGTCCGTCTACCGACGGTGCAGTCCGGCAGCCTGGCGAACGGCCTCGATCGTCCGCAGCCTGCGGGCGAACGACGGCAGCTTCGAGTCCAGTCGCGTGAGGGCGTCCGCCGGTGCAAGCGAGGGCCTGCAGAAGTCGGCCACCTGCTGAAGGAAGGCGTCGGCCATCTGAAACGGCGCCAGGTCGAACGCGGCGGAGAGGAACTGGTCGGCGGTCTGGACCTCGATGCCGAGCGGCTCACAGACCTCGTGAGGGAAGTGGCGAAGGTTGTCCGTTACGATGACGTCGGCCCGAGCAGTGATGGCCGCAGCCAACGCATGGCGATCGCCGGGCTCGTTGCCCATGTGGCAGGCGAGCTTCTCGTAGCCCTGCACCAAGGGCCTCCGGGAAGGCCGTGGTCATCATCTCGACGAGGTGGTCGGCCTGCTCCGGAGTGCATGCCGCCTCGCCCGTGAGACCGGCTCGCACCTCGGCGATGATCTCCGCGCTTAAACGCACTTGGTACAGTCCGGCCTGGGCGCCGCGAAGCAGCAGGTCTCGTGTCGCGACGGGGAAGAGGACGCACGCGTCGAGCAGCGCCGTCCACCCCAACTCAGTACTCCAGACCGAACTCGGCCGACTTGCGGGTCAGCTCGCGCAGCGCCTCGCGCCGCTGCGCGTCGCGAAGGTCACGATAGCGCAGGAGATCCTCGATGTAGATGCGCCGGTGAGAGCCCGTCTTGTGATGGGGGATCTCACTTTCTTCGACGAGCTTCACCAGGTGAGGCCGTGACACGTGCAGGAGGTCGGCTGCCTGCTGTGTCGTGAGCTCGTGGTGAACGGGCACGATCGACACCGAGTCGCCCTGGGCCATGGCGGCGACGGCGGCGACGAGGACCTTGTAGATCGAGACCGGCAACTCGAGGCGCTCGCCCTCCGGGGACTGCAGCACCGCGCGCTTCTGAGCCGTCGCGGGCTGCCGGGCCATGAGCTCGAACAACTGCGCCAGTGCCTTGGTCTCGCGCTTGGCCGGGGCGATCGGCATTTGGCACTCCGTGACTTTCTTCGGGTTCAGGCACGCCTCCATCGCTCTCCTCCCGGGGCTGCACACCGCACATGGCCAGTGTAACCGTAAACGAAATAATCGCAACGGTGACGATGTCGTCAGGAGTTGACGTTGACTTGAGGAAAGAGTGCGTAGGGCGAGCTTCGGGCGGATCCCGGGGTGCCCGCGGTCTCAGTCTCAGTCCACGGCGCGCCACGTCGCCGTGTACTCGACCCCGTCGGGCACGGCGAGGCCGGGGTCGTCGACGACCCAGCGGCCGTCGAGCCCGGCCTCACGGGCGACGAGCTCGAAGTGGCACAGGGCGATGCCCATGTCGACGCGCTGCAGGTCGGCGATGCGCAGCGCCTTGAAGGTGAGGCTGCCCTTCCCGTAGCCCTTCGTGCGGCGGAGGTAGAAGTGGCAGTCGGGGTCTCGGCGGTCGGTCTCAGCCGCTCCGTCTGGCGTGCCGCCCCCGCCGCACACGATCCGCCACGGCTGCTTGTTGGTCGCCGACGGGCCCATACGGACGGCCTCGAGCGCGCGGGCGTAGCCGCCCGCGCTCGAGGCCTCCAGCAGGTCGCCCCAACGCCTGTCGAAGAAGAGCTCGGCCGCCGGCATCCTCCGGTCGCCCTCCTCACGCTGCCGGATGCGCTCGGCGCCGTCGTCCGCGGGGTAGCCGGTCGACACGACGGCCGGCATGGTCTCGCCCCTCTGCAGGCCGCCGAACCGCCTCACGAACGTGCTGCGCGTGAAGGTGCCGCCCAGCCAGCAGGTGCCGAGGCCGAGGGCGGTGGCGTAGAGGATGACCTCTTCGAGGAGGTAGCCGTAGTCCTCGAGGCCTCTGGGCCCGTGCCGGACCGCCCCGACGATGAACCCCGTCGCGCCCTTGATGAAGCCGTAGGTGCCGAGGCGACGGAGGGCCCGCCGGTCGTCCGGCGCCGCAGCGATCAGCCCGAAGCGCGCCTCGGAGCCGAAGGGGCCGACGCGGCGCGAATCCATGAAGGTGGTGAGGCGATGCCGGTCGCGCTCGTCGATCGGCCGCTCGAGGTACGTTCGGCACGAGTAGCGCCGGGCGATGAGTTCGGAGGCCGGCTCGGGGAGGTGCGGGGCCGTCGTCATGGCTCGGGGAGGTAGGGGGCGGTCGTCATCGTGGTCAGCGTAGCACGGCGGGAACGCCCTCTCACCGAGCCCGAGTGCGTCGCCGACATCGGCCGGCAGGCATACGGCGGCGCAGTTCGGCCAATACTCAGAGCACCATGGCCAAGCTCATCTACTCGATGATCACCTCGCTGGACGGCTACGTGGCGGACGCCCAGGGCTCCTTCGACTGGGCGATGCCGGACGAGGAGGTTCACCGTTTCGTCAATGACGAGGCGCGCTCCGTCGGCACGTACCTCTACGGGCGCCGGATCTACGAGCTGATGCTGTACTGGGAGGATGCGACCGCGCTCGTGGGCGAGCCGGACGTCGTCTTGGACTTCGCGACCATCTGGCGGGCGGCCGACAAGGTCGTGTACTCGCGGACGCTCGAGCAGGCGGCGAGTGCGAAGACCCGGATCGAGCGGGAGTTCGACCCCGAGGCCGTGCGGCGGCTCAAGGCCCGCGCGGAGCGCGACATCCTGGTGGCCGGTCCGGAGCTCGCCGGCCAGGGGATCGCCGCGGGGCTGGTCGACGAGCTCCGGCTGTACGTCGCGCCCGCCGTGACGGGCGGGGGCAAGCCGGCCCTGCGGCACGGCGTCCGGCTCGACCTCGAGCTGCTCGACGAACGTCGCTTCGGCGGCGGGATGGCGTACCTGCGGTACGGCATCACCGACGTGCGGGGAGAGTAGCGCGGCGATCGCGCGGCGCACGCACGAGCCAAGGGGTTGACGATCGGCTCGCGCCGTTGACGCGCGGGCGGGGTGCGGCATACGTGCCGCACTGACCCCAAGCTTCGGTGCGGGGCGCGAGGCCGCCTTCGGGCGGCTTCTGCTTCTTCCGAGGTGACGAGGCTTGTGGTCACTCCGCGAAGGCCGCGTTGGCGCGACTCACGGTCTACTAGTCGCCGCCGTCGCAACGCGCGTTGCGCACCTCTCGCCGTCTGCGAGTACGGCCGGCATCGCCGTCAGGGCGGTTGACGCTGCCCGACGGCTCTTGACGGTTACGCGCCGCCCTGAGTAGATTTACTCAGAGCGTTGAGTAGATTGTGAACCACCTGCAGATAGCCATGTTTGAACGATCCATCGTCGACATACTCGTGACACGGCTCGGCCGCGAGCGCCGCTTCGTGCAGGTAGTCGTGGGGCCGCGCCAAGTGGGGAAGACCACGGCCGTGCTGCAGGCCGGGCACCGGCTCGAGACGACCGGAGTCGGCTTCGTGTTCGCTTCAGGGGATGAGCCCCTACTCCCCGGCGCTGCGTGGATCGATGAGCAGTGGGAAGCGGCGAGAGCCGCGTCCCGGTCGGGGCCGGTGACGCTTGCGCTCGACGAGGTCCACAAGATCCCGGGTTGGGCCGACCGCGTCAAGGCGAACTGGGACAGGGATACGCGAGAGGCGACGGACGTCCGTCTGGTGCTCCTTGGGTCTTCGCCGCTTCTCGTCGGGCAGCGGCTGCGGGAGTCGCTCGCGGGCCGGTTCGAAGTGATCCCCGCGACGCACTGGCAGTGGCCTGAGTGCCGGGATGCCTTCGGCTGGGATCTGGACACGTTCGTGTTCTACGGCGGATACCCGGGGGCGGCAGCTCTTGTCGGCGACTTCCAGCGCTGGCGCCGATACGTACTGGACGCCCTCATCGAGACGACCGTCTCGCGAGACGTGCTGTCCCTCGGTCGCATCGACAAGCCCGCTCTGCTGGGCCAACTGTTCTACCTGACCTGCGAGCTCTCAGGGCAGGTGGTCGCCTATACGACGCTGCTTGGCCAACTTCACGATGCCGGCAATACGACCACGCTCGCTCACTACCTTCGCCTCCTCGAGGAGGTGTGGCTCGTGGCGGGCTTGCAGAAGTACTCGGGATCGGTGGTACGCAGGCGCGCGTCGTCACCCAAGTTGCTCGTGCTCGACACCGCCTTGATGAGCGCCGCGAGAGGGCTCCCGCTCGAGGAGGCGCGCAGCGATGGTGGCTGGTGGGGCCGACTCGTGGAGTCGACCGTGGGGGCCCACCTGCTCGCGCAGGCGCAGGTGGCTCCACAGCGGGTCATGTACTGGCGCGAGCGCGGGCTGGAAGTCGACTACGTCGTACAGTCGCCCGAAGGACTGTGTGCGATAGAGGTGAAGAGCGGCCGCGAACGCGAGGCCGAGCGTCGTGGCCTCGATGCTTTCATCAGGCACCACAACCCGCATCGCGTCAGACTGGTCGGGACCGGGGGTACGCCGCTCGCCGACTTCCTCGCCGAGTAGTTCCCGGGCGGGGCGACCGTCTCGAATCCGGTCGCCGGTGTGGAGGGGGCCGAGGGCTGCCTCAGCCGCTTTCGATCATCCGCGCGAGGCCACCCGCCGCTCCGCCTCCTCGACCACGGCGTGCACGGCGGCGGCGACGTCGGGCGGGAGGGGGTTGACGACCGGCGCGGCGAGGATCTCGTCCACGACCTCGGCGGCGCGCGCGGTCGCGTCCTTGCCTGCCGCAATGCCTGGCGCCCCGCCTCCCGTGGCGCCTTGCGCCTCGCCTGCCGCCGCGTCTCCCGCGCCGCCGCCCGCCTTCGTCCACGCGCCCCACGAGGCGCGGTCGAAGACGCGCGGCTCCCAGCGCTCGCGCGCGTGCCGGCGGGTGTGCGGGTGCGCGAGGTAGGTGCCGCTGGGGCCGACCGCGTCGATCACGTCGAGGGCGAGCTCCTCCTCCGTGATCTCGACGGGGACGAGGAAGCTCTTCACCCAGCCGATGACGTCGTCGCAGAGGGCGAGCTGCGTGAGCGAGCCGGTGAAGCTCGACTCCATGAAGCCGATGTCGTGGATCATGTGCCCGCCGGCGACGGCGTCGGCCATGATCGTGAGCGCCGCCTCGGCCGCCGCCTGCTGGTCGGGCAGCTTGGCCTCGGTGACGCCGCCCAGGGTCCACATGGGCAGGCCGTACCAGTGGAGGAGCGAGGCGTAGATCGCGCGGTGGTCGGGCTGCGCGAACATGTCGCGCATATGCCGCATGTGGTGGGACTCGCCGGCCCAGCCGATGGCGATGAACGGGGCGGCCTCGCGGACGAGCTGCGAGAGCACGAGGCCGGCGAGCACGCCGGCGTGCACGACGACGAGCGAGCCGAGGACGGTCATCGGCGTCATCGTGCCGGCCGTGGAGACGGGGCTGTAGATGCAGGGCAGGCCGCGGCGCGAGAGGTCGATCAGGGTGCGCAGGGCCTCCGCGTTGTGGTGGAGGGGGAGGAGGGTGTTCTTGTAGCAGGCGAGGAACGGTTTGGCCTCGAGCGCGCCGGCTCCGCCGGCGACCGCCTCGGCCATCCGCGTCACGTCGAGGTGCGCCTGGGGGTCGTTCATCGTTACGTAGACGATGGGCTTGGCGCAGTTGGCGAGCATGGCCTCCATCTGGTGGCGGTCCATGACCTGCGGGGTGACGTCGCTCGGGGTGAAGAGCGACATCGTGAAGTCGTAGTTGGGGAGGGCGTCGACGAGGCGCGCCGTGTCGACCACGTCCTGCAGCACGGCGCGCCGCCGCGACGCCGTGCGGTGGTCCCAGCAGTAGATGCAGTCCGAGCCCGGGCCGAAGTAGGTGTTGCGGCCCTCGAGCTTCATGGCGGGGAGGCCCTCGCGGTCGTACAGGGTGACCGACCTGGGCACGACCGAGAGGGCCCACTCGACGAGCCGGGCGCCGATGCGCTCGCCGAGGCGGACGCGGGCGCCGTCGACCTCGGCGCCCGCCCGGCGCATGAGCTGCTGTGCCTCGGAGTCCTCCATGACCAGCCCGGTGCGGGCGAGCACGCGCAGCGTCGCCTCGTGGAGCTGCTCGCACTGGCCCGCGGTGAGGCGCGAGAAGGCGCCCGGGGCGGGCGGGCTCGCCCAGGCGGGCGAGGCCTTGTGCGCTGACGGCTCACCGCTGTGTGGTGCGGTCGTCACGGGAGACCTCCGTGGTCGAAGGGCCGGCATGGTGACGGGATGATTCTCTCAGGGGTGCACGGCGGGCGTCACGGAGCGCTCGTGCTTCGCAGCCGAGAGGCTCAACGCAGCGGGCCCCCGGTGTGATTCGGCTGTACCGGACTCCGGCCGATTGAAAGCCGGCGACCCCGCAGATTGAAAGGCCCTCGAGTCCGGCGTCGGTCTTAGGTCAGCGTGGGGCGCTGCACAACGGTGACTGAAGATCAGCCAGCCGGTCTGGGATCAGTTCGCGCCGGCGGCGCTATCTCGAGCCCTTCCGCGAGCGCCCAAGTGATGTAGTCGTCGAACGCCTCGCGCAGGTTGTGCAGGGCTTCGTCCTTGGTGAGGCCGTCGCTGGCGATCTCAGGGATCTCCCTGATGCGATAGAGGAGATACCGCTCGTCGCCCTCGGTGCGGATCTCGAACACACGCCCATAGGGCTGCCGGCGGTAGTAGTCAAGATCCTTGTCGACGCGCATGAGCCACCTCCAGTACGTAGGGCAGCCGCGATCACGGCGGGGCGAACCGAGGTTCGGCGGCATGCTAGCAGACGTCCGCGGCGCGGGGCAGGATGACGATGCTGCGTGTCGGGTGACGGACGCGGCGCGGGCTTGTCGACTGGCCGTGGGCGGTCGACTACGCTCGTTCTTGTGGAACCGGCCCTCAAGAAGGAGAAACCCCCGGGATCGCAACCCCGGGGGGACCAGGAAGCCGGCGCCTCACTGGCGATGATCGAGACCCACGGTGTCAGCAGCTGGAGGACGCGTCGATGCACGGTGGGGGTCGTGGCAGTTGACGTTGCACATCAGCGCTTGACCCTCTACCTCGGCAGCGCATAATGGACCCACTGACCCCGGGCTTCGGCGCGGGGCGCGCAGCCGCCTTACGGCGGCTGCTGCTTTTCGTGCGGTTGGAGTCGCTCCGCTTCCGCGAACAGGTCAGTGGCGGCTCGCGCCCCCGCGGCGGCTCAGGCGAGGCCCAGGCTCTTGCGGATGTCCTTCATCAGGAGCATGAGCTGCAGGTCGCCCGTCGGTGAGGCCTCGAAGCCGAAGTGCTCGTAGAAGCCGCGGATTCTCTCGTCCTTCGCCTGTACGAGGACGAGCCTGGCCCCGATGGCGTCGGCTGCCTGTGCGCTGCGCGCCAGCGCCTCCAGCAGCATCGCGCGGCCGATGCCTCGCTGCTGCTCTGACCGATCCACGGCGAGACGCGCGAGGAGGATCGCCGGTATGGGCTGCGAGCCCTGTCCTCTCGCCGCTCGAGGAGTCGCGGCGTCTGGCTCGACGCCGGCCGCGGCAAGACTGAAGTAGGCGACCACGCGGTCGTGCTGCACCGCCACCATGGTCTGGGCCTTGTCGGCCTGCTGATCGCGAAGAGCCTGACGCTTCAGGTAGCGATCCAGTGCCTCGACCCCGCAGTCGAACCCCTCCACGTCGTGGCGCTCGGTGAGGGGCTCGAGGTGCAACCGCGGCGGTCTAGCGTCGTCTAAGGGGAGTGGGCTTCGACGCGGCGTCCGCGAGAGCGGGGACCACTCGGGCCGGGCGCTCGAGCAGGGCGACGAAGTCGTGCCATCTGTCGGCAGGGAGGACGAAGCGGCTCTGATCCGCCAGCACCTCCTCGGCGGACTGCAGCGCGGCCTGCAGCATGAACTGACTCACGCCCATGTGCGTCAGGCTCGCAGCCTCTTCGACCACGGCCTTCTCGGCCTGGCTCACGCGGATGTTCACGCGTTGGTCCTTGAGGCCGGCCGGTCTCGGGCCGGGCGTCGTGGCCTTCACCTTGGTGTGTGCGGCGCTCTGGGCTGACATCGGGAATCCTGCCTCCGGTCGGCGGGCCTCTCGCGGCACAGTGTACCCGGAAGCCACGAGATGTACAGACATTGTACACCCATGGGGTGGACGGCTGCGCCCGCGGGTCTCGTGCCGCCGCCGGCCGGCGCTCACCGCGGCGGCGGCCGCCCGATCTCGGACTGCACGGCGACGTTGAAGGGCTCGGCGTCGTCCTGGTCGAGGCGATGCGTGCCGTCGTGCCTGAGTGAGGGCGCGTCGGGCCGGGACCGGACCACGATGGTCCCGGCCGCCCTGTCCCCCAGCCGCTGTCGCTCGCTGGAGCTCCACACGGCGACGGCGCCGATGAGGTAGAAGCCGAGGCCGTCGATGAGGCGGAAGACCGTGCGCACGACGGCCTGCCCCAGGCTCGGGCGCCCGCCCGCCTGCGAGCGCACCTCGAGGTCCAGCACCCTCTTGCCGAGCGTGGGGCCGCTGCGCCACTCGAAGAGCGTGAAGTAGGCGAAGGCGAGGACGGCGCCCGTGACCCAGAGGCTGCGCCGCTCGACGTTGACCCTGGCGTTGCCCTCGATGATCAGCGTGACGGCGGCCGTCGCGAGGGTGAGGACCAGCGTGTCGACGACTTGGGCCTTGAGGCGCGGCCAGACGGAGACGACGGCACGTGTCTCGGACGTGATCACAGAGGCTTGACCCCGTGCGACTGCAACCAGGCGGCCGTGGGGTCGAGCTCGACGAGCGGAGGTACGAAGATGACGGTGCCGTCGCGCCCGCGCGTTAGCAGCACGCGGTAGGCGTTGAGGCGGAGCTGGAAGGGGTCTTTGACGTGTGACGCGCGGGCGTGCCGCTTGGCGTGAGCGTTCGACCAGCGATCGGTGCCGGCGGCGGCCGCGCCGAGCCCGCCGCCCGCATCCGTGCCGTCTGCGTCCGCACCGCCGTCGCCCTCCGTGACCCGAATCAGGTCCGTCCCCCAGGCGAGCAAGACTCCATCGAGCTCGAGGCCCTGGGCGCCGAACTCGGTGACGCACTGAATCAGTCGTCGGCAGGAACGGGAGTCGGCATCGCCCTCGCCGTACCAGGGACCGAGGTTCACGCGCTGCGTCGAGTGCCAGTCGTTGGCGACGCCCCACTCCGGGAGGATCTTGTCGCGCGAGCTGGCCATGAGGCCGAAGCGCGCGTCGGGAGCGTCCGCGTAGCGCTCGCGCAGGTACGCGCGCGCCACGTCGAAGTTCCGTGTCATGCGGAGGTGGTAGCCATGTGCTTCGAGCCGCGCAGCCAGCTCGCGCCCGTGCGCGGCCATCCCGTGGTTGAGCTGGCGCCGCTGGGCCTCCGGCCACCCGCGGTCGTCCGCGAGCAAGCCATCGACCCACTCATCCAGGTCGGACGCGAAGTGGAAGCGGAGCTCGCGGGTGAGCTCAAGCGAATCATGCGGCTCTCGCCGTGCAAGAAGGCCGGCGCCGTCGAAGTGCTGTGCCAGAACGGACTGTGGAGCGTGCACCGTCCAGCCTGTCGGCTCAACTGAGCGCTCCAGTGCCTTGCGCCACTGTCCGAGACCGGCCTCTTCGCCGACGTGTATCTCTTGACCGGAGCCGATCAGGCCGACGAGGACGCACCACTCCGGGATGCGCTCACCGAAATCGACGAACGCCTCAGGCTCGGAGACTGCGAAGGGTAGGGCGTGCTTGGCAGCTACCTGCTCCATGTCCCAGGCGCGCTGCGCCTCGTCGTAGACAATCACGTGCTGCGGGGGTACTGCGGCCTTGTCGCCCAGGTACTGCTTCACGTAGGTCTTCACATCACGCACGAAGGTCTTGCCGCCGCCCCCAGCACCGCGCAGTTCATACTGCAGCACGGTGACGAGCGGGCCGTTGCCGCTGAGGAAGATTGCAGGCGCGGTGGGCTTGCCGCCGGCCCGCTCGACTGCGAGGTCGTTGAGCAGCGGTGAGTGCACGGCACGGAGCCCCACGAGGGTCTTGCCCGAGCCCGGCACCCCGGTCACAAGCACCAGATGTCTGGTGCGCGTCCGTGCAGCCTCATGAGCGATGCGCGAGATCTCCTCGACGGCAGGGTCGGTGTCGGCGCGGGCCTCCGGGATGTCGCGCAGATGGCCGTCGTTGAAGAGCTCACGCGCCGCCTGCACAAGCGTGGGGAGGGGGCAGTAGGCGTCCTTGGCGAGGAAAGCGTCCGCTGTGAGTGGCCCTTGGTCCCAACGCCGCTGCAGCTTCTGGATGAGGTCATGCAGCGCGTCCGGTCCTGCGATGTGCACGCCGTCATGCACCCCCACGTAGCCGTGCGCCCGCGTGGGCACGACCACGGCGTGCACCTCACGCTCGGCGCAGTGTCGGTGGTAGCAGCGCAGGTCGCGCGCGTAGGCGGATGCCTGGTCGAGGTCCGCCTGCTCCGGTTCGGTCTTGCCCTTGAGTTCGAGAACGACGACGGCACCGCTGACGAGTAGGACGACGTCGGGCCGCCGTGACTCGAGCGGCAGCTCATACTCGAGGATGGCTGTGTACTGGTCGGCGAGGTCGTCGACATCGACTACTGCCCCTACCTCGTGCTGCAACTTCGGGATCGAGTCGTCCCAGGCGAAGACCTGAGACTCGCTCACATCGGCGAGGAACTCCTGGAGGGAGATGCGAACGACTCGAGGCTCTTCGTCGGCGAAGGTGGGGAAGTCGCTCTGCCAGCCGCAGCGCGCTCGGGCGCTCTCTCGCTCACGATTCATATGCGGCATGACCCCCCGGTTCGACCACGATGATACTAGGTGACCACTCCGCCGGATGGAAGGGCTTCGCCACGCGCCCGGAGGGCGGCACGATGCGCTGTCGTTGTCATCGCTCGCTGGCCGCACTACTGACAACTTGCTGGATGGAATCCTGGGCGCCCGGAGGTGGCCCCGTGATCGGGCTTGACCCATCGGTGACTGGACGGACTTCGGTGCTCCGCGAATTCGGCAGCTGCGACTCGCCAGGATTGCCACGGTTTCCCCATGTTCTGCGCTCCGGTGCCCGCGGCAGGCCACCGTTCCCGCAACGAC
>ENA-ORXD01002079-ORXD01002079.1-sediment-metagenome-genome-assembly--contig:-NODE-2079-length-14277-cov-3.701901_pt1 | contig 14277 bp, 14 predicted proteins | sample MGYA00237862_ERZ511471 | MGnify/ENA metagenome assembly ERZ511471 | reverse complement strand
CAGGATATCGCGCACCTTCGCCAGGATCTCATCTTTGCCCATCTGCCGCTCCTTGAAAAAAGAGGAATTATGAAGTGCCGACCAACCCGTCTATTGTACCAACGGCCGTCAAGAATCGGGAGAGTCAGGGACGTCGATTATCGCCGCGACCTCGCGCTCGACCCCTTCCAGTATCCCTTTCCGCAGGGCATCCGCGGCAAAGTGGAGGGCGTTCGCGATCCCCCGGCGTGTTGCATTGCCGTGACAAATCACAACCAGCCCCTGAACGCCCAGGAGGTAGGTTCCGCCGTATGCTTCCGGATCCATCACGTCGCGCAACTCCCGCAGGGCCGGCCTGAGGAGCGCACCCCCAACTCTCGTCCTCACGCCGCTCGAAGCGACAGATCTAACCCGCGTGAAGATCGCCGAAGCGCACCCCTCCAGTACCTTCAGAGCTACATTTCCGGTGAATCCATCTGTCACAACGACGTCAGCGGTGTTGAAGAGGAGATCACGCCCCTCTATGTTCCCCACGAAGTTCAGGCCCGATTGATTCAGACGGCGGTAGGCCTCCCTCGCCAAGTCGCTCCCCTTGCCCTCTTCCTCGCCGATGTTCAGCAGGGCGACTCGTGGATCCCTCAATCCGAGGACTGTTCGCGCGTAGGCGGTGCCCAGCACTCCATATTCCACCAAGTGCTCCGGCCTGCAGTCTGAAGTCGCGCCGGCATCGAGAAACAAGACCGGCCCTCCGGCCGCCGGCAACGTCGTAATGATGGCCGGACGCCTAATGCCGCGCACTCTCTTGACGAGTAGCAGCCCAGCCGCCAGCATTGCCCCCGTGCTCCCGGCCGAAACGAAACCTTGCGCGCGGCCCTCAGCTACCGCTCGGGCGCCCACCGCGATGGAAGAATCGGGCTTGCTCTTCACGGCTGTCGCCGGCTCTTCATGAGAGTCGATGACCGAACCGGCGGGCATGAACTCCATGTGCGATGTAGAACCAAGGTGCGGTTGCACGACGTCGGGCCGCCCTATCAGCAGGACTTTGAGAGTCTGGGACGCGGCCAACCTACCTCCGGCGATTATCTCCGCGGGGCCGAGATCCCCGCCCTCGGCGTCGAGCGCCAAAGTCACCGGATGTGCGGTCGAATCTTGATCGTTCATAGCAGACGTTGCCTCGCCTCCAAATCCGGGAACTTCACTGAGGGCCGTTTCGTCCGACCAACAACTGGGAATCGGTGTTGCATTGCGAACGTTTGTTCGCTAAAATAGTCAAAAGACCACGTCATAATCCGTTGACTCCAGTTTGGGTGTAGAGTATTATATGGCGGTTTGCGGTTGAAGATGGTGTGTTACGAGAAAGCATACACGCTTACAGATAGAGCGAATCACATGACGATAAGCAGGGACAGCGACATATCTACCATAGAGGTTCGAAGCGTTTTCGACATCCCCGACCTTCTTCAAATCGGTCAAGATCGCGGCTACGTGACCAGCGAAGAGATCATGGCCCTGGTCGAGGATTATGACATGAGCATGGAGGAGATCGAAGACCTGTACTCGCAGCTCTTCGACCAGTCCATCGAAATCTACGAGCAAAGTCCCATTGCCCAAGGCGCGCTTGAGCTGCCGGAGCCTGCGCTCGATCTTTCAATCCAAACGGTCACACACGACCCTCTTCGCCTCTATCTGAAAGAGGCGGGCGAGATTCCATTGCTGACGAAGAATGAGGAGATCGAGCTGGCCAAGCGCATCGAGGCGGGCGACAAGCGCGCCAAAGATCGCATGATCCAGTCGAATCTCAGACTGGTGATCTCGATCGCCAAGAACTACTACACACAGGATATGGATCTTCTGGACCTAATTCAGGAGGGCAACACCGGCCTGATCAGAGCGGTCGAGAAGTTCGACTACCGCAAGGGCTACAAGTTTTCGACTTATGCGACTTGGTGGATTCGCCAGGCGATTACTCGCGCCATAGCCAATCAGGACAGGAACATACGTATCCCGGTCCACATGATCGAGAAGATAAACAAGATGGTGCGGACTGAGCGAAAACTCCTTCAGGAAACGGGTAAGGAACCCACCGATGAGGAGCTTGCCGGCGAGTTGGGGATCGAGCCGCAGGAAGTGCAGGAGATGCGCAAGATCGCCCAGCGCACGACATCGTTGGAGACCCCTATCGGCGACGAGGAAGACGCCGAACTGGGCGATTTCATCGAGAACTCGAGCACGCCCGACCCGGCCGACGAGGTTGCCAGCCGCATCGCCAAGGAAAGCCTCGACAAGGTGCTGAAGTCCATGGACGAGCGCGAACGCAAGGTGGTCGAACTTCGCTTCGGTCTTAAGGGTGAGCATCCTCGGACTCTGGCCGAAGTCAGCTCCCGCTTCAACGTTAGCCGGGAACGCATTCGGCAGATCGAGGCGAAAGCACTCGAGCAGATCAAGGCTTCCGAGGAGATTCAGGCCATGCGAGAGACCGCCTAGAGCGCACGAGCGAAGCACTCGGCGAGAGCCCCGTCTCGCCTCTTGCACCGACACAATATAGCCCGCCGGCCGGCGGGCTTTTCTTTTCGTATCCGTGGGTAGTCCAAAGGGGTGTGACTAACAAAGCCTGGTTCACGGTACTAACCGTTCATGTCGCGCGGACGAAAGGAGAAAGAGATGTACTACGGATTGGGCGGCATACTTCTCATAATCATCATCGTCATCCTCCTGATACTACTTCTTTAGCCGAGGGGAGAAGACAGCCATGTGGAAGGGAATCAACAAAGCACTGGGGAGCATCAAGAACCAGGCCAAGGACGAGTGGTTCGACCTCTCAGAAAATGACGACGACATGAAGCAGGCGATCGCGAAAGGTGGCGGCGACCTCAAAGGCATGGACGAACGGATCCAGGAGCAGTACGGCACGGAGGAATCCCCGAAAGAACATCCGATAAGCCGTTCCGCGGGCGGATCCAAGCGAGAAGCTCCATAACATTCGAGGTCAACGAGAGCAGAGCAAGGGGGGCGCGGGAGCTAATCCCCGCCCCTTCACTTTGCTGAGGAATGCGGAGCAGGCACCCGATTCTATGCAGGCAGCGGGGTTTCGCCTCGCCGACTTCGAACGGCCTGCGCGATGTGATCGAGAATCATCTCGGCGATTGTCTCCTTGGGTGCACGATCGATGAGGACCTCGTTCTGCTTCGTCAGAATCCTCACTTCATTGAAGTCCGACTCGAAGCCAATGTCGGATCGAGAAATGTCGTTGAAGACGATCATATCGAGATGTTTTTTCTCCATTTTCTCCCGAGCGCGCCCCAGTCCCTCAAGCCCATACTCTGCCGCGAACCCCACCAGGTACTGCCCCATGTGATGGGCCGCGACCTCGCATAGGATGTCGGTCGTCGGCTCCAGCCCGATCGCCCATCCGTCCTTACCCTTGCCGATCTTGCCGCCGGCAGGTCCCGAGGCAACCTGGTAGTCGGCCACCGCGGCGGCCATGATGAGGATATCGGCCTGAGGAAGACGAGCCATGACCTCAGAGTGCATTTCGCCCGCCGTTGGTGTCCTGATCTGCCGAACACCAGGTGCTGAGGGGAGGTCAACATTTGCTTCGATCAGGTCCACCTCCGCGCCGCGGTCAAAGGCCGCGCGCGCGAGGGCGAATCCCATTTTTCCCGAGCTGCGATTGCCGATGAATCTCACGGCATCGATCGGCTCGCGCGTGCCCCCCGCGGTGATGATCACGCGGAGCCCGCGGAGATCACGCTTGCGCTGAACCTGCAGTCTGAGTTTGACCTCGGCCACGATACTGGCAGGATCCCCCATGCGACCGGAGCCGTAGACACCACAAGCCAGTTCCCCGGCCCCCGGCTCAACAACGAACACCCCGCGCTCTCTCAGAACGTCGACGTTCTGCTGCGTCGCGGGATGCTCCCACATGTTCGTGTTCATGGCCGGAGCAACGACAACCGTCTTTGCGAAGGCAAGGTAGATCGACGTGAGAAGGTTGTCGGCCACGCCGTTTGCCATCTTGGCTAGGGTGTTGGCAGTGGCCGGCGCTATCACCATGATGTCGGCCTCGCGGCTGTCTTCGATGTGAGTGATCCGCGAGTCGGGCCGCAATTCGTTCATCTCGTCCAGACGGACCGGATGCGCAGAAAGCGTCTCGAAGGTCATGGTTCCCACGAAGCGAGTCGCAGCACGCGTCATGACAACCAGCACGTCCATTCCCGCCTTCTGGAAACCTCGGACCAGCTCAGCGGACTTATATGCTGCGATCCCCCCCGTTACCCCGAGCAGCACTACGGGCGGGTCGGTCATTACGTTCTCCTGTCCGTCTACTGACGGGTTGACCGAAGACGATAGGCGATCTCTCCTCGCGCCGCTTCTGCCATGGCTACGCTCAGATAGTTCTTGGAGATGGTGGCAGGCAACGGCGGGGCAAAAGCGTCGAGCGCTCCCCCCTCGCCCAGGCTATGGTAGTACGAGTTGATCTGTCTGGCACGCTTGGCGGTAACCATGACGGCGGTGTACCGGTTGGGCTCCTCGGTACCGGATTCTCGAGCCGTGGCCAGCCCGGCAAGGACCTCATCAACTGTCGGCTTGTTCATCGTCTTTCCTATGTTCCTTGATTATCCGGCAGAGCTCATCTACGGCCTTATCCAAACTATCGTTCACTATAACATAGTCGAATTGCCTGGATCCCCCCCAGGCACCGCTCTGGACAGCGACCATCTCTTCTTCACCACGTGCCATACGGCCACGCAGAGAATCGGCGGTCTGGGTGCGGCGGCCGGCCAACCGACGACCCAGCTCCCCAATTGACGGCGGCATAATGAAGATCATGAGCGCGTTGGGACACTGTTCGAGCACCTGTCGCGCGCCTCTGAGTTCGATTTCGAGAATCACGTCGAAACCCGCGGCGAGACTCTCCAGAACCGGATGCCTGGGCGTACCGTACATGTGACCGTCGAACTCGGCCCATTCGAGAAACTCGCCGTTGCCGACGCGCTTCTCAAATTCGTCCGGGGTGAGAAACGTGTACTCCCTGCCCTGTACTTCTCGGGGCAGTCGCGGGGGCCTGGTGGTGGCGGAGATTGATACCTTGAGGCCCGGAACGCGAAGAAGCAGAGCCTCGATCAAGGTGCCTTTGCCGGAGCCCGACGGACCAGCGATGACGATGAGCTTACCGATGCCCCGCTCCAGGACGTCGGTCAGTCGGAGAGCATATCAACCAGTTCCTTGCGCTGACGGGGTGTGAGACCGTTCACCGTCTTTGAGGAACTGACCCTGCAACGCTCCAGAAGCTTGTTGACCTTGACCCTACCGTACTTCGGTACGGCAAGAACGAGATCCGACACCTTGGCAGTATGAACGCATTCGGGTGGATCGAGAAGCACCTGAGTGATGTCCGCGTCGCCATTGCGCAGGCTCTCTTTGAGACGAGCCCGTTCCGAGCGAATATCGTTCGCCCTCCGCAAAGCCTCCATGCGCTGCTGGTGGCTACGCTCAGGTGTGTGGGTGGATATGCTCATCTGCTGGTTCACAGAACGCCATTATACTCATGGCCGTCCCGGACGCAATAAGCAAATGAAGGGATTTTTTCAAATAGATAAGGCTGAGGTAGAGATTCACTTGAGATGGGCACAGCCCACCAAGTCATCAAGACGGAGACCGCGCTCTGCCAGGGTTGACGCCAGTTGATGGGCGAGCTTCCGACAGAGCCAGGGATCGCGAAACGAAGCGGCACCGACCGCGACAACCCGCGCGCCGCATGCCATGAAGTCGAGCACGTCTCCCACGGTCCCGATACCCCCCATGCCAACAATCGGCACGTCCACCGCTCGAAAGATCTCATACACGAATCGCAAAGCCAAGGGTTTAACCGCCGGCCCTGACAAACCCCCGTAAACGTTGCCGAGATATGGCTTGAGCGTAGCCTTGTCGAGCACCAACGCCTTGAACGTGTTGACTGCTGCAATTGCATCGGCCCCGCCCGCGACCGCCGCCCTGGCGATAGGGGCGAGCTCGGTAACATTGGGGGTCAGCTTGGCGATCAACAGGCCCTGCCATACCTCCCGCACTCTGGCTGTGACCTCCCTCGTCTCCAGCTCACTGCTGCCTATCGAAACGCAGCCGGAATGCACGTTGGGACAAGATATGTTGAGCTCTAACCCAACCCGGGACTTCCATGTCTCGGCTCCGCCCCCAAAACGCGCGTCGAGCGCTTTGCTCAGCCGGGTCGCGAGTTCCACGTAGTCTTCGTGAGAGAAGCCCCCGATGCTCACGATGATCGGGCATGGAAGGACTACGAGCGATTCCAATCCCCGCAGAAACGACTCGATCCCCTCGTTGGCGAGGCCGATGGAGTTGATCACCCCGCCGGTGGTCTCGGAAATCCGCGGCGGAGGATTGCCTTGCCGCGCGTCAAGGGTGATAGTTTTGGGTACGTAGGCGGCTACTGGTGGGTCTTTGAGAATGTCCAGCCCAAAGGATGTTGCCAACTCGAAGATCTCCATGGTTCCGGATGCGTTGATCACCGGATTGGCAAGCTGTAACGGGCCCAATCGAACGGACAGATCGACGCCTCCGGCTGATGCCTTCATGTGGCGACTCATGCCGTCCTCTCGGCGGTGTCTGGGTCCCGCTTTGACTCCCGGCCGTATATCTCGCGCCCCGAGAACACTGGGCCGTCGCGACAGACGCGGACGATCGATCCGTCGTTGAACTCGACCGCGCATCCGTGGCAGGAACCTATCCCACACGCCATGACGGTCTCCAGGCTGAACCAAGTCTGTACGCCGGTAGCTGATTCGCACAACGACCAGACTGCTTTCGACATGGCAGGGGAACCACAGGTCGCGACCACGTCATCCGCCTGCAATTCCTCCCGAAGCAGATCGGTTACTTTTGCTGCCGGCCCGGACGAGGAGCCGTCCTCGGTCACCACTCCGACCCGCACGGGCATCCCAGCCGCGCGCGCCCGCTCGGCCGCGGCAATCACCGGAGAAGCCCCCTGGGCCTGTACCACGTCACGAAAGCCCATCAACACAACGACCTCCACCAATTTGGTGGCGCGGTCAACCCGCGAAGTCAGGCTCCCAAGCAGAAGGGGGAATGGAGCAATGCCTGCACCACCGCCCACGAGGAGCAGGCGGCGGCTCCGCCCTTCCGGCAACAGAACGCCCAAGTCGAAGCCATTACCGAGCGGGCCGAGAAGAGATATCAGATCGCCGGTCTTGCCGGAACTGAGTTCCCGGGTCGCCGGCCCAACGGGGGCCACGAGAAACGAAACCAGTTCCCCGTCCTGGTGGGCAATCGAGAAAGGTCTAGCCAAGAAACAGCCTGAACTCGGCGAACGCAACATTGCGAACTGACCGGGATGCGCGCTCCCCCAGCCGGGGACATGAAGCGTGAGCCATTGAAGACTGCCCAAGCGGTCGCTGCTACGTATTCTCGCTTCGTACAGTCTGCCGACCGGGGGGCAGCTCGTCGCCATGGCAGCTTCGCGTGAGCTCATTCTCGAGAGAGCCAGTTGGGCGAGGACCCGTGGAGGTCTTGGAGACAGACAACGCCTCGTCCCCCGCCCGTTCTGGCCTTTGCGATGGCTTGGACGGCCGCTTGAGCCCCTGAGGCAGTCGTCACGGCAGGGACACCGCGGCGGAGGGCCGCCCGGCGGATTTCGTAACCATCGGCCCGAGCGCCTCGTCCCCGCGGGATGTTTATAACCAGGTCTATCTCACCGGCCTCGATCAGGTCGACAACGGTGACAATGGATTCCAACTCATCTTCATCGAAACCGTCGGCCTGTTCGCCGAGCGCTGCCCGCAGTTCGACCCCCAGCGTATGCTTGAGGACCGGCTCCGATTCGATGCCGTTGAGCACCAGTGTGCGATTCGTCCCCTCTGTGGCAAGAATACGGAAACCCAACGTGCTCAACATGAGTGCCATCAAGACAGCGGCGTCTTTTTCGGCGTCGGTGACCGAAATGAATACCGTGCCCTCGTCTGGTAGCCTGTCGCCGGCGGCAAGTGTCGCCTTGGCAAAGGCTTCCGGAAAACTCGCCCCCACCCCCATGACCTCACCGGTAGACTTCATTTCGGGCCCCAAAGTGGTGTCGACCCCAGGAAACCGCGGGAACGGCAGGACTGCTTCTTTCACGGCTACGTGTCCCAGCATGCGCCGGCTCGGTACCCTTCCGGCCGCCAAGGACTCATCCCAGCCGGGCAGGCCGAGATCGGGTAGCTTGTGGCCGGCAATCACCCGGGTGGCAACGCGGGCAAGGGGAACCCCCGTGGCTTTGCTTACAAAGGGAACCGTGCGGCTACCACGCGGATTCACCTCGAGCACGTAGATGCTGGCCCCACCATGATCGCTCTGTTGCACGGCGAACTGGACATTCATCAGGCCGACGACACCCAGCTCCAGTGCGAGGGCCGCGGTCTGCTCCTCGATCTGCCGCACCACCTGCTGGCCGAGCGATACAGTCGGAATAACACAGGCCGAGTCGCCGGAGTGGATACCAGCTTCCTCAACGTGCTGCATGACCGCGCCGATGTATACGCTCTCGCCGTCGCTCACGGCGTCCACGTCGATCTCGATCGAGTGCTCGAGGAACCGGTCTATCAGAACCGGATGCAACGGTGAAGCCCGAACGGCAGTACGCAAATAAGACTCGAGGCTTTCCTGGTCGTAGACGATCTCCATTGCGCGCCCGCCCAGCACGTATGAAGGCCTGACGAGAATCGGATACCCTATGCGCTCGGCCACCGCCACGGCTTCTTCGACGTTGCGAACCGTGCCGCAAGGAGGTGCCTTCAGCCGAAGCCGCCTCAGGACCTCGGCGAAGCGTTCGCGGTCTTCAGCCAGGTCGATCGCCTCTTGGGAAGTCCCCAACAGGCGGACACCCGCGCCGGCCAACCTCTCGGCGATCTTGAGTGGTGTCTGACCGCCAAACTGCACGACCACGCCCTCGGGTCTCTCATTTTCCACGATGTTGAGAACATCTTCGAACGTCAGCGGCTCGAAGTAGAGACGGTCTGAGTTGTCATAGTCGGTAGAAACGGTCTCCGGGTTGCAGTTCACCATAATCGCCTGGTATCCAAGACGGCGCATTTCCTGAACCGCGTGGACGCAGCAGTAGTCGAATTCGATGCCCTGGCCGATGCGGTTTGGACCACTGCCGAGAATGATGACCGATTTCTTGTCCGGTGGAGGAAGGGCCTCGTTCTCTTCCTCGTACGTCGAATAGAAGTACGGAGTGTACGCCTCGAACTCGGCAGCGCACGTGTCGACCGCTTTGTAGGTCGGAATGATCCCCTCGACGACGCGACGTGCCCGCACCTCCCCTTCCGAGGAGCCTAGGAGGGCACCCACCTGCTCATCGCTGAATCCCAAGCGCTTGGCGTGCCAAAGCTCCTCGCTGGGCAAACAGGCGAGCCCAGCATCCTTGCCGAACGCGGCCAGATGGTTCTCGGCTTCAACGATCTCGCGAAACTCCTCAAGGAACCACTCGTCGATAGACGTAGCCGCATGCAGAGTTTCAAGCGTCACACCTCGGCGAAACGCCTCGAAAATAAGATCGTAACGCTCCGCCGTCGGAACAGCGATCGCCTCCACCAATTCCTCGTTGGTCTCGGGAATGTCGGGTTTGACGTCCAGCTCGCGAGAGCGCATTGACTTCTGAAACGCCTCCTTGAAAGTGCGCCCAATCGCCATGTTCTCCCCCACGCTCTTCATATGCGTGGTCAGTCGCGCATCCGCCAGCGGAAACTTCTCGAAAGCCCACCTGGGAGTCTTCACCACCACATAGTCGATCGTTGGCTCGAAACATGCCAGGGTCTTGCGTGTAATGTCGTTGGCTATCTCATCGAGCGTGTACCCGACCGCCAGCTTCGCAGCAATCTTCGCGATGGGAAATCCGGTTGCTTTGGACGCCAGCGCGGATGAACGGCTCACCCGTGGATTCATTTCGATGACTACCAGCTCGTCGGTGTCGGGGGAAAAGGCGAACTGAATGTTGCTTCCGCCTGTCTCCACCCCGATGGCGCGGATGATGTCGAGAGAGGCGTCCCGCAGTCTCTGGTACTGCGGATCGGTGAGAGTTTGCTGAGGAGCCACGGTTATCGAATCGCCCGTGTGAACACCCATGGGATCGATGTTCTCGATTGAGCAGACGATCACCACATTATCCTTGAGATCGCGCATGACCTCGAGCTCGAATTCCTTCCAGCCAATGACGCTCTCCTCAAGAAGAACCTGATGAGTCGGCGAGGCGTCCAGTCCAGCCTGAACTACTCCATCGAAGTCCTCGGCGGTGGCAGCCACCCCCCCGCCATGCCCGCCGAGGGTGAAGCTCGGTCGTATGATCAGGGGCAATCGGAGTCCGTCCTGGAGTGCCGCCCGTGCTTCGGACAGGCTCCTCACGACGGCGGAATCAGGGACACGGAGGCCGACAGCGGCCATTGTTGCCCGGAATTCGTCCCGCGCCTCCGCCCTATGGATCGCCTCGTAGTTGGCGCCGATCAGCTCGACCTCAAACTTGTCGAGAGTCCCATCTTCGTGGAGTGCGACAGCCAGATTGAGGGCGGTCTGTCCACCCAGTGTGGGCAGCAGAGCGTCGGGGCGCTCGACCTCGATGATTCGCGCCACAACTTCAGGGACGAGTGGCTCGATGTAGGTGCGATGCGAAAAGGTCGGGTCGGTCATGATGGTGGCTGGATTGGAGTTGACCAGCACTACCTCGAAACCCTCTTCCATGAGGACCTTGCAGGCTTGGGTCCCGGAATAGTCGAACTCGCAGGCTTGCCCGATGACAATGGGGCCAGACCCGAGCAGGAGGATCTTGCGGATATCGGTGCGACGGGGCATGCGCCACCACTCTTCCTTTCGGCCTCACAGGGCTCGATTAAAGGTCATCCCATCGTAGCGTATCCCGGAGGCCCTGCAAAGCAGTTCAGGGCCCGCCTAGGCAACAAATAGCCCGGCTAGTCGACCTTGGCGCCGGCGAGGCGAAGCGAATTGACGAGCTCGTCTGCCCGCTGGCTGCCCACTAGAATTCGGCCTTGATCTTTCAGAACCAGCTGGACGCCCCGAGTGCCATACGCGTTGTAGGCACGACCAGAGCGGCCCACGCGCACTCCCCAACCGCCGTATTCCTTCTTGGGCGAATAGTCACGCGCCTTGGCCTCGACGACCGTGTCGAGGGGAATACGCCTCCCGCGAAAAGGATAGAGCCGGACCATCAATTCACCAGCTCGCACTTCGGTGACCAGACGTAGGATGACCGCAAAGATCGGATAGATGACCCCGAAGAGAATCACGAGAACCCATATACCCCACGCCGGGAGAACTTGACTGCCTTCCCCCTGACCGGCCAACATCTCGTCGACGAAGCGCCACCAGACCAACCCCGCGATCAACACAACAGGCAGCCAGAAGTACATCTGCCGAAAACGCTGCACTTCTTCGAAAAGGACCGGCCCCGCCGGACTCGCGCCCGTGATTGTGCTGACTTCGTTTGTCATGACCACCTCGTCTAATCGTAGTGGAGGCAAAGGTTAGAGCACGGACGAGATTTTAGCTACCGGCTCTGACTCCAGAGCCTTGAATCGGTACACTAGCCCGACATGAAACAGGGACCGCAGAACGAGGAGCCGGCCGGGCGGAGGACCCGCCTTGCCTGGTACGCATACGACTTCGGCAACACCTCAGTCGAGTTCGCCATCCCATTCTATCTGACGCCTTGGATCGTCAAGGACCTGGGCGTTTCCGCGGTCGCCTTCGGGCTCGCCTCGGCTGCGTCTTCGTGGGCGATCGGCCTGACCGGGCCCTACCTTGGTGTTCGCGCCGATGAGAACAACACGAGGCGTTTCTGGTTCGTTCTCTCGGCTGTCATCGCGGCGGTGCTGTTGGCGGTTTTGAACATTCTTCCGCATCAAGGCCCCCTTGGCGTGGCCATGATTCTAGCGGGAGCCGTAATTGCCAACTATTTCTTTCAGCTTTCCAGCCTCATATACAATGCGGGCATGTTGAACGCTGCTGGGAACGCCAACGTGGTAAGCGTTTCCTCCCTCGGTATGGGACTGAGCTTTCTCGGCGGTGTGGCCGGGGTCGGGATAATCCAAGTCTTCATCTCTGGACGGGTGATCGAGGGGGTCAGTGGGCAGGGCTACGCACTGATGCCTGCGGCGGCCGTCTTCTTGGTCTGCGGTCTTCCCAGCGTCTTCTCTCGCAGGCTGTGGCACAGGCCCCCGGCAGCCGGGCCTCCCATCCATGGCAGAGTGCACCATCGCATGCGTGAGCTGTGGAGCGAGGCCGCCCACGAACACCGAGCCGGCTGGTTCTTGGCCGGGTACTTTGCGCTGAACTCCGCGATCATGGGATTGACCTTATATCTCACGCTACATATCCAGGCTGTGACCGGGCTCGAGGGAATGAGCCTGTGGGGAATCCTCTTGGGCGTGGTGCTGTCGTCTGCGGCGGGAGCAGGAACGGTGGCGATTCTCCGCCCCGATGCCGCGATGGTCAGGCGCATCGTTCTCTTTGGACTTGTCCTCTGGAGTCTGAACGCCTTGGTCTTCAGTCTCATGACCGCACTGCCCCTCGTCGTCCTATGCGCCTGTCTTCACGGCCTCTTCTCGGGAGCGCTCGTTCCCACCATTCGAGGCGCGTTTGCTCAGACTTTTCGGTCCGATTACCAGGCGCTGGCCTTCGGATTATTCGGGGCCGTGCAGCGTGTATCTCAGGGTCTGGGCGCGGCCCTTTCGCCCCTTGCCGGCAGCGCAGCCGGCGGCTCCCGCGCGACTGCTGTCGGGATAGCCGCCATGGGAGTACTTGGCTTTGTCGGCGTCCCCCTCTTCGCGAGGTGGCGACTCGAGGCGCGGCCACCGGGCTCCGAGGTCGATGACATAGAGATCGCCGACGCCGGCCGTTAGGCAGGCCGGCGTTCTACTCCTCTGCTTCGGGCATGCTCTCCATCAGTAGCCGCCGTAGGGCCCGGTAGTGAGCTCCGCGCCAGTACACGCGCCCGCAACCCCTGCACTGACAGAACCGATCATAGTGGGCTCGAGTGCCCGGTTGAAGTCGGTCGTCGACGACCGACTTCTCGACCTCGCCGACTAGGGAATTGCAGACCGAACAGCGGGTGAGCGGCATGGCCGAACCCCACAGGTCGAATCTCGCCATCACTTCCCTGAACTGCAGTCGCGGCAGGGTCTCGCGGACGAGGTATCCGTGGGTGACGGCCGCCCGTTTGAGGATCCCTCGGTCTCTGGTGAGGAGAACGCGTCGCTCGGCCACCGACCAGCTGACCAGGGAAGCATCATCCCAGTCGTTGCGATATGTGGTATCGAATCCTGCCAGGCGCATAAACACCGCGAGCCGACCGAGGTGGACATCGGCGACGAATCGCAGCTCCCGCAGCGGCTCCGGCCGTAGGTAGGTGAGCCCCGAGATATCGAAAGCCTCAAACATCGGGTAGACACTTATGCGGTCTCCGGAGGCCACTCGGTAGTCGAAATCGACCGATCGGCCGTTGACCAAGATCAGATCGATCTCCGTATGGGGAACTCCCAGGCCTTCAACCAGATCTTTCACCGACCGCCCGGGCGCCACGCAAAGGGGGAATGGGTGCCCACGGCGGATGGGCGGCAGAAACTCGGCAAGCTCGGCATAGAAACGAACCCAAACGTCAGCCGTACATGAGCTCAGAGCCCACCCCCTATGCCCGCACTGCCCCCACGCTCAGAACAACACGGGGGATGCTAGAGAAAAGACGATGATCCTTTCTCCAACCCGGGTGCTTATGTCGGTATGAAGACTCCGCACAGACTGCCCGGTCACATCCTGGATAATGGCCTCGAGCAAAGGCCGCGCCTTTTCGATCAGTTCTCGTCGCGCCTCTTTAACCAAGGCTCGACCCTGAGGGGTGCCGTCAGTCCCGGACAGTTGACGTTCGGCTTGGGTGAGCACGCCCCTGAGACGCACGATCACCATGTCCTCCAAAATGTAAGTCCGAGCCTCTTCGGGCCCGCGGCCCATATAGTCGAGCTCAAAGCGAACGATGGCGTCGCTTATCTCAGCTTCCAACTGCCCCTTTGTCTTGGGCATGTGCCCACCGTTCTGCCGGACCGGCTAAGCTGCGTTTTTCATCTCAATAGCACACTTGAGCATGATATCGAACAGGTCGGCTATGTTCTCCTCGTCGACGCAAGATATGGCGATCCGGATATCGGTGCTACTGGTCGAAATGACACCGACGCCGTACTTGTCGAGCAAATGGACCCGGTACTCTTCAGCCTCCAGCCCCTTCAT
>ENA-ORXD01002077-ORXD01002077.1-sediment-metagenome-genome-assembly--contig:-NODE-2077-length-14303-cov-3.667932_pt1 | contig 14303 bp, 11 predicted proteins | sample MGYA00237862_ERZ511471 | MGnify/ENA metagenome assembly ERZ511471 | reverse complement strand
CAACAGTTCCAAATCCTTTTATGGAAAAAACGCGATCAACTGCCAGTCGTGGTTTCCCTTTTTCCAATTTTCGCTTTATATGTGAAAAAATATTCTGGAGCTGTTCAATAAGCTCAGGCAGTCCTTCACCGGTCACTGCGGATACCTTCACCAATTGAAAATTCTGTAAATGGGTTTCCTGCACTGCATCACGGATATCTTTTTCAACCAGATCCATCCATTCCTGATCCTGTACAAGGTCAGATTTGGTAACCGCGATCAAGCCATTATCGATCCCCAGCAAATCCAGGATCGTTATATGCTCAACCGTCTGGGGCATCACTCCCTCATCAGCAGCTACCACGATCAGTGCTGCATCGATACTGCCTACGCCAGCCAGCATATTCTCTATGAAATCCTGATGCCCCGGCACATCCACAATACCCACCTCATCTCCAGATGGGAGGGTAAACCAGGCAAAACCAAGATCAATGGTCATCTGCCGCTTTTGCTCTTCCGCAAGGCGATCTGGGTCTATTCCGGTTAATGCTTTAACCAGGGTAGATTTCCCGTGGTCAACATGACCGGCAGTAGCAAGTACATATTTCATATCTACATTTTAGTTCAGGTTCACTATTTCCCCTCTATATTGTCAAAAGCATCCTTCCATGTATTAGCCATTTTGGTCAGGTTTATCATACCCTTCTGAATTTCGCTGCTCATCACGCCCAGCAGATCACGGATGTCATTGGCTTGATCTTCGACAAGGAGAATCCGTGTTTTCAATTCATCCATACGGTTGGTAAAGGAAGACTGTTTTTCTTCATTGATCAAGGAGAAATTAGACCAATTCTTTTCGACCTCGCTTCTAAAGCTGCTCCAGTCTTTTTGATATTTAGTCTCAAAAAGCTGGTAGAGTTCCGTAATCTCTTTCAACCTCCGCTCATAAGATGCTTTCATATCATCAAGTCCATTTCCTATTTGCGTAAGGTCTTTTTCTTTTCTGGTGATCCTTTCAAGCATCAGAGAGATCTTCTGCATTTCTTCAGAAGTTTTGTCCTGTATTTCTTCAAAGCGCATATCACGTTGTTTTTGTGCGATCTCCTGCTGCTCAAGGAAAGCAGTCTGAGCGGTCTTTCGCTGTGTTTCGGATGCTTTCAATTCCGTAACCTGCACTTCAAGCGGTTTGATGGTATCAAGAAGCGCGGAGAGTTTGCCTGCCAATTCCGCCTGCTGCTTTTTAAATTGCGTTAAATCATCCCCAATGATCTCGAGCCTGTTGCGCACACTTTGAACATCTTTCTTTTGTATCTCCTGTTCACGGCGAACATTTTCATCACTTTTTAGTTTTGCATTCACGCTTTGTTCGATCTTTTCAACAGTCTCAAGCAGATGGGAATCTTCAGCTTTATATGCATCGATCTTTTTATCCAGCTCTGATTTGAGCCTGGTATCCAGACGATCTACTTTCGCTGAAAGAGTCTTCATATCGCTCTGCTGGAGCTTCTTTTGCTGCTCCTGCTGCTTTTTTGACTCGGTTTGAAGAGCGATAAGCTTATCATTGGTATCTTTACGCATCTGCGTCAGGCTTTTATCAACATTCCCTATTCCCGATACAACCTTTTTCAATTGGGCAAGATCATCTTTTATATTGCGATATTCGGAAGGTAAGCTGGTCACTTTGGTGTCGAGATCAGCAATTTTTTCACTAAAAGTTTTGAATACCCTATCGTATTCTTGAACTCGTTCTTCAAGATCGTCCATTCGTGTAATAATTGTCTTCAAATCCATTTTTTCATCCATTCTCACAACTTTAGATTAATGGGAATACCTTCATGATCGATGTCATAAGCGGCTTATAAAACACCGATGGGAATAATCCCATGACCATATTCAGAAGTATAACCAATACTATCAAAATTCGATCGATATTAATTTTATCTGGTATTACCAGATTTTGTCCTGAACGGAAGGATAAACGAAGCAGCAGTCGTACGCAAGTGAGGATAAGGAACAGCTCTCCGCCCAGAATAAAAATCAGAAATACTGGACTCAATTTACTGGCAGCAGAAAATAAAAGCAGAGTCGAAGGGTATCCGGAAAAGAAAGGAATTCCAGTAAGGGAGAAAAAGCCCGTCAGGAAAAGAACCGAGTGAAGCGGCTTTTCATAAAACTTTCCTTTGAGAATTTCTATGCTCTGTCTTTTCTCATAACCCACCAAATCATGATAAGCAATCGATATAGACCAGAATGCGAGGATCATCGGGAGTATCCAGGCGCTCACCAGGTCTGTTGAAGCCAGCGGCACAAGACCAACACTGCACAGCAGCAGTCCGATCCCAAAAACAAACGTATAGGCTGACATGCGGGCAATAGATTTTTGAAAAAAGGCACCGATGCCGCCCAAAAAGATCATGATCGCGCCCAGATACTGTAAAGCCGGGTAGAACGCAGCATAATCGCGCAGCCATGCAAAGCTGTTCAAAAATTTCATGAGCATGATGATCCCCGAGACCGGCAGCAGCATTAATAAAAAGCCAAAGGGGAAAAACGATACTTCTTCTGCCAATAGAGGAATCCAGGTATGGAATGGGAATACTCCCAGCCATAATGCGATCCCAACCCCCAGCAAGATCGAGGAAAGGAACAACTCATCCTCATTCACAGGGGTAATTTCTCCTCCAGCGAGGATCCATCCGGCAAGCAGGATAAGGAATACCGAGAGCATTTGAAATACAAGAAATCGCATGCGCCCTTTGATGTGCTTGAATTTGGAATAGGATAGTATCGGCAGGAAAAGGATATTCGCCAAGAACAGAATGAGAACAGAATAAAGGAACGGATCGATCGAAAGTGAAGCAATAATTAGAGCAGTATAAACCACACATAAAGCTGGAAATATTTCATTTGAAAAATAGAAAAACGTAGAAACCACCCACAAGCACGTAACCAAATAAAGTATGCCGATCAAAGGCAGATCATCATAAGTAATATTCAGGCTGCGCCCAAGAATGGTAAAACTCTCGCTGCTGGAAAGGATCATGTTCCCACTGGAAGAACGCGACGCGAGAATGAATGCAGCGATCCCTAGAACAAGAGTAATGAAGATAAGCGCCAGACGGTAGTAAAGAGCCCTGTTTCTAAGGAATAAAGAAACTGCAGAAAGGACAGAAGGCAAAATGATAAATAGAAGCGGTAGATTCATTATATTTCTTCCTTATTCCTTATTACCATTCGTGAACCCACAAGTGCCAGAACAATTTGAATGATCGAGATCAAAGCGGTAACCAGGGCTGATCCTTCCAGTGGGGCATACAGGATCTGAAATCCCAATGCGAAAATGAACATACTGATCAAGATTCGAAAGGCATCCTGCGAGGTACCAACCTGCAGCAGTCCGATAACAAAAAGGAAAAAGCCAATGATCAAGAATTCTGAGGATTCGGTCAAATACACCGATAACTGCGGTGCAAAAGCAAATGTGATCACACCAACGAATATGACCATGAGAACATCCATCGCAATACGCGGCGGCTCTGTCTGCCAGGTAAGCTGGGAGCAGAGAGAATTGATCACAAGGACGGAAAGTAATCCGGTTATCAAATGCACAAAAGCAAGTCCCATCGGCCACACCTGCAGGAGCATCAAAAAACTGCTCAGGTACAGCACACCCAGAAAGATCAGTACGGTTTGTGACGAATTGCTGATCAATAATGTTGTTATTGAAAGAATGGTCACCGATACCAAAATAAGGAAAGAAATGTCACTCATGATTGAGACAATCCTTTAAATAAGGTTAAAAGAAGCACCAGGAAAATAACTGCCCAGAGTAAACCACCTTCCCCTTCGAAAACAGCACTGATTCCTTCAAACATTTGCCGTAAAACATCGCTGACCATTAAAAATATCTGGATGATCTTTTCGAAAACTTGAGAAGGGGTTATGCTGATAATGCGATTCCCCTGAAAGCTTCCTCCATTTTTTTGTTTCTTTCGAACGAGGAATTCCAACGGAAGGAAGATCAATCCCGCAGCGGGAATGAAAGCTATCCATGAAATCTGGTTAAACCCGCCTATTACAAAAAAACCTTTCACGAGAATCAAAACCATTCCCAGCAAAGTCATCCAGAGAAGAACAGTATTCTTCCTTTTCATGGCTGGAATCGTCTTTTCCCTCATCTGCATGACCATAGCGCACGCAAGATAAAGCCCCTCAATCAAGAATACTGCATAGATTAGAAGGAAAGATACCTGGGAATTCAGCACAGATTTATTCAGAAGATAAAGGGGAGAAAAGGGTAATGCGATCAGAAAGAGCATTTCCACTATCTGCAGCACAGTCAACCAGCCTTTTTTCAATTCGAGCTGCGCATTAAGCTGCAGGAAAAAGACTGGGAGAATGAGAAAAAGCAGTTCATCCCGAATTCCCAGCAGGAAGAAAATTCCTGCAGCAAGAAAAGAAAGCGGGTAAATGCTAAAGCCGTGCTTGAAAAGACCTTTTTGCCAGAACCATAGAACCAGAAGCATTAGAAAAAGGATTGTTAAAATAAGGAACAATGAAATCTTGATAACAGTCATCTCCCCAGAATCCACAGGGATCTGGCTCATCACACGAACAAGGATCATTGAATCAAGAAACATAAACCAACCCGGTACGCTACCGTGCAGAAAATCTTGCAGGGAAACCTGATCGATATAATCTGCAGCAAGACGGATAAGCACAATCCCTGCAATCAAGATGAAGTGAAGAAGAAAAGCTGAACCGATTCCCCCTGTGTCGATCAAAGAAGAAAGGAACGTTAATAAAATGATCGAGATAAAGCGGAGCAGCAGTGAGATCGTCTCTCTTCGGGATGAAATGATCTCCTTCGCATCCAAAAAATGGATCACCAGTCTGATGACATCCAGGCAAAAAAGGAAGGATACCAATAGAAATATCCTGTTCACACTTAAGGAAAAAATTGCCAGAAATGTACAGAAGAAAAGAATCGAGATTTCTTTTTGTGATAAAGGATTCTCTTCTCGACTGAGATATCGCCTCAACACAAAAACCAGCAGGTAAAGCGCGGTAAATTGCTGGAGAATCCAATCTGCCTGATTCCACTGCATTCCCATTGAGAGGATCATTGAATTCGTGGAAAACCACAGAAATGGCGCTTCATTCTGGAGATGAAGCATAGAATTCAGAAACACCAAGAGAGAACCAAGCACACTGCCCGCCAGAAACACCAGCCAGACCTGCCCTTCTTCTCTCTTTTTCTGTGTCATGAAAAAGACAGCAACCGGCGAAATCGCATACGATAATAATGCGAACCAGATCAATACCAATATAAACTCCTACAGAACTACCGGATCACCACAAGATAGAAATCTGCCCTGACCTTTGCTGCCCAGCCATGTTCCATCCTGCACGATCAATTTTCCCCTTAAAAATACACTTTGTATCGTATCGTCCATCTGCCAGCCTTCGAACAGATTGTAATCAGTACGGTGCTGCGCATATTTAACCCCGTATGAAATTGGAGCATCTTGAGACCAGATGACAATATCTGCATCGGCGCCGGGCATGAGGGTACCCTTTTGCGGATACAATCCAAAGATCTTTGCCGGATTCGTGGAGGTAAGAGCAACAAACTGCTGGGGTGTGATCACATTTTTACGCACACCATAATTCCATAATACCAGCATTCGATCTCCTACACCGGGCAGCCCATTGGGGATCTTGGTAAAGTCATCCTTGCCGAGTTCTTTTCCGGGGATGGCTATTTCTTTTCCTTCATACATGATTGGATGGGTGCCATTATAGAAGAATGGACAGTGGTCAGTTGCCACAACCTGCAGAGCTCCTTTTCCCAGCATCTCTTGAATACCAGTATTATCCGCGTGGGTACGCATAGGCGGTGAGCAGATCCATTTTGCGCCATCCGGTTTTCGCAGATCGTCGATCGTGAAATAGAGATACTGCGGGCAGGTTTCTCCCATTACCGGCAGTCCTTTATCACGGGCATCTTTTAATTTCTGAACTTCCGGGGCAGTATTCATGTGGACGATATATACCGGCGCATTAGCTTGCTCTGCCAGAGAAATGACACGGAAGACGCTTTCGATCGAACCTTCCGCCGGGCGCGTCAGGGCATGCCATTCGGGTGTATGATGCCCAGCTTTCAGCGCTTCATCGATCAGTACATCGATCACATCCCCATTTTCGGCATGCACCATGACCAGGATCTTACTATCGCGCGCAATGCGCAGTATCTGAAAGATCTCACCATCCTGCAGACGCAAACGTCCATTGTATGCCGTGAAAACTTTTACACTGTTGACTCCCATTTTTCTCAAAGAAGGAATTTCAGCTACCACCTTCTCATTGAAAGAAGTGATATTCATATGAAAACCGAAATCAATGGCAGCTTTTTCATCTGCCTTATCATGCCAGGCATTTACACATTGCTCAAGACTAAGTTCATCTTGAGAGATGAAATCAAAAGCGGTCGTTGTTCCCCCAAAAGCCGCCGCTTTATGACCGGTATAGTGATCATCAGAAGAAACCGTACCCGCCATGGGAAGCTCGAAATGGGTATGAACATCTACACCCCCGGGTGTTACGAATTTGTCCGAAATATCTAATACATTCGTATCAGCGTCCGGTTGAATTTCTTTCCCGATCTGGCTGATCTTTTCACCCTCGATCAAAATATCGCCCGTAAACTCCTCCGAGGCGGTAATGATCTTCCCTGATTTCAACAAAGTTTTCATTGTATTCAATCTTTCAAATCAATCGAAATCTGCATCTTCGATCATTTGAGTATCCTGTAGATTCGAGTTCAATTTTAAAAAATACTCAATGAATTCATTTTCCAGCATGGGCATATCATCGACTGGAATATTTACATCCGCAAATTTTCTGCGGTATTCCATCACGATATTCTTGAATAATCCTCTTTTTTCTTGATCGATAATAAGGTCGGAGATAGTTCTGGCATTTAGAATTTGCTCGCCGGTTGTGTAGAAAAAGGTGATGCGTTTCCATTTATCTGCCACGATCGGCTTTTCGAGCTTTACCAGAGCGCCCAAACTGATCTTGAAGTATTCATCTTCTGCTCTTGGGTGAAATTTCTCCTCTTTTAAAAGCTCTCTCCGTTTCGTTAACTCCACACCATGCACGGTAGCACAATATTCGATTTTCCATTGATGTTCCTTCCCAAAAGATACAGGCTGGTAAAAAGCCAGGCAATCCGTATAAATAACTTTGGGCGCATGCTTTAATGGGATGCGGTACCAACCTAACAATCTGGCAATTTCCAGATCCCTTGGATTAGGGACCAGGCAAACCAGCACAAGATCATCTTGAGAAGGAACAGTATTCATTTTATTTCACTTTTAAATCCCAACTTTTTTATTGAACTCCATGATCAATGCATCAATTTCAGGAATCTGTTCCTGTAATTCGGTCCAATAAGTTTTGTTATACCACTGGTCAAGAATTTCTTCGTATGTCTTGCCCTGCTGTTCAACCCAGGTGAAATACTTGAGGTTATGAACTCTATGGCGGTCGGCATAAGTCAATTCCTGCAGATAATCGGTCTTTAATCCGTGCAGATCGCGGGCAAAAGCAACAGCTGCATCCGTGTGGGTATATTCACCAAACGCTTCATGCATTTCCTGAAGGCGGCTTTGATACAGATCCATTGAATCGGTCAGTACTGTCAAAACTACATCCTGTTCGCCCAATTCATAATATTTAGACATTTTGATCGCCATAGCAACGTTCGCGATCCCGGAAAAACCAAGATAACCCAGCTTTGCAACGATCTCTTCCGGAACACCTTTCTCAACCAGGTATTTCCGACCTTCCGGTTCGTTGAACAAACGCGCCAAATTCACCACCACGTTATCATCGATGGCAATGATCATGTCTGTGTTTTTCAGATTATGAATCCAGGGAACGTGCTTATCACCAATTCCTTCGATGCGGTGTGCTCCGAAACCATTCTCCAGCAGCGTGGGGCACTGCACCGCTTCACCCGCAGCCACCTTGCTTCCCGGGAAGATCTGTTTGAGATAATCTCCGCAGCCAATCGTACCTGCAGAGCCGGTGGTGAGGGTTACACCGCGGAATTCATCATGCGGTCCCATCACTTTTTCAAGTACTTCCTGCATGGCATGACCGGTGATGTCATAATGCCATAAATAATTGCCGAACTCTTCAAACTGGTTGAAGATCATGATATCTTCACCAGATTTTCGCAGTTCCCAGCACTTATCGAAGATTTCTTTCACATTCGATTCGCTGCCCGGAGTGGCAATGATCTCTCCCGCTACGGTCTTTAACCATTCAAATCTCTCTTTGCTCATCCCTTCAGGGAGAATAGCAATGGATTCGCATGCCAGCAGAGTGGCATCATAAGCACCGCCGCGGCAGTAATTACCGGTAGAAGGCCATACTGCTTTCTGCGTAACCGGATCGAACTGTCCGGTCACCAGCCGCGGAACCAGGCATCCAAAAGTCGCTCCTACCTTATGAGCTCCGGTGGGGAACCATTTCCCTACCAGGGCTATGATGCGGGCATTTACACCGGTTAATTCTTTCGGCAGCTCAATATAATTCACCCCATCAAATTTTCCGCCTTTTTCCCTGGGTTCATTCTTCCAGGTTATGCGGAAAAGATTGCGCGGCTTCACATCCCATAAACCAAGATCAGAAAGATCTTCTTTAATGGAATCCGGGATAAGATTCGGATCACGCATTTGTGCAAAGGTGGGAATGATGATATTTCTCTCTTTAGCACGTTTTACTGCATTTTGTAAGCGATCTTCATAGACAGTAAGATCTATCTTTGTCATTTCTTCTCCTTGAGTTTTGTATTTTTCGGATTTTTTCTAAGAATATAGAGCGGTCTTCCTTTTGCTTCATCATAGATGCGGCTAATATACTCTCCTATTATGCCCATAAATAATGATAACAATCCTCCTAAAAACAATAGTAAAAATACTGTCCAACCCTGCCCCGGGAGGAAGGGTTTTTTAACGATTGCGAACACAAATGCCAGAATGGCATACAAAAAGCTAACGATCAATAAAGCAGTTCCGGTATATTCGGCGATCTGCAGCGGTAAAGTTGAAAAACCGGTGATAGCATTGAATGCCAGCTGCAGCATCTTTTTGAGGGGATATTTCGATTTTCCGGCAAAGCGTGACTTTCTATCGTATTTCACACCAATCTGGTTAAAACCTACCCAGGCGGACATACCGCGCAGGAAGCGCTGTTTTTCGCGCATTGTATTCAAGGTAGAAAGGACTTCACGATCAAGCAGGCGAAAATCTCCAGTATCGAGGGGAATACGTACATCCGTAATGCGGTCGATCAGGCGATAGAATGCCGCTGCGCTGACGCGTTTGAACCACGTTTCCCCTTCCCGTTCACGCCTAACGGCATAGACCACCTCATATCCCTCTTCCCATTTCGCGATCAATTCAGGGATGACCTGCGGCGGGTCCTGCAGATCGGAATCGATGATGATCACGGCATCTCCGCGTGCGTGATCCATACCGGCAGTCACCGCGATCTGATGCCCGAAATTTCGGGTAAAGATCAGGGGAACAACATGGCTGTCGGCTTCTGCAAGGTCCAAAATGATCTTGCGCGAACCATCTGATGAGCCATCATCAACCAGCAACAGTTCCCATTCTTCACCCACGGAATCCATCACCGATTTCAATACCTTGTAGAATTCCCCCAAACCATCCACTTCATTGAAAACCGGTGCGATCACTGAAAACTTAGGTTTGTGTTCTGCCACAATACTTTCCTTTTTAATGCACGGTCATGATCTTCTGCAGGGCTGCCATGGTCGGCTCGATCACCGGAGCCGCCGAAACTGCCTGCATGGCTGCTTTTACATCTTTCAAACCGCTGCCGGTAACCATACATACTACCGGATCATCAGCATGAATTAACCCCATTTGAGATGCCTTCAACACGCCGGCATAAGAGGTTGATCCGGCTGGTTCGGCAAAGATACTAACTTTTCCCAGGCTTCCAATGGCTTCCAGAATTTCCTGGTCGCTTACCTTGATAAACGCGCCATTGGTCTGTGCTGCAGCCCGCAATGCGCGCAGCCCATCTCTGGGAAGATCGACCGAAATACTGTCTGCCAGCGTGGTTGCTTTCACGGGTTCAATTTTCTCCGTTTTTTTCTCAAAAGCGTTGGCAATAGCAGCAGAATTTTCTGATTGAATACCGAATATCCTCGGTACCGAACCGATCAGACCAAGTTCCTGTAAATCCTTGAATCCTTTATGGATACCGGAGATGATGTTTCCATCGCCAACAGATACAAATACGCATAATTTTTCTGAGAGTTTCTCATTCGCTAACATCACCTGCTCCCAGATCTCAAATGCCGCTGTTTTCTTGCCTTCCGCGGTAAAGGGGTTGTAGCCAGTGTTGCGGCAGTACCAGCCAAATTTTTCGGATGCTTCAACAGAAAGGTCAAAAGCTTGATCGTAGTTGCCATCCACCAGGATCACCTGCGCGCCAAAAACCAGCAGTTGGGCTATCTTGGCTTGCGGGGCACTTTTCGGTGCAAAGATGACCGCTTTTTGTCCGCAGGCGGCTGCCATACCAGCCAGCGCAGCGCCCGCGTTTCCGGTAGAAGCGGTTACAACCACATCAGCATCGATCTCTCTGGCTCTGGCGACCACCACGGCACTGGCGCGGTCTTTGAAAGATGCTGTGGGATTGCGCCCATCATCTTTGATCCATAACTGCTTCAAGCCGGTTTGATCCGACAACAGCGGAGATTGATACACAGGCGTCCAGCCCACCGCATGAAGTGGTGTTTTTTCAAAACCGGGATCTGAAACAGGCAGCAGGGGTAAGTAGCGCCAGATGGAAAAATCGCGCGAGGTTGTGATCTGATCGATCAGCGGCTGTTTTTTCAGGGTTTCATAATCCAACAGGACATCCATATTCCCCCCATCATGGGGGCAGGTATAAAAAACATCCTGTGGTTCAAATGTTGTCTGACAAATGGAGCAGCGATAGGCATGAAAATTTTTCATGCCTATATTCTACACGTTCCTAAATGGAATGCCTAGTGAAGAAGGCGCGGGATTGCGACGCTTCCCCTTCAGAGAGAAGAATTTATAAATTGGCTGCGGAAGCAGTCTGATCAGGCTTTCAAACCATTCTGCGTTTTTAAAATTAACAAAGACCAGGGTCAGGATCATCAACGGGAATGGTGCAACCTGCAGTACCTGCGAGGGGACCCCGGATAGTTTTGTCTGATAAGCCAGCCCAAACCAGCGCAGAAATTCAAACAGATATGCGCCCAACGCAACCCGCAGCGGATTCCAGCTGCCGAAAATGGTGATCGCCAGCACGATCCAGCCAATGCCATCCAGACCGGTCATAGAACCCTTCCAGCCCGGTTTCAAACCCAGCGAATAGATCGGACCTGCCAACCCAACCATAGCGCTCCCCAGTATGGTGTAGATGTAGCGCACACGATTGACATTGATCCCACGGGCAAAAGCGGCTTCCGGTCTTTCTCCCACAGAACGCAGGATCAATCCGGGACGCGTTTTATGCATCCAGAACAATGCCGCAGCAATACAGATCAGGCTGAGATAGCAGATCACCGTTTGGTCAAAGAACAGCGCACCGAGAATGGGAATCTCACTCAAGAATAGGATTGGAGCGGAATGGATCACCGGAGCGCTTAACCCCATGAAATCATTTCCGAGGAAATAAGAAAGATCGCGGCAAAGAAACGCTAACACCAGACCCACTGCCACCTGCGATTGGTTCAGGGCAATGGTGCAAAATGCCAGAATGAACCCGACCAGCGCGCCGACGAGCATACCCGTCAGATAGCCAGCGATAAGGCTGTTCGCTTCATACGCTGCCGCAAAACCAACCATAGCAGATAAAACAATGATCCCATTAACTGCAAGATTCAGCATACCAGATTTTTCGGTAAGGTTTTCACCGATCGCTGCGATCACAATAGGAGCAGCAGATGCAACCACGCCCGCCATACCGACCAGAAAATTACTTCCCATCTTCTCCTCCTTCTCTTCTGCTCAAAAACCGCTGCTTTACTCCATTCGCGATCAGGAAGAAAAGCACCAGCGCAGTCTGCAGCACGCCGGAAAGTGTCGAATCCAGGTGCAGATCAATAGGCAGCTGGATCCCTCCAATATTTAATATCGAAAAGAGATATGCCACCAGCAGCGATAGGATGAAATCACTGTTCGCCAGCATGGCAACCAGCATAGCCAGAAAGCCATAGCCGGAAGAAATAGAGGGTATCAGGCGGTGATAAACACCCACCACCTGCAACGCTCCAGCCAGTCCGGCAATTCCGCCGCACAGGAGCATCGCTACCATCATGACTTTTTTGGTTTGAATTCCCATCAAGCGTGCTGCTTCAAGATTCTTCCCGATGGCTTTGATCTGAATGCCGAAGCGTGTTTTCTTGAGCAGGATGAAAAGACCCACAAAAACTACTACCACCAGAACGATCGACCAGATGCTCAGACGATAACCGGGTATCTGTACAAGCCATAATTTTTCATCAAAAGGTTCGGTACCGCTCATCGATCCAATCCCCGGTCGCTTCCATGGACCAAAGATAAGCCAGAGAGAAAGAGCCGTGGCAACAAAATTCAATCCCACTCCGGCAAAGATTTCATTCACACCGCAGTAAAGGCGCAAAATACCGGTCAGGGAAGCCCAGATCGCCCCTCCAAGGATCCCCATCAAACAGGAGAAGACAATGATGAGTGCGGGAGAAATGCTTGTGTCCTGCAGCAAGCGCATCACCCAGGTGGTAAAGATCGCACCCAACATGATCTGCCCTTCGATGCCCAGATTCCACAATCCTGCAGTAAAGGTGATGATCAGCGCCCCTGTTGCCAGAGAGAGCGGCGCCCATACCACAAGACCATTGGCAATTTTGGTTGAACTCCCAAACGCACCTTGAAAGATCGTTTTAAAGGTCAATCCCGGTTGGGCATCGGATATCCAGAGAATGATAGAGACGAAAATCAACGCTCCCAGTATTGCAACAGCAGAGTGCAGCATTGAAGAGGAGAACTGCTTCCTCCAGTTTTTTCCTTTTTCTTTTCCTACCATCCTTCTCCTCCAATCAAAGCGCCCAATTTCTCCGAATTCATTTCCTGCGACGAAAATGGTTGAGAGATTTTTCCTCCGAAGAAAACCACAATACGGTTGCTGAAACGCAGCAGTTCATCGATATCTGCAGAAGCGAAGATGATGCTCGCTCCTTTTTCACAGCGATCGTGAAGTTTGTTCCACATCCAATTGGTCGATTCGATATCCAGCCCGCGGGTGGGATTCTCCAGCAGCAAGAGCCTGGCTTTTTCATGCAGCATAGCCAGCAGTAAACGCTGCTGGTTGCCTCCTGATAATTCTTCTGCCATGGATTGCGGAAAACCCTTGATTGCAAAAGCTTTGATACGGGATCGGGTTACTTTTTGTGCATGATGGCGGTCTACAAAGAAATCATCTTTCCCCAGAGAAAGGATGAAATGCTCTTCCAGGGTCATTCCCTGAATCAGCCCTTCTTCCATTCTGGCAGCGGGCATGAAATAGATACCCAGTTTTGTAAAATCATGCGGGGAATTTCCACGAATGGGGGCACCGCCATCCATGATCACCCCTTCTATCGGTTTCTCTAAACCTGCCAGCGTACGCAGGAAAGTTTTCTGCCCGGAGCCTTCCATACCTGCCAGACCCAGGATCTCGCCTTTATGAATACCTAAATTCACAGGATTGGAGAAAAAGCGGGGATCTTTGATAACCAAATCCCGTATTTCAAAATACGGGCTGGCTTCTGAAACATCTCCCGGGCTTTCCAGATCAATGTTCTTTCCAAACATAAGTTTGATCAAAGAAGAAGAACCACATGGAATGGCTACCTCCCCCACCAGTTTTCCCTGCCGCAGCACGATCGTGCGCTGGCAGAGGTCATTTACCTCGCTCAATTTATGCGTGACAAAAATTACGGTTTTCCCCATGGATGCTAGCTTTTTTAATAAAACGAATAATTGCTTCTTTTGTTGAGCACTGATACCGGTGGTTGGTTCATCGAGAATTAACATGTCAGGATTATTTATTAAAGCCCGAGCGATCATTATTCTTTGTCGCTGACCACCGGATAATTTGCCTATTTGCTTACTGCGTAATGATTGGAGGCCAGTCTTTTCCAAAGTTTCATTCACTGCTAAGCGATCGTATTTATGCGGGAGGTGTCCAGGGCCAATGGTTGCGTATCTGCCGGTTAATACAAAATCTTC
>ENA-ORXD01002075-ORXD01002075.1-sediment-metagenome-genome-assembly--contig:-NODE-2075-length-14319-cov-10.009900_pt1 | contig 14319 bp, 10 predicted proteins | sample MGYA00237862_ERZ511471 | MGnify/ENA metagenome assembly ERZ511471 | reverse complement strand
GGCTGGTGGACCTGGCCGTGGTCAGGAGGCGGGGGCTGACGCGGGTGATCCTGGTGCGGGAGGGGGTGGAGGAGGTGCTCCAGGTCCCGGCAGGTTCATCGGGGGTGCCGGTGAACGGTCCTGCAGGAGTGTGCGACGATGAAAAATGTTGATATGAAGGTGGAGGGGGATAGGCTGGTGATCACGGTCGATCTCTCGCAGGAGTTCGGGGCGTCGAAGTCAGGGAAGTCGATCACGATCGCTTCGACCGATGGGAATGTTTCGGTGCCGGGGAGGGAGGAGGTGAAGATCGGGGTGAATGTGTATCGGAAGAAGTGAGGGGGCCTTTTTTTACGGGGCGGGGGAGCCACTATTTCTCTCCCTCTGCGGCAATCACTGCCCGGCCCTTCGCCGTCAGCCGGTAGTTCTGGGTCGGGCTGGTGGGCGCATCCGGCCAGGTCATCCCGGCGAATCCCGCCCGTGTTGCCGGTTGCAGATAATCATACAGGAACGTGGGCCGATGGCCGAGGCCGGGGCAGTGCATGGCCTCCTGCGGCGACAGATGCGCTCTTATCCCTACCCTCAGAAGGTTAAAATCATAATATTATTATCCAAAAAGATTCATTCAGCCAATATGGACAATCCTGAGGCCCAAATTCTTATATCGAAGATTTTTGAAGCATTGATTTTTCAAAAAAAGGATACGGGAGAAAATTTGAAACGAACGTACTCAGGATCCAACGTAAAAATTGCCCAACTCGATGAATTAAAGACCCGAGAAAATATACAGGCCGTTGCTACTGAAATGCTGGAACAGCATACTCAAGAAGGGTTGCTGGATATAATAAGAGAGAGCGTGCGTATTGTAAAACATCGTTACGATATCAGCCACAATGGATTTAGAGCTAATAAAAAACATCCTGATTTTATCACTATAGATGAATTTACGACATTTTTTGGGGGATTGTCATATCTTTACGATATCATAGTATCTAAAGTTAAAATAGAGCATTGTTTTGGTAAAATAGGGATAGGTGTTATAGCACCCGCAATTCAAGATATCGGAAAAAATATAATCCGCATGGAATGGATTTCCGGGGGTTATGATGTAATTGATTTGGGGAGAAAAGTGAAACCTCTGGATTTTCTAGCCAAAATCATTGAAAATACGTTCGATGCAATTGGTATATCATGTATGCGAAATGAGTGCATTGAAAATCTTGATTTGTTACTTCAACAGATGAACGAGAAAAAAATTTCCATTCCCGTTATCATTGGTGGCATTGCAGTTAATCCAGTAACTGCATACACACTAACAAATAGATACAAAATTCCGGTTTATTATTGCAAAGATGTCTCTGAAGCTGAATCTGTTTTAAAGAACGCACTGAATAAAGCTCCTATCGCAATCCCAGATATAAAAGAGCCAAGAGAGTTTTCTGGATCGGATGATATTTCAAAAATGGCCAAATCTTATGGTTTTTCTCTTTATCAAATCTCTACAGATAATATTGTCATTGATGAGCACGCACGGGATCACTGTTTAACTTGCCCTCCTTATAAGAAAGAGAGATGTCCACTTGAAATTGGATATGAAAAAAAGAGATCATTGCAAGAAAGCAAAGATTTTATTTCAGAATTTGCCTTCGGGTTGATTGTTGTGACCCCTGCAACCGATGAAGATTTTAAAGATAAAATTGACACAGACAATGATAAAAAACGATGGTCAAACCTCATTGATATAGAGTCAGCAATGGCAAGGACTTTTGGTTTTGCGTACGCGTTTAAGTTTCCTTTAGTATGTCCTTTTTGTTCCGCAAAAGATTGTACGTTGCAAAAGGGTTTCTGTACTATGGGAACGTATTATCGTTCACTCCATGAAACATACAACATCAACATATTTGAGACTGTAAAGAACATCTTTGGAGAAGATACAAGAGGGGACTTATACTCATTAATCCTAATCAAAAGTGCAATAAAAGATCTTTAAAAGTTGTTGTCTGAATGGGGCTATCGCCCTTGAAAATTTTAGTTCTTCTCTTCAAAGAAAACGGGAGTAGGGGATGGCCATCGGCTCTATGAGGATCATTCTCGACGGATCAGTTCAGAGATATCAAGCACAGATTTTCTTAAATTGAGTTCATCTATGCAGAAATGCTTTTCATTACTCTAAAAAATCTTGCACATCCAGTACAACCATACACTTCCAATACCAATGCAATAACTTCCAAAACCATAAATAAAACTTCCACATTAGGTATTATAATGACAGATAGTCGTAGTGACGACATAGACTCATTTGAAGCCTCAACGTATCAATTTCCAGCAATTCGTGGAATACAAGCAGGAAGGGAATATTACATCACAATGTTCCCCCTTAAAGTTGTCTCAAAATTATTTTCTTTTGACGACAGTGATCTTCCACCTAAAATGCGCGCTCAAAGGACGCTAAACTATGCAAGAGTTCCTGCAATTGCCGATTATATCATAAAAAATCCGAAAGATTATGTCTTCTCAGCAATCACTGCATCTGTAGACGGTAAAGTCGATTTTATTCCTCTTGGGCAGAAAGGATCAGAAAACAAAATAGGAAAACTGATCATTCCGATGACTGCCCGTATTATTATCAATGACGGGCAGCATAGGAGAGCTGCAATCGAAGAAGCTCTGATATCACGCCCAGAAATTGGTTTGGATACAATTTCGGTTGTATTATTCTTAGATTTGGGACTTAAGCGGAGTCAACAGATGTTTGCGGACTTAAACAAACATGCTGTACCCCCCACAAAGTCGCTTGGCATACTCTACGACAATCGTGATCCATTATCTCAACTAGTCTTATCCCTTTTGGATATTGTTCCCATCTTCAAAGGACTCACAGAGTTTGAAAAGACCACCATATCCAATCGATCAACCAAAATGTTCACTTTGAGCAGCATTTACCAGGCAACAAAAGAGTTGTTAGGCAAAGATCCAGATATCAGTAACAATTTTGATAGTTACATGAGTCTCGCTTCCGATTACTGGAATGAAGTCTACAAAAACATCCCTGAATGGCAATGGGCAGTGGAAAAACGGGTGCCAACTTCAGAATTAAGAAAAGAATACGTCCATGCACACGGTGTTGCACTCCATGCACTCGGCAAAGTCGGATCCGCTTTGATCGAGCAATATCCCGATATATGGAGAGAAAAAATACCCCAATTACAGCAGATTAACTGGTCCCGAGAAAATACAATAGTATGGGAAGGTAGGGCGATGGTTGGGGGTCGGATCAATAAATCACAGATGAATCTCACTCTCACAACAAGCATTATAAAGTCAGTTTTAGCCTTGGAATTGACTTCTGAAGAACTGAATGCTGAAAAAAACCTCAATAAAGTATTTCGAGGAGACACCTTATGACCAGTCCAAATCCTGCCGAAGAATCAACATCCAACGAGAGATCGTCGATATTTGATCTTCGAAGTGTTCAAGAGATCTACGCTGAAGTCCGAGATTTGTACTTGAGTGATCACAGGCCATGGATTGTCGGTTACAGCGGGGGAAAGGATTCAACAACAGTTGTCCAGATTATTTGGAATGCTGTTAAGGCCCTTGCTCCTGAGCAGCGTAAAAAACCCATATATGTCATATCTTCGAATACACTTGTTGAAACGCCAGTTATCATTAATACTATCAATAAAAATCTTGATCTGATAAACAAAGCCGCCCAAGAGCAGAATTTACCACTGCGGGCCTTCAAACTTTATCCAAAGATAAAAGACTCTTTTTGGGTCTTACTAATAGGTAAGGGCTATCCTGCTCCTTCAAAATCATTCCGATGGTGCACGGATCGACTGAAAATAAGGACTTCTGACAACTTTATATTAGAGAAGGTTTCGGAACATGGTGAAGTCATTCTTGTACTTGGTGTGAGAAAATCCGAAAGTTCTGCCCGTGCGCAGCTCATGAATTTGTATAAGATAAATGGGAGCTTACTCTCTCGCCACTCGAAGTTTGCCCAGTCATTCGTATATACTCCTATAGAGGACTTCACTAAGGATGATGTGTGGGCATATCTGCTCCAGAACCCTTCGCCATGGGGTGGAGACAATAGAGATCTCTTGGCCCTCTATAAAAACGCAGACTCTAACGAGTCTTCACTTGTAATAGACGAGAATTCTCCACCAGCCGGAAATAGTCGTTTTGGTTGTTGGACCTGCACAGTTGTCACTGAGGATAGGGCACTCATGGGCCTTATAGACAGCGGGGAAAAATGGCTTGAACCCCTTCTTAAATATCGGAATATGCTCTCTGAAACCCAGGATATAGATAAAAAGCCAATATATCGGGATTATAAACGGATGGATGGTAAAATTAAGTACAAGAAAGATGGGAGCGGCGAACTCATTCGAGGCCCGTATAAATTTGAGTACTGCAAACAATTTTTAAAGAAACTTCTGGAAACTCAGCGAGAAGTCCAGGCAAATGGCCCTAACCCTAACCTTCAGTTGATTCTGCCAGAGGAACTACATGAAATCAGGCGCATCTGGCGCCAAGAGAAGGGTGATTGGGAAGACTCGGTTCCAAAGATCTACCGCGAGGTGATGGGAACTGATCTTGAGTGGGTAAAGGATGATTTAGGTTCATTTTCAGGCTCAGAGGAGCAGCTTCTCGAAATGATATGTACTAAACATGATGTTCCAGTCCGTTTGGTTACAAAATTGCTCGATATCGAACGCCAAGTTCAAGGAATGAAACGTCGTACTGCGGTTTACTCCAAAATAGAGGATGCTCTGGGTGAAGAATGGCGCTCTGAAGAGGAGATCGCTCAAAGAGAATGATGCTGAGAATAAAGTAGAGAGTGGTCATGCTAATAACAAAATTAACCCTAGAGAATTTTGGTCTCTTCAGGGATACACAAGTTTTCGATCTCCGCCCTGTGGAGCAAGAGGGACACATAAAACCAATCATATTGATCGGTGGAAAGAACGGCGCTGGAAAAACAACCTTGTTCGAAGCAATTCGACTCTGTTTATATGGCCAGAATCTCGGAGGATATCGATTCAGAAAGGGAGAATATGAGAATTATATCTTCGGATACTTTCATCTCATAGCGGGATCACCCTTACGTCTCAGCAGAGCAGCGGTGGAGATTGAGTTCGAACACGCACATCTCGGCGTCGTTGACACATATACTGTCAAGAGATCATGGCATCGACAGAAGACACGATTTCAAGAGTCTTTGAGTGTTACAAAGAACGGCGATTTAATTCAGGACTTAGATTCACAACAATGGCAAGAGTTTATTAACGAATTAATCCCACCTGGAATCTCACGACTGTTCTTCTTTGACGGAGAGAAGATCCAGAGTTTGGCACAGGACGATGAGACGAATTTTCAGTTCAAAGATTCGTTTAAATCGCTTTTGGGCCTCCATATTGTCGACCAGTTGCGCACTGATCTTGGAATATTTATTTCTCGACAAGTCAAAAGTTCGAAAGAATCAGATATAAATGATCAAATTTCTGAGATCGAACTCGATATAAAGCAATTGGATGAAGAGCATTCGATAAAATATCAGGACAGAGCTCAAATCCAGAGTTACTGCGATCAGAAACTCAGCGAAATTGAGCGGTTAGAATTAAAGTTATCCGGTGAAGGTGGAAGTTTCGCTAGCAAGCGGAGCGAACTGAAGGCTCATAAAATCCGACTCGAGCACGAGATTGAGGTGGAACGAGAACACATTCGTGAGATGTGCTCATCTATTCTCCCCTTTGCGTTAACACCAAAGTACTGTCTTTTGCTGAAGGAGAGGATTGCAGAAGAAGGACGATATAATCAGTGGAAGAACACTTCAGCAATCATTGGTGAAATGATCTCGGAAATTGAAACTTTCATGGGTTCAAGCGATTTCTGGGAGAATGTTACGATAGGGCAGGATCAGAAGGACCATATGGCAACTAAGCTTTCCAACCTCATCCAAAAGGCTTTCTCTCCATCCCCCCACTTCAAAAATTATGTTCCTATCCATAACTTCTCACCGATCGAACAGCAGAAGGTACTAATATGGATGGATGAAGCTTTGACCTCTATCCCCGGTCGATTGAGACGGCATAGTGATAACCTTGAGAAACTTGTTATCGAGAGGCGGAATGTTGAACAGGCAATTCATCGCGCTCCCGAAGATAACCTGATCTCACCGATGATCGAAAAACTCAATGAACTGAACAAAGAGATCGGGCAATATGAAGAGCAATTAAAACGAATAAACGAAGAAATCCGTCAGATTGAATGGAAACTTCAAGACTCTGAAAAGAAAAAAGAAGCTCAACTGGACAATTTAAAGTCGATAAGAGACTTATCAACGCAGTTGGCACTCGCAGCGGAGGTTCAGGAAGTGTTGAAGGAATACAGCGGTGACCTTCAGGATTCAAAGATGTCTGAGTTTCGTCGGGTTTTCCTCGATTGTTTCAACAGATTGCTCCGAAAAAAAGACTTTATCCAGGATGTTGAGATCAACCGGGATGATTTTTCGCTTAACCTCTATACAAAACACAACACTCATATTCCAAAGAGCAAGCTTTCCGAAGGTGAAAAGCAGATATATGCAGTCTCCATGCTCTGGGCACTGACAATATGCTCTGGCCGGCCGCTTCCATTTATCATTGATACGCCACTCGGGAGACTAGATAGTGAGCATCGGGAGCGGATTGTCAATCAGTTCTTCCCGAATGCAAGCCACCAGATGATTATTTTATCAACAGATACTGAGGTCGACTCCGAATACTTCCATGATCTGTCTCCCTACGTGGCCAGGGCTTATCGCCTGGAGTTCGATAAAAATGAGGGAGCAACCTCGATAACGCCGGGGTACTTTTGGACTGATGAAGATGGGCAGGAGGTAACCAATGTCATTTAACCGCGTACGCATGAGCAAAGGTGCAACACATCGCCTTCAGATGCTAAAAGGAAAGACTGGATTGACACCAAATATTTTACTCAGAATCGCTTTCTGTTACTCTCTCAACGAGCCTAAAATCCCAAATCCAAATGATTATGATGAAGATGGGCAGGAGTTGAACCGCTATACGTTGACCGGCGACTGGGATGCCTTCTACATGGGAATACTTCGTGAGAGGCTGGTGGCTGACAAACTCGATCCCGAACAGGATCTCTTCCCTCAGTTCCGGGCCCATCTGAACAGAGGTGCATTCTCTATCTTCTCGAGAATCAAAGATTTGAGTGACTTTCAAAGCTTGCTTCCTGTGGAAAATGATCCTCATAAATCATTTGAATTCGAAGAGATTGAGGCGCATGACACTTAAACTGCCCCATCGTCAAAAATATTACTCTTTAAAAAAGATCTGCGAAGGGTGGGATATTATCGAAAAGAAATTAGTCCACGCTTGATTTAGATTTCTGAATAATATCCATCAACTCGGCCTCGAGATATTTCGGATATTCTGGACCCCACTTCTCAACGTGTGATTTAAGAATTTTCAATCCTTCTTCTGCATAGAGTTCTGCCTCTTTGTAGAGAGGATCTTCATCCTTCAGGCATATCAAATCAGCATGATCTGAAAGGGCGATGGAGAGTACTGCCCATTTTTGCCGCTCAACTAGACTTTTTACGGGGATATTCGGCATTTTACCTTTGACCTCAGACTTCTGCTTCCGATATCTCCCTAGTGCCATTCCAAAGATAAATAAATCCTTCAAATATTTCCCTTTGAATATACTCTCCGAATCTTTTGCAGTCCAGGGTTTTATTTTTTCTTTGTCTATCCCTTGGTACTGTTCTATATGCTCCTTACCGTAAGCTAAGTCTCTCGGCTCATTGAAATGGTTAACAGGCATGAGTCTTCACCTGCGAGGTAGTCTTTAAATCGTTCTCAGCAATTTCAAAATAATTGTCTTTCAGCAGATATTTCTGCAAGTTTTGTTTGACATTTGCATCATATTCAGTGGGGGTAACGAGAAGAGTTAACTGGGTTCCCGATAAGAACCGTGGCAACTCTGTCGTAATATACTCTCTGTGTTCATCATCAATTTTTCCAAGCGGAGTGTCGATAATGACAGGTGCATGAAACCCAGATATCGTCATCAGTGCACTCATAAAGGATAAACCAAGGATCATATATTCTCCGGCAGAAAGATCATTAATGGCATTATAGCCCAAGGAATGGATAATTTTTACATTGAAATTATCGTCGATCATTACATCCTTAAATGCCTGTTTCTTTCGAATAAGAGTCAGGAAATTTTCTTTGGTGCTCTTTTCAACCTGGTTACGAATCTTTGACTTCACAATATACTCAGTATCTCCAAGTGTGTTGAAAGCATTTTCAACCAGCTGTAGTTTGATCCGGAGAAAATTGTTCTTCTTATCCTTCAAGAGTTCTTTTTTCTCTTGATCCAGTTCTTTTTCTAGATCGTTACCAAAAGTGTCAATGTCAGTCTTATATAAAAATAAAAGTTGATTCTTCCGAGCAATAGAATTTACTAACTTACCTCTCCGTTCCTCATAGAGTCGAATTTCGTCGATATTGTGACCTTTAATCAGATCAGAAATGTACGCCAATCGCCTCATTTTCTGATCATACTGATCTTTGAATTGATCAATTCTTTCATTATAATTGCCGATTTTATCAGGGAATTTGTCAATGTCTGATAAAATTTCCTCAATGATCGTTTTTCCACTGAGGGTGACTTCGCTCAATTCAGAGAGAGCAAGTTTTTTACCATATGCCTGAAGTTCCCGTTTCGCATCATCGGTGAGTTCATTACCGCAGATACATCGACCACGCTCAATCAACTCATTAACAAACGTTTCTCTGATTCGGGGGGGGAGATCCCCTTTATCGACCTTATGCTGAATAAGATTATAAGAAGTCTCAATTTCATCTTTAAGGAAAATAAAGGGGGCAATTTCCACAAGGTAATTGTTCCTATCTGCTTCTTCCCTCTGGAATTGAATTTTTAAAGTATCTACATCTTTCTTCAGAGAATCTCGTTCACTCTGTAATGTGGCCACAGATGCATCGTTGTGATTTCGTAAGTATTTCTCCACTTGTTCAAGATCAAGAGCATCTTTTTCGATCTCTTTTTCAGTCTTTTTTATTGATTCTTTATTTTCTTCAATTTTATTCTGCAGTTTCTCTATTTTTTGCTGCACTTCCTTAAGTTGAGGAGTTGTTGCTTTCACGTTTTTTCGCAACATCTTCATATATTTTTCCAAGTTTTCTGCCGTCTTGTACATCAACTCTAGTTGAGAGACATTGTCAATTGCTTTTGCAACCTCTTTAGAACTGCTGAATCTAAAGAATTCTCGCAACTGCTCACCATCAATGAAAAAGAAGTTGCGCAACGCTTCAGGCAAAAGGTTATTAATTAACTTTTGAGTCTCGTCACCCTCAACAATCTTATCCTGCCCACTAACAGGGTGAATAACAGTTAATTTCGGGGAATCAAAATAAATCTCACCAAGAGCAGATTTTCCACCATCAATATGTCTCTTAATAGTCCAGGGACCTATGTCAGTCTCAATACTGACAATTACTTCTGCATATGTACTCTGGTTTGGCTTCAGTTCTGTGATCTCACTTACATTGATGATTGGCATCCCACCAAGTTCCTGCGCCTTTTGATCTTTGTGAACTTCGATGCCATAAAAGCACCATGTTAAAGCATTAAGTAAATTGGATTTTCCCGCTCCGTTCCTCCCTAAAATCACATTAACATTTTTATTTTTATCAAATGAAAAATTAAGCGTTTGTTTACCCTTATACTGTCGATAATTGATCAATGTTATAGATGAAATAGTAAATCTCATTCTATCATCCTGTTTACAATTCTATCGATAATAATCTCGTATTGGTTCGAGATCTCGCTTTGAGGAAGATACCTATTCCAGATATCAAGCTCATACTGCAATGATTCAAGAATCAATTGAACAACAGATTCTGATGGAGCATGTTCAGATATCGTTTCCATAATCAATTTATTAATCTCAAGACCGCCCGTCATTCTCTATACCCCATAAGCTGAATACTTCTGTCGAATTTTGAAGACTTCCCTTTTAACATCTTCTTGATTCATGGCATCTTTAGCAAACTCTTCTACTCTCTTTAATTGAGATTCTAGCATTTTTGTGTCTGTATGCAAGTAACGGCCATCTATATCTTGGGGTACGGCCGTAATGTCATATATAACTGCCTTTTTCTTCCCAGAAGAGCGTCTGAGGACTCTCCCACGCCTCTGAATATATTCTTTTGGATTTCCTGAACTGCACATCAGGATAGCGTTTCGGGTTGCAGGAACATCGACTCCTTCGTCCAAACACCTAATAGCGACCAAGACATCATAGTTCCCTTTTGCAAAATGATCCAAGAGATACTCTCTCTCTGTCAAGCCACAGTATTTTTCTTGCCGCCGCGTTGCGTCCTCTTTATTCGTAAAGCGATGCTGAACGACACTGCTTTGACTCCGGAGCATCTCTTGAACTGTTTCAATCTGTTGGGGTGAACAGTACACAAGAGTCCATTTAATTACATCGCCTTTTGCCAGCTCACTGATGAGTTTCCCGAATGCAGGATATTTTGTATTGGTATTTTTTAGGATATCCTGACGTTCTCGGAGCATTTGTTCAAGTGCTAATTGTTCTGACTTCGATTTATTCTTTTTATTAAAGAGAATCGCTATCTTTCCATTCAGAATTGAGTATGCCGTCATATCCTCATGTGTCAGCTCAACAAAGATTGGATAATACTCATATGGCGCCAGGTATGTCTCGCCAGTATCAGGATTGATCTCGTTTATGGCTCTATGTAAATCAAAAATATACACAACTTTACCGAAAAACTGCATCAGTTCCTGCGTTCCTAACTCATCAAAGTACCGTTCTGGAGTTGCGCTTAATCCCAGTCTAAAATCATAAAGTGGCAATAGCCCCTCCAGCCTCGTAACAGAACCAAGACCATGCACTTCATCTCCTATGATCAGAATCGGAGATCTCACTTCATGCATTAGTTCGATGAACCATTTAGAAGACAGTGAATCGTGCGTGGTCAGAATGACGAACTGTTTTTCTTTTCCTAATCGGTTATCTAAAATTTTTGTTTTTAACTCTTTCTCCCGCCTAGAGTTCGCACTGCTTATGTGTATGATGGGCATTCCTATGTCCATCTTACGTAGGCTTTGCTCCCACTGATTCGCGAGATGAAGGAAAGGAACGCTAATTATTGTAAGGAGTTTATCTTCTCTTTCTGAAAGTTTTTTTAGCGCACCAATCGCGGTATAGGTCTTTCCAGTGCCTGTAGCCATCTCAAAAATACCTCGGCAATTATTCTCGAACCAGGCATCGATGGCTTCGTGCTGATAGTCACGGAGTTTAATCGTATTGATTTCGGTCTCATTTCTCAACGTTTTTGCATTATTCGTTTGAGTACTGCCAATCCTCTCTAGGATCTCATCAATATTGACAGTCTCATTTTGAGCAATTGCAATAACTTTCTGTTGGACTGCTTCAGGGAAAGGAACAACTTCGGTCTTTATTGACTGATTGTTCCATAACTCTTCAAAATCTTCAATATCCTGTGAAATGAAGGCATCGTTCTTTTCTTCCCAACTAAAGAAGACCTTGAATTTCTCAGAGTTAAACGCCCACCCATATGCACTTTCGTTGTTGGAACCGCTAAATGAAATGGTATTGTTATCCTTATCCTTCAATATGCCACTTTTTTGATGAAGTATTTCATTTCCTCTTCGTCTTTCTTTGATATATCCAATCTTGACCTCTAAGTAGCCATTGGCAATTAACCACCCAAGGACCTTAGCGTGATCCTTCCTGCACTCATCTTCAAGAGAATCTAGATCTTCGATGAGCCTTTTTTTGAGAATTTCATCTGGAGACAGTGTACCCTTTTCGATCTGATCATAATCTTCGTCGGTAAGAACAACATTCATAATGAATTGCAGGTGTCCATTATTTCGAATAAATTGAGCAAGGCCAGCAGCAGCAGTAAGAAATGAGCTTGAAGAAAAATAGCCGGTTATTCGTCTATAATATACTGCTTCTTTCAGGACAGGTACATAAAAATGGCAAATGATATCGTCTTTTTCAGACGTATATGAATGTTTTATATCGAGATCTTGAAAAGACATGATATCCCTAATCAGTCCCTTGATCTTCGAGTAAGGCCCTTAACCGAGCCTGATGAAGTTCATTCTCCAGTTTAGCCTCAAAGCTTTCGAGAGAGGTGTCAGATGCTCTTTCAGTTTCGTAATCCCTGTTTGACAACTCAATAAGTCGGGCAATCTCTGTGTAGTCACCATACTGCATGAGATAATTTTTGAGTTTCTTCAAACTCTGTCCATCGAAATTAGTATTGTAGACTATTTTTATGAGATACGCTGATAATGCTATAAGTTCACGCTTTTCCTGTGCAAGTTTGGCAATCTTCTCAGGATATGTTCCAGAATACTCTTCCAAATCAAACTGTTTGAATTTTCTCAATCCAACTTTATGGAGGATCTCACAGGCAAAATCTTGAATAACCACATATGTGTCCTGATAGACCTCTTCAATTAGATCATGGACATTTTCTGAATAATCCCAGTTCTCTTCAAGAAGAGATGGAGAAACATGTCGTTTAATTTCACGCAAAACATAACAGAGAATATATAAGTCGTCCAGATACCCGAATTCAGTATTGTCTGGAATTACATCTTCTTCTAATATAAAGTAGCCAAGAGCCGAACTAATGAGTAACTTAGTGTGCCAATCGGTGTACTTGTCGTTTAAAATATTACAAGCGAGATTGAAGAATTGTGGGAAATATTTCACCAAATGTTTGTCTGGCCCATTATAAAGAGATATTTTCTCCAATAATAGATTATTATAAGATATATTTTCTATCGAAGGTGTTTGAAATAAAATTTGTCCTTCGGGCAGATTATTTGTAGTGGTTTGGACGTCTGCGGTTTTGGGAGTCTCAGTTTGACCTACGAATAGCCTGTTTCCTTCATCCGTAAACAACGAAACCTGTGTTTTTGCCCTTTTTCTCTGAACCATCGGTTTACCACTCTTTAATAAATAGTAATTCTGTGTAGGTTTCAGAAGCACCCTTTGCCCATATCGTTTTGCAATAAATACTCTTTCGAGAGTTAGTTTTGTTATTAAACCATAAATATCCTGTTTTTTTATTGTTTCTCCCGTTTGGGACTTGTATTCTTTTCCAACCCATTTCACGAGAGAAGTCTCCCCAATTTCATCTTCAGGCCTAGAAAGAAAGGGATTTTTAATTAAAACGGATAAAAGTTCATAATTTACACCAATAATATTTTTAAAGAGATTTTCCTCCATTTTAACACCAGAATAACACTATTGGAACATGTATCCAATATAACATAATAATGTTCCTTTTTTTTATTTTTGAAAAAATTAATAAAGAGTACATTCTCCGATCTTGCCAGGCTCTTCACCATCAGCAACGCTGAAATAGAGTTAAAAGAAGCTGGTGCTCATAATCACCTCACAATTTTCTCTTTATGGATGCGTGGACTTCTCTATGAGATATTTCCACATAATGTCAGGATACCAGGAACTCTTCGAATTCATCCACCTCTCCATCCCCCATACCATCATCTAGCAGGCCCTCACCCCACTCCCCCCTCATTCCACGCCCGCACCACCCGCACATAACACCCCTCGCACAAAACAACCCGCCCATCCGCTCGGCCAGATATCATCAACGTCTCAAAGAGAGAATACGAGGTGCTGCAGCCCCTTCACCGCCTCTCCCTCTCATCCAGCCAGGCACGCCCCCGCGCCGTCGCCCGGTATCTCTGTTTGCTGCTTCTCGGCTTCTCCGGGACGGTCATTTCGATAAAACCGGCATCGAGCAGTGGTTTGATGACCTGCTCTCTGAACTTCGTGCGGTTCGTCCTGCCGGCAACCGCCAGGAGTTCGACCATGGACCGCTCGGCCACGCACGCACGCAGAACCTCGACACTCTCCTGATCCAGGTCCATCTTGGTCCCGACTTGGTCCCAACTTGGTCCCGGCTTGGTTATGTCCAGAGATGACTTCGGCCTCCACAGCACCTGGACAAACTGCCCGCCCTCCTGCCTGAACGTCGGGGAGGGGAGACCCGCCCGCTCACAGAGGTCGATCATATCGAGGGTGCCGGTGCCGGCCTTCTCGATATAGTGGGCCAGAAACAGCGGTTCTGCAAGGAGGGGATTGTGCGGAATCGAAGCATGCGGGACACGGAGCCCCTCGGGCGTGAGCGGGGGCGGCAACTGCCCCGGATTCCACACCTCCAGCCGGTCGGCAAAGAGCATGACCTGGACAGA
>ENA-ORXD01002074-ORXD01002074.1-sediment-metagenome-genome-assembly--contig:-NODE-2074-length-14321-cov-3.146377_pt1 | contig 14321 bp, 12 predicted proteins | sample MGYA00237862_ERZ511471 | MGnify/ENA metagenome assembly ERZ511471 | reverse complement strand
AACGTCTCTTTACACCCCTGGGCATTGTGCGTCATATTGCCATGACTGATTAATACGCCTTTCGGATCACCGGTGGTACCCGATGTGTAGATGATAAAAGCCGTTTTCGACCAGTGCGGTTTGTAGGAAGGAACTGGATTTGCCTTGCCTGTTTTTTCCAGCGCGGTCAGAGAATTTTCACCATCGCCATACAGAATGAATACATCCTTCAGGGTTGGAATGTCTTTTTGAAATATTTTCACAGTGTCATAGATTCTCTGATTGCTGACAAAAAGATATTTAATGGCTGCATCTTTGATGATATATTGCCAGACCTTTTGCAGCTCTTTTTCATACATGGGAACGAAAACGCCTCCCAGTCCATGGGTGGCATTGGCACACACAAACCATTCCACGGAATTGCTGACAATGACGCCAACTTTTTCGCCTTCCTGCAATCCGAGCTTTTTCAAGGCGCCCCGGAGATTATTGACCCGATCGGCCACTGTTCCGTAGGTGACCCATTCATACTGATTGGTCTCTTTATTTTTTGTGCCGAATAACGGCTGGGACGAGAATTTCGCCGCACTGTTCTCGAACAAATCGACCAGGTTGTTTGGTTTCGTGTAATAAGGATCAAGATTTTCTTTTTTCATGCTGCACTCCTTTTCCTTGTGACAAATATTTTTTTACCGGCTGATTGCGCGGTATTTTTCTATTTTTTTATCACTGAAGTGATTGAAATATGATTTTATTTATTATAGACATAAAAAAATAAATTGTGTCAAATACTATTCATAAAAAATCAGGAGCATTATAAAAAATGACGCAGGTCTATCAATATAGTTTGACCGTGCCCGATCATGCCGTCGATGTCAACGGTCATGTGAACAATATTGAGTATTTACGTTGGATGCAGGATGCCGCTATTCTACATTCCGATTCTCAGGGTTGTACTAAAGCCACAATCCATGTTGGCGCAACATGGGTCGTCCGGACACATCATATCGAATATCTTCGTCCGGCGTTCGCGGGGGAAAATCTTGTCGTTTTAACCTGGGTATCGAATTTCCGTCGTGTTCAATCTCTAAGAAAATACCGAATCGTTCGTGTTCAAGATCATGCCGTTCTTGTTGAGGGTGAAACCGATTGGGTTTTTGTTGACGCAGGAACTGGTCGATTGCGTTCAATACCAAAAGATGTTATGTTAACAATGCCTGTATTGTCGAAAGAGAACGAATCAAAATTTATTGATAGCTTTAGTTTTTTTGAGCAGGACTAAAGAAACAAAAATTTCTTACTTTGGAATGAAATGAATGACGGATGCAGATTTAGATATTAAGGCGATGGATATCCTTTTTGATATGTACACAGCCATAAAGAATGTACAGCTATATGAAGCTGAAAGTCCTATCATTACGAATTCTGTAGAAAGATTTTATATGCATCTCCAGGACATATTAAAACAAGAAACGCCTCTGATTTTTTCCGAATCAGAAAAACAGGCCATGATTCGGGGAATGCTCTTAAATGAAAAAGAACAAAACGCCGCTCATATTTTATTTTTGATGGATATTCTCAGAGATTTCGGCCTGCAAAATTTTTCTTTTGATAAAGGTCTACAGAGGGAAGAACTTCATAATTTTGTCATTCTACTTGCGAAAAATCCTAAAGCCATACATTTTGGCGGTGGTCTTCCCAAGCTCATGAGAGATAATAAAATAAATCATATTCACACGGATAAAAAAACATATACATTAAATGACCAGGGGCAGGGAGCAACCTCAACCGATATCAACAAAAGCAACGCATCGGAATCAGCAACGCCATCAGCAGATGATCCTATGGCCCGTATTGTTTCTGAAATGATGAAAGCATCCAGCCTTCTGGGAGAAATGGACGGTAACATTGAATCCTTCACTTCCCGAGATCAAAAAGCGCTGCTCCATCAATTATCCGTACCACTGACGGAATGGCTAACGCACACGAATGATTCAGCTGATTACAAAAAGACATGTCAAGAAATAGAAAGGCTTCTTCAAGAATTAATCAGACGGAATTTATTTGACGAAGCAATTCCGATTATCAATATTTTCAGCAACATCATTAGCGGTGTCCTTAAAAAAAATGATAAAGTTCGTGAAATCTCTTTGGACGTTTTTCGAAACCTTGCTTCAGAAACGAATATCAAGCTCCTTTTAAAGGAACACCGTACGAACGAGAATAATAAGAATATTAAAGCCGGTCAAATTCTTGCGGAATTCGGCGATATTATCGTAAACAAGTTACTGGATACGATTCGCGATTCCAGCGACAGCAAAGAACGTGTACGCACGATACACCTGATTGAAGAAATTGGAGACAAAGCGATTCCAGTTATCAAGAGAAAAATTGACACCAACGTTCCATGGTATTTCCTGCGTAATCTTGCTTATATCCTAGGCCGTATCGGTAACGAAGACAGTATCGATATGTTGCAACCGCTTGTGTTCCATAATGACAAGCGCGTACGTATGGAGGCATTCAAAAGCATTATTCAGAAAGGAGGCAATAAAAAAGGGCCCTTGCTTTTGTCTATCCTGCCTGAGGCAGATTATGAATTCAGAATGAAAATTATTGAAATGCTCGGCAAAATCAGATCCGTTGAAGCGGTGCCTGAACTGATGATGATGCTAAAAGACAAATCCTCCATGTCCAAGGAGAATCAAATATCCTTACAGGAAAATATTTGTAATGCTCTTGGTGCAATCGGCTCAACTAAAGCCATACCGCTTCTTTCAGAAATAACCGAGTCAAAATCTTTTCTCGGAATATCGTCTTATCCCATAGAAGTGAAATACGCCGCCAAAAGAGCCCTGGCCTCCATTCAGAGGAAACAGGAAGACTTGAAATAGATTTTATCCTCCGCGGCGATCTTTGATTGAAGCCCCAAGCCGGGGAATTGCAAGTCTCGGGATAAACAGGCACAAACCAAGAACCGGTCATTCCAAGACGGATTGTATAATTTGATTTATTTTTCGCGACGAATCTTCAGGATCCGATGCCGCACATATTGCGGAAACAACCGCAACGCAATGGGCTCCTGCCCGGACAACATCTTTTACGTTTGATTCATTGATTCCACCGATAGCAACGAGTGAATGACGACTGAATGCTTTTATCCTGGTCAGACCTTCCAGCCCCCATACTCCTTTTGTATCCGTTTTGGTCGGTGTTGCAAAAACAGGACTAACGGCGATGTAACTGACATCCAATTTCTGACTGATTTTTACATCTTCCCATGTTTCCACTGAAAGACCAATGATCGCTTTTGGCCCCAAAAGTTTGCGCGCAATTTTATAGGGCATGTCTTCCTGCCCGATATGAACACCATCGGCACCGGAGGCCATTGCAACATCAACACGGTCATTGATAATCAAGGGAATTTTATAAGGTTTTAATAATCTTTTTATTGTGATGGCTTCTTCCAGAAAATAATGAGTCGATATTTCTTTCTCTCGTAATTGAACATAAGACACTCCGCCTTTTGCCGCCTGAAGAATCATGTCTTCCAGTGATTTTTTTCCACATAACTGACGATCGGTAACCAGATAAAGTCCCCGCATGGCTAATTCTCAACCTTTAAACATTTTGTAATGTCCTCTTTCGAAATACGATACAGACAATCCAGAAAATGCATCTGTAAACTTCCCGGCCCCGCCGAAGTTGTAGCAGCCATTTCCCCCGCAATCCCCATGACTGACATCGCCTGAGTCGTGGCATTCAAGGCCGATTTTTCCACTGCCACAAAGGCCCCGCACAAAGCCGATGCCGTGCAACCTAATCCTGTTACTCTGGACATCAGCGGATGACCATTCCTGATCTTTGATATTCCTTCTTGACCGACAATATAATCCATCTTACCGCTGACACAGATGACGCACTTATGAATTTCACTCAAACGTTGCGCTATATCAATCGCTTTATCAGAAGAGGTCGCGCTGTCCACACCTTTGGTTTTCGATTTATCATCGTAAAGTGCCATGATCTCCGAAGCATTTCCCCTTATAATCGCAGGCGGTTCGGCAGCAATTAAATCTCTTGCCGTTTTCGTCCGGTATGAAGTCGCACCTGCCCCGACCGGATCAAAAACTAAGGGAATGCCTTTTTTTCGCGCTGCACTCGCGGCTATGAACATGGACTTTATCCATTTCTTGCTCAACGTACCGATGTTGATGACCAGAGCAGACGCAATGGCAACCATTTCCCCCATTTCTTCCTCAGCATGAGCCATTACCGGCGAAGCGCCGATCGCCAAAAGAGCATTGGCCGTATTGTTCATAACCACGTAATTGGTTATGTTGTGTATGACCGGCGCCTGCGCACGAATCAATTCTATAGATTTGTAAATTTCTTCCGCCGTAATTTTCATTACTGCCAACTCCATGTTTGTTCGCTTAAAATCACGGGTATGAACCCCAGGGCGAGCCCTGGGCCCTAATTCCACAGCAAGCGTCGGGGTATCATACCCTCCGCTGTGCGGGATTGTTCGACTTACAAATTTCAATGCATTTCGTTTTTGAAATTTGAGTCTCACAATAAAAGGTACACATCCCCACAAAAGCAAGCTTTTGGGGGATAATTCGACTAACGCTTCAAACATCACTTCGTTCGTTTTCAGGGAGTCTCATTAAAATTAACCCCTTCCGACGGGAAATACCGGGAAGGGTTAATATAACAACAAACTCTTTCCCTTCGCTGGCATTATCCAGATCAGGTTCAACGGGTATTATCTCAGATCCGGCAGGTGCCGAACCACCCCTTTACTTAATTATTTATCAACTCAATGAACTTTCGTCAACCAAATTGATTTAAGCTTTTTTATACGAATCGACATAGATACTTATAGTCATGACTCGAACTTTTGATGATGCTCTACCTAGGAACAAATTTTATTTCTACCACTCTTCTTTGCTTTATACATGATTCGATCCACCCGATGAACGAACGCTTTCATCTCCTCCCCTGTTTCGTATTGCGCAAGTCCGATACTTACCGTCACGCGAACACTCTGACCCGTCACGGGAGAGAAAACCTCTTTTTTGAATTCGGTCTGGATTCTTTTCGCTGTAACAAGTGCTTCCTTGCCTGCGGTCATCGGCAGAATAATCGTAAATTCCTCCCCACCATAACGATAGGCCGAATCAGTTTCACGAAGGCATTGTTTGATGACCTGGCCAAATCTCGATAACACACCATCACCCTCAACATGACCGTACGCGTCGTTGAATGCTTTAAATTTATCAAGATCCAACAGCAAAAGTGTTAACGGATGCCCATAGCGATTTGACCGATCTATTTCTCTTTTCAGTTGAGTGTAGAAATGCCTGGAATTATAAAGCTTCGTGAGATCATCAATGATACTCAGTTCCCGGTATTTCCGCTCGCTCTCCAGTAAAGCATCCTGTACTTTTTTGCGCTCTGTGATGTCACGAAGATTAACAACAATCGTTTCAACAACATTATTTTGAACCAGTTTGCTTCCCAGAAGTTCAAACGTACGCCAGCTTCCGTCTCTATGACAGAGACGTATTTCAAGTTTCGTGTTAGGGGCTTTTGCGTCCCTGATCATATTTTTGAATGTATCCGATGCAATCTTCAGGTCTTCCGGATGAACAATGTCAAACACATTAACACTACTATTTCCTTCAATCTTGAATCCCAGAATACTTTCCAGAGCCGGATTATTGTAAACAATAAATCCTTCTCTGTTCACCAGAACGATAATATCGGAAGACTGCTCGGCAAGAGCCCTGAATCGCTGTTCTTCAAGGCGCAGTTTTTCTTCCATACGTTTACGTTCGGTAATGTCACGATAGTTTACAACGACAGCTTCAACAGCCGTGTGGTTTACCAGTTTGCTTCCCACGGCTTCAAGCGTACGCCAGCTTCCATCTTTATGACGAAGACGCATTTCACCCCGTATAACATGCGTTTTTACATCTTTGACCAAAGTATTGAATGCCTCAACCAAAAACGCCCTGTCATCAGGATGGACAAGCTCAAATCCGCTGGCGCCAATCCTTTCTTCAGGTTTGAATCCCAGTACATTTTCCACCGCCGGATTGATATAGGAAATAATCCCTTTCAGATTCACAAGCACAATGATGTCTGAAGAATGTTCCACAAAGGCCCGGAATCTCTTCTCCCCGGGTTTTAATTTCCTATCCGTCTGCTTATTCCTGTGAAATGATATTTGGGGAGGCAGTGTTTCCGAAAAAGCGTTTTCCCGCATCGGGGATTGAGATGTGCAGTTTATTTTATTTTTTATATCTTGCATTGATGATTTTAACAGTTTTTCTTTAGTAAATATAATGTGGGGTTATACAGAAAAACTTTCTTACGTTATTTCACCAAATAATATTTTCTTACGATGACGAAAAGCTTCCTCCAAGGGGTTGTGTTGTTTTTATGACAAATTCTGGGGATTATTTCATTTACAAATGTTGAGAAAATGCAATTTTATGACGTAATTCTTTTACGCACTTGCTTCGAACCGGATAACGTTTTTTTGATCCGGCTGAGCTGGGTCGGGGTTATACCCAGATATGCGGCAATTAAATGCTGGGAAATCAGATGCTCATAACCATCATAATTCTTTTGAAACAGTAAATAGTTTTCTAATGCTTTGTTGGTTCCGATTTGAATCATGTGAAACGCATTAGTAACTAAATATTTTTCAATTCTGTACCGGGCATGGCTTTCGAGTTGGGGATATTTAAGATATATATTATTAATTTCTTTCAAGGGAGCCTCAACTACAATCGTGTCACAAAGCGCCTGGTTGGTTAAGATACCGGGGGATGAAACATCAAAGGTACTCTGAACAAAGTCATCTTCCTTCAGAAATCTCACAACAAAAAATGATCCGTCTTCCTGGATGTGAAACACTTTGAATAATCCGGAACAGACATAGGCCAACTTGTTGAAGATCTCGCCTTGTTTTGAGAAAAATTCGCCTTTCTTATACTTCCTGGGTTTGCTCACACTGATAACGGCATCGATTGCCTCATCCGACAAGTCGGTGTTTTTATGAAAATACCGTCTTAACTTCTCAAGATAGGTATCCGCTTTTTTGGGGGAGAAATCTGTTTTCATGGAAAAGAAATTAGAATAATTTTTTACACCTGTCAATGTCTATGAATATTTATCTTACCGTTCTCCATAATCGTATTTATGATATCAATAATGAGCAGAAGATTTCGTCTTGCCTTTAAAAATGCGATAAACAAAAATAGTATAGGCTATTACAATCGGCATTCCAACCAGTGCGATAACACTCATTAACTTCAATGTCTGCAAACTGGTAGAGCTATTATAAATTGTAATACTCAGCATCGGAGCATGACTGGCTTTAATCAGGTTCGGAAAATGAACCACCGCCACGACAAGCCAAAGTCCGATAAACGCAAATGATGATTCCCAGAAAGGAGCGGAATCATTTTTATGTTTGACGGAAAAGAAAATGGCCGTAAGCCACAGCAGGGTAAATAAAACCGCCAGATAGAACATCCAGTTGGTGAAAATATCGTCAAAAGCAAAAACAATGGTTCCAAAATAAACAAGTACGGTTATAAGGTTGATCGCCGTCAAAATATTGACGGCACGGAAAGCTCTCTCCCGCAACGCTCCTTCCGTTTTCATCACAGCGTAGGTTACGCCCTGCAAAAGAACAGCAGCGAAACCGGTAATGCCGAATATGAGCGGCACCGGCCGAAGCAGCGTAAAAAAGTCCCCTGTAAATTCCATTCGGTTATCCAGCGGCACACCGTAAACAACATTGCCCAGCGCCACACCGAAAAGTAAAGCCGCCAGCGCGCTGCCGATGATAAAAGCCTTTTCCCAAAGCAAGGCACGCGCCTCATCATAGGCACGAAACTCCATCGACACGGCCCGGAAAATCAAAGCAAACAGAACCAGCATCATGGCAAGATAAAATCCGGAAAAAGCCGTAGCATAGGCGTGAGGAAACGCTGCAAACAAAGCGCCACCGCCGGTAATCAACCAGACCTCATTGCCATCCCAGACCGGGCCGATGGAATTGATTAATATGTCTTTTTCCTCTTTGGTTTTGCCGAGAAAAGGAAGAAGCGCTCCAATACCCAGATCAAATCCATCCAGCAGAGAATAACCGATGAACAATATTAAAATAAGAAAAAACCAGAGAGTCTGATAATTCTGTATATATTCCATTTATACCTCCAAAATAATTTCTTTTCCTTTCCTGGTCTTCATGCTGCCGGACCTTTTTGAACGATTTTCAGAAATATTTTAATAAACATTGCTGCCAAAAGAAGATAAATCAGGAAAAACATGATCAGGCTGAATGTTATTTCTCCCGCGGAGACGACCACTGATGCTGCGTCGGAAGTTTTCATCAACTTATAGATGATCCACGGCTGGCGTCCCACTTCCGCTGCAATCCATCCCGTCTCATGGGCGATATGCGGCAGCGGTATCAGGAAAGGTAACACGAAAAGATACAATTTGTTCTCATATAATTTACCTTTCCAGAGCAAATAAGCGCCCAGCAGCCCTAAAGCAATCATGGCCACTCCCGCTCCAACCATGATGTGATAAACCTGAAATGTAAAGTTTACCGGAGGCCAGTTTTCTTTCGGGTAGTCATTCAATCCTTTGATTTCCGAATTCCAATCAAAGTTGTAGAGAAAGCTCAGTCCTTTGGGAATGTAAATTCCATAGGTTTTTTGGTTCTTTTCATCAACATAACCCAGGGCGTATATCTTTGCACCTTGAGCTGTTTCAAAATGCCCTTCCATCGCGGCCGCTTTTTCAGGCTGCAGATCGATGACTTTTACCGCGTGCGCATGCCCCGCTCCCAGTTGCAGAAGCGGTGTCAGTGCAAAAAGAATGATGCCGACTTTGAGCATTGTTCCGGCCGTCTCGCCGTGCAGACCTTTTCTGACATAATAGGCGGCGATTCCCGACACCATGACTGCACATGTCACCCAAGAAGCGATGATGGTGTGAACATACCTGACGATGGTTGACGGATTAAAAACGGCATCGCCAAAATTCCCCAAGATAATTTTTCCCGCTTCATTAATGGTATAACCGGCGGGAGTCTGCATCCAGGAATTGGCAACGACTATCCAGAACGCGGAAAGATGTCCACCGATAAATACCATCAGAGCGGACAACCAGTATACTCCCGGGGATACTTTGTTGCGGGCAAAAAGCAGCACGCCCAGAAAAACCGATTCCAGAAAGAAAGCGATGACACCCTCGGCAGCCAGGATCGGTCCGAAAATATCTCCCACCGCGCGGGAATATCCCGACCAGTTCGTGCCAAAGGAAAATTCCATGACAATTCCGGTTGCCGTGCCGATAACAAAAATCAGTCCCAACAATTTTACCAGAAAATCCGTTATCTTTTTATACGTCTCGTCTTTTTTAATCAGATAAAGCGTTTCAGATATAACGATGATCATGGCTGTTCCCAAGGTCATGGCCGGAAAGAGAAAATGAAAACATATGGTAAAGGCGAACTGAAGACGGGCAAGGAGTAGTGCGCTCATAAACACCTCCATTTGTTATACCAATTTGCTTTCTTCGGCTAACTTTGTTGGCTGTGTCGTCGGTTTCCTCAACGTAATTAATACGCTTGCGGAGCCTCCTCCTTGCCGCCTCGTTATCCTTTGAAATCAAAATGGTATAAAATACTAGCTAATTAGATATTACTTTTCAACAATTTATTTTTCACTATTAATTAAACAGTGAATATATTATTATTCACCACCAATAATATTTTAATTTAGGAGGTCTGCCATGAAAAGAACAACCTTAGTTTCAAAGCTGATTTTTGGAGCGCTATTTCTTGCATTAACTATTCTTTGTTTTTCTCCGCAAATCTCATACGCCGACGCGCCCAAAGATGTGACCATTAAATATGATTCAAGCTCGCAAACCCTTTCAGTAAGCATCACACACAAATCTTTATTTCCGGGAATGCATCATATTAAAACCGTTGAAATCAAGAAAAACAATACCGTCGTCAGCACAACCAATTATGACACACAACCCAAAGATGTGCCTTTTGCCTATACCTATAAAGTGGAAGCCGCCAAGGGAGATAAATTAGAGGTGACTGTGACCTGTAACTTGTCGGGAAGCAAAACGGCCACCATGACAGTAACGCCGGAAACAAAATGATATTGATTCAATATGGTAGAGCACGTGCAAGAAAAAAATGCGGATATAGCGATCACCGGTGGCACGCTTTTAACCATGGAAGCCGGGATGGAAATTATTGAAGATTGTTTTATCGGCATTAAAGACGGCCTGATTTCTGCGGTGGGACTAAAAAATGACCCTGGATTTTCCAACTTCAGGGCACAAGAAACAATTGATGCTTCCGGCTGCATCGTCATGCCCGGATTAGTCAATACACATACGCATATACCGATGGTTTGCTTCCGCGGCATGGCTGATGATCTGCCGCTCATGGAGTGGCTCAACAAGCATATCTGGCCGGCGGAAATGCGATTCATCAACAAAAAAATGGTTTATGACGGGGCTATGCTGGCCATGGCCGAAATGATTCTGTCCGGTACGACAACGTTTTGCGACGGCTACTTCTTTGAAGATATTACCGCAGAAGCCGTTAGCATCGTCGGAATGCGGGCTGTCGTATCTCAGGGATTTGCCGATATCTTCATGTCGGATAAGGCCAAGGCCGACAAAATGATGAAGTTGGCCGAACGCTTTGTAAATCGGTGGCAATCATATACGCCGTTGATAACACCGGCATATTTTTGTCACTCTCCTTATACGTGTTCGCCCGATACGCTTATCCGGGTAAAGAAAGCCGCACGTGAAGCAAACATTTTATACCTGATACATCTGCTCGAAAATAAGGACGAAACAGAAATCATCCTGAGTCGCTACGGGAAAAAACCTGTGCAGCTTCTCTATGATCTCGGCGTCCTGGACGAACAAACCATTGCCGTTCACTGCAACTGGTTGACATCAGAGGACATAAAAATATTTACTGGTCTGGGGGTACAGATTTCACACAATCCGGAAAGTTCCATGAAACTGGCAGCGGGTGTCGCACCCATACCCGAAATGCTGGAGAAAGGAATAACTGTCGGACTGGGAACGGATGGATGCGCCAGCAATAATGATCTGGATATGTTCCGTGAAATGGATTCGGCGGCAAAAGTTCACAAAGTCACTTCTCTTGATCCGACGGTCATGAACGCGGAAACGGTTTGCCGGATGGCCACCATCGGCGGGGCGAAAGTGCTGGGATTAAATAAATTTATCGGTTCCATTGAACCCGGGAAAAAAGCCGACATTATTTTAGTGGATATGAATCAACCGCATCTGACACCGCGTTACAATTGTTACTCCCAGCTTGTTTATGCCGCACGGGGTGCCGACGTTAAAACCAGTATCATCAACGGCAGAATCGTTATGAAAGACCGGCATCTGCTCACTATGGATCTTCAAACCGCAATGAAGAATGTGCGTTCCATCGCTGCCGACATTATGAACAGCAACGTGCGTTAAAAGATAATATTCCCCCGATCAAAATATAATTGACACATGGATAGACTTTCTTTATGTTCTCATAGTTTAAAATAATTATTTCGAGGATATTATAAAGGTTGTTTTCATGAAAATTATTGTTTCCGGTTCGATGGCATATGACAGGATTATGGATTTCCCCGGATATTTTTCCGATCATATCCTGCCCGATAAAATCCATATGCTGAATGTCTGCTTCCAGGTGAACGGCATGAAGGAAAAATTCGGCGGCACGGCGGGCAACATTGCCTATGCGCTGAAGATGCTGGGAGAGGAGCCTCTGATTTGCGCCACAATCGGTCACGATTACCAGAAATATTTCACGTGGCTTCAGCAAAACGGCATCTCCACGGAAAACATTAAAATCATTGCCGACGAGTTTACCGCCGGAGCCTATATTACCACCGATCTCTCCGATAATCAGATTACCGGCTTCAATCCCGGTGCAATGAAATACCAATGTAAAATTGATTTTGACCAATTCGACCCCCGGAAAACAATCGTTATCGTCTCGCCCGGCAATTTCGACGACATGGTTGAATATCCGCATATTTGCAAGGCCAAAGGCATCGATTATATACTGGATCCCGGACAGTCCCTGCCGATGTGGGACAAAACCGATCTGATTCAGGCGATTGAAGGATGCCGGATACTGATTGTCAACGATTACGAACTCAGCCTCGTCGTCAGTAAAACCGGTCTGACTAAAAACGAACTGCTGAAAATGGCCGGAACGATCATCACCACGCTGGGAGAACAGGGTTCGCAGGTGTCCACGCTGGAAAGTGAAATATCCATTCCCGCGTTCAAGTTAAAAAAAGTGGTAGATCCGACAGGCGCCGGAGACGCTTACAGAGGCGGTCTGCTGAGCGGCCTGGTTCAGGGCAAGGATATTGTTGAAAGTGCAAAAATGGGCAGCATCTCGGCTTCCTACGCTGTGGAAACCTACGGCACGCAGGAATACCGTTTTACGCTTGCAGAATATCATCAAAGGCTCAACGATTTATTTTAACAGAAGCTAATTCGGCACCCCCGATATTTCAACAAAACACACAACGAAATATCATCCCGGGTATTTCATTTTCACGAATTCCTAAAAAGATAATCCGGCAACGTGAAATGGATGCTTTCATCACCGGATTACGGAAACCGCTTCAGAAAAGCGATTTGCTATTTGCGTTTTCTATTCCTTATGGGAACATAATGTCGGCACGGCGCCACGCTTTTGTATGCCGGCCGAATAATTTTTCCGCCATTGGCCAACTGCTCAATACGGTGCGCACTCCAACCGGCAATTCTCGCCATGGCGAAAAGCGGCGTGTACAGCTCAGGGGGAATATCCAGAAGACGATACAGGAACCCCGAGTAGAAATCAACGTTGGCGCTGACGCCCTTATACATTTTCCGTTCATGCCCGATGATTTCAGGAGCGATCTTTTCCACTTTTTCATAAAGCATCATTTCTTCGGAGAGTCCTTTTTCCTGAGCCAGTTTCGCCACATATTCTCTCAAAATCAATGCGCGCGGATCGGAAACCGAATAAACAGCGTGTCCAATACCGTAAATCAAACCGGTCCGGTCAAACGCCTCCTTGTTGAGAAGTTTTATCAAATAATCTGCTATTTGATTGTCGTCATCCCAGTTGGAAACATGTTGTTTCAGGTCTTCAAACATTTGCACAACCTTGATGTTGGCCCCCCCGTGACGCGGACCCTTGAGCGATCCCATAGCCGCAGCAATCGCTGAATATGTATCAGTACCGCTGGATGTCACCACATGCACCGTAAAGGACGAATTATTACCGCCGCCGTGTTCCGCGTGCAGAACCAAAGCCAAATCCAGGAGCTTCTGTTCCAGCGCCGTGAATTTGCTGTCATCTCTGAGCATATGCAGAAAATTTCCGGCGGTCGATAAATGCCTTCCGGGATTGTGAATGACCAGACTTTTATTGACGTAACGATAGGCGTATGCCTGATAACAATACACCAGCAGCAGAGGAAATACTGCGATCAGTTTGATGCATTGCCTCAGCACATTCGGAATTTCTATATCTTCGGCCCGCTCATCCAAAACATACATGGATAAGACGCTCTGGGAAATGGCATTCATAATATCCCGGCTGGAAAGTTTAAGAATGGAGTCGTGGACAAAATCATCCGGTAAAGAACGATAAGCAATCAGCAGCTTTTGAAATCGTTCAAGTTCTTCCTTGTCGGGAAGCTCGCCGAAAAGCAGGAGATAACATGTTTCTTCAAAGCCACTGCGTTTGTCCGCAACAAAGCCGGAAACAATTTCCGTTATATCAATGCCACGGTATATTAGACATCCCGGCCCGAGTTCCGATTCATCATCTCCTATCTGCGTATGAGCCTGCACCTCACCGATTTGCGTCAGTCCGGCAAGAACCCCCTTGCCTGTGATATCGCGTAATCCCCTTTTTACATCATACTTGGCATACAAAGAAGAGTCCACCAAGCTGCTTGATGCCGCCATGGAGCTCCATTTTTCAAGGCATTCCGCTTCATTTATTTTCATATGCTTCTCCTTCTTTGTTTCGCGCGTTTCGCTTCAACTTCGGACAAAATTGTCTATCGCCTTTTAGATCAGTATTTCTCGATACTTTTTTAAATATTTCAGACGACAAAAGTGTTTGTTATAATGGGCAATATTGAAATGAATCTCCCCGCAGCAAGCTGCGGGGTATCCTAAAAAACCTAAAATAACTTCAACTGCTTTAACTCATCTTTCGG
>ENA-ORXD01002073-ORXD01002073.1-sediment-metagenome-genome-assembly--contig:-NODE-2073-length-14338-cov-3.342613_pt1 | contig 14338 bp, 14 predicted proteins | sample MGYA00237862_ERZ511471 | MGnify/ENA metagenome assembly ERZ511471 | reverse complement strand
CGTTCGTTTCGAATTATACTATCAAGTATTCTGGTGGGATGACGCCCTGCACACCCTGTCGGGTGTGATTATCGGTTTTATAGGTTTCATCATCATCTATAAAATAAATGGTACGTATAGCATGGATATAAGCCCGCTGCTGGTTGCCGTGTTTGCTTTTACTTTTGCCATGACCATGGGTGTCATCTGGGAAATATTTGAATTTGCCATGGATGCGTTTTTCGCGATAACAATGCAGTCTTGGGATTTGCCGCAAGATTCAACACTCATGGGCCAACCCTTTCAAGGAAGCGGCCTGAGGGATACCATGACGGATCTCATTGTTAATAGTGTCGGATCTCTTTTCACATCAATTGTATGTTATTTTTTATACAAAGAGGAAAGGAAAAAAGCACTGATCCTTATGCATGACATATTTCCGAAGACATAAAGGAGAACAACAAAAATGAAATCAGTCTGGCAGGCAAAAGGCAAAAAAGCACATTCCAGAAACATCGAGGTGTCCACATACAATTATGACGGAAAACGAATCATAGTGGAAGGTTCCCTCAAGGATGATCGATTTCATGAATCGTATTCGGTAACGGGCGAAAAATTTCTCAAGGGCATCATTCATCATGTGGCTATCCGGCTGCTGGTCAACTGCTCCAATCTTTTGATTGAGGATGTCAATGTTGAAATGATAGCCGTTCCCCGTGAATTTTGCCGGGAAACAATGGACTGCCTGGCACAAATAAAGGGGCTGACGATTTCCAAAGGCTTTACATTAAAAATAAAGAAAATTGCCGGAGGGACCAAAGGATGTACTCATCTCGTGGAACTCCTGCAGGCGATGGCTCCGGCCATTATTCAGGGATATGCAGCCCATCAATCGCAAAAACCGGTGCCTTTCGATTCCGCTCGGGCAAAGGCCATGCTCCATTTTCTGACCAACACATGTCATGCGTGGCGCGAAGATGGACCGCTTGTGGAAATGTATAAAAAGAAGTTTTAAAAAAATCCATAACGCCATTACCTTCAATATTGGATGTCAGCGATACAGAGGCAAGGCTGACCGTAATGTTCTTAAAGGTCACGCCGGATACACTAGATTTATTATTTCAGGGAAATCACCGTTTGGATGCTTGAGACATTACCGCATAACAAATCACACCATTATGACATCAAGACTTTTTAAAGTCGTTTATTCGTAGGGACCCCGGGTAATATTTCTTTTTCATAGTGGAGATTTTATGAATTATGATTCACTGCCTATTGAAAAATTGTCATTTTTTTATCTTGACATCTATACACTTATTGATTAGTTTTTTAAATTAAGTTGAATTACTTATCAATATTGCATTAATATAATATAGAGATTAATATATTAAATTATTGATTTTGCTGATAGCTAAATTCGACTAATACAATCTTATATTCACAAGGTTCGTAGTGGTTGAATACATTGGATATATCTGTGCGTTTCTGGCAATAAGCAGCTCATTAATTGGGGTTATGTATGTACGGTCTTTGCGATCGCACATAAGAACATGGACTCACAAAGAACCTCAGAGATATCCTGCGCTGAGCATCATCTCACCGCAAAGGGGAGAAATCGATCCTCTTAATGTTGATGCCATTCTGGGACAAAATTATCCGGGTAAATGGGAAATAATTTTTGTAACAACACCAGACGATGCTTCGTTGCCTTTTCTGCAAAAATACGCGAAGAAGCATAAAAATGTCAAAACGGTAACGGCTACGGACGTTGTTCAACTCGCCAAAAAACAAGGGATTCACAGATGCCAAAAGAATAACAATTTAATAACCGCATTAGGAGTCTCTTCTCCAGAAACTGAAGTTTATGTTATCGTGGATGCTGACGCCCGCCCCTTTAGCAATTGGCTGTGTAATCTTGTCGCGCCGCTTACGGAAGGCAATCCCAAACTTGGCGCAGTCACGTCCGCCAGAATTTATCTTCCCGGCAAGGGATTAGCATCTTTAGTTCAAGTTTTATGGATTCTGATCTCCGATTCCTTTCTCGTAGGAAAACACCGGTATATCTGGGGTGGCGGGTTAGCCATACCAAGAGCGGTATTTGAAAAAGCGAATCTTATGCGAAGGATAGACGGACAGGGGGGGAGTTCTATCACGACGGATGACATGAATATCTATGGCGCATTACGAAAACAGGGATATGAAACTCTTTTTGTGCCTGACTGTATCGTCCTTAGACATCCTCCCAAAAGAAAAGAAAATTTATGGGATGTTATCATATTCACCAATAGACAAGTCCTGCAAACCTGGTGGACGAACAAGTTCATATTGCTATACCTGGCCACGATTGGAATCAGATTACCCATGCTCTTATGCGCTCTTGCTATCGCATGGTGGCATCCTTTTTGTTTAGTGGCTTTATTATCAATATTGATTGACGTATTTATGGGCATCATGGCGCTGATGACAATAATCGACGCGGAACCCCGACTAAGCGCCAAATTAATTTTCTGGAGAATAGTGTCCAAATGGAAACCGTCGAAGCGTTTATCGAAACCCGATGTAAGAATCGACGTGAATTTCTGGGTAGTGCTTCTTCCGATTGTTACCCCGTTTGTGGTAACCGTCAACTCTATTGTTGTTCCTTTTTTCAGGAAAATGCGCTGGAGTGGAATTGAATACACCAGGCGAAAAGTTGTGAGATATACCGGCGATTTTTCATGGAGATTAAAATAAAAAAAGCAAGCACAAGGAAGATTGTGTCGATTCCCTGCTGACATCATCTTTTTAAAACAAGGGGGCCTGATGACCGGATATATTGGATATGCGTGCGCGCTTTCCTCAATTATCAGCTCCCTCATAGCACTCGTATTTGCCTTGATTCTAAGATCACGTGTGAAAAACCGTCCCCTGAAAAAGCCTGATCGTTATCCAGCCTTGACCGTAATCTCCCCGCAACGCGGGACTATAGATTCGCGCAATATTAATGCCCTTCTTCATCAGGATTACCCGGGCGTTTGGGAAATAATTTTTGTTACGACACAAGATGATGCATCCTTGCCGCAATTAGAACAGTATTCAAAACAGCATGAGAATGTCAAAACCGTCATTGCCGATGATGTTGTTCAACTTGCAAGGATGAAGGGGATTCATAGAACACAAAAGAATGGTAATATAGCAACATCGATAGATTCTGCCTCCCCAAAATCAGAAGTATATGTTATTCTAGACGCGGATGCCCGCCCTTTTAGTAACTGGTTGAGTAATCTTGTCGCTCCCCTCGCCGCCGATAAAAAACTCGGCGCTATCACTTCCGCCAGAATTTATCTTCCCGGAAAAGGCCTGGCCTCCTGGGTGCAGGCGTTATGGATTCTTAACTCTGCTCCGTTTCTTGGAGGTAAAAACGGATACATCTGGGGCGGTGGCATGGCCATCCCGAAAGCGATATTTAAACAGGCGAACTTAATGTCAACAATAGATGGCCAAGGTGATCACCCCATAACTTCGGATGACAATAATATTAATCTCGCTTTAAAAGATCAGGGATATGAAACATTTTTTGTGCCTGATTGTCTTGTCCCCAGATATCCACCGGATCAAAAAGAAACATGGGGGGATGTGGTCCAATTCACCAATCGACAGATATTGAATTTTTTCTGGACAAACAAAAGTCGATGGTTATTTTCTTCCTTAATTATTAAAATCAGAATGCCCATGGTTTTATACGCTCTTGTTGCTGCATATTGGCATCCTTTTTGTTTGCTGGCACTATTGTCGCCATTCATGGATGTTGTTTACAGCTTTATAACAAAAAATGCTTTATTGAATTCAGCGCAGCCGGAAGAATTGAAAATAAAATTAAATGTCTGGGCAATTATTTTACCGATGCTAACTCAGATTTTAGAAACGATCAACTTTATTTCCGTGTTTTTTTACCGCTCCATGAAATGGAGTGGAATTGAATACACCAGGCAAAAAGTTGTCGGCTATACAGGCGATTTTTCATGGCGGGCAAAATAAACCCCGTTTCAAAAAGGACATTTTGGGCAACCTAATGAACCGTCGTCTTCAATTTTTATTCGTGCAAATCAATCAGGTTTGTAATCTCAAATGCAATCACTGCTACTTCTGGAAAATGGAAGATGAACCGGACTGTTTCTCTGACGATCAAATTCTTTCCCTGATTAATGAATACCGTGATTTGGCAGGCCCGGGAGCTCATGTTGTTTCGTGCGGCGGTGAACCCATGCTTTCGCTAAAACGATATTTTCTCATTTCCAGACGGTGCCGGGAACTCGACCTCCGGTTTCTCTCGGTTACAAACGGCAGTCTTATCAAAACGCCTGAATTCGCCCGGAGGGTTGTTACCGAAGGCCCTGCTGAAGTTACTGTATCACTGGACGGTCCCTATGCCGAAATTCACGACCGCCTGCGGGGAGTTAAAGGATCTTTTGATACCGCTAAAAAAGCCGTTCAGCTACTGATCGAGGCACGGCAAAAAACCGGCAGCAATACTCCTGTTTATGTGATGGCTCTGGTCTGTCAAAATATCGCCGGACATCTTGATGAATTTCATGACCTGGCGCTTCGCCAGCTTAAAGCCAATAAGTTGAAACTCAATATCATGCAACCTTCATTCGGCATGATCGGTCAGGATGTCTTCTTTGGTTCTGAACAATTGAAAGACATAGACGGACTGATCAGTGAAATCAATTTCTGCGACGCGAAGTATGGCATTGATCGCAATCCGGAATGGCTCAGACAGGTTGACATGTACTTTCGGTCAGTCAAGGCAAGCGGAAAAGCGTATCACGGTTGGATGCACCTGATGAACACTCCAGATCACATCTGCGACACCTACGAACGAAACGTGATGGTCAATCTTAAAGGTGATATGAGATTATGCTTCTCCGAAAATTATCCCAGCGAGAGGTGGTCACAGCCAGGCGACCTGAAACATTTCTGGGAAACAACGAGCGTCCCCATTGCCCAAAGCATGCTCAACTGTAACAATTATTGCGCCATCAGTCACAGTGTTCGTCGTGAACCGGCAACCTTAAGCGGACGACAGAAGAAATTCGGTTCAACGATAGAAACCATCTGAAACATTACCATTTGCAATACCTTATGATGAAACCAGCGGTATCAAAATATACATGCTTTAAATAAAGAATTCTACTTCCAATAGGACTGGACGCGTATTCACAACGACGACATAATATTTCAACAGCGTCATCCTCCTGTCCCAATCGCAACAGCTTATAGGTGTCACTGGTAAACAAAGCATTGTAATCTGATGTGATAAGATTACCCAGGACATGCTGAAGTCCAAAATCATTACAGCACAAAACGACATCTCCATTGGGCAGCACAATGTTATGATTAGAAAATCCTGTAAGAGAGCGGCTACATCTGATGGGCCCTTTCAGTCGATGGAGAATGATAACATCATTTCTGTTCGTAAGATTGCCCGCGCGAGGCAGCATCTTCGTCTGGAAAACATGTCGTTTCCCTATTATTATTCGTACCGAAGGGGGTAAAGTTCCCATCGCCATAAAATCACAATTGCGAATATTCCCTTTAATAATCGCCTCTAATGTTTCCAGGTAATTTTCATTTAATGTTATTTTTGCATATCCTTCAATATCAGGAAGATGAAGACAAAACTTTTTAAATGGAATTCCGCTGATTTTCTCAACATCTGAAGTGGTCATTCCTACCGCAGTCGTATTCACAGCAATTTTGTATCCGACTTCATGAGTATATAATATCATCCTGGTACACTGAGGGTTCAACCAAGGTTCGGCAAAACCGGAAAATACAATAATTTCATGCAAAGGAATTTTATTGAGAATTGTTTTATATGCGTCGAACGTCATTCTTTCGGGAGCTCTGACCGCCTTGTGATATGCTTCAACAAACTTATCTTGAGGACAATAGGCACAATTAACCTTACACCCAATAGTTGTTGTGATTTCCAACGAGAAGCTCCTGTCACCCGGGTTTAATATTACCCCATCATGTGCAAAACGTTATGGACTTGCCCCGCACCTTCGTCTTTCAATTGATTTTTTCAAAATCAGAGGGAATATAGTCATTATTTGGGCGGCATCCGTAATGCGCCATCCAACCGGATACAACAACCGTTGAGCATGATATTTTCAATGATATGCAAAGCCATTTGGGCAAATTCTGACGGATTGCCCAGGCGCTTCGGAAACGGAACCGTATTTGCCATATCTTCCTTAACCGCCGGCGGTAATCCGGCCATCATGGGTGTATCAAAAATTCCGGGGGCAATAGTGACAATTCTTATCCCGTAATCGGCAATCTCGCGCGCGATGGGCAGAGTCATCCCCACGATACCAGCCTTGGAAGCGCTGTAAGCTACCTGGCCAATTTGTCCTTCGAAAGCGGCAATGGAAGCGGAATTGATGATTACGCCTTTTTCACCTTCTTCTCCGGGGATGTTTTTCATCATCTGTTCAACAGCCAACCTGATGACATTGAACGTGCCCGCCAGATTAATCTGTAAAACCTTATTGAACGCCTCCAAAGATAGAGGGCCTTTTCTGCCGATGAGTTTGCCGGGATTGACAACACCCGCACAATTAATCACTACATTTATTTTTCCAAAAGCATCAACTGTCTTTTGAATAGCCTGCCGAACATCAGCTTCGCTGGAAACATCCGTTTTGATAAATATCGCATTTGCACCAATCGTTGCCGCCAATTTTTCTCCCTTTTCCGCATCCACATCAACAATAACTGCATTGGCACCTTTTCTTAGCAGTTCCGTAACACTTGCTTCGCCCAATCCCGACGCACCGCCCGTAACCAGTGCAACCACTTCCCGGATATCCATATTTACATTGTCTCCTTTTTTTATAAAAATATGACAGATTTATAGATCAATGCTATTCTGTTTTTTTAAGTGCATTGGCACATGGTTTGATCATTTCCTTCTTCATTCTCCTGACGAACTCCCTGCGGAAAGCCGGAATCTTCGTCAGCATCACCAGGATATTGTTAATGACTCGCCATTTATAATATTTCTGAGGGAAATTATACATGTTGTGCTCTTTGTAGTATCTATGGTCGGCTTGGAAGACGACGCGCAACCTCCCGAAAACGGCATCCCGAAACAACTTCGTTCCCGCAACCTGATAAAACGTCGGCGGTGAAATATAGCCGAGTTTACTTTGTACAACGGAATTCAAAGCCATCGTTTGCAGAGCAGCATTGATTTCAGATGAACTTCCGATATCGTCGCTGACAAAACCCGTTACATTGCAATGCTGCATATCAATGGAGGCCTTCAAAATTTCCCGCAGATTGGCAAGCTGGTTGAACGGCCCGGCAATCACAAACCCCACTTGTTTGCCCTCAAGGGCCGGTGTATGGCCGTTGAAAAAACTGCGGTCGAAAAAACATTTCCACAGGGATGAAAGATAACGGTCATGAATTGATCCGGCGACAAACAAAATATCGGCTGTCTTAACCACATTGTTATAGAAATCAATATAACCGTCCTTACCTTCATAAACGCAAACATTATCAAAACCGCACTGCATACATCCGAGGCATCCGCCTTTGATATCAATATCCTTCAGTTGCACCAGTTCGGCGGCCGGAGAAAAAGTCTGCTGCAATCTCTTCACCATTTTCTGAAGGTTGGCATTTGCGTCAAGGTTATCCGCCACGATCAGGATTTTTTTACCGCCGGTGTCCACCGGCTGCACGTTCTGAGCTTCAAAAACAACTTGCGGCGCTGTTAACGGCGCATTGTTTCTAATCGCCGGTATGCCATCTTTTATTGCCGCGATAAACAATTCTCCAAAAGCTTTCAGCCTGCGACGTTCCTTCGCCTTGAGCAGATCATTCATTTCCGCCGAATAGGAACCGAAATAATTCATCCCTAAATCGTCGCAGATCCCGTTAATATAATTTTGAGCCGTGTGATCAAAGAAATTGATGGACGTGGTCAGACAGGCGGCGGGCTTCCCCCGAAAAGCGGATACGGCACTTTTTTCAAAAATCAATTCAATAAATTTTTTATATTGCGAGCATACCACCAGAAAATATAACGGAAAAGCCCACAGCACGGCATCTGCTGCTGCTATTCCGGCAATCACTTCCCCGAGCAACTTGTCATCTTTCTCCAGTTTCTTTATTTTTAGCGCAACATCATAAAATACAAATTCAATGTCCGGGAATCTCTGCTCAAGAAAATGCACATACTGCATGGTCACGCTGACGTCACCTTTCGGCGAACCGTTTAAAACAGCAATCTTCATAATACCCACCTGTTGCTCTTTATTTAATGTGAACACTTCTCTACCATAAGCAGACAACCTTCTCAAGAGAATAACTTTCAAAGACGGTGATTGTTCACTGTTGAAATGTTTTATTTAAGGCATAACTCAACATCATATTACGTATGGCTTGGGATTGGAGGGTTTTTGTTTCCATTCGATATAGTCAGCAATTTTCTGGATAGCCTCCTTGGGCGTATTGACGAATTCCACACCTGCGTCATAACTTTCATCTTCACAGATTATTTTAATCCACTTGACTTTTCCCATGGCGCTTATCATTTGCTGTATATTTTTTAATTTGAAATCTATTCTCAGAAGCGTGTCAATGGGCAGGAAGATATTGGATTGAATTTTTGTGCCAGATGCAGAAATGTCCTTACTGGTATTGTAAATAACCTTCCCTTTGGGATATCGTTTCCCTCCGGCAACGATCGTTATGGTAACTTCACTCTCGTGTTTAAGCCGTTTTGCTCTTCTTTTTTCTTCCATAACGATCCGTTTTGATTATGTCATGGTTATTGATGCAAATTACGCTTTCGAGCATAAAAAATATTTGATGTGTTTATTACATTATCCCAAAAGAAATCAAAAAAACAAGGACTTTTTAGTGAGACTCTCTAAACTATAGTGAAGAGTTAGTCGTAATGAGACCCAAATTTCATAAACAACGTGCAATGAAATTTGTAAGTCGAATTATCCAATCCCGATTTATCGGGATTGGAAACTATGCCAGGCACGTCGTGCCGTGGTGAAACGAGACCCAAGCTTCATTTTATTCGCTTTCCCGCTCCGCTGCGCTTCGGATCTGACTATAGGCATAGGCGACAAAGCGGCCGTCGTGGCTGAGGCTTAAGTCAATATTCGCTCTCTTTTCATCAATATAAACCTGCGGATATTGAAGCTCACCGTCTTGTCTCGTTCTTTTTATTTTTATTTGATCAGCGTTTAAAGAAAGGTTTTTTGCTAAATCATGCGTTACACAATGACGCAAGAAAAGAGATGGGTTGATTTTTTCTTTTTCCGGCAAAGCTTCAACACGCCAGATTAGTTTATTCAGTAATTTAAGATTATCAGTTCCGACGCAATGGATATAGTCGGGATCAGAAAAAAGACGTACATGGATTTCTTCTTTTCCCAAAAGGTCGACTTTACCTTCCGCATTCCCTGATCGATTTGTTTTCAGGACGACATTCCACCGTCTTGGAACAAAAGCAACAGCATGCAAATATTTTTTTGCAATTTTATACGCGGTTTCCTTGCAGGCCCAGAACGACCAGAGCGCCCTATCCGGATTATCCGCTATTTTTATGTATTCGATTTCAGCATCTGTGAGGATTTTTTTTAGAAAGCGTGAATCTTCGCTCCTGCCCGCATTCGACGCATCCTTCAAATCCACCACATCGTTCCCGACGAAGGGCAAAATATTTTTCCTCCATCTGCGCCAGTTGTTCGACAATCTGTCTGGCGTATTCGCGCTGTACTTTTAATTCACTGCCCTCGGCCGGTTGCGGCGTAAAAATTTCCATTTGCACAGAAAATTTTTCACCCCAGGCGGGAATAGCGCTGTAATGATCCTGTTTGTCTCCCCGCAGGTAAATGCACATCACTTTGCAGTCTTCCAGATTTTTTATAAATCGTCCGACACCGTAAGAGAATCCCTCGGTATCCACCCGCCCGGTACGGGAGCGTTTGCCCTCGGGAAAAATCATGATCGTTCCGCCGTTTTTAATCAAGTACATGCATTTTCCCAGAGACTCCTTCATCTTCTCACGGGAGCCTCCCCGGTTGACAGGAATACACTTGGACAGATAGCACAGGATCGTCAATAGAATGTTGTCATTATAATTCGTCCGTTCCGGCAGATTCCATGGCATTTTTTCATACTGGATGATATGCCGGCCGAGACTGAACATAGCGTAACTTAAAATAAAGGAATCTATCATCGTCAGATGATTGGAGCAAACAATCCACCCTCCCCTGTGCTTTGCAAATTCCTCGGTACAACGGCGGCGGATTTCTTTTAAATCCCTGACCCGGTAGAATAAAACTTTTGCGGCAAAAAAATACAGTGGCGCAATGATGAATACGGCAATGCGTCCTATAAAATTTTGCAAACGCAAAAGTATCAGGGCTTTCCTTGTCATCTGCTAACCGAGTTTCTGTCTGATGATTTTGACGGCGTCACCGATGGTTCGGATTTTGTCCGCTTCATCATCGTCAACGCTGATTCCGTAAACATCTTCGCACTTAATGATGACGTCCACCAGGCGTGCCGAATTGACTTTCAAGTCGTTCAGGATATGCGTCTCCAGTGTCGCTGTCGCTAATCTATCCTGATTCTTGGCATAGGGCCTCAAAATATTAATCATCTCCTCAAAAATCTGCTTGTCATCCATAACACAACTCTCCTTCAATTTTTTTATTATTTCCCTTCCCATTTTTTGAATATAATACAGCTATTGACATCGCCGAAACCGAACCCGGCTTTGGCGATGATTTTTAATTCAGGAAATTCCAGACATTTCTGCGGAATCTTCGGAGCGAATTGTTCTATATCTGGGTGAACATCTTCACTGTTGATGGACGGATGAAGGAAACCTTTGTAAAGTTCAAGAGCGACGGCCACACATTCAATGGCACCCGCAGCGCCGAGACAATGACCGACCAGCGCTTTAGTGGACTGAATATAGGGGAAATTTTCGGGCGTGCGATCCAGCGCCTCCGCCCAGTTTTTCACTTCATAAGGATCGGCATAGGTTGCCGTCAGATGTCCATTAACGGCATCAACTTCAGCCGGATCAATATCTGCATCAGCCAGTGCACCTCGAATACATCTTTTCACCCCTTCGGGATTGGGCGCGGTCATGGAACCGCCCATTCTCTGCCCACCGCAGTTGACATAACCGCCGACAATCTCGGCGTAGATGCGTGCGCCTCTCTCCAGAGCCGTTTCCAATTCTTCCAGAATAAGCATCGCGCCGCCGGAACCGGGAACAAAGCCCGCAGCCGTTGCGCTTAAAGGACGTGAACCCGCCGAAGGATTGTCGTTGAATTTGCGGCATAGTACGCGCATGGCATCAAATCCTCCCCAAATGTAGGGAGACGCGCCTTCAGAACCGCCAGCAACCATCCGTTTGGCCAGGCCGGTCCGGATTCGCCACATGGCATCAATGATGGCTTCGTTGCCAGTGGAGCAGGCCGAAGAGTTCGATGTCACCTGATTGCCCGTGGCCAGTAACCCGGAAATGCGCGCGCTGGTTCCGCTGCTCATGACCTGTTCAACGACCCTGCTTCCCAATCTTCTCACCTTACCCTCGTTAATCAAAGGAACGACCGTATTGGCGATCGTATCCATTCCTCCGATACCGGAACCGGCAATGACTCCGGTATCCCAATCAACGGTATCGTCATCGTCGCTCTTAAGATTAAAGCCAGCGTCCTTCCAGGCATCCACCGCTGATACCGAGGCGTAGCCTATATTATCATTGATGGATAAAAGTTTTTCATGGTCAAAATAACGTGATCTGATTTCATCAAAATTTTGCGGCACACCGGCAATCTGACAGCCGAAATTTAATTCTTCCAACTTTGGAATAAAACGAATGCCCGAAATTCCATCTCTAAGGGCTTTCTCGAAATCTTCCAGACCGTTCGCGTTGGGCGCTGTCACTCCCATTCCTGTAATGACAATTCTTTTTTTCATGGTTCCACTCCTACTCCCGATAATTCCCCGCTGCATATAATTTCACCATTTTCCTTTTCCATGGAAACGCTGGCTTTGATGGTGATTTTGCGAAAATAAATTTTTTTTGCTTTGATGATAACCCTTTCACCCGGTTTCACAATTTGCTTGAACTCCACACCGTCAGCCAGAGAAAATAAACTGATCGGCAATTTCATGTCACCAGGCCGCGTATTTTTTTGGCGCGACAGAAGATATATCCCGAAAGCGACCACGCCAACCTGCGCCATGGTTTCAATCAGAATAACGCCCGGTGTGATGGGATTGCCGGGAAAATGCCCGCGATAAAAATATTCATCTTCGCGAAAACGGTAAGCCCCGACGATCTGTTCGTCATCCAGGCTGATAATCTCATCGATAAAACGAAAAGGCTCCTTTTGTGGCACAAGTCTCAGAACCTCCTCTTTCAGGCTTGCATCAGCCTCCATAGAGACCTCCATTGACGTGTATGACCGTGCCGTTGATGTAACTTCCCTTTTTCGCCAGGAAGGCGACCACTTCAGCAATTTCTTCAGGCTTGCCAATACGCCCCAGAGTAATTTCATCCAAGACTTTATTTTTTATTTCCTCCGGCAGTTCTTTCGTCATTTCGGTATCAATGAAACCGGGAGCAACGGAATTCACCAGAATGTTTCTTCCTTTTAGTTCCCGCGCCAGAGATTTGGTAAAAGCATCGAGCGCCGCTTTTTCCATCGTGTAAGGAATCTGGCCGGCATTGCCTGTATGGCCGACAACGCTCGAAATATTGATGATACGACCGGCGGAACTGCGGAACATGAATTGACGCAATATCCTCTTGGTCAGATACCAGACGCCGCGTGTCAGAGCTCTTTGCGCGTCAAACTGTTCCACTTTCATGGAAATAATATCGGCGTTGATGGATTGGCCGGCGTTGTTGACCAAGACATCAACGCGTCCGGCAGCATCTTTAATCTTACCGATCATCGCGTCTACCTGTTCGATTTCTGACAGATCGGCCTGAACTAAAAATCCTTCTTTTATCTCATTCAGCAACTGCTGAGCGTTCGCGGCACTTTGATTATAATGGATACCGACACAAAAACCCTCAGCGGCCAGAGCGCGGCAGCAGGCGGCGCCTATTCCTTTTGCGCCGCCGGTAACCAGAGCAACCGGTTTTTCGATCATCATTTATCCTCCACTTTCAACATCGCGTAAGCCCAGGCCAATCCGGCTCCAACAATGACCATGGCAATATTGTCTCCCGGCTGGATTTTATCCCAGTTCATGCTTAACACCGCGGGAGCGCCGCAACAACCGACATTGCCGAATTGGTCAACATTGAACCAGAGATTCTACTGTTTGATGCCCCGACGCTCACAGACCGTTTTGAGCATCATATAATTGGCCTGATGAGCAATGAAAATAAAACGTTTGGCTTGAGCTTCATATTGATCCTGAAGCATTTTTAAACATTCGGTTGTCGTTCGGATGGCGAAACCTTGAACGGCATTTCCATCCTGGCTAAAAACCCAATCTCCGGTAACACCGACTTTTGTCCACCCCGAAGGACGGGCACCGTAACCGCCGCTGACAAAAGCGGCGCGGGCTGGATTTTTCGATGACACGATTGCCGCGTGAGCGCCATCGCCAAAAAGCACCGCTGAATTGCGATCGGTGTAATTGATAACTTTGGTCGTGGATTCCGCTCCGACCAGCAAAACGTATGGCGGCATCTCCTCCGGCCTCATCCGTAACAGAAAATTAACCTGCATGCCGAAAGTTGAGCAGGCGGAATTCAAGTCAAAACAGGGCACTTCGATGCCCAGCTCCGTGGCAACTGCGCCGGCTTCCGCCGGTGTAATGTTGTCGGGCGAGGAAGAACCGGAAATCACGAGGCCGATATCCTCCGGCTTTAATCCCGCGCGATCAAGCGCCATTCGCGTCGCCTTGGCTGACATTTGCGAATTCGTGTATTGTCTGATGGGAAAAGATTTGAGAGGATTAACATTTTTTGTCTCTCGTATGTAATCCAAAGGCAGAACCGTCCGGCGGTTCTGAATGCCGACGCGCTCCATAATCCAATCATTAGTGGTGCCGATATTCAGCTCTTCCAGAAATTTATTCGAAATAACATTTTCGGGGTGAAAATGTCCCATGCCATGAAGGTAAAGCATTATACTATCTCCCGTCCTATAATCATATTTTGAACTTCCCGGACTCCTTCATAAATGTCAATAATGTGAGCATCACGCGCAAGTTTGGAAATTTCGTATTCGGTTGTAAAACCGTAACCGCCGTGCAGATGGAGTCCCTCTGTGGAACAAAAGATAGCCGCCTCGGC
>ENA-ORXD01002071-ORXD01002071.1-sediment-metagenome-genome-assembly--contig:-NODE-2071-length-14345-cov-2.954514_pt1 | contig 14345 bp, 17 predicted proteins | sample MGYA00237862_ERZ511471 | MGnify/ENA metagenome assembly ERZ511471 | reverse complement strand
AAGCCCGCGGCAAAAAAAATCAAGGTGAAGAAAGCCGCCCCTGCGAAAAAACCGAAGGCGCACACCCCTCCGAAAAGCCCGCAACTGGCCGCCCCGCCGAGAGGGGATCTCACGTCCCCGGGCCTCACAGCTTTTCGAGCCCCCGGCGACGCGGTAAAGATATGCCTGGGTGTTTATGAAAGCTGGGTTCAGATCGTCCAAAACTGCAACAGCATGGCCGCAGACTGCAACCGCATGCTCCTGAGCAATCTCGCGTCTCTCATGAACCCCGGCCGTTGGGGCCGGTTTTAACGCCTCCGGCCATCCTCGGGATCCCGGTCATCCTGTACTGGAACCCTGATCGATCCCGTTGAATCAATCTTTCCCCAAGAATCGGTAACAGGGCTGAAGGGGAGCCTCGCTCAGCAGCCGGAACCATTCCTTGAACTCCTTCGCGGTCTCCCCGATCTCCTGCCCTGCGCTCGATGGCCTTGCATAAACCCCGGGCAGAAGGAGATCATCCAAACGGTACGGGTGATCCGTGGATTGGAGGACTTGCTCCGACGTCATTCCGCCCGGCATCGCATAGGCCCCGATGTATTCGTCCGGCTTGTGAGATTGGCCGAATGCTTTTGGGGTCACCGGCCGTAAGTCAACCAACTCGCCTGCGGCAGACAGGGTCAGCAGCGCCTCTTTCCGATTGACCTGATCAAACGGAATCTCTGATTTGCCGGCAAGGGCAACACGGATGACATCGGGCTCCGAGATGCGCCCGGTTGCCTGGAAATAGGCGACTTCGAACTTCGGCGCCCCTTGATCTCGAAAAGGAAATGGGCCTGAGAACCGTTGCCGGACCTGTTCATGGGATGTTCCCTCCATCGGTTCTGCTCCGCCGTTTCCCTCTGATCGGGCTTCGTTGACGAATGGTTTATCGATTCAGCAGATCCCCCCGCGCCACGAGTTGCATTCGCTGGACGATAATCTTTTCGCGTTCACGCGTTGAAGGGTAAATCAGCAAAAAGCAGGCCTCGGGAGACCACAATACGAAAGGAGCAGGAGCGGTCGTTTCAATGGGTTACGATATCAACAGGCGTGTCCGCCAAGGGGAGGGCGGATTGCCGGTCTGAAATCTGAAAAGAGTCGTTGCGTAAGGGGCTCGGAAATGGTAGAGATGCAGATCAATACATTACACGAATGCGGGGGGGACAATGCCCGACTACTGGATCAAGATCACGGAGCGCGAGGACGAAGACCTGCGCCACCACCACTATCTCATCGCGGCCAAGGACGAACGCGAAGCGCGGAAACTCGCCCTCAAGTTCATGGAGCGCTTCATCGACGACGACGAGAACCCCGAGAAGATCGACAACGGGTATACCTTCTATAACAATGCCATCGTGGTCACGCTGGGTGACGTCAAGGAAACGACAAAGGAGCAGTTCAAGGAGTTCCTGCTGAAGACCCACACGATCAATCTGACCTGACAGCCTTCCGGAATCGGAGGGGGTTGAATCAAGAAGGCGGCCTGCGGGCCGCCTTTTTTTGTGGCCGGACCCTTCGGCCGTCGCCCGCATCCGGCGGGGTGCGCGGCGGCCCAGGCCCCGTGCGCGAAAAGGCCTCAAGTTTGGGCCCCGCAGGGCGATACAGTAATAGGATCCTTTTGTTTTTTCGTGGAGAGGGTGATGGCAATTCCCGAAGACTTCCATGTGATCGTGGGCGATTTCAATGACGGCTTCGTCGAAATCGTCGCCGAGGCGGTTGCCGATGCCTTCGAGCCCTGCCAGAGGCTGCGCGTTCACGGCACGTCGGATGCCGACCGGATCCTGGCCATGGCCGACGAGAGGCCGGTCGATCTGTTCGTCCTGTTTCTCAACAACATGACCTTCGGGCAGTGGGGCCGCAACCTCGACGCCGACAGCTTTGTCAAGGCCCTCATGCTGGTCAGGCATCTCAAAGGCGCCCACCGGAAACCCATCATCGCCACGGCGGCCTTCCCCGCCGAGTTTCTCTATGAGGACATCGCCATCCGGGTCGGTGCGGACTGTTTTTTCCGGATGCCTTTCGACGTGAAGGCCTTTACGAAGACGGTCCGTGAGCTTTTCCCGGGGCGCGCCCGGCAGTCGACCGACCTGCGCCCGGCCCCCCTGTCGGCCTTCCGGGTGGGAAACCAAGGTTTCAAGGCCTGAACCATGCGGCAGGGGATACGGTCGAAGACGGAAAGTGAGAGGACATGAACCGCATCCGCAAGCAGGGCAATTGCGCTGTTTTCGTGTTTCCCGACGGGGAGAGCATTCCCATCGAGGACACCGAACGGGTCCTGATGCGCATCCTGGAGGTGAGAAGCGATGAGATGGACATCGCAGGCGCCCTCTGGGGACTTGCCCAGGATTGCCTGGCCCAGGCCTGCAACGAAGCCGGGGCGAGCTATATCCGGACGGCGATGCAGTTTTCCCGCGACGGGGCCGAGACGGCGAAGCGATGTCTCTTTATCGGTCTGCTGATGGAGCAGCGCGAGAATTACGAGGCCGCCGCGGTCGCCTATTCGGAGGCGATCCTCCTGACGCCATCGCGGGATGACACCTGGTACTCCATCTACAACAACCTCGGCCACACGCTGATTCGCTGCGGGCGCCACCGCGAGGCCGAATCCTACTGCCGGGCCGCCTTTGAGATCGCCCCCGGGTGCCACAATGCCCTGAGAAACCTGGGCCTCGCCCTCCAGGGACAGGGCCGCTTCGGCGAGGCGGCAAGGGCGTACCTGACCGCCGTGAACCTGTGTCCCGACGACCTGCGAGCCTATGTCCACCTGGAGGACCTCCTGTACAGCCATGAGGAGGTCACAGCCGATATGCCCGGTATTGCCGCCCAGGTGGAGAAGTGCAAGGAAAGGATGATGGCCAAAGGACAGGTGTAGGGATTCGGGAGTCAGGATTCCGGACTCGGGATGAAGCAAGAAGGAGCCTCAAGCCTCAAGCCGCAAGGCAGAAGAGAAAACTGCCGACAGCAAAACAGCAAAGGTGAAGACGTGGAGAAATTCGAGCGGTCGTGGCAGATCATGAGGGCCTCCTGGGACGTGCTCAGGCAGGACAGGGAGATCCTGGTGTTCCCGGCGCTCTCGGGCATCGCGCTGATCCTGATCCTGGTTTCCTTCGCCGTGCCCATCTTTGCCCTGGGCGGCATCGACACGGTCCAGCGGATCGCGCGCCACAATGGAACGGCGGGAAACCTGGTGGTCCTCCTCGCTTTCTATTTCATCAACTATTTCGTCGTCATCTTCTTCAACACGGCCATCGTGGCCTGCGCCACCATCCGGATGCGGGGCGGCAACCCCACGGTGGGTGACGGCCTGCAGGCCTCGGGAGAGCGCATTTTCGAGATCGCCGGCTGGGCCCTCGTGTCGGCCAGCGTCGGCATGATCCTCCGGACGATTGAAGAGCGCTCGAAACTCGTCGGCCGCATCGTCACGGGACTGCTCGGCATGGCCTGGGGCATCACGAGTTACCTCGTCGTCCCGATCCTCGTCAACGAGCGCAAGGGCCCCATGGAGGCCTTCCAGGAGTCGGCAAGACTGATCAAAAAAACCTGGGGCGAGGAACTGATCGGCGGGTTCAGCTTTGGACTTGTCTTTCTTGTCCTTTCGATTCCGGCCGTCCTGCTCTGCGCAGCCGCCGGAGCGAGCGCCAAGGGATTGCTGGCGCCGGGCTTCGTCGCCCTGGCATTGATCTACATCCTCGCACTCTCCGTCGTGCAGGCCGCTCTGCAGGGGATCTTCCAGGCGGCCCTTTACCAGTACGCCAAGAAAGGCGAGACCCCCCGGGGTTTCGACTGGGAGATCCTGAACGAGGCCATCACTCCCCGGGCCTTCGGCTGACCGCATTCCCCGCCGGGCACGGCCCTTGCAAAATCCCCTTCATCACCAGAAACCAGCAGGAGGTATTGCATGAAGAAGAGTCTCATTGTTCTTTTCCTCGTGGGCGCCGTGATGGCTTTCGGGGCCCTCGCCGGCCATGCGCAGCAGGACCCGGCCAACGTGGGAACACCCGCCTTCAAGCCGCTTCAGAGCAAGAGCATGAACATGACGCTCAAGTACGGCTTCCTGGGCGCTTCGGTCTATGACGGCTCCACCAAGAAGTGGCAATTCCACAAGATGACGACGATCACCCGCCACAAGGTGGAGGGCTTCGTCAACATGGTCAACGACAACTTCGCCCTGGCCGCAGGCCTGCACGAGGTCTCCGTCTACGATTACGGCAAGCACAAGTGGTTCACCTACAAGAATCGCGGTGCAGACGACAGCACGGGGATGCTCAAGACGAACTTCGAGATGACGAAGGATTACGTCAAGGTGAAGACCCTCAACGGCCCCTGGATCAAGTACACGCCCGCAGCGGGCTGGCAGGAGGTGTCGAGGTAAAGGAAGCGCGGCTGAACGCGGGATGAAAACGGGGGTGGCCCATCAGCCGCCCCCGTTTTCTTTTTACCACTTCAGGTCCGGATACTTCGTCTTGTACTGGGACCGAAGCTGCGAGACGGAGATGTGGGCCGGTTTCTCCGGGGTGAAGTACTGAAGGCTCTCATACTCCTTCCCGCCCTGATAGGTGGCCCAGATGCGATGGGAGCCCACGCAGCCGCCGGCTTTGGTGTCGTAGCTGTAGGGGCGTGTGAATTCGAGCCGGTACTTGGTGCCGGGGTGTTTTTTGGCCGCCACATCGCGCTGCAGGGCCGACATGAAGCTTGCACAGATATGGGCATCGTTGTTCTTTGAATCCGCCGTGCCGGGTTTAGCGGGCGGGGGCTGAGGCGGCTTCACCACGGGCGGCGGCTCGACGGGGGTCACGCCTTTCTTGCTCAGCTGGTCCTTGACGACAGACAGGACCATGCCGTCGCTCACGCCGAAGAGCCTCAGCCACTTGTACTGGAGCTGGTAGGCCTCCTCATCGGGCCGGCCGAAATCCCAGGCCGACTTGTACTGGGTGTGCCAGAACTCGTGGATGAGCAGGGAGAGCTGTTCCTGACGGCCGATCCGGCGCGCCCTCTCGGCGGTCATGTCGGGCGTGAGGACCCGATCCGGACTGCTGGAGAGTTCGAAGAATTTCTTGTAGAGATGGATGGTCTGCAGGCCCAGCCCGGAGTAGACGTGCGCATAGGCCCCTTTCACAGCGCCCAGAGGGTTGTTCGTCAGGGAGTACTTGCGGCCCTCCAGGTTCTTGAGAACGGCGTCCAGTTCGGCGGCCTCCTTCGCCCTGCCGGCCCGGTTGAGAGCCTTCACCTGTTCCTTGCCCTCCATGATGCATTCGTAGACGACTTTTGCCTGCTCGTCGGAGAGGCCGTATTTCATGTTCCAGGGGTTGAGCCCGCCGAAGCCATGCGCTGCGCACAGGGTGATGAGCATGATGAGGGCGGCCTGGAGAATCCGGATCTGCTTTTTCATGGTTTCCTCCCTTTCGGCCTATTGGACGGCCCATCGCTGGTGCAGGTGCTCGACGCGGTCGCCCTTGAAGACCACGTGGACGGCCATCTTCCGGCCGCCCGGGAGGTCCATGACTCCCGCGACGATCACAAGGCCCTCCTCGGTGGCCGCGCTGCGGGGCACGAACCGGCTTTTGCCGTATTTCAGGGTATAATCCCTGAAGCAGCGAAGGCCGCTCTCGCCGATATCCCTGCGAAAACGATCGCTCGCGATCTGGAGTGCCGGGCCGTACTGGCCCGCGAGGACGGCGTCGATAAACCATACGGCCCTCTGGCTGTATGCGGGGTTCACCCCCGGCGGCGCCGGGGCTTTCGCTTCCGTGCCGGCGGCTGGCAATGCAAGGAGAAGCAGGGCAACAAGAACGAGAACGATTCGTCCATGCCTTGGGCTTCCAGTGAGATGTATTTTCATGGCGGTCTCCAACGTGAAGATTTGCCAAGTCTGCTTGCAAAAAAGGGTCCAGTCCCGGGTAAAAATGGGGGGCATGCACACATCGATCCGCCAGTTTCTCGGAGGCGTTTTCTTTCATTCCATCGAAGGGATCGAGCCGGCAAGGCGGCAAAATCGCCGAATGTTTTCCGGTGCCCCTTTCTTTTGCCCGGTCTTTGTGGCAGATAGAACAGGCGTGGAAGCTTTACTCATGAAGGGAGGAGAAGGGGCGATGTACGACTTTTTGCTGACGGAAGAGCAGCGGCGGATCCTCGACGAGGCGCGGGACTTTGTGAAATGGGTCCCCCGGCAGATGATCCTCGACATGGACACCGATGCGATCAAGTTCCCGAAGGCGTTTCTCCAGGAGGCGGGAACGCGAAACCTTCTGGGTTGCCGCTACCCGGTGAAGTGGGGCGGCCGGGGCATGGACTGGGTCACCACCTGCATGCTCATGGAGGAGATCGGGACGCTGGGCTACGAGCTTGCCTGCGTCTTCGGCGTGGGGGCGGAGCTGGTCTGCGACGCCATCATCCAGCACGGCACGGATGAGCAGAGGGAACGATTCGTGAAGCCCCTGCTCAAGGGCGAGCGCTTCGCCGCCGAATGCCTCACTGAACCCCGCGGCGGATCCGATTTCTTCGGCGCCACGACGAAGGCCGAAGACCGGGGCGACCACTTCGTGCTCAACGGCCAGAAGCGGTTCATCGTGGGGGCCGAGGGGGCGGACTTCTTTCTCGTCTACGCCCGCACGAACCCCGCGGCAAAGCCCCAGGATGCTCTGTCCTGCCTGATCGTCGAGCGGGGCCCCGGCGTCGAAACAAAATATCTCTATGGCCTCATGGGCTGCCGCGGCGGCGGAACGGGGCGTCTCGTCTTTAAAGACGTCAGGGTCCCGAAGGAAAACGTGGTCGGGAAGATCCACGGAGCCTACGATGTCTTCAACACCATGATGATCCCCGAGCGGCTCGGCACGGCGGCCATGACGATCGGCTCGGCCCGGGCCGCCCTCGATGTGGCCACGGCCTACACGACGCGCCGCAAGGCCTTCGGCCAGGTGATCAACCAGTTCCAGGGCGTGAGCTTCCAGGTGGCCGAGGCGGCGATCCTGCTTGATGCCTGCCGCGCCATGGCCAACATGACGGCACGCGCCGTCGACGCAGGGGCGAACGTGAACCTCATCCGCAGGCTCGTCTCCGAGTCGAAGAAGTTCATCACCGAGTCCTGCCAGAAGGCCGTCCACAACGCCATGCAGGTCATGGGGGGCATCGGCTACACGAATGTCTTCCCCGTCGAGCGGATCTTCCGCGACGTCCGCCTGGCCTCGATCTGGACGGGCACCAGCGAGGTCATGTCGCTGATCGCGGCCCACGAGTGGTACCGGGAGTATTTCGAGCGCAAGGGGAAGCTCCCCCGCGACTACGAGGCCGACGCCGCCGAGGCCGACGCCGCCGACGAGAAGGTCTACGACGACGAGGACATGTGGAAAAAGGGCTGGGAGTAGAACCCGGAGGCGATGGCCGGAGCGGACGAACCGGGGCAGCCGCATGCTGCCCCGGCGGGCGGCTGAATCGACAACGAGAAGGGCGGGGACTCACGTGCCGGGCATGGTGATCTTGCCCACGTTGTCGACGGAACCGGTGTTCTTCGTGGTCGGGAGTTGGCCATGGGTGAGCGAGATCGTACCCGTGTCGATTTTCATGTTGCCTGCACTCCAGCCCACATGGGGTGAGGCCAGGTAGCCTGCGTCCGTGAGCTTGACGACGCTGTCGATCGTTGCGCCCGGGTAATCGGAGAAATAGGCCTGCGCCGCCGTGTAGGCGTTTTTCAGGTCGGAATTGAGTTCGGCCCGGTACCCGCGATTCCTGTAATTGACGAACTGCGGGATGGCGATGGCTGCCAGGATGGCGATGATGCCCACGACGATCATGAGCTCGATCAGCGTGAAGCCCTTCTGTCCCCTCTTTTTCGTGAAATAGCGAATCATGGGTAACCCTCCTTCTTTTTTTTCGAAAGCGCTTTGCCTTCTCAATCGCCCCATCGGAAAGACTGGAAGACCCCGTCACGGCCGTCATCACCGGCCGTGACGTGCGACGCCCCGCGGGCCTGCCGCACACGCCCGCCCCTTCGGGCGGCACCCACGCGGAACATGCGGACAGGCCGTCCGGTTCTTTCGTCGCAGGTCATGGAAGGAGGGATATGAAAATTTACAACTCGTCCTTTTGGAATGTAAAGTGCGAATCGCGACGTTTCGAAAAATACGAAAGGAGTAGTAGGCGAAAAAGGCCGAATCTAATACCGCGAGCATTAGATGTCCGGACTTTGGTTGCACGATTGCCCGTTCCTGTGGATCGATGGCGGGCCATCATTTTTGTTGACGGGTGCGTCATCCGCCCCTAGGATCATGCAAAACGATCCCGGGAGGCAGGACATGCTGAAGGTGAACGAGTATTTCGAGGGGAACGTAAAGTCGATTTCGCTCACGACGGACGAAGGGCCGGCGACGGTCGGGGTGATGGCAAAAGGCCGCTATGAGTTCGGGACGTCGCAGAAGGAGATCATGATCGTCACGACAGGCGTCCTGAAGGTAAAGCTCCCCGATCAGGAGGAGTGGCAGACCTTCAGGCCCTATGACCGTTTCGAGGTGGAGGCGAACCGGAAATTTCAGCTCGACGTGCCCGCCGACGCCTCGTACATCTGCTACTACAAGTAACCGGTGATCCCCGGGTTCCGGCGCAGCGCGGGAGCAGGCTGCCGGGCTGCCGCTCAGCGGCCGCCGTACTCGAACTCCCCGTTGTCGATGACGCTCCGGCCCGTTCCCGTGTGGACGACCCGCCAGAGGGCCCTGCCTTCACCGGTCTTCCAGACGAGCGTCCGGATGGGCTCGCCGGGGTAGAGGGGCCGCGTGAACCGGCAGGCCATGCGCCGGGTGCGCTCGGGCTCGCCGGGGATGAGGCAGGCCAGCAGCGCCCGGCAGGCAAAGCCGAAGGTGCACAGGCCGTGCATGATGGGCTTCTCGAAGCCCGAGGCCCGCGCGAATTCGGGGTCTACGTGCAGGGCGAAAAAGTCGCCTGTGAGGCGATAGAGAAGGGGTTGATCGGGGGAGGGCAGGGCATCGACCGTGAAGTCGGGCCCGTGCCCGGGGAACTCCACGTTCCGCGAGGAGCCCTCCTCGCCGCCGAAGCCGCCGTCGAGCCGGCTGAAGATGCTCATGGTGTTGGTGTAGAGCCTGGTCCCGTTGGAGTGGAGGGTGACGCTCTCGCCGCAGATGACGGCCCCCTTCTTGCCCTTGTCGAAGCAGTTCGTAATCGTCCCGCCGGTGGTCAGTGTTCCCGAGGTGGGGATGGGGTTGTGAAAGAGGATCTCCTGCTCGCCGTGCAGGGCCCCCTTCGGGTTGAGGCTCGAGTTTTTTGCCACGGCCCAGAAGAAATCGAAGATCGTGGCGACGGAGAAAGTGGGGATGACCTTCAGATCCTTCTCCCAGGTGTATTCGAGCTCATCAAAGCCCGCTCCCACCGACAGGGCGTAGAGGATAACGTCCTTCCACCCGTATTCACGGACGATCGGGCCGATGGGACGGCCGATGGCCGACAGATCCAGCGTCATGACAGCTCCCTCCCTCAGTCATGGATCCGTGGCCGGTGAGACCACGGAAAGAAACTTCTTTCCCCGTTGCCGCAATCGGGAGCCCGACAAGGGTCCCTGCACAGCGGGCTGTGCCGCTGACGGCAGTCTAGGGGGAATGGGTCCCGGTGTCAAGGCCGGGAACGGGGCGGGAGAAGGTCAAACTGTCCTGACGTCGGTTTTCACCGGGGTTCTTCAGGAGCGGTCGCTCGCAGCGACGCGATGGCCCTTATGGGCCGCGCGGCCGCCGCCGGGCGCAAGGCCCCGCTCCTCCCGGACCATCTTCGAGTACTGATCGGCGAAGTAGACGACCCGCTCGTTGACGGTGAACTGCCGGTCGGATTCATCGAGAAGCGAGGACGCTTCGATCTCTTCGGTGTCGGTGCCGATGAACAGGCCGGTGCCGTCCCAGCGGGCGAGGTTGAACTTTCTGTAGAGGGCGTCGCGGACGTAAAGCGCCGGCTCCCGACCGTCGACACTCGAGCCCGCCGGCTGTTCCTCCTGCGGGATGATGCTCCGGGTGAGCGCCATTTCCATCAGCGTGCCTGCCGTGCAGGCCCCACCCTCGAGTTTCGCGCAATCGGCCACGAGACTCAGAAATCCAGCCATCCCCTCCCATTCCCCGTTGCTCAGAAGACGGGCGTGGTCGCAGCGGAACTTGGACAGGACCGAAAGCAGGTCGCGCGTTTTCATGGAAATCATTCCCGCCTTCAGGGCCTCGTCGGCGTTCATGAGAACGGCCTGGGCCCCCGGCGTGATCAGGTCGGCAAAGACCCTGGACTCCGGGTTGGCCGCGATGTCGGCCCGGTTGACGAAATAGTGCCGTAGCGTCCGGTCGAAGCTGTAGCCGAGGCGTTTCTCGAGGGGAGCCCTGTAGAGGGCGTCGACCCGTTCCATGACGCTGCCCGCGCTGGGCTCGAGCTTCCGGGAACTCGTGCCGACGGCCTCGGCATACTTCTCGATGTTTTCGCGGCTGAGCGGAAGGGGTTCGTCTTTCACGCTCGCGCAGGCCGCCACGCAAAGGACCAGGACAATGGCTGCAAGCTTTCGGTACTGCATGGATCACCTCGCCCCGGGGCATGTTTCGCAGGCTCGCCTGGCGATGGGCCGGGTACGGGGTACTTCCATAGCAAGAAAGATGCCTTGTGCCGCCTGCCGGAAGTCCGGAAGCTGCCGCGAGATCAGAAATTCAGCGTCAGGGAGAAGGCCGCCATGGGCGCCGTTTCGAAGTCGTCGGAGCCCAACTCGTTGCCGTCGCGATCGTTGATCCTCATCTTGCCGTTGAAGGCCGCCCCTCCGTAAAGATCCAGCTTGAGGTCCCTGCCCATCCGGCAGGTCAGCCGCGCATAACCCACCGTCGATTCCAGCTCGCCGACCCCGTTGGGGGCCACCCCGCCGTCATCGAGGCGGAAACGGAACGACCGGTAGGCGCCACCGGCCCCGATCTCCCAGCGATCAGAAATCCGATAGGAAAGCTCCAGGCCTGCCGGACCGGAGGGGCTCGTGCGGAAGGGGTTGCCCAGGCGCAGATTCTCCGTGATCTTCCAGTCCACGGCGACGTAGGGAAAGCCCCTCGTCTCCTCCGTGCGGCGGAACACCCCCGCCCCGACGCCGAGCGTGAGCCCGGGGCTCACGCGGCAGGAGACGGCAAAGACGGCCCCGTAGCCGAAGGCGTCGTCCCAATGGTCGACGCCCGATTCGCCGTACCACTCCACCTGGGGGGAGACGAAGAGCGACCAGCTGTCGGTCATACGCCAGCTGACGGGCAGCCCGGCGGAGAACCGGTGGATGTCGCTCCAGGGGTCCGCCCCCGCGAAGGCCGTTGTGCCGGAGAAGTCATATTTGTCGAATTCGTAGCCCAGGCTGATGCCCGCGCGCAGCGAGCTTGTGACGGGCGTCGATGTGTCGAAGTTGAACGCGTAGCGCTGCACGCTGAAGCTGCCGCCGTGGTCGAAATCGGACTCGAACTGGTAAATGGGCGAGAACGACAGGGAGTAAGCCGTTCGGTTCGCCTCCCCGGGGCCTGCAGGCTGGGCGTGGGCGCAGGGGGCGAAGATCGTGAACAGCAGGGCTGCGGACAGGACTGCCTGGAACATCATGCGGGTGCACATGGAAAATGCTCCTCTCGGCTGATATGACCCGGCGACTATAGCAAGTCTTCCGCAGCGGCGCAAGGCGGAGCGCAAACCGGGGTTGATCGGCCGGGCGATTTGTGAGAATCTTTAAAACATATTCCGTTGGAGGAGGCAGGTCATGATCATTACCACCACGCCCAGCGTCGAGGGGAAAGCCATCCGCGAATACCTGGGGGTCGTCACCGGCGAGGCCGTCCTCGGGGCCAATATCTTCCGGGACCTTTTCGCGAGTGTTCGCGACATCGTGGGCGGCCGCTCCGGTTCCTACGAGAAGGAGCTGCGGCACGCCAGGGAGATCGCCTTACAGGAGCTCGAGGAGGCGGCCGGGGCCCTCGGGGCCAACGCCGTCGTCGGTGTCGACATCGACTACGAGGTCCTCGGCGAGAAGAACGGCATGCTCATGGTCAGCGTGAGCGGGACCGCCGTAAGGGTTGGCTGAGTCCGGGGAAGGAGTTCGGATATGGACACAAGGCGATTGGGAAAGAGCGGCCCCGTCGTGTCGGCGATGGGCCTGGGTTGCATGGGGATGTCGGAATTCTACGGCCCGCGGGACGAGGAGGAATCCGTCGCCACGATTCACCGGGCCATCGACCTGGGGATCAACTTCCTCGACACGGCCGACGTCTACGGGCCCTTCACGAACGAGGAACTCGTGGGCCGGGCCATCCGAGACCGGCGAAAAGAGGTGTTTCTCGCCACCAAGTTCGGCATCCTGCGAAGCGCCGACCCGAACTACCGCGGCATCTGCGGCAGGCCCGATTATGTCCGATCGGCCTGCGAGGCAAGCCTGAAGCGACTCGGCGTCGACGTCATCGACCTGTACTACCAGCACCGCGTGGACCCGGAGGTCCCCATCGAGGAAACCGTGGGCGCCATGGCCGCCCTGGTGAAAGAGGGAAAGGTCCGCCACATCGGTCTCTCGGAGGCGGGCCCGCAGACCATCCGCAGGGCCCACGCCGTGCACCCCGTCACGGCCCTCCAGAGCGAGTACTCCCTGTGGACGCGGGACCACGAGGACGGGGCCCTGCCGGTCTGCCGGGAGCTTGGGATCGGGTTTGTGGCCTACAGCCCCCTGGGGCGGGGTTTTTTGACAGGGACGATCGCGGCGCCGGGGGACCTGGCCGCGGATGACTTCCGCCGCACCAATCCCCGCTTCCAGGAAGAGAACTTCACGCGGAACCTCGAGCTGGCGAAGCGCATCGGAGAGATGGCCGCGGAGAAAGGCTGCACGGCGGCGCAACTGGCCCTTGCCTGGGTGCTTGCCCGGGGCGAGGACATCATCCCCATCCCCGGGACGAAGCGCAGGAAATGGCTGGAGGAAAACATCTCGGCCCTCGAGGTGACCCTCACGGCAGAGGATCGGTCGCGCCTCGAGGCGATGGCCCCGAAAGGGGCGGCTGCCGGCGAGCGCTACGGCGAGGCCATGATGAACTTCATGAAAAAGTCAACGTGAAGAAGGCGATGAGTCAAAGGGGGTGGAACCATGTCCATGTCGCGGGATGAAGCGCTTGCGCTGCTGGGGCAGTACATCAAGAACGACAGGATGATCAACCACTGCCTGGCTTCGGAGGCTGTCATGCGGGCCCTTGCCCAAAGGCTGGGGCGCGACGAGGAAACGTGGGGCTTGGCGGGCCTGCTGCACGATCTCGACGTGGAGCTCTGCAATGCCGATCTCAACGTCCACGGCCTCGAGACGGAGAGGATCCTGAAGGAAAAGGGGCTGGATGCCGAGATCATCGACGCCATCAAGATGCACAACGAGAGAGTCTCCGGGACGAAGCGCAGCACAGAGTTCCAGCATGCCCTCGCGGCGGGCGAGACGATCACGGGCCTCATCATCGCAACCACCATGGTCTACCCCGACAGGAAGATCGCCGGCGTGAAGGCAAAGTCCGTGGTGAAGCGGATGAAGGAGAAGGCCTTTGCCGCATCGGTGAGCCGCGAGAACATCCTCGAGTGCGATAAGATCGGCATCCCGCTGGAGGAGTTCGTGGAGCTTTCCCTGAAGGCGATGAATCAGATCAGCGAACGGTTGGGCCTGTGAAAATGCAGTGGTCGGTGATCAGCGACCACTGCAAAAGAGGGAACGATTCACCCTGCACGGGAGGATGAGATCTATCCCCGTGCAAGAAGGTTGGCGAGCCTCGAATGGGAATACGGTCAGTAAAATGCGAGGAGGGCTTCCTCGAAACCCCCTAGAGGATGCCCTCCTGCTATGGATACATCCCCGTCAGGCCGCGCGCGCCCGCGGGGGATGTTAGGGGCAGAGCGGTCGGTTCGGAGTACGGGATCCCTCCGAAAGGTCAATACACCCCGCCCAGCATGGATTGCACAGGTCGTGTGTGGCGTGAGGTTGCGGTTCCATGGGCCGATATCCGGCCCATCATGGAAGATCAGAAAAACAAAAGCATGTTGCCGTCGTCAGGGAAAAAGATCGAAAGAAATCCAGGGGCAGGTCGAAGAAGAAAAACAAATCGTTTGATATCTTGAGCTGTTATTATTTAAACTCCTCCTGATGTTTCTTGTCAAGCATTCTTTGAGCCCCTTGGGTCCGCTTTTCAATTCAGGGCGTTTGTGGGATCCTATCGATGGGTCAGACCAAGAAAAGGAGGGTTCGGCTGATGAGTTGCAGAGTGATTGCCGCGATCGGGATGGGCCTCGTGTTCGGCATCGTGCTGCTGATTTCCGGCGCCGATGCGTCGGCGCCA